>Ga0209598_10000314_pt1 | contig 38684 bp, 42 predicted proteins | sample M_140807_EF_Meta_FD_187317 | JGI IMG/M metagenome (GOLD analysis project Ga0209598, IMG submission 187317) | Freshwater microbial communities from Lake Montjoie, Canada to study carbon cycling - M_140807_EF_MetaG (SPAdes) (version 2) | ecosystem: Environmental > Aquatic > Freshwater > Lake...
CCCAATCCTTTAAAATACTTGATGGTCCATGAGGATGGAGGAGTGGCATCGGGGAACCCCTGTTTCCATCGATTATATTCGCCGTCATTATAGAAGAGTAGAGTTTCTTGGCCCTTCTTTGCGCGAAGGATGGGCGTATTCATGAAAGAGATGAATCCGGGGATATGGATGAGAGACGCCCACTCCGAGTGGAAGAGGTTGATACATAGACCCTTGATATGTGACCCATCCAAATCCTGATCCGTCATAATCATGATTTTACTATATCGGAGATACTTATGCACATCTTCGATGGTTTTATATTCTTTGCCCATTTCTAGGCCGAGGATTTTCTTGATATCCGCGATCTCTTTATTCTCCGAGATTTTCTTCGGCTGTTCTCCGCGTACATTGAGGATCTTCCCTTTCATCGGATAGACCCCGATACGGTTTCTATCTTCGGACGAGAGGCCGCTAATAATCCCCGACATAGCCGAGAGCCCTTCACATAGAATAAGAATACATTCGCCGGATTGGGGGCCGCCACTATAATTCGCATCGATAAAATTCGCGATACCGCGGATAGATTTCGTTTTGGACCCATCGGTTTTCTTCGCCTGTTTATTCTCCTTCGCCTCCGTCAAGGAACAGGCGATATCCATGACACCCATTTTCGCGACCTTTTCTACGAAGGCGTCCGATACGGTGCATGCAGAGCCGAATTTGGCGGGCGGTGTATTCATATAGTCCTTGGTCTGCGAATCGAATGCGGGGTTCTCAATATCGCATCTTAAAAAGAGGATGAGTTGTTCTCTTATCGAGGCCGGGTTCACCTTCACTTTTTTCTTCTTTTCGATATAATCGGTCAATTTTCTCACGATTTGTCCTATAAGATAATCTACGTGTTTACCACCCTTGTATGTCGCAATACCATTGACGAAAGAGACCTGTGTGAACTCGTGAGTCGGCGCGAGGGCAACGGCGTATTCCCAGCGATCCCCCTGGGATTCATAGACACGTTTGGTCTCTTCTTTTGGTCCCAAGTATAGATCGATATAACTCTGGAAGTGTTTGACGGGTACTGGTATGCCATTATATATGACCTTCACTTTCTTGGCAGAGTGATCGCTTACTGCGGCAATGTCATATACACGACGTTTCAAGAGTGTCATCATATCAGGGCTGAGTCCTCCTGTCAAACCCAGTCGCGCATAATCGGGTATAAAAGAGACTTTGGTATAGGGTTTTGCGGCCTCCGATTTTTTCAATTTGGTAATTACGGGTTCGCCCACGAGGTCGAGATTATTACGGAATTCTTGATAGTATTTGAGACTGCGAATATGGTCAACTGTCTCGATATAGCCGAATGTGGACCAGATATAGATGAGTTTGACACCATAGCCGTTCTTACCGCCGACGATTTTCTTCTCCGTTTTATCGTAATTGGTAGAGGTTCTCAATTCGGCGAATACCATATGAGGAATCCACTTCTTCGTCTCTGGGTGAATGGCGATATCGATACCATTACCGTCATTGACGACGGTGAATGCCCCGCTTGCGGGGTCGATTTGGACATCGATATATGTGACATTTTTCACACTTTCTGAAGTGGCAGACTGTTGAATCATACGTACGATATGGTCGCGTGCGTTTACGATGGCTTCGTCAAATAGTTTATATAGCGCAGGATTATAGGGGATATTTTTCTGTACGATTTTTTCTATTTGACCTTCGGCCTCTAGAGGAGGCAATACGAACATAACCGATTCGATATTTTCGATGGATCCGATATAAGTATCGGGATTATCGAGAACGTGTTCTTTATCGGTCTTCTGTTGATATTTATTTGCGAGAGCGGAATTAGTTGTTGCGGTGGTGACAGACATTCTATAGGATTATATGCAGTTGGCTTTGTATTTATTTTCAAAATCAATTCAGGGGCAGGGGAACCTACGGTTCCCCCCGCACCCCCCTCCCTTTTCATTTTTGTGATAGTGATATATGACTATTTATAATATTATATAGGATTGTTCTCGATATAACTATTTATAAGAACTATTTATAAAAACCATTTATAATGTCATATAGGATTGTTCTCGATATAACTATTTATAAGAACTATTTATAAAAACCATTTATAATGTCATATAGGATTATTCTCGATATAACTATTTATAAGAACTATTTGACCCCTCCCTTCGGTCGGGGTAATCGGGGTAATCGGGGTAATCGGGGTAATCGGGATTCATATTCTTTCGTAATGTCATATAGAGAATATTATCTATATATGACATGGAAATTGAAAAGGCAATTATTTTATATTACGATAAATATGAGGACGAGAACGGGGATGGATTCTACGTTTACCCTTTATTAAATGATGGTCTTATAGAAATAATGGTTGCATTCGCAAGAAAGCCAGGTGGGGACTGGTATCAAATATCCAAACATAGTATTATGGGATTCGACGGAAATGGCGCGGCGGTTCTCGATAAATTAGAACCGGGGGCCAAACTAGGTACGAGGATTTATAATGATTATGGAAAATTATTATTTACGAAATAAGAATATATACATGAAATCAATGATTAAATAGTCATATAGATAATATTTTCTATATGATCTTTCGAAACTAAATTCGAGAACTTAATCCCTTTTCGAGAACCTACCCCCCTTCCACTTCCCTCTCACGTTCTATTAAATATTCATAAAGAAAATATTTCTATATGACATTACGAAAGAATATGAATCCCGATTACCCCGACCGAAGGGAGGGGTCAAATAGTTCTTATAAATAGTTATATCGAGAACAATCCTATATGACATTATAAATAGTCACATATCACTATCACAAAAATAAAAAGGGAGGGGTTCGGGGAACCTATGTCGATGTGCCCCGAATGGGGCACACTGACACTACCCACGGGCAGGTTCCCTGAATTGATTCAAAAAAATGGTCATATAGGATAATATCAAAACAAATTATGTCATCGACTGTTATGAATCCTATTATTATGCCTCCTCAGCCTCCTGCACGCATAAATGTGGGAGACGGTAAATTCTCATACGTAGAAGATAACTATATGCGCGAAATGCTACAGAATGCATTCGCAGCAATCAGATTATCTGAAGGATGGGAATTTATGCTGGCCGACCCCGGTGAAGGAGGGTTTATGTTTTCGACTGATCCAATGGTGAATGAAATAATGAACAATATGGATAAATGCGAACCTCAAGTAGGGCATAGTGGTGCATCTTTTGGTTGTACAATGCGAGAGATGCAGTTTTTAGCGAGATATGGTTGCGAAGAACATAAAAAAAGGTATTCCACATAAAAATGGGTCTTACTACCAGTCGACCATGCGGTCTTTCTTGTCGACCATAAAAATGAAAAATGGGTCTTACCAGTCGACCATAAAAATGGGTCTTACCAGTCGACCATGCGGTCTTATCAGTCGACCATGCGGTCTTACCAGTCGATCAACCGAACATCATCATAAGTGAAAACACGCGCGAATAGACATAGCATGAGTATAATAAACAATAGTGCGATGGCTTTAATTAATTGTATAAGCCCCCCATTAAACGGAGTTATAATAATAGCCAGAATTAGAAAAAGAAGAATCCAAAATATTTCCCTCATATAAGATATCTAAATATTATTATATGTCATCAATATTTAGTCTGAATACTTTTTTTCATACACGTAGCAATAGTAATGTAAATTTGAAAAATAGTACAGAAGAAATGATTATGCAAGATATAAAAATGGAATGCGCATGTATCAATTCAGTAAAATATAATAAACTTGTAACTGCAGGAAACGATCCCAGTATTTCGAAGAAAATGAAATACGCATCATATATAAGAACACACGGTGCAACGCAGTCACATAATGTCGGTAAAAAAACATTTACAAATATAGGTATTATACCACCACTTACTCAAAAACAAATAGAGATAGAACATGCAGTAGAAGAAAAACCGTATACCGCACCTGTATTAGTTTTAGGTAATAGGACAATCAATATAGGATAATAAATCTATACTATAAATATTATACCCACGAATTATATAATGGTATTTAGTGTATACACGTTCAGTAATTTACAATATAATACATTTGCTAAAAAGGCGAATCTAAAAAAGTACTGTATTTATAACGAACCCAGATATATTTATAGCAATTACAATAGTAATAATGTTAATAAAAAACCCATCCCTGATATTAATACGGTTGTATATAACCAGGCGAAGATTAAGGCAAATTCGCCGAATCAGTCGCGTAAATTAGAATATGCCGCTTTTGCGCGTAGATTTGGCACGAGTACCGTTATAGGACCTTGTTAAAGACATTCACGATATCCATATCAAAGACCCGGTCAAAAATCTTCACTGAGATAATTGGGGGTTGGTCATATAGAAGATTTCATATGGCACCTTCGGTGCCTATCTAGTCATACTGGGGATAATATCTCTATATATTCTATATGACAAATCGCCCATATAGACACGCCGATGGATACTACCATGTTAACGGGAAAAAATACAGAGAACTCTTTGGTTCTCGAGAACAGGTTTTTAAGAACGGTACTGCATATAAGACATATGGGAATTTAACAAAGTCCGATTTTATGATGAATAAATGGGGCCGCATTGTTTCCAAGAAGAAGCATGCAACCGCCAAGAAAGAAAAAAGGCTACAGAAGTATGGTTATTTCGCCCAGAAGGGGAAATTCGGATATGTCTTGAGGAAATCAAAGAGAACCAAGACACCGAATAATAAGACCATGAAGAAATAAAAAAGGTTTTTTATAATTTTATAGTGTCATATAGAGAATATTTCTATATGACTCATTTTATAATAGCAGCAGGAAGTAGAGAGAGAGGGGGAGAGAGGGAGTCTCACCTGTTAAAAGACTTCTGTCACATTTTTTGTAAATACGATGAAGAAAACAAATATGATTTCACTCGTGATTTTTTTTAGATCTCTGAATCTATCTATTTTTTCGATACGTTTATCGAGGGAATGTTGTCCTTCGCTATATTTATATTGGCCATATAGGAATAATATCAAAACACTCGCCATAACATAATGGTTTGAATCGGGCTGAAAATCGAGAATGTTTGTTAATATATGTTCTTTGGTCGAAACATCTTTCAATTCGTTAATAATGCTAGAACATAAAGTTCTCAACGAAAGGATTGTTTGAAGGGGTAGTTTAGGAAGTTGACTTGCCATAATGATAGTCGTTGGAATCATCATATAGAATATTTATTTTATATGATCTGAAAAATAAAAAAAGTATCAATTTTATCCATGGAATCTCACGCAGTAGCTACTTAGATAGAAACGATACTTTTAATCTCATTTGTGGTTCTCGCATATTCCGTAGAAAAATCAACCATAGATGCCCTCATATATTTCGCAATAATAGTATTCGTTTCGAGAACCTGTTCCGTCGTCATAGCGGCGAACCACTGATATTTGGTTCTCTGTAAAATATCATCCTTCGGAATATAAATCCCATATGCATTCGGACTCAAAATGAGGAATCCATCGCCCAATAGATCATCTATCAATATCGGTTTCCGTTTATCATTTTTGACACCCACAAGTTCTCCACCTATTAGATTCATTTTCTGTTGTCCTATAAATCTCTGGAATAATCGCTGGGTCTGTCCACGGAACTCATATTCTGCGGTAAAATGCGGATTCATACACCGGGTTTTCAACATATCGGCGTATTCTTTTATGGTCTTATTATTCTTTGGTGCCCCATAGAAATAAGGATCTGGACTAAAGATGGGTTTATGACTCTGGGTATATTCCTGTGTGCGGTTTATGTTCTCACATGCGAAGGCTTGCATTCCCGAAATACCATCACTATAAAGTCCCAATAGGTTTCCAGAACATAAAAAAGAATTGGGTACTACCATACCACCATAGAAATAGACAAGTTGCGCTAGTCCAAGTTCTCGAATATTGGATTTAATAGGATCTGGTATTTGTCCGATATCGACATCCCATGTGGGTATAAGCTTACTAAATGTTTCGTCATCTATAAGACATATATGAAAATCTTTTCCGCAATGGTTGATGATACTTTGTATTGTGAGATGGAGATAGGGCTGGTTCAAATTCGTCGAATTTCTCGAATGGAAATCCTGCCAATGACGGGCATTGACTTCGTAATTAGAGTGTATCCAAATTTTGGGTTTATTATAGCCATATAGAGGTGAATCATTGAGTAAATATTTCTTTATTAGATCGTATTCGTCTTCGTGTTTGGTATCTATTTGTTTGATTATTTTATTTCCTATATAACCTACGGTGGCTATTATAGCGAGGCCAAATAAAACCCTCTGTATACTTTCTGCAGTTATCATATAGACTAACTATTTATTTTATTTATAGGACCTTTTAACACATGTATGTCATATAGAAGATATTATGCTACAGGTTTCAAGCATATTCTATTTTATGCTACAGGCTCCTCGTCGTTCTCTACCATAACATATTCGACTACTTCTTCGAGAACTTCTTCTACTAGTTGTCGTTCTTTCATAGAAACCAATCTTTCTTCTTCTTCTTTCTCCCGTATTTCATAGGCCACTAATTCGGCGACAACGTCAATACCTTGGTGATATACGAAATAGTCGATATTATATTTCGACTCGTTATAACGAATCTGCGAAGTAAAATCCACATCATTCAACCTACATATTTGACGAACAATTGTCACAAAGGAATTATAGGATACTTTACGATCGACGTAGAAACGCTTCGAATAGTGATAAAATGGCCGTATTGTTTCTACAAAAGGGGTATGATACCCCCGGTATACCATTGTCTTATAGCAATTATAATCAATAAAAAAGTATTTTTCTGTTTTTAGACATATTTTTTCTAAAAGGTCAAACAGAATAACACTGGGGACTGTTTTGCGGAATATTTGTTTCATTTTTTCAAATCGTTTATATTATGTTTATATTATTATCATTTATAAAATTTCATCTATATGACGAATACTATCGAAATAGGTAATTACCCAATCCGATGTATCGAAATCGGCGATGTCACATAGGAATGTATCGCCCATTAGCAACCCTCCGTGGGCAAAACACTCGGTCATTTCATTCATGAAACTTGTATATGACACGGCGCTCCCGCTACCGTCGCTCCCGCTTCGGTCGCTCCCGCTTCGGTCGTTTACACTTCGGTCGTTTACACTTCGGTCGCTCCTAACGTCGCTTCGGTCGCTACCGCTTCGGTCGTTTACACTTCGGTCGCTACCGCTTCGGTCGTTTACACTTCGGTCGCTACCGCTTCGGTCGTTTACACTTCGGTCGCTACCGCTTCGGTCGCTACCGCTTCGGTCGCTACCGCTTCGGTCGCTACCGCTTCGGTCGCTACCGCTTATCCATTGATCGAAACAAACGAATATCGACTGTTGCATTTTTAGTTCTACTTTACCATCCGCTTTATGGATTAAAGTCGAAGTCGTTTGGAATGCGACATCTGTTACTTGTACCTTATTCTCGCATATGGTTTCCGAGAAGAAGGATTTTATACAGGCCTGTTCAGTTTGCTTTGTAACGGGGTATTTCGTATCAATCTTGATACAGACAGGCTCTCCTTTGACGAGTTTATTGAACGATTTGGAAGTAGACATTTTATATGACAATTATGAGATCGGTCATATAAAATAAAAGTGAATCAATTCATGGAACCTGCCCGTGGGTAGTGTCAGTGTGCCCCATTCCACCGGTAGTGTATCCCCCGTAAGGGGGATACACCAAGGGGCACACGACATAGGTTCCCCTATCGTACCTTATCCCCTCCCTTTTTCTTTTTTGTTATTATAAATAGGATTAATTTGTTCTAGGATTAATTTGTTCTATGGTTCTCCAATAAAATTCTTCGTATTCAACCTTATCAAATTATTCTATATGATAGAGGGTAGCATGCCTCTTATCAATCAAATCGTGCGAGAAAAACACCGTCAGCGCGTGGTTGCCATGGAGAAAAAGGTCCATGAATTGAGAAAACGTAAACATAGGATCGCAACAAATGCTATGAAAAGAACATTCTTATTAGTATGTGAAAAATATAAAAATCAGGATAAAGAAGAATTACCGCCCCTACCCCCGATAAGATCTACTTCGCCTAGTCCTATAGGATTATGTTATAATATCGAACTACAACCTATTGTCCCCCCGAACCCTATTGCTATGGTTGAACCACCCACTCTAACATATACATACGTTATATCTATATGACATATATTAAGGGTCCGTCGCGTATATGACCCACATTTAAAATGGTCGAATATCTAAAAACATGGCCGCAAAATATTGTGTTTTCATTTGCGTATTCAATAATGAAAAGTACCTTTTATTATTGGAGTTACTATTAGATAGTATATTATTATACGGAAATCTATCAGATAAAATCGATATTGTCGTATATACATCTACCCACCTATCACATAGAATAAAAGAATTCGGATACGATATAAAAACGGCGATAAACGATAATTACAATAGCGTATATGACGCATGTAAAGCCCGTTTAGACGTATTTGATATACCCCTACTATCCACATATGAAAAAATACTCTATCTAGATACCGATATTATTGTCAAGGGGGATTTGAACAAGTTATTCGAATTGGATACCCGAGATATCTTATATACCCTAGAAGAAGGCGATATATTCAACGATAACTGGGGCGGCGTACTTTTCGCCAACGATATCGGCGATTTCTGTGATAAAGACGACCTATCCGGGTTTACCACGGGTATCCTCCTCTTCAATTACTGCGATTCTATGCGATTCCTATTTAGTCAAATAAAACAAGATATCATCAACCGCCCCATCATCCTATCCTGTTTCGACCAACCCTTTATTGTATATAATGCATTCAGATATAATCTATATGACAATAAAGTGCTGAAAGCATTCGCGGTAAATAACGACAGGGATGCAAAGTCAGATAAGATAATTCACCATTTCCCGGGATGGGCGGGTATATACGAGAACAAAATAGAACCGATGACGACTTTCATGCGAGACCTCATTGGAATATAGAATAGATATTATTCGTGAAAAAGGCTAATTCGACTACGTCTTCGTGTATATTATTAAAGATAGTGATATATTTACATAATAAGGGTATGACCTGGTATTTCTGGTCCTCGGTCAAGTTCTCCGTGGATTTGACAAATAGGAAGAAATAATCTAGAATATCGATGACGGAATAGCCCTGGTCATATATACTATATAGGACTTGGATAGCGGGGGTTAAATGACCCGATTTTAGGAGATTCAAATATTCCTCGAATTTCTGGATGGAAATCGTACTACACATTTCCCGGCAGGTCTCATAATCGACGGGTTTATCATATATGAAGAATTTTTCCAAATAATGGATGAGAACCCGGATCGATCCATTGATCTGTTTCATAAGGTAGGCTTTGGCTTCGGGTGTGATACTGATATTCTCCTGTTGGATAATAGTATCCATGATTTCTATAATATCTTGATCTTTAGGCGACTGTAGTTTCATTATATGCACGCGGGATTGGATACTCTCGATGATTTTCTGGATATTGGTACAAACGGAAATGAAATGGATATTATGTTTATATTTATCGATATAATTCCGGAAAACCTGTTGGCTTTGTTCGTTGATATTATCGAGATCGTCGATGACGATCATTTTCTTTTTCCCTGGAATTGTACTATGTGACTGACAGAAGGTTTTCATATCGTTACGATAGTAATTGATACCTTGTTCCTTGAGGTTATTAATATAGAGAACATTGGCCTCGGGGAAAGAATCCGTTTTCCCTAGACCGTAATAGTCGCGTATAATGGCGTTTAATAGAATACTTTTCCCAGAACCGATATTTCCTATAAAAAGAATATTGAGGTCATCGAGTTCGAATAGTGTTTTCAACATAATACGTATATGTTTTTCTATTTTGAATTCGGCCAAATAGTATGGTTTATATTTATTGATGAAAGTATCCATAAAGGGTCATATAGAATCGTTTTTATATGACTATGAAAAGGAAATAAAAGAAACCAATCAAACAACTTTATATGACAGATTTATATAAAGTTCTCGGGGTTTCACGTGATGCTACCGATGCCGATATAAAAAAGGCATTCCGGAAACAGTCTCTCCAATACCATCCCGATAAAAACTCGGATAAGTCCGGTGCTGAATTAGAAGAAATTACGAATAAATTCAAAGCGGCGAACGAGGCCTACGAGATCCTATCAGATAGTGAAAAACGCCAACAATATGATATGGGGGGTATGGATGCTATCAATGGTCAACAAGGAGGTGGTGGCGGCGGACATCATTTCCATGATATGGACCAGGTATTCAGTATGTTTTTCGGAGGCGGGATGCCAGGTATGCCGGGGTTTCCCGGAGGGGGAGGGGGAGGGGGAGGGGGAGGCGGTCCGAATATCCGTGTTTTCCATAGTAACGGCGCAGGTAACCCATTTATGAATGGAGGCCATCCATTCCAACATTTTTTCCATCATATAGAAAAACCCCAAGCCATCGTGAGAAACATACAGATCACTATGCAAGAGTCATATAGAGGTATTACTAAACAAATCGAAGTAGAGGCGATCAATGTCCAAAACAATATCCAATCAACGGAGATCAAGACAATCCAATTATCTATACCAGCGGGGATAAATAATAATGAACAGATCATATTGGATAACCAGGGACATAATGTGAATAACGAGGCCCATGGAGATATCAAAATCGTGATCGTGGTCGAGAACAATACGCCGTTTCAAAGACAGGGTATGGATTTATACTATAAGAAAAAGATTACTCTCAAAGAGGCACTATGTGGGTTCTCGTTCGAATTCCAACATTTGAACGAGAAGAATCTATGTATAAATAACATGGTGAATCATTCGGTTATTAAACCGGGATATAAAAAAGTGATTCCGAATCTAGGCTTCGCGCGGGATGGTCAAATAGGAAATTTGATCATAGAATTCGAGATAGAATTCCCCGACCAACTGACGAAGGACCAAATTGCGGAATTGAATGATACCTTATAGTCGGGGAACCTGCCCCTCACTGCTGATACTCACTGTAAAGAATCGTTATTTTTAGAAAGAAAAGGTCATATAGAAATATTCTCTATATGACTATAATTTAGTATGTTTAAGTAATGCGTTTGGTAGGGATCTCAACATCGACCAAATATATCGAGTTCTCGGTAATAACAATATACTCCTTACCTACCTTGAAAATCTTGGAAATAGGGCTAGTATATTCCTCCTCGCTCTTCACTAAGAGTTTCTCTTTATTCTCTTTGACACCAATAAGCACTGTCTTATCGAGTGAAAATGTCCAATAGTCCATCATGATGGGTTTATCCTCGACAATGGCCAATTTGGTAGCATGTTGGAGAGTGGTCAATTCAGGGAGTCTATAGCCATTAGGGGTAGTAACAGGGGCAGCAGCAGGGGCGGCAGCAGCGGCAGGTGCCGAAGTAGGCGGTTGCGGTAAAGATTCAGTAGTAGATACGGAAGACATTCTTTAATAAATATAAAATATAATTTAATATCACTTTAAATACTTAATTATCCTAAATCTTTTATGTGACAAATAAAAAATACCCCTAAATAGTCATATAGATCGCAATTTTACGCACTACCTACCTAAAACACATAAATCATTTTCTTCCGTTGTTTCACTTTTTTCACTTTTGGAACATATATATCGTTCTTCGTGCATATATTCCCATATTCGTCATATAGGACACGTTTAATAAATTCGAATACGAAAACCAATATTTTCTCCGTACAATTTCCTACTATAAGACAACTCCCCGTCTGGAAGATCATAAAGGATATCTGGCTATATTTACAATTATCAATCAACTCCGACATTTTCATTCCCCGGTCTTCTTCCAATATCTGACCTTTCTGTAATTCCGGGTCGAATCCCAATTCGTGATTGAAATAGAATTTACATTTGATTCCCGGGTAACTACAGGGGTCATACGACGTCTCGATATTATATTTCGGACTACGCATAATAGCGTGTAGCCGGTCGCGGTTCACATAGAATCCGCAGTTGAAATTCGAATTGATGAGAACATTATCCTCTATATTGGTGGCGACGAATTCGGCGGCTTTATCCGCGGGTAAATGGGGGTTTATAATTCCCAGTATGAGTTTCTTCACAATGTCCAATAGATTCATATTCAAGATACCCGGGATCTCCAATTTCCCCGTATTGAATATTTTTACATGGATTTCGCGGAATTCGCCTTCATACATGAAGCGGAAGATGATGGCGAAACAGTTATAAAAGGCGTTTTTTATTTTCCCTCGGCTATTCATGATATCTTTACGCGAAATACCCACAGTTATTTTACGTTCGTCTTTGAATTTGAGTCTACGTGCGGAGGGATTATCGATCTGTTTGATAATATGTTCTCGATAGTGGTAAATACCATCTAGTCTTTTTTTATAGGACTCGAATTCTTCGCGATCTTTAGAGACTACTTTCATCTGTTTTTTGACGACGCCTTCGATAGGACGCCAGTATTCGACGACGGGGATAAGCCAGAAAATGCGGTGGATATCGATTTCTTGGTTTAAAAAGAGGACTTTGGTTTTTGTAGAGATATAAAGATCTTCGCATTTGGGGGGTTCTTTTTTATCCGGTTGAATATTATCTATATGACAATCATTAGTCATATAGGAATTATTCGGTTTATTCGATATAGATTCTACGGTTTTCGATGTGATTTGGTTTTGTAAGAAATTTGACCATTCTTCTTCAATAGACATAGTAAACAATATAAAGAAGTATTTTATATCGTTTTTTTGAATCAATTCAGGGAGCTATATTTGTTCTATCTAAAGCTAATATGTTGTTCTATATTCTTTACTGGATGATATAAATCATTTTTATTAATAACTTTTTTCTCAAATATATGTTTATGAAATATATTTTTAAATTCACTTGGATTATTATATTTTAAATTATTTTTAATAGCAATTGTTGGAAATAATGATTCTATAAAAAATAGAGTTTTATTTTTATATGTATAATTATTTATACAATTCATCATTTTTAATGAAAATCTAACTATACACATCATTCCATAATAATAAGGAAGTGGATATTCAATATTTATATTATGCCAATGCCATCCATCTTTATTATTGGTTTCTTTAAAAGAGTTACATAATAAATCTTCATTTGTATATTGCATATCAATCTGTATAATAGTTTTTTCATTATAAAAAAATACATCATCTTCTATAAACCATACAAATTCGTAATTTTTTTCTTCTATGCCAAAATAATATAATGCTTTATCCCATCCACTTATTATCTTTTTTAAAGTAAAATTAGAATCTATATAACCATTTAAAATACATTTTTCGTCTTCTACTTTTATAAATAATATATTTTCATAATTGAAAGTAGATAAATCAAAATTATTATCATCAACAATAATAAATATTTTATAATTATTAAATGAATTTAAAAAATCACACCATAATCTATTTGGTCTAAAAGTGATAAGACAAATTGCATTCATATAAATTAAAATGAATAAAAATATTTATATATGTATTATGTCAAATATAATTACATTACCCAATAATATTTCTTATATAACAAATGAAATATTCTATACTATCCTCAATCTTAGCATCATAAATATGTATTATATTCTCGCCAATATTTAAAATAGCTGGATTAATCTTTTCATTCGATATACGTATCAAATAGTTGAAAATATTTTTCAGAATATTCCGTTTATCAGTATTATATTGTATGCTAATTTCGTGAATATATCGAATAATTTCAATTGATTCTATATTATCCCATATCATACTCCATATTTTTTCATATATGACATCCGTGATTATCTGCATATTTGACTGATGCATAGATAATTGTATGAAATTTATCATACTACGAATATCCGAATGATATAACCCCTGTATAGTATGAATCATCTCTTCCGACATTTCGATATTTTCATTTTGGACCACATTACGAATAAATCCCCGGATATCTTCCGCGGGTAACTGGTTAAATCTTATAGCGATGAATTCGTTTTTCAGGGATTCGTCTATCTTACTAATATAATTACATATCAAACAGAATCGCACATTTTGCGAAGACTGGAGTAAATATTTCAGCGCCTGTTGGGCGTTTTTTGTCATATAGTCTACTTCGTCTAATATGACGAATTTGATACCCTTTTCGAAGAGATTCTTCGAACGGACGAATTGGTAGATTTGATTCCGGATAATATCGATCCCGCGTTCATCCGATGCATTCAGATGTATCACGGTGGTTTTACTGACTTGATTATTCTTTATTTGATACGCATTTATAAGATTAATAATGGTGGTCGTTTTCCCCGTACCTGGGGGGCCATAAAAGAGGAGATTGGGGAAATAGTTTTTCTCTATAATGTTCTCGAATATAGTTCTGTTTTTAGGATCGAGAACAATATCTGCGAAATTAGTTGGGCGGTATTTTTCTACCCAAGGTATTCCTTCTTCTTTTAGATTTGTCATATAGAGATTATTTAAAGAATTTCTTTATTTCCCTTTACCATAGAATTTAGGACCCCAGAACTCAGAACTCAGAATACAAGTTCTCAAACTTCCAGAACTCAGAATACAAGTTCTCAAACTTCCAGAACTCAGAATACAAGTTCTCAACCTTCCAGAACTCAGAATACAAGTTCTCAACCTTCCAGAACTCAGAATACAAGTTCTCAACCTTCCAGAACTCAGAATACAAGTTCTCAACCTTTGATCAGAAAAATAGCTAAAATACCCAAGAATATACCCGCTATCTGTTTAGCCGTCAGTCTTTCGTTATAAATAAAAATACCTGTAATCAATAAAATAATAGCAGATAAGGATTTTATGATAAACGTCGTAGTAATAACGGAATCCTCCTGTAGTTTAAAAATGGCCAAACTCGAAACCACTGTCACACAAGCAAGGAATAGACCCGACATATAGTGTATATAGGTCAAACTCCATATATTACCCATGTTCTCCCCCTTATAAATATAGGCGTAACAGAAAGATAAGGCCGCTATAAAAATACTATTCAAGAATATGAATTCCGCGCTAGAAATATTATCGAATACATTCCGTTTTATATAGGGCCGCATAGATTTTATAAGAGAAACACCAAAAATAACTGGTAACATATAATACAAAGAGACATAAAATTGATAGCGGAATATCTTCTATATGACAGGCATAAATTGTCATATAAAAGATGTCTCTCTCAATCATTGTTGGTCCTATGTTCTCTGGAAAAACTTGGCACCTTATTAAAACCTTTTATCGTGTGAAAGAGCAAGAGGGGAAAAATGTAGCGGTAATCAATTATGCAGCGGATACTAGATACGGCGATAATGTACTTTCGACCCATAATCAAATAAAAATCCCGTGTTTAATGGCAACCCGGCTATGTGACATATGGCTGAATCGGATGCATCCGAATTATGCGGAGGTGAGGGGTGCAGATATGATTCTGATAAATGAGGCGCAGTTCTTTGAGGATTTAGAAGATGTGGTTCTCGATATGGTGGAGAATTGGGGGAAGGAGGTCGAAATCTGCGGCCTAGATGGGACGTATACTAGAGCGGCTTTTGGTGATGCGGCGATTTTTAAATTAATGCCATATGCGGATCATATAGAGAAATTACAGGGGCAATGTTCTCGATGTGCGAATAAATCGTCATTTACTCATCGCGTTTCGAATGATGAGGGGGATATTGTAATAGGAGGTGCGGATAAATATATTCCGGTTTGTAGGGGGTGTTATCAGAAATTGAATAGTTGTGAATTATAATTCAAATAGAAAAATGTCAAATAGAAAACATTTTTTATATGACATATTCAAAATCAACCAAAAAATGTATTTTACCAAAAAAACCGGCCATTCAAATTGTATTTTATAAACAATATAGAATATTCCCTATAAACCCTATATCAAATTACGGACGCGCAGAATGCAAAACATCTCCATGGTTCTCGAAGAATGCCCCATAAAAAAGCGTGGCAGAAAACCCAAAGGTGGTAAGTTAACAACCCGTATAACCGATAATAATAATACCGAACCCATAATAGAAAATATTATCCTCCATTTAAAATGTTCTCTCAAAGATATCACACAAGATATTACTACAGGTAGCAGCGGCGAAATCCCAGTAGATCCCCACGTTTATAATCCCTCTATACCAAACGAAATAATGACATATAATACGAAGGTGGTCGACGGATTTGCCCTATATGACGAAGAGCCAGCCAAAACCCCAGTAGAATCATATGCCTATCAGACATGTTGTAAATGTAATACCATAAGTTCTCAACAATCCCCAGATAAAAGTCCTATAGAAAATATAGAGAACACAACTGGAGGGGGTGGGGAAGAAGCAGAAGGAGAACCATCCATGAAAGAAATTAATAATCGTCTGAAAAAACTCAAGATCCAGTATTATAAGAATGTGACGGATAAAAAATCCGCATGTTTTTGGTGCACATACCCCTTTGATAATAGCCCCTGTTATATTCCCAAATACGAAATGGATGAATCCATATGTGGCTATGGGTCATTCTGTCGACCGGAATGTGCAGTGGCATTCCTAATGAAGGAGAACATTGACGACTCTATGAAATTCGAACGCTACCACCTTTTGAATCAAATATATAGTAAAGTCTATAATTTCAAGAAGAATATAAAACCAGCGCCTAATCCGCATTATTTATTGGAGAAATTCTTCGGGAATCTCTCTATACAAGAATATCGCAGACTCCTCAAATCTGAACATATGCTACTAGTAATTGAAAAACCCCTCACTCGTATCCTACCTGAATTACACGAAGATAACGAGGAATTCATTACGGGAATTTACGGGGGTGTAAAAACGACTCAAGCCCAACAACAAAATGGGGGCGTTTATAAAGTGAAGAGACAAAGTGAGAAACAGCAGGGGCCATCAAAGGCGAGTATTATAAAGGAGACGTTTAAGATTCAATAAAAAGAGAACAAATAAAGGAGGAGAACAAAAAAGAGGAGAGAAAAAGCATCAAATAAAGTCATATAGAAATATTTCTATATGACCTATCACGAAACGAATGATTACCGTTTTTTTAATGGGAGGATTAGGGAACCAACTCTTCCAGATTTTCGCCGCTTTCGCCTATGCCATACAACATAATACCAAGGTCGTTTTCCCATATGAAAAACAACTTACTACCGGACATCTTCGGCCCACCTATTGGGGGAACTTCTTGAATTCCATATCTATATTTACTACGGCGAATCTGGCGAATAATGTGTCAAATAGAGATATATTCGTTGGTTCTACGCAGTATCGTTGGGAAGAACACCACTATTCGCCATTACCGAAGTATATAGAAGGGCAGAATATTCTCCTATATGGCTATTTTCAGAGTCCGAAATATTTCCAGGAACACGAGAACCAAATCATGCGATTAATGAGGATCGAAGAACAGAAGGAGGCGATCAAAGGAGAATTCACCGGGTATTTTAACCCAGTGAAAAGTCATATAGAAAATATTCATACGATTAGTATGCATTTCCGAATGGGGGATTATAAGGGCAATGCCTGTCACCCGGTTCTCTCTTATGACTATTATGAGAAAGCCCTGAATTTGATTATAGGACTAGTACCAACCGGGCTACCGATAAGGGTTCTCTACTTTTGCGAAAAGGAGGATAATATCATAGTCGAAGGAATCATCGCCCTTCTACGGGAGAATTGTCATATAAAAGATTTTATGAAAGTAGGCGACGAAGTCGCCGATTGGAAACAGATGTTATTAATGAGTCTATGTGACAGTCATATAATTGCAAATAGTACATTCAGTTGGTGGGGTGCGTATTTTGGTTCTCGGGGTTCTATGACATGTTATCCGAGAACTTGGTTCTCGGGGCCTCTTTCCGCGAATTATATGGGTGATATGTTTCCAGAAGAATGGATCTGTGTCGACTAAATCTGTGTCGACTAAAGAATGGTCGACTAAAGAATATGTCGACTAAAGAATGTGTCGACTAAAGAATGTGTCGACTAAAGAATGGTCGACTAAAAATGGTAAGAAAAAGTGGTATAAAGATTATGTCATATAGATTAATAGTCTATGGAACATAAATATCGTGAAAATTACGAAGTGCTAATGCAATTACCTATTGTGGTTCAGTTAAAACAAAAAAATAGGGAATTGAAGAAGGAGAATCGCCGATTGAATCGTTTAGTACAGCAGCTATATGCTAAGTTAGCGAGGGGATTCGAACGGGCATTTGTGAAGAGTCATATAGAAGATTTTAGGGATGAGGATTTCATCGAAGTAGTGAAGACGGAAGTGGAGAAGAAGCCGAATATTGTATATGAATTAGTGGAGGATCCGATTCCTATTATTAAACAGGAGAAATGTATCGAATCATTCAATGACGATGAAGTGGAGGCGGAAGTAGAAGAGGAGGAGGTGGAAGAGGAAGAAGAAGATGATCAAGTGCAAGCGGGCGTGGATGAAGAGGAGGTTGTTGAAGAGGTAGTGGAAGAAGAGGTAGTGGAAGAAGAGGTAGTGGAAGAAGAGGTAGAGGAGGTAGAGGAGGTGGAAGAAGAGGATCAAGCGCAAGCGGAAGAAGTGGAAGAGGAGGTTGTTGAAGAGGAGGTTGTTGAAGATGAGGAGGTAGAGGATCAAGTGGAAGAGGATCAAGCGCAAGCGGAAGAAGAGGAGGTTGTTGAAGAGGAGGATCAAGTGGAAGCGGGCGTGGAAGAAGAGGCAGAAGAATCAGAAGATGAGGTCTTCGAAGTGACGATCAAAGGCAAAACATACTATGTGACAAATCAAACGGATAGTGTCATATACGCATTAGACGAAAACGGTGATATTAGCTTAGAAGTAGGGAAATATGTAAATGGCAAGCCTACATTTGTCAAATAGAATTATTTACTATGTTTGAATAAAAAGAATAATAGAACACCTACTACAATATAATTTATAAGAAGTGATTCATTCGATACATCAAAATTTTCCATAGCACTTTGAAAAATACTCAAACATTTATCCACAATAGATTCATCATTTTTAAAATTACCAGCTAAATGTGTAGAAATGGTATTTTCGACGGATTCGCAATTATTATTATTCAATACATCATATGGTAATTGTACTATATGACTTTTATATTCAGACTCATTCAAAATATACGTTACGAATGATCCTTGTTCATACGAATTACCCGCCCATGTAGATTCCGTTACCCATTTATCATCTTTATAAGTCCAATCATTTGAATTATAAAGAGAACACCATTTATTTATGATTTTATTTCCGTATTCATCATTTTTTATGATAAATGATCCGGCATTAAATTCGGCGTTTCCCCATGGAGGCATATCTTTTGTTATAATCATAGAATACTTTTCATGGGTTTTCAATAATTCATATAATTTATTGTTATTAAAATGAATAAAAAAAGCATCGCTATCTAGCCATATAAAGTAATCTACGTCCGTATTTTCTTCCATTATTCGTCTTAGTTCAAATATTTTTCCCCAATAAGGTGGGACATGATCTCTCGATTTTTCTATAAAAATATATTGAATACCATTTTTTTGACATATTTTTTTATTCTCTTTCATAAATCTTGTTAATTTATCATCTTTTCTATCTTCTATTTGTAAAAGAATAATAGAGAACATATATTATATGAATTTATTTTTGTCATATAAAATAATGTCATATAAATGTATATTATTTATTTTACTACAAATCCTTGTAGTGTTGTACCATTTGATGGTTTATGTTCTACAATAACAGGATTAATTACTAATATTTGGAATATATTATCTCTACATAAATCCGCGATTTTATTATCGATTGGTCTATCAATATATTTTGTATTTTCAATTATTTTATCTATATGTGAATTATTAATTAAATATGCTTGTGTACCCCATAATTCATTTTTTTTATCCATATAGTAAATATTATCTCTTATATGTTCACCCTTATTATTATTTAAATTTGTCAAATAAATAAAATCGAAATCTATATGTTCAACTTTATCTAATATATCACTGAATTGTTTTTCAAATTCATCTTTGATTCCAAAGTCGTCTTCAAATATAACACTATATTTAGATGAACTATTTTTTATCATATCATATATTTTTATATGACTCAAATAACAGCCAATTTCACCTTTTCCATGTTTTGTATCAATCGCATAGTCGTATTTTTCTTTCGATATTATACCACGGTCATATAGTTGTCTGAACTCTTGGTCACTCATTGAATTACCATTTACTGCATCTATTACTTGTAATTTTAAATTAGGTATTTTGGCTTGTTGTTCGTTTATATTATCTATTCTCTCTTGTTTATTTTTCATAGAAATTACATAAAAATCTACAGAATCTGATTCAAATGTCTCATAGATAGTATAGATCATCGAATAAACTAATGTCAATACCAGAATAATTATCAAATATAAATATTTCATTTATATATGATTCTAAAATGTCATATAGGAATATTTCTTCTTGGTTCTCCTATTGCTACTACGTAATTTGAAAATAGGTAATTGTCTATATGTCAAGCGTGTCCCCCCTTGTTTCGCTTTTTCCTCTCCTTGAGGGGGAGGGGGAGGAGGAGGAGGAGGTAAAGATGACTTACTATCTGACGGTGGGGGTGGTACTATTTTTGCCTCTTTATCTTTGATTTCCTTTTGGACCTGTTTATCATTAATATTGAAAAATATACGTTTTTTATCGAGTTCCCATTTTGTTATATGAGGATATAATAGTCGATCTAACATAATACCTAAATATTCACTTTTATAAATACAGTTATATTTCAATCTATTTTCATGATTCACTTCCCCCTCGATAAAATCGATTTCTACGTAAATCTCAAATCTAGGATCTTTATCACTCGGTGGTAATATAGATACTCCTGTATTTGCTATATTTTTATTCTCCGGGGATTCAATTAATTCTCTGGGGTTCATTAGCAAGTCGAATTTCTGTTGCGAATCAACCACACCCGTTGCGAAATCTTCTAATATATTCTGTAATTCTAAATTCGTACTTTCTTTATTTGGTCGAATAAATCCTTTTAACGAATCCACGAATGTCACATAGAATTGGTAATTCGATTTTAGAATATTCTTCACACTATCTTCTTCGGATTCATAATCGATAATAATTTCCGATGAATCCAAATACTTCGAGAATATAACCTCGTAAATATTAATATTGCTAATAGATTTGACAAGCCGGGTGAGTTTAGTATCAATATCCTTCGTCTTGACGATTTTATCTTCAATATTTCTATATCTCTGTCTTATAGAATTAGTTACATCTAGAATAAGATTATACTTCGGCGGATCGAAATCTAGATATTGGATCAGGTTCTCGATATCCTCTATTATTTTCGATATCGTTTCGTTTATCCTCGAATTTTCACTTTCTCCAATAATAGTAGATGCGCTTGGTTCTTTTTTCTTCTGGTTAATAAAAAAATCGATGAGTGTCTGATTGATCGCATAGTCGCCGTTTTCACTAAATTCCGACTTGAATTTCGTCCTCTTTTTATTTAATTCTATTTCTAATTTCTTTCTCGCAGTTTCTTTTGCCTTATCAAATAGTTTATATTTATTTACAAGACCCGAATATATAGGATGGTTATATATATCATTCACCCATATGAGTCGCGTACTCGTATATGTAGTCCCCCCTATTTTCAAATAAGAATATAATTGGTTTGGATAGGAAGACGGGCGTAAGAAACTAGGTATTGTATTTTTGAAAGTAAAAGGGAGGGGTTTTTGTAAGATCATGGTTTCAAATGACTCGCCAATATTATTTATTACTGGGAAGCAATTGGGGAAGAGCGTTTCCAATAGAATCATAATATTTTTATTCGCATATTCATATACATTTTCTATAGTAGGGGCCGTTGGATTCATTCCATTCGATTTTTCTTTTTGCATTTTTATATGAGTATTCAAATCGGTCGGGTTATGTTTTTTATAAACCGAATCATATTTGATACCATTCAATTCATATTTAAGACTATCCCCCTTTATTTCGCCTATTTTTACTTTCTCTATTTGATCTTTATAATTTTTTTTAATATCCTCTTTCAGAGCATCTAACTTATCTTTAGTTATATTTTTATTTTTTTTCTTCGCATTCTTTATTTCGTCCCTTATTGTATCATTTTTCCGCTGGTTGATTTTTTGAATCAATTGATTAATTTCATCCTCGATTTCTTTATTCTTTTTATTCTCACTCTTCTTTTTCGCGATCTCTTCCGGATTTTCTATTACTTTCTTCGGTTGTTTATTCGGAGTATATAGTCCTACAATACTCAGACCCTTTATATGACTCTCCCTATCAAAAAAGAATTTTAGTTTCTTCTCGTAAGTCTGGCGATTCAAATATCTAGATACGCTAACATACGATCTATCCATAGCGATAAGTGGGTATTCCGATAACTTGGGCATTTCTTTAATAGATGGATGATAAATCATACTACTAGTTAAAGTCACAGATTCTTTACCAGGAATATTCGTATTAATTATAATTTTTATTGGTTCAATATTAGGTAATAAATAGTTTATACTCATTTTATATTGTTATGACATAATTATATCTAGTGTCATATAGATATCATTTCTATATGACATATGTCAGGACATCTATTAAAGTGTCTATGAGACCGTATTTTGTAATGATTTATTATTCGATATAGAGAGTATTTTCTCCTCATTATCTTTGGAAAATTCGCCATTATTGAGAACCTGATTGATTTTCTTGGCTTTTTCTAAAACTGCCTCTACATTCCGGATTTCTTCTTGTGATATAATCGTATTTTCGTCCAATTTTTCTATATGATGCTGCGTAAATGACTCGGGTAGGATACAGAATACACTATTTTCATTGAGGAGGAAATCCATGACTACCATAAAAAGGAGGGTCATGAGTCCGGCGATAAGGACATCGCGCGTACCCATCCACATAATGGCGAAAATGAGGATATCTCGACTAAAGGTATATTTCAAATAGGATTCGGTCGTTTTACTCAATCTAAAATTCACGAATTTGGACGCAATATTGATAGTGATAATCATGAGTCCGGCGAAAATCTTGCTTTGGTTCACCGCTGCGGTTTGATTGATCACATAGTAATATATCCTATATGCGTATTTCATAATAGTACTATTCGTATGTGGTATTTTAGGTGGTTTAGGCTTCTTCATAGGTATACCGGGTGTATTCGGCATATATGACATCTTATATGATATTGATATAAAATTATGAGAAAACATGTTTCACAATATAATCGTACCAGTCATTAGATGATTTTGGTTTAATGAGGTTCTCCTCTATATGCATTTGGTTTTCTCTTATGGAGAAATCGCATGTATGGTCACATATATTACATCTCTCGCCGTTTAATTGGAGTTCGGGGAAAATATGTTCGGACATTTCCGGTTTTACGACTTGGCCTTTATATATTAAATGGCCTTTCTCACAATATTGTTTTTTGAAGAGTTCTTTGGCGGAATCGTGGTTCTTATTAAACGCGGGTTCTATTCCGTATGCGTCAGATAGAGTTACGAAAGATTCACTTGACTTCGTAGTAGCGGCAGGTTTTGTTGTGGCTGTGGCGGAGGCAGGTTTTGTAGTAGCGGCTGTAGTAGTGGCAGAAGGTTTTGTTGTGGTTGCAGCGGTAGTAGTGGCGGCAGCAGTAGTGGCGGCAGGTTTCGTGGTAGGAGCAGCAGTAGTGGAGGCAGGTTTCGTGGTAGGAGCAGCAGTAGTGGAGGCAGGTTTCGTGGTAGGAGCAGCAGTAGTCGATGTAGGAGTTGTTGTAGCGGCAGGAGTAGTTGTAGCGGCAACAGTAGTTGATTCAGGAGTAGTTTTTTTATTATCATCTTTTTCATCTTTATCCTCTTTATCTTTCGTTTCATCTTTATCCTCTTTATAATTTTCATCATCTTTACCTTTGAGACCTTCTCTATTTAGCATATTCTCTACATAGTCTGTCATATAGTATAATATGAATATCAAACAAACCAATACTCCATGAATAGTATCTATAGTGGAATATAAGATAATAATGATGATTGCAGCTAATTTACCTAAAACACTATGACTGAATTGTACTATTTTATCTGTATATGACACTAATAAAAATAGTAATAATATGGGTATAAATTCTATGATTAGAGTATTCATTATATAACTATGTGACATTTTTGTAAGAGAAACGACCAAAAGAAGATCGACCAAAAGAGAATCGACCAAAAGAGAAACGACCAAAAGAAGATCGACAAAAAGAGAATCGACCAAAAGAGAATGATCCCCTTCGATAGAAACATATCAAATAATTATCTATGCATTTTTTAAAGTATTTTTATTGATGTCTTTACTTTCATATGCATCACCATGGTCAAATAGTGATAATTCGCAATCTAGAAAACGAGTACCGACCATGCGAAAAACGATTAAGAAACCAGCAACCGTTATACAAGAAGATGATAGCAATGCCACTGAATATTCGTCATATAAATATGAATCAAATCCGGCAGACGAGTATGTTTCGGATACGGCTAAATATAATATCATGCAACCGGCTACTTTAGACGATGGTCAAGATGCCCGTTCTAAAAAAGTGAATGATCTCTTGAATAAAATAACGGCGACGGATAACGCAGGATCCGGGCTAGCCAATTTCACACCCCCGCCGAATCCTGTGGTACAAGTCCGGGGCGATCCTATTATAGAGCCCGATGAACCCATTAGCCAACTACCCAATCCGCTGCAGTTTCCGAGACCCGCCTTCCAGAATGACGCAACACAGAGTAGGTATTTATCGAGAGATCCCGCACAATCGTCCTATAGTAATTATCATAATACATATGATGCGACCAATGTCAAATATAGGCCGAATTTATATAATCAACAGGTCGCCCCCACAGGGGCCGGAGATAAAATGTTGGAGAAAATCAACTATATGATACATATGTTGGAGAACATGGAGGCGGAGAAGACGGCGAATATTACGGAGGAATTCATCTTATATGCATTTTTAGGAGTTTTCATCATTTTCATCGTGGATAGTTTTTCTAGAGGTGGGAAATATATCAAGTAGGTAGGGAACCTGCCCGTGGGTATTGTCAGTGTGCCCCATTCGGGGCACAACGACATAGGTTTTCCCTACGACCCCTCCCTCCAATAATCACTGGTTTTGTTAAGAGTCATATAGAAGATTTATCTATATGACACCCGAAGGGCCCAAAAAATTTTTTTGCTACATTTGGTTCTCAAATTTTCTTTTTCGAGAACCTATATGACAATAAAACATCGAGAACCCGCCACTGTCCTATAGAAATAATTATAAAAATAATAGCCACCCTGTGTTTCCGTTATAAACCCATCTAAAGGAAGTAGGTTCTCGATTATCTGGTTATCCCCCAGGCTTTCAACAGAAAGTGTCTTATAGACAGGATATTGTTTGACTAATAAAAACCCCGCATTCAAGAACGCATCATAAAACACTTCCCGAGAACCCGTATCATGGATGGAACCAACGAGGCTTAAAACGGGGCCGCCGCCGCCGAATCCATCGTCGCCATCACCGTCGATAGAAATCCGGCTATCTCGGAAAATATATAGCCCCCGGATCTCTCCCCGGACTAATATTATATATCCATATAAGACACCTCCTAAAAATAGTCCTTCTAAATTCCCCGTATCCGCTATGGCCCATAATTCGTACCCATCCTTTTTATTTTCGATATATTCGAGAACATCCCCTATATTCGTCCGATTCACATCGACCACTAAATGGTATTTCGGTAGGGGGGGCGGCTTCGCCGAAGGCGAAGTAAAAGAAATAATTCTATATGACACTATCGAGAACCTGACCGCGGGTACGACCGCATAGTCTTCCGTCTCTCGCCCTATCCGTTTGAAAAAGGCGATCTTGATATCGGGATTCAAAATACGTGTCCTATAGTTATGTGTCTGTATGAGTTCGTATGTTCTCTTTATAGGAAGTTCTCGATTACTACAAATCAAATCCCAATAATACGCTGGAATATCCCCCGTGATCCGGATACTACGTGAGGTCATTAGGGCCCGGGGTCTAATAATCTTTTCCGAAGGGGAAGAGGTAGGGTAAAATGGTTCCAAATAAACTGTCAAATAGGACGAATGTATATGACCTGTCATATAGGAATCCATCGTTTGTCCATTGAAAACGAAAACGGCATCGTCGGTTCTCAAATATTGCGTTTGTAAAAGGTCCACACATTCCCCGATTTGTCGGGGGGTCGCGTCCTGATATGCAATAGTGGTACAATCCGCAAAATTGCAATATTTAGTGATACTGGGATATTCGGGCCGTATTACCCTAGGTTCTCGATAAAATACCCGCCAATAGTCATATATATGATATACGGGTTGGCCATTCCAAAAGGGGTATCGTAATTTAATATAGAAAAATAGTACCAGGAAGGAAAAGAGGAGAACCACGACGATATATTGTAGTGCCGTGTTTTGTCGGATTTTATCCTCTTCCATAATTTATCATATATGGTGTATATATGATAAATACGACGAATAATACACAGACACTTATGCGGCAGGAGCGGGGTATAGTAGTAGTAGTATTCATTTTTACCGCAATTTGTGTCGTATTTTTTATCAAATATTTTCCTATAAGACCACCTATAGAAAATAGAGTATAAATATAGTAGGACGTAATTACCCCGTTGTAGTGAAAAAATATCACTACTCACAACGTCCTGTAATTACAACGTCCTTTCAAGTATATATAAATATTGGTTCTGGTCTCCTCCGCAACTCTGCATTATCGCCTTACCTTTGACGAAAAACCCCGACCTTATCGCCTGTTTCAAAATATCCTCCGTCTTTTCCATATAAAGGGTCTGTTCATTCTGTCGTATATTTCCATTCAATTTATCCTCGAATTCTTCTATATGAACCACTAAAGAATCCGTTTCCATAGAATCGAAATTATATATGGACTCATAAGTAAAATCCCCGAAATCAATCCGCGTATTCTTCAATCTCTTCCCCGCATAATTCTTCAAATCCGATATATTATCCACCGCATATGGCCTTCCAGACGGTATTATAGGACTAAATTGTTCACGATCTACCAAATGCAGAATCAAATAGCCCCCGGGTTTCATCCAATAGTAGCAGTTCTTGAAAAATAGTTTCTTATCCTCTATTTCATATATGGTATAATATGTACATAGGATATGCGAGAACATATCTCGGTCATATAGCATCGGTATCAAGACATCCCCCTGTTCCAAATTAACGCGGGGATATTTATCCTTCGCCTTCTGAATCATCTCATAGGATTGATCGCATCCATATACTTCGTATCCCAATTCCGAGAACCTGGCCACGAAATCCCCCGTACCACATCCCACATCCAGAATCACACTAGATTTTTTAGAAGGCTGGGTCATTTCTACTATTTGATCCACTTCGGTGGCGGCCCTCTCGTCCGATAACATCAATCGGTCATATATCTCGATATAGAATTCGTCATATATAGTCAAATCCCGTTGTAAAACGAAACGCCCATTCTGCGTAAATGCTTCGGATTTCATACGGAAAAATTTTTGGTATATGAGAACCAATAATAAGAGGGATGCCAAGAAAAAAAGCGCAGAGAAATACTCACTATTCATATCTAATAAAGAAATCTATATTAGATAAATATAAAAATAATCAATTTATGTCATATAGAATAGAATATTATGATTCTACCCACCTATGATATTGTCGTCAGCCGATGGCGGCGAAATGTGGACTGGGTCTATTCCCTCCCTTTCGCCTACGTCGAAGTCTTCGGTGAATTCGCCGAACCCGATGGTCCCGATTTGAAGAACAATGTCCGAATACTCATATATGACAAAGCGGACGAGTGCCCCACTAATCCATATAACGTCCCCGAGAATAAGGGTAACGAGGCATCTGTTTATCTAAAATATATTATCGACCATTATGACGGCGAGGAAGGAAAATGCGGCTTTCCCGACTACGTGTTCTTCATCCACGACGAAGAATTTTCCTGGCATCATCCAGGTTCTCTATATGACCGGTTCAAAGAGGCCATCGTCCTACGCCAGCGGTTTTTCAACGTAAATGATTTCTTAATGCGGTCCTTATTCGGTAATATTTATATATGGGAGATTTTACAATGGTATGAGAAATACGTGGAACCGTATATTCCATTGGATAGCCTACCGAATGAAGATTTTACTATAGGACATAAAGGGGCGGCCCAGTTCATGGTACATAAAGAAGCGATTCTTCATTTACCTAAAGCCTTTTATATAGATTTATATGATTGGGTGATGAATTCAGGTGAAACCAGTTTTGTAACGGGGCGATTCCTAGAATGGACATGGCATATTTTCTGGGATTTACATCGTTCAAAATAAAAATATTATTATATTATATATTCGGAATGGTGAATATAAAAATGGTTTCTACATATGAGGAATGTACATCAAATAATACAATCGATGGTCGTAAAGTGGATCCACTTACTTTACAGCCTTTACATGATAATGTTGTGCTAATTGGGAATTATGGATATAATATAGAATCACTTCGTCGTTATATTTTGAGTAACCCACGTTTAAGTATGTGGTTAGATGACTTAAATAGTGACGAAATGGCCATCACATCAACAGAAGAAGGTCTACAAGACCCAATGCGACAACAGTTAACATTAGATAATAATAAAAGATTATTTGAAATTATATCATTTCCTCCGAGTGTAAGGTCTCGTGCACAACCAGAAAGATTTTCACACAGTAATGATCATAGGGTTAGGTCGTCAAGACGTAAACCTAAATCGTATAAAGGATCAAGAAAACATGGGAAACAAAAGGGTGGTAAAACTAAAAAACAAAAAAGAATTCCATCCTATAGGAAAACATGATTATCAATTGTCTGTATAAATTCCCCCCGCATTTGTTGTCTAGTAGAATTCGCAAATACGTCTTTACCAATCCCTCCTAAATGCGCCGTACTAGGTCCAGTAAAAGATTCTCTAGCAAAAAGCCCGTCATATGGCTGGGTTTCTTGGCGGCCTACGGCCGTTGTCATATAGAGATCACTTTGAGAACTTGGGATATAGACATGCTGACCCGCACCCCGCTGCAAAGCGAAGTATTGCGATCTTAGAACCGACTCGGTATCCACATTCGCGAAGAATCCATCGACAGGACCACTGCTTGTCATGGGTGCGAACATACCCTCCGTCGAATATCCCGGCATTTGTCTTATAGGAACACTTGTAGGACTATGTCCCGATAACATCGGAAAATGCGCGTATTTAGTAGAAACCGGTCGGGGATCGAAATTCGGCTGAAGTTCCCCCCCAGTGGGTAAAACCCGGTCAAATAGCCGGGTATTCAGTTCGTCTAAACGGGCATGTTGCCCATAAATAATCCCGGGATTTATAGGGACGAGTCCCTGTGTCAAATAGGTTGATGTAGTATTATAGGACATATCTATTATATATAGGGAATATTTTATCGAGTAAAATCAAATAAACCGAAAGTGTCATATAGAATATATTTCTATATGACCACTAATTCAACTCGACCTAATATCACGTTCTCGACATGTTGGTATAATTTCAAACCCAAGTTTCATAAATCTATCTATATGTCATGGGCCCGGAATATGCTATTAAACGTCGAGAACTACTATTTGGTCATATATACCGACCAGGCCGATTTATTGGATTTTCTCGAAATAGAAGCCAATCCTAAAATCCGGGTTCAATTAAAACCCGCCGACCAATTTATCACATATAAATATCGAGAACATTGGATCCGGAACCACGAGCGTAATGACCTATTAAATGGAAACGCCAGGTTCTCTGTGGATTGGCGCGTCAATATGCTATGGTCGGAGAAGGTACATTTCGTCGCCGAGACGAAATCTGGCGCATTTTTCCCCCCAACCGAATTCTACGGCTGGTGCGATATAGGATATTTCCGCCAGGGTCCAAACCCGGCTATATGGCCCAATCCCTCGAAAATAGGGACACTAAATAAAGCCAAAATCCACTATGGGTGTATACAAAATGATCCGACCTATTTGACCCAATTAATACGTCATATAAATAATAAAAGGGCGGATGGGCTACCTATTATAGAAATCCCCCCCTACCAGAATTCGATTGCGGGGGGATTTTGGGTCGCACATACGTCTCTTATAGAAGGCTGGCGGGATATGTATGACGATAGATTGAGTGCGTATTTTACGGCGAACTATTTAGTGAAAGACGATCAGATTATTCTGGCGGACTTGATATTTTCGAATATGAGTGGATTCGTCCTACATAGGGAGAACCAACCAAATATGGATAATTGGTTTATGTTTCAACGCATTTTTTTATGATGTTTTATTATATGAACTTATCTATACAAGTACCAAGTTCGCGTTCACGTTCGCGTTCGCGTTCGATGTCACGGTCTCTATCTAGAACAACACCAACAAAAAAGGACTCTATAGGAGAAAAACATAAATTACACGGTATTCCTGAATATAATGTTAATACAGATACAGACGTTTGGTTTCGCGAAGTTCTCAAAAAAGCAAAAGAACTAAAACCGATAGTAACAAATCCAGATAATCCATTTAGTAGTAAAAATCGATTAGAAACCGATGCGAATAATCAAAAAAATAGAGAAAGTAGAAAAAAAGCAAAAGAAACGATTTCACGACTTATTCGAAAAAGAAAAGAACGCAAACTACAAGAACAACTTACGAATTCAAAACCAAAATCATATAAAGATAAACAAGAAACAGAAACACCAATTGAAACAAAATCAATAGGCTATACAAAACGTAGCAGAACAGGAGGAAAAGGTAAAAAGAAAACGAGATCAAAGAAATCATATAAACATAATTCTATATGACCCACTAACGACCATGTTCTCGATATTAATACCCCTCTATAATGGCGTAGAATTTCTAGACGAATCCGTCCAATCCGTGATAAATCAGACGAACGACCAATGGGAACTCCTAATCGGCGTCAATGGCCATCCCCCTGGATCCCAAGTTCTCGAAAAAGCCCAGCAATATGTGTCAAATAGAATCCATGTTTATGACCTCCCTATCGAAGATATCCAGGGTAAATCCCAGGCATTAAACGCCCTCGTCAAATATGCGAAATATCCATATATCGTTATCCTAGACGCCGATGATATTTGGCATCCAACGAAATTAGATGTCCAGACAGAATACGTAGTCGCAGGGTACGACGTTGTAGGTTCTCGATGTATCTATTTCGGAGACCGGTTAAATGGGATCATACCACAAATCCCCCTTGGGGATATAACCCTATATGACTTCTTTCAAGGGAATCCGGTAATAAATAGTAGCGCGATCATAAAGCGAGAACTTGCATATTGGGATTCGCATTTTGACGGGGTCGAAGATTACGACTTATGGTTAAGATTATGGAAACAAGGCCACCGATTTTGGAATTGTAGCCAGGTTCTCGTAAAACACCGTCTACATTCAGAGTCCGCATTTAACGCGAAGGGGAATGGGAATCAGGTTCCCGCGCTTCTAGCGAAATATAAACATTTTTGAAGTGATATAAAGATATATCTATATATGACTATAGATGCAGTGGATTCTTTTACTTTTATCATTTCCTATGGCACTAGGTTTCAAAACCCTATCAAATAGCCAATGGTCCAATATAAATAATATCCTACGTATTACGAAAGATGAACATATACAAACCAAAATCCGAAATGTCATATATGACTATTATACATCGTGGGCAGTTCAACAATCCCACGTTTTCAAACAATATCATTCCTATCTATGCCGAGATATCATGGGCGACGAACTCGCCATCTATGGGCAAATGGGTCTCAAAAAAGCAACGGCGAATTACGACCCCGAAAAATGCGGGCTTTTTACCAAATACGCCGATTTCTACGTAAAGGGCGAGTTATATAAAGGTGTACGGAAATTAAAACCGCTTCATAGTCCTATAGGAGAAAATATATGGATCTACGATAATGTTCCGATAAAACCCGAAGAAAATATCGAGACATTCACGGATAAATGGGTAACACTACGCGAGGGTCTAACCGATTTCGAATATCGTTGTACGACATATAAATACTCATTTGAATTCGTCAAGGAAATGTCAAATAAAAAAATTGCGGAATTAATGTCGTGTTCGGAAGAGACAGTGAGGAAAGCCATAGTGAAGGCGAATGGTATTCTCTATTCCTCTTTTTTAGTATAATATATACCCTCTAGTCTACACATATCTTTATCGAACCGGCATTTCCCTACTTGTTCGTATTTGATTTCGCCGCTTATAATATCCATATAGCCGAATTTTGTACATTTCGATTGATGGAGATTCGCATTCCGGTCATTATATAACTCCCGGGGGACATATAGTAGGAAATGTTTACATGATATACAGGGGGGATATTGTATGTTTTTGATAAATGTATTACCGATTTTTGAGAGTTCTCCAGTGATTGCAGCCGCGGAATTACTTTTGAAAATGGTTCTCAACATGGATTTTTATAAATGTCATATAGAAATATTTCTATATGACTTTGCCTTTCTTTTACTTATTTTCTGATATTACTTTTTCTATTTTTTTCAATATATCCGTTTTCTTTACTTTATTTTTCATTTTTTCTTCTTTTTCTATCCTTTTTTGTTCTTTCAACTTTTCTTTCATTTTTTTTATTTCTTCCCTATCCTTTTTATCCTTTTCTATTTGTTCTTTATTTCGTACCTTTCTTTGTTTTATTTCTTTTTCTTTTATTTTTTCTATTTGTTCTACTTGTTTTAATTCTTCATCTAAATCTACATAGTTATTATAAGTTTTTTTAGATTTAAGATATTCATTTCTATAATACATAAATACTAATGCTCTTAGTTTCTCAAGGCTCTGTTTAAATGTTATATCATTTGGGTCTTGAACTCTAGCGTAATTAGTAATTACTTTAAGTATCAATGATTTATCTTGTATGCCAAATATTGTTCCAAACATCTCATATAAATCGCGATTAAGGTCGATCAAATAGCCATGCATTATATTATTCAGATATACAGGGTCATTTCTAGCAAATTTCAATAAAATAGTATACATGACATTCGATGAAACACTCGGATTTCGAATAATCATTTCTGCGAAAAACATAGACCATAATCCACAAAATCCTCCCCACGTCTTTTTAATCCCTATATCTTGTATTTGTTGTAGCCCCATTATATTTGGACAAACTTCTCTAGGTGATATATATTCCATTTCAATATTCGGATTACCCGTTTTTTCATATATTAATTTGACTTTGGATTGTAGTTTTTGAACTATATTCTTTAGTTTTTTAGATAATGGTATAACATTTGATATATTTCCTATTGTTGTTACAACACCATGGGGCTCAAAATGCTCAATCGTATGTACTGTATCGCCATTTTCTTTATGGTTTACTCTATAAATAAGCATATTCGCATGTGAAATAGCATTTGATATTTTTGCGATTGCATCGTTTGCAAGAAATGAAAATGGTATAATAAATAGTTCTATACCTCTATTAACACAATTTACAATATCATTTGCTAACTGATTATATTCCTTTTCATCGAAATCATCTCTGAATATTCTACCTTTATCATTATACAGAATACAGTCATTCTTATATTTTTTAAGCAATCTCAAATATAATAACCATTGATCTATGCCACCCATACCCGAATATGTTATTCTATTTTTTATATCAGAAGATGTATTCATTTGGATAGAATTTAATGAATCTAGAAATGTAGATACACTATTTGACACTGATTCCGGTAATTTATCTTGGCTTTCTTTTTCTTTTGGTAGATCAATTAATGTGTATAATTCAGATAAAGATTCTGTTTCTTTTATCCATTTTTCTTTATGATTGCGAATATATGTTACTTTTGCAAAGGCACCTTCTAATGCATCAAATTCTGCGAATAATTCCGGGTGTTTTTTTAGAAAAAAGTCAATCACCATTTTATATTCTCTAGATGCTAATAATAAATCATATTGTAAAGATTCTAAAGAATCACCCGCTTTTATATATTCTCCGATAGCTTGTTTATTTATTTTTATATATGTATCAATTTCTGATAATTCATTTTTTGAAAAAATTATTTTATGGTTTAATTTCATTTTTATACGTAGAAAAAAGTGACGAGAAATGATTTTTATATTTTTTAATGCTGAATAATTTATAAAGTTATCATCATCTAAATATTTTAATATCATTTTTATATCTCTTTCTTTCTCCGATAATTCTTTACGTTCTCCTATAGTAAGACTTTTATTCGTGATTTCTTCTATTGGTTGTTTTGGTTCTTTTACTTTAAAAGTTTTTGCTTTTGGTTCTGGATCTTTTACACATCGATTTGTTTTCGGATTCAATATTTTGCCTTCAGGACATTGTTTTTTTTTAGAAAAAGGACTAGGAGGAAAAAAACGCGGCGGTGGTCCTGATGGACTACGATGAGGTCCTGGCGGTGGTCCTGATGGAACAAAAGGTTTTTCTATCTTTTTCTCTTTCACTTTAAAAGTTTTCGCTTTCGGTGCATTAATACAACGATTTGTTTTCGGATTCAATATCTTTCCTTCAGGACATTTTTTATCTGACATCTTATATTATGATAAGATAAAACCAATATAAACATTACCTTATATGTCATATAGAAGTATTATGGTAAAGATTTGCACACAACCCTATTTGACAAACGATGAAATGAACCCCTATTTCGAGAACTTCGGATTCCCATTATCCGATTTCCAAAAATACGCGATAGAGGCCATCACTAAAGGAAACCATACCCTAGTAACTGCACATACGGGGTCCGGAAAAACACTACCCGCTGAATTTGCAATAAAGTACTTTATAGGACAAGGAAAAAAAGTCATATATACATCTCCTATCAAAGCCCTTTCGAATCAGAAATTCTACGAATTCTCCCTAAAATTCCCCGATATCCAGTTCGGTATTTTTACGGGAGATATCAAAGTCAATCCCATGGCGGATGTTCTCATCATGACTACGGAAATTCTCATGAATTATCTATTTCAAATGTCGTCGAATAAATCTGGCGATATAGGTCATATAGAATCATCTTCCCTCGATTTCACGATCGACTTGGAACGAGAACTTGCCTGTGTAATTTTCGACGAGGTCCACTATATTAACGACGCTGACCGCGGGAAAGTCTGGGAACAGACGATTTTGATGCTACCCCCTCAAATACAAATGGTCATGCTTTCGGCCACAATCGATAAACCGGAAAAATTCGCTACCTGGATCGAGAACCGAGATCTAGAAAAAGAGTCCAGAAAAGAAGTCTGGCTAGCATCGACGAACCACCGCGTGGTCCCCCTAACACATTATACCTATATGACCACTACGGAATCCATATTCAAACATGTCCGGGATAAAGTCCTACAGAAAGAAATCCGGGATGCCACGAATAAACTCACCGTGATAAAAACCCCCCAAGGCGAGTTCAAAGAGTCCGCCGTACACGAAGTCGAAAAAATCAAGCGTATTATGGACGCCAATCAACAATTCATGAAGCGTAAATATGTTCTCAATAGTCTCACCGAAATGCTGAAAGAAAAAGAAATGCTCCCCGCAATCGCATTCGTCTTTTCTAGGAAAAACGTCGAAGTATGCGCCCGAGAAATCACGACGAACTTACTACCCTTCGATAGTAAAGTACCATATACCGTCGCCACAGAATGCGAACAAATCATCCGTAAATTCCCCAATTATCGCGAATATTTGGAACTCCCCGAATACCAAGACTTGGTCAAATTATTGGAACGAGGGATAGGGATACATCACTCGGGTATGATCCCCGTATTTAGAGAAATCGTCGAAATCATGATTTCGAAGAAATATATCATGCTCCTCTTCGCTACCGAGTCTTTCGCCATCGGCCTGGATTGTCCTATAAAAACCACTATCTTCACCAGTCTCACTAAATTCGACGGTAAAGGCCCCCGACTCCTAATGTCCCACGAATATACCCAGATGGCCGGCCGCGCCGGTAGGCGCGGGATTGATACGGTCGGTCATATAGTCCATTGTAATAATCTCTATATGACCCCTGGTTCTACCGAATACCGAAAACTCCTTTGCGGAAGCCCCCAGCGCTTAGTCTCCAAATTCGACGTCTCCTATGATATAATCATGAATATTATCAAGGGTCAGAATACAGGGGATACGAGAACCCAAATCGTCGAATTCGTGAATAAGAGTATGATGGCGGAAAATCTCCGTGAAGATATTCAGGCCCAGACCATTCAATTGAGTCAAATAAAAGATAAATACGAGGATGCGAAACGGGCCATAATCAATAACTCGCGTACGCCACGCGAAGCGTGTGATAAATGGATTCTATATGACCAGACGGTAAAATTAAGTGTGAATAAAAAGAGGAAGGAGATAGAAAGGGGTATGCAGGCCCTTCTCGACGAATATAAATGGATAAGAGAGGATGTAAAACGGATCCAGGAAATCAAAGTCGTGGAAAAAGAGATTCGAGATGAAGAGAGACATTTACTCTATTTGACAGAATATATCGAGAACGAAGTGTCATATAGATTAAATTCTCTATTGGACCAGGGATATATTATAAAAGGTGGGGACGAAGGGGATAGATACGAATTGACGCTATTGGGGAAAATGTCGCAAGTATCCGAGATACCATGTTTGATCGCAGGTAGGATGATACAACAGTGGAACCGGTTCTCCGATTTTGGTCATATAGAATTGGTTTGTGCATTCTCTTGCTTTAGTCAAATCAAGGTAGTGGACGATTTGAAGAAGAGTCATTTGACCCCCTTTTTAGAAGGGGATCTTTTAGGCGATTTCGCAAAGTGGGTATATGAATCCTATAAAGAAAATGAGGAGTATGATGAGGAGGATCTGACATTCGATTTAGTAGATGTGATGCGCGCCTGGTGTTTAGCGGAAGATGAACGGGGGTGCAAGGAGGTGATACAGGGGCTTGTTTCGGGGGAACGCGGAATTTCTGTGGGGGATTTTACAAAGGCGGTTCTCAAAATATCGAAGATAGCGAAGGAAATAGAGGGCGTATGTGAGAACATAGGGGAGGTCGAATTATTGGCGAAATTGGCGAAAATCGATATTTTGAAGTATATGATAACCGCGCAAAGTTTATACGTTTAATATATAATGAAAGAATTAACTCCTGAGGAACAAGAAATAATTAAAAAAATAGAGGAATCGTCAAGACAATATCATAAAAATGATAATAAAAATGATGAGACTAATAAAGTTCATCTTACTCCTCTTGCTCACAATAATATAGAAACTAAACATACTCCTAATTCTGATACTCCTAATTCTGTAGTTACTGGTAATTTATTATTAAGAGAAAAATTAGACGGTACTGTTGTAAAAGGTGTTGGTGGCAAAAAGAGGAGAACAAAGAAAGCCAAAAAAGCAAAGAAAACAAAGAAAGCAAAGAAGGCCAGGAAAACAAGAAGAAGATAAAAAGATATAAAAACATAGAAATATATCTTATTGTAATGGAACTCGCAACAGAACCCGATATTTATTCCCCTAATATGGGAGAACAAGGTATTTACGTCGATTATATCCCATATTTTTCTATTGGACAAAGAGGCATCACATGCCCATGTGGATCCCGTAAGGAAAACGTCTTTAAAAAGGCGTCCACGTTCTCGAGTCATATAAAAACAAAAACCCACCAGAAATGGTTGGATGCATTGAATGCAAATAGAACGAACTACTATGTAGAATTAGAAAAAGCAAAAGAAACCATCGTAAATCAGCGCCATATTATCGCCCGCCTGGAGAACGAAACAGCTAGTAAATCACTGACAATCGACTATTTGACCAAACAACTAGTAGCGAAAGAGAGTCATACAGTAAATGATTTATTAGACTTTGCGTAGGGCATCTAACCCCAACCCATAAACCACCCGATATAGAGTCATATAGAGAATATTTCTATATGACACAACATAAGAACTAATATAAATACCCAAATAAAGTCCTATAGAAAATATTATTGCGTGCCAGTCGATAATGAAGAAGATTACCTGAATTGATCATTATATGTCATATAAAATAATATTAAATACTATGACACGAATGATAGGTGTAAAAACAGTCGGACTTTATACAGTATTACCAGTAATTATTGTACTAGTAATACGCTATATAGATATAATTATTCATAGATTATTCCTATGTGACTATATGTTATGGATATTGACTATCAATATTGTAGGACTATTTATATTCCTTAAAAATATAAAAATAGATATCGAATTATATTGGTCAATCAAATACGATTAATATATAATATAAGTTTGAATATATGACAAATAATAAATCTGAGAACAAAATATAATAAAAAGAATAAAAGGGAGGAGAACAAAATAATAATAAAAAGAATAAAAGGGAGGAGAACAAAATAATAATAAAAAGAATAAAAGGGAGGAGAAC
>Ga0209598_10000315_pt1 | contig 38664 bp, 61 predicted proteins | sample M_140807_EF_Meta_FD_187317 | JGI IMG/M metagenome (GOLD analysis project Ga0209598, IMG submission 187317) | Freshwater microbial communities from Lake Montjoie, Canada to study carbon cycling - M_140807_EF_MetaG (SPAdes) (version 2) | ecosystem: Environmental > Aquatic > Freshwater > Lake...
TGGTGCTGCGGGGGCTGGTGCTGCGGGGGCTGGTGCTGCGGGGGCTGCTGGGCAACTGGCTCAATCTGTGCCTACAGCGGTGGGGACCCACGCTGGACGACTTGCTAGTGGGTTTTCCGGGGAGGCGGCTAAGGGGGTTGGCCAGACTGCTAGGGCCGCCCTTACCAATACGGAAGCAGGTCTTAGTCACCTCGGCAGTCAGGCGATGCGAAACCCGCTTGAGGCAGCCAAGACCTTCGGCGGCGAGTTTGCAAACGCTGCCCGTGGCAGTGCCGCTCCCGGTTCCATGATGTACAAGTACGCGCCTCTCGCGGCTTCGTCGGGAGTCATCGGGACCCTTTCTGATGCCATGGAGCCCGGAACGGAAAACTTTAACCCGGCCCAAGAGAAGTCCACCTACGAGGGTCCGTACGTTCCCGCTCCCCGCAACGTCTCCTATCAAACGCTAACTGGTGACCCGTCGCAGGACAGCCGGGAGCACCTGTATTTCGACCCGGTCAATCCCTACCCGTCGTATGTTCCGGCCAAGTCCCTGTCGATCAAGGACAAGAATAAGGGCTACGCCGAAGGTGGCTCCACTTCTGCGCCTAAGACCAGTGGCCTGGAAGCCCTCGTTGCCCAGTACGCCAGCAAGAACCCGGGTGCGATCAAGGCATCGGTGAACTACGCGCCGCCGGAAAAGAAAACCACGGTTGCTCCGGCTACACCTGCTACTCCGGCTACACCTGCTACTCCGGCTACAACGTATACGGGTGATCCCACTAGCGTAGGCACGCTGACAGCCGCCCCAAACATCGACGACTACGTTAAGACCGTTCTTGGGGGCACGGCCCCGGCGCGCACGACTGCTGATGGGATCGACCTAACGCAGCTTATGCGAGACCGCCCTGACGTCTACAACGCCTTCTTCACTGAGTACAACAACCCGAAGGCGAACGACAAAAACTCTACCGCTTGGCAAAAGCGCGTCGGTGGCTCGGACCCTTACGCCTACGCCAACTACTGGTACAACACGTACGGTAAAAACGAAGGATACGGCCAACCACGTACCGGAGCCCCTACGCCTACGATGGATATTGAGCCCAGCACTACGCGAGTCGGGCGCTACGGGGAATACACTCCCGGAGGCGGAGGCCGAGATCGGGACCCCTTCAATATCCAAACCGTGGCTCGCGGCGGACACATCAACATGGGCGACGGAGCTTTTGTCGTAGACGCCCGTACGGTGTCTGAACTAGGTAACGGCAGCAGCAGCGCTGGTATCGACATGCTTTCGCGTATGGGTGGCAGCCCCGTCCGAGGGCCGGGCGACGGCGTAAGCGATTCTGTCCCTGCGAAGATCGGTGGCAGGCAGGCAGCGCGTGTGGCGCGTGACGAGGTTATCTTCCCCCCGCAGGCGGTCAACCGGATGGGCGGAGGCTCTAACAAGCGCGGGGCCGACAAGCTGTATGGAATGATGGAACGCGCACACAAGGCGCGCAAGAAGGCTGATCGTGGTGAAGACACCAAACTCCGTCGTGGTCTGGCGTAAGGATAACTGACATGGGTACGCAGGTCTCAGAAGTCACGCAGACAACCTCTAACGTCCCGGAGTACGCTCGCCCGTTCTACGAAGACGTCATGCGCCGTGCGCAGGCGGAGTCAAACCGGCAGTACACACCTTATGGGCAAGAGCGCATCGCTGGGTTCACGCCCGCGCAGCTCGAAGTCCAACGGAATGTCATGGGGCTCCAGTCCCCGGACCAGTACAACGTCGGCTCTGCCATGGCGGAGCAGGCAGGGCTCCAAGCGCTCGCCTCCTCTCAGTACAACCCGTACCAGTACAACACGCAGGGCGTGACGCCAGAGCAGGTCCAAGCTCAGCAGGCGCAGGCGCAGCAAATCCAATCGCAGGATACGCGGGCGCAGCAAATCCAAGCGCAGGATACGCGGGCGCAGCAAATCCAAGCGCAGCAAATTCAGGCGCAGCAGTACAACTCGCCGGAGATGCGGGCGGCGCAGACGAGTTTTGCTCCAAATCTCCAACAGTACCAGATGGAGGGGCCGCAGCAGTTTGGGAGCCAGCAAGCCTCCCAGTACATGTCGCCGTACCAGCAGAACGTCACCGACATCCAGAAGCGCGAAGCTATCCGGGACGCAAAGCAGGGGCAGCTTGTCCAAGACCTTGGCGCGGCTCGTCAAGGAACCTACGGCGGCAGCCGCCAGCTGCTCGCATCTATGGAGCGCGAGCGGAACCTTGGTCAACAACTGGGGGACATTCAAGGTCGCGGGTCTCAGGCTGGATACGAGAACGCGCAGGCCCAGTTCGAGCGCGACCGCGCTGCGGGTATGACCGCAGGACAAGCAAACCTCCAAGCCCGACTTGGTGTGCAGCAGCTTGGGACCCAGACTGGTCTTCAGGCAGCGCTGGCTAACCTCGACGCTGAGAGTCAGTCGCGGGTACAGAACCTCGCGGCGCAGCTCCAGACGCAGGGCCTCAATGCTCAGCAGGCCATGCAAGCTGCGATGGCCAACCAGCAGGCGTCACTTCAGGCGGATCAGTCCAACCAGCAGTACGGGTATCAGTCCTCGCTAGCCAACCAGCAGGCTAGGCTTCAGGCGGACCAGTCCAACCAGCAGTACGGGTATCAGTCCTCGCTAGCCAACCAGCAGGCTAGGCTTCAGGCGGACCAGTCCAACCAGCAGTACGGGTATCAGGCTTCTCGGGATAACCAGCAGGCGGGGCTACAGGCTTCACTGGCTAACCAGCAGGCTGGGCTTCAGGCGGGCCAGTTCAACTCCACGCAGAACCTTGAGGCGCAGCGCCTCGGGGAGCAGTCGCGTCAGTTTGGTTCCCAGCAGGGTCTGGCTGGCGCTCAAGCCGCAGGTCAGATGGCACAAACTCTGGGTAACCTCGGCCAGTATCAGCAGCAGTCCAACCTCTCGCGGCTTGGAGCTCAGGGTGACGCGGCGGGTATGCAGCAGCGCATGGAACAGCAGCGCATGGATATGTCGTATGGGGACTTCCAGCGGCAGCAGAACTACCCGATGGAGCAGCTGGGCAACTACAGCAATATCATCCGGGGTATGCCCATCCAGTTCAATAGTGCCCAGACGACGGCGACCGCAGCTCCGTCTATGTTCCAGCAGGCAGCGGGCGCGGGCCTCAGTGCGGCTAGCATGTACAATATGTATAAGGGCTGACGATGGAAACGAAGCCGTTCAACCTCCAGTCCCCCGAGCAGATCGCCAAGGACTACGGCGGTAACAAGCAGAAGATCGCTCAAGCGATGCAGATGGGAGTCGTTGACCCCACTGCCGGTACCCTTGCGGGTATGTTCATTGACCGTATGCGCGCTGCCGCCCAACAAGAAGCAGTTCCGCAGCAGACCGTTGCTCAGCAGACTTTTGCTCCTTCGGCTCCCCCCATGCCCCCCATGCCCCCCGGCGGTGCGGGTCTTGGTGCTATCGCGCCCGGTGGTGCTCCCCCCGCTCCGCCGCCTATGGGCGGTCCTCCGATGGGTCCGCCTCCGCCTATGGGTCCGCCGCCCATGGAAGAACCGTCTCCCATGGGTCCTCCCCCCAGTATGGCGTCCGGCGGTATTGTGGGTCTACCACTCCCGCCCAGCATGTTTGACGAGCCTGAGAGCGGCTACGCTAATGGCGGGATCGTGGCCTTCGCAGAAGCAGGTGCGGTCAAGAAACCGCAGACTTCTAGTGAGCGGATGGCTGAAGCCTACCGCCTTAACCCGGAAGCTATACAACAAAGTATGGTTGACCTTGAAAAGCTGGCCCCCCGGGAAACGAAGTACTCGGATATGCAGAGGCAGCAGTATGAGCGCGAGCTGTCCCCCGAAGCGCAGGCAGCGCAGAAGAAGCAGGACATGTATATGACGCTGGCTCAGATCGGAGCCAAGATGGCGACGACCCCGGGTGGGTTCCTGCGTGGGGCTGCTACGGGTATCGAGTCTGCTCTACCGGGTGCGCAGCAGATGGCCAAGGAGCGCAAGCAGGATACGCGTCAAGCTATGGACGCGCTAGCGGCGCAGGAGGGTGCCACCAACAAGCAGCGCATGGAGCTCCTTAACATGAGCTATGCTATGCAGATGAAGGTCGCGGACGCCGTGGCGAAGGGCGTTGAGCTGGAGCAGGCAATGCAGATTGCCCGCGAAGAGATGGCGAACAAGCTGACCACGGCAAGCATCGGGGCCAGCGCCCAAAGGTATTCAGCTGACCGTGGCGCTAGCGCTATGGAAAAGCAGATGCAGGCGCAAGACTTCAAAACGTCCGAAGAAGGGCGTAAGTGGATTCGGCAGGGGCTTCAGACCAACGGCCCGTACATGAGAGCCAGGATGTCGGGTAGGTTTGCTGAGGCTAGAGCTATTGAAGACAGCGCTATGCGGGAGAACGGCATCCCTGTATTCTCAGATGCTGCACCTTCTTCGGGTGGTCAAGCTGCCCCCGCCCCCGCTGCCCCCGCTTCCGGGAAGTCGAGAGACTTTTCTCAGTATTACTACTAAGTAAAAGGACACCGACGTGCCTTTTAATGTTGCACGAGCTAGGGCAGACGGCGTCTCCGACATAGAGATTGCGCAGCATTTGGCGTCCACTCAGGGGTTTAACCTACAGCGGGCGCTCTCGGATGGGGCCACTCCAGCGGAGATCATCACTTTCCTAAACCCCGGTAAGCGGGACGCACTGGCTGCGGGTATGGCGACCGCTGGTGCCCAGCTTAAATCTGGCCTGCCGTACGCTATCGAGAAGCTGGCTGGTACGCTAACGCCTGAGAAGGAAGAGAAGTACCTCGCGGGCCTGCGCCGTGCAAAGAAAGAGTCCGAGCGCGTCCTACCCGGTGGGGCTCCGTCTTTTGACGATCTTGCTAGCGGTAAGGCGGGCCTTGGGGCGCTCTTGGTCGAGAACCTCGCTGTGTCCGCTCCCCAAATGGGGGCTAGCGTTGTCGGCGGTCTTGCTGGTGCTGCTGCGGGTACAGTGGTTGCTCCGGGCGCAGGCACTCTTGCCGGAGGCGTCGCTGGTGTCCTTGGGGGTACTGCGGCCTCTACTCCATTCTTCGTCGGGTCGAACGTGGACCGGGCCACAGAGGGTGGCGAAAAGAAACTCACCAAGGGCCAGGCGGCTAAGAGTGTTGCAATTGCGCCAGTACAGGCAGGCGTCGAGACTGTCGCTGAGCGCTTCGTCCCCGGTGTCGGCAGGCTCTTTGGTGCTCCGGTTAAGAAGCTTGTTGGTGAGGCTGCTATCAAGGCTGCGTCGAAGCCTGTCCAGACCTTCCTGACGCAGACCGCCAAGGGTGCGCTTAAGGGCGCAGCGGAAGAAGCCATTACCGAACCGCTCCAGCAAGTGGGTGAGCGTTTTGCATCTGAGCTACCTCTGGCTGACGAAGAAGCCCGTAAGGAATATACGCAGTCCGCCCTGACCGCCGGTATCGTCGGTGCTCCCGTGGGTGCTGTCGGTGCTCATTTTGAGCGAGAGGTAGAGCCGCCCGCCACGGGCGCAACCGCCACCACTATGGGGCTTTCTCCTGAAGAGGCTCGTGCCCAGACCCGGGAAGAGTTCCAGCGTATTTTTGAATCCAATCTGGCTACCGTTCAGGCGGAGAACCCCCAGTTCACTCCGGAAGAAGCTCGCGCGGAGGTTATGGCCCGCCGAAACGAGATGTTGGCCGAAGCCGCTTCGACTGTATGGGAGCGTGCTAATGCTACCGCTGAGCCTATTGAGGAAGAAGCTCCACCCGCAGGCGGCGGAGCTGGAGTGGATGTCGCTACCCCAAATGGACCAGTGGCAGATGTTGAGCCTGCTGTTGTCCCTCCTGTTGTCCCTCCTGTTGCTGGAGAAGCAGAACAACCCAGTGCACTGACCCCCAAGGTCAAGATGCCGATGAAGGAGCGAGTGGCGCAATGGACCGCCGCGCTCCCTGAGCTCGCATCCGATATGGGTGTTGAAATCCCCGAGGGCACTAAGCTTGCCCCTCTGGCTCGCCAGCTTGCGCAGAAAGCCGCCAAGGGTACTGAGTTTGACCCGGTCACGGAGCTGAAGGCGTACGTGGGCCAGCCCATGGACCTCACACCGGAAGTCGCCCCCGCTGCCCCCGCTGCCCCCGTGGCTCCCCCAAAGATCGTACCCAGCCTCGAACAAGCCAAAGCTGCTACGGTAGAGACCCCGCTTGCGCCAACGGCTGCGCCTGCTCCGGTTCCTGCTCCGGTTCCTGTCCAACCTCCGCCTATTCAGCCTGCGCCTGTGGCGGCTCCTCCGCCCGAGGTTACTGCTCCTGCTCCAGAGCCTATCCAGCCTGCGCCTATGGCGGAAGTCGCTCCTCCCGAACCCGTGGCTCCCCCGCCTGAGCCTGCTCCCGGCCCCAACGCAGACCTGCCTCCGTATGAGGTGCTTTCCTACGACCAGTCGGTGCCTGCGGAGCCCCTGCTGGAGCCTACCCCGCGCCCGGCTCCTGAAACGGAGCTGGACCAAGAGACCCAACTGGTGAACGATTTCACCCGCCGACTGGGAGAGGCCCCGGAGTCGGTGGAGGTGTTTGATCGTGGCACGAGCACGCCCGGCCTTATCGAAGACGCCAAGAACATCGCTGCCGTTCAGGCGCAGCGCGGAGACGCGCCGCTAACTGTCGATCAAATCGAGCCTTCCCTACAGGAGAAAAAGGCGAATACGGCAGACGAGGCTAACTCGGCCAGCTGGTTCTTCCCGATGACGCTGAACGACGGGACCACGGTTAAGCTCTACGCCGACGAGGCCCCGAATGGAGGGTTCGAGTACCGCGTCGAGGACGACCTCTACGACTCGGCTTCTCTTGCTAACTACGGTGAGGCCAACAGAGACGTCGATAGCCCGCTGGTGCCAACTGGGGGCACGACGAAGAAGCTACAGGGTAAGACGCTAGCCGGAGACACCCAGTTTCTCCAGCGTATCACTGACCACGTGGCAGCTCGTCGTAATCAGGTCATGGCTGTCGCGGAGCGCGAACTCAAGTTTGCTGACCGCCAGCGGGAAGTCTCCACCATAACGAGGGAAGGCGCGGCCAAGGAAGTTACGAAGCGCAAGCCGCTCTACTCCAAGAAGGAAGCCCGGGAGGCCGCGAAGAAGGCCGAGGCTAGCACTGCACCTGTTGCGCCAGACCTAGAGGCGCGTGCACCTAAGCACGCAGCGGCAATCAAGCGGGCGGTCATGGGCCGCAAGTCGCTGGGTAAGGCCACGCCCGAGCAAGTCCAGATGCTCAATGACGCGCTGAAGGCGGCAGAGTACATGTCGCCCGAGGTTCTGGAGCGCTTCCTCGCCGGGAAGAAGGCGAACAAAGAGCCGTTTGTCCTCTACGGCCCGACGAAGCGGGCAGTAGGCGCGAAGCAGGAAGCGCGGCAGGGGGCTCCCCAACCCATCAAGGCAGAGTCCGCCCGAGGGGCGCTCACGACGGAGTACGCCAACGCCTTCACGACCTGGGTAAACAACGTGTTGCCCGTCCTAAATACAGTCAAGCTGGAGCTTCAGGAAGACACCGGTCTGGTAGACGGTACCAAGAACCTGCCACTGGGCGTATACGACCCCAAAGAACACATCGTCCGTTTGTATGGCGACGTTATTCGTCACTATGTAGAAAACCCCACCACTACAGACCGCGAAGACATTCGAGATACTCTGCTCGTCCACGAGCTACTGCATGGTATGGAGCGGGTAATGACCCCCGGGCTCCAGTCTGCAATCCGCGTGCAGTGGCTTAAGCAGGTCAATGCGCTTCTCGCTAGCGTTTCTGATGCCCCTAGCAAGGAGTTCCTCCAGCTGGCGCGGGCACGGACACGCGATGCTAGGCAGAAAGCCTCCCAAATGTGGGCGAAAGGCGACGTCCCGTTTGACTACTATCAGTACATTAACCCGTCTGAGTTTTGGGCGGTCAATGCCACGTCGATCCTACAGCAGCGGTTCAAGGATGGGTTCACGCCGGAGCAGCTCACTCTGCTTCAGAAGGCGGTAAAGTTCTTCCGGGATATCGCGGACAGGTTGACGGGTAAGGACAACCCTGTGGTTCGGGCGCTGGATAGCCTTGCAAAGAGCGACGGCAAGTTTCAGAGCAGAGACATGCTCGATCTTGTCAGCGGTAGGCCCCAGATGGCGAACCGGACTGAGGTGGAAGAAGACGCCAAAGCGCTTCTGGGCGACGACGAGATCGACCGAATCCTGCGAGACGTTAGCCAGCAGCGCTCTAAGGGTGGCGAGTTTGAAGAGCGCGTGCGCCTGTCGCGTAACGCATCCGAGATGGCTAATGGTGCGGGGGGACTGGCGGCTACCTTCCACAACCGGCAGCAGGGGCTCGATACCCTGACTGCGGTCTGGCGCTCGCTTACGGGCAAGGGTATGCGCACTGTGGTGTCCGCGCTGACGACGGACGACCTCACGGTTATCGCCAAGCGGCTGGGTCTGGACGTAAAGCGGGTCAACACCGCCGTAGAGCAGGTTGCCACGGACCGGATCGGTGCCCTTCAGCTACTGGAAGAGCACGTGCGCAAGTGGGACGCGTTCAACAAGAAGTCCGAGCCCGGTGGTCAGCTTCTTGCTGACGTCATGGCGATGTCGGTGCGTTACAACGTTGACCCTACGCTCGCACCCAGTGCCCGGGCCTATATGGCGGTTGACGAGGCACTTCAGTCTCTCCGGTCTAACCCGAACCCGGACCGGGCAGCAATTGCCGAGCGGGAAGAAGAGATCAGGCGCGTCTACCAAGGAGCCAACACTGCCGAGCACGAGGTCATCGGCGGCTGGAACGACCTAACCAAGGCGGAGTTTGGTGGTGGGGAAGGCAAGCGCATCTTTGCCATGGTCAAGGACGCGTATAAGGGCTCGCTCGACAGGCACTACGGCCTTATCAAGCAGTGGGTGGAGGCTTCGCACCGTACAGAGGAGCGTCGCGCCGAGGTTATGAGCCAGATCGACGAGATGTTCGCTCCGGCGCTTGCCCGTAAGGTCTACTTCCCCTTTATGCGGCACGGGCGGTTCTGGGTGTCCGTGGGCGCAGGGGAGAAAAGCGAGTTCTACCTCTTCGAGAGCGAGACCCAGAGGAACCTGTTCCAAATCCAGCGAGAGCGTGAGCTGCGCGACGCGAAAGACCGCCGCGAGGTGAACATTGGTAATGATCTTACGGGCCTCCGCAGCCGGATGGTTGAAGAAAAGAGCGCGTCTGCGGCGCTGAGCTCCGTGCTGACTGCGCTCGACGAAGGCATTCAGGACATGGACGCTTTCAAGGACAGCATCTTCCAGATGTACCTACAGACGCTACCGGAAGGGGACATGCGCCGCCGGTTCCTGACAGTGAAGTACAAGACTGGCTGGAGTACAGACGCGCTACGCAATTTTGTGGTCTCTCAGAACGCAGCTGCCAGCCAGCTGGCCCGGCTAGGTAACGGCTATAAAATCAGAAACGCCGTGGGCGAACTGGAAGACCTGCTAAAGTCTCGCAGTACTGATGAAGGTGACGATGCTCCCGTGGAGCGCCTGCCTAATATCGAGCTTCTGGAACCCATTGTGACGGAGCTTAAGCTTCGGGCGCTTGAGGAAATTACCCCTAACTACTCGAAAGCGGGCGAGATCGACTGGGACAAACTCGGCGCGCTGGGGACCAAGACCGTGTTCATCATGATGATGACATCGCCCAAGACGGCTATCATTCAGCTTACCCAGCTCCCGCTGGTGGGTATGCCTGTCCTGTCCGGAAGGTTTGGCGCGGCCAAGTCCATCGGGATGATGAACAAGTACATGGGGAACTTTCTTACCCTCAAGCAGTTCTCCTTCACCCACAAAGACCGTGACGGCGAGGTCATTACCCGGACGGGCGACATCTCCATGCGGGAATCCCGGTACATCAAAGACCTTGAGGCGTCAGACCCGGTGCGTCATGCCGCTATGCTCCAAGCGTGGAACTACGCCAACATCCGCAATACCTTCATGTCCACTTTCTCCGGGGACCTGAACGACCGTACCCGACAGTCCACGACCGAGTTTGGCGTTGGGCAAGCCCTCAAGCAGGGCCGTTACGCTTCCGCCCTTTCACAGGGCGTCCGGTCTACGTTTAATTTCATGGGTGCGGCGTTCCAGATGACAGAGCGGGCGTCCCGCGAGCTCATGTACATGGCGTCGTTCGAGCTGGCCTACGACAAGAAGCTGGCCTCGGGTATGCGTCCCGACGCCGCTGTGGAGGCTGCGTCTAAAGAAGCTGCGAAGCTCACTAACGAAGCGCTCTTCAACTACACCTACTACAACCGTCCGAGGATCGCGAAGCAGAGCCTGTGGCGTATTCCGTTCCAGTTCCAGATGTTCCCTATGCAGATGACGTCGTATCTGGTGCGGAACTTCCTTGGTATGATGCCGATGCTTAACGAGAAGGCGGAGCGCAAGGAAGCTGCTAATAAGTTCTTCGGTACAATGCTGATGACTGGGATGGTCGCGGGTGTGCCGGGTATGGGGCTTATCTACATGTCCACGGCAGCTGTTGCCCAAGCGGTACTTGGCGCGTGGAAAGAAGCCAACGGAGAGGATGACGACGACCCGACGAATGTCCTGAGCGGTGTGGACCTCGACACTTGGTTCCGCAGCTACTTCATCCCAGAGATGTTTGGCGCGGGTAGCGGGGTTGCGCAAAGCCTTGGCCTATCCCCGGAAGACGCCGCCATGCTCGCCCGGATGTGGGAGTTTGGGCCGGTCGGAGCCCTGACAGACCTGAGCATTCAGCCTTCAACGTCGATCAGCAGCCTGTGGTTTTCCCAAGACCTGCGGTCCGATACGCTTCTGGGTAAGACGCAAGAGGCTTTCTTTAACACCCTGCTAGGCCCTGCCGGAGGACTTGTACGTAACGCAGCCACTGCGGTGGACTACATGCAGCAAGGAGACGGGGCACGAGCAGCTGAGTACGTTGTGCCTGCGTTCTTCCGTGGAGCTATCACGGCCCAGCGCCTTGACCGCGAAGGTCTGGTAACCAAAAGCGGCGTCCCCGTCATGCCTCCGGAGTTCTACAGCTTCGCCAAACTGGCGGCGCAAACGGCTGGCTTCGGTAGTACGGAGGCGTACCAAGCGCAGCGCGAGAACGTCGAGATCAAGGACATCAGCAAGAACATCGACGCGAAGGCAGCCCTGCTTGTGCGGCAATATGTCGCAGCCCAGACGCGTTACAACTCCACTGATGGTCAGAACGGCGACGCCTTCGCTAAGATCATGGATGACATCATGGAGTTCAACACCGAGAACCCGCTGTACGCCATCGGGCTGGATACGCTAGGTGAAGCGGCGACGCGGAAGGCAGAAGAGCAGGCCGGGGCTATCAAGGGCCTTAACCTCGACCCCAAGAACCCCTTGAATCTCTACGCTGCGGATCGCCGAGTAAAAGAGGCCCAATAAAAAGCCCCCATCGCGGCAAGAGGGAACAAAAACCGCGATGGGGGCGGCGCAGTCGCGTGCGCGGGGAAGGAGCAAACTTCCGATTCGGAGCCTATCACATTCGCCAGACGCGTAAACCCCTGACACCCTCCACGATCAGGACTTTTGTAAGGACGTTCACGCCCAGTCGGGATGTGGTTTGCGTTACGCTCGCTCTGGCCCTCTCGGGGTCAAGACACGGGACGAAGAAAGACATCCCGGGCTTGAAATCCCGCCAGTCGAGCTCATAGCTGACGCCGTCAATCCGCATCTTCCGGCTCGAAATAGCTCTCTACGCTCACGAAGTCTTCCTCCGCTTTGAGGCACAGGCAGTGGACGGGTGGGGCGCTGACGTTTGTCCCTGTGGCGAGGCGCTTGAGGGCGCGGTTTACCAGCAGGCCCCTCTCCGACAGCTGGCGGACCGTATCGGTGTAGTTGACTTGGAACTCTACGCAGAACTCCTTGAACGGCTTGGCCGCAAGGTAGATCAGCTTGGTATCGGGTTCGATACGTACAGTCAGGTTCCCCTTGGGCTCCCGCTTAGGCAGCGGGTGCATACCACTTCGGCGGTCAGCCAGCCCGTCAACGACGAGGATGTTCTGCATGTTGCGGTAGAGGTAGTCCCCGACGATCTGGTCGATGCCGCTCAGAGGGGCACTGGTATCCTTGCGCAACTCAGTCACACGTTGGCAGGCCCACTGGTAGATGGCGTCTATGTCCCAGTCGATTAGACCCAGCCGCTTAGCAATAAGCCCCCCGACAATGTTCACCGCGACGTTCGCAGACCAGAAGCGCTCCTTGGGTTCCAGCCGAACTTCGTAGTCGATCTTGGCCTGTATCTGCTCGCACCACTTCATGACGAGTTCCAAGTTGGACACGAGGTAGCGGATGAAAATGGGTCCAGCGTGGCCGTAGTTCTCCATCAGAATGCGGTCAAAGAGCTGCTTGGTGTTAGCGGTGTCGGGGGTCTCCACGAGGTCGATGGGGTACTCAAAGAGGCGCATGAGCTCCCCCTCCGGGTTACCCTTCAGGACGGAGAGTTTCTCCGCGAAGGCCGCGTTCGACGTCGAGACCGTGATGGTCTGCCAAGTGGTGTTGTTCTCCCGCAGCTCGTTGGTCGAGGCTTGCATCCGCTCCTTCCCCTTGCCGTTCGACAGGGCGTACAGGAAATCAGAAAACTCCTTGGACGACATGTTAGTGAGCTCGTCCATGGTAGCAGGCAGGTTGTTCAGGATACCCACCCACATCAGACGACCGTTGATGGTGTCGTCCTTCTTCATCCGCAGTTCCTTGGGGTGCCCGTAGACGCTGTTGATGAAATTCAGGATCGTGGTCTTACCTGTGCCCGAGCGCGGGCTATAGAGGTTGATGACAGCCCCTGTCTGGTTGAGGAACCGCAGAAGCGGGGCACCAAAGGCGCTGAGCGCGGCAAACGCGTGAGGCTCCATACCGGGCTGGCCGTAGAGGGCTGCGACTTCCTTCCACTTGTCGAGTGACCCCGTGGGACCGATGAACTTAGCCAGCTTGGCCGTTACCTTGGAGGGAGGCGAGTAGAGGTTGCCGTCCGCTGTAATTTCTTGGTCCCCGATGACGAAGCGGCTGTTGTTCGCCACCCATCCAAACTGTTGGCGCATGATCTCTGCCTTTCTCGCCTTTTGCATCTCGTTGAAGGATTTCACGAGGTAGTCCATCAGCCTGTCCATCGCCCCGCCGATCAGGCCCACACCCTTACCGGTCAGGACTTTCCGCATCGTCTTGACGTCGGTGAGCTTGTTGAAGGGAACGGTAAACTCCCGCACCCCGTCTTGCGCTAGGTGGAGGCGGATAAGCACCACTTCCATCTTTTGGCCGTCTTCCGGGTCCGTATCCATCATGCGCTTCACGAGGTAGATGTCGTTCTCGTAGATGCAAATAGGTTCAGCTTCCGGCTCGTCCTTGGGTGGCATTTTCCAGATGCCGCCGCCTTCCGCCCGGTAATAAGGTTGTGGGTAGGGAGGTATGACGTACGTCTCGATAGGCTCCCCGTCTTCGTCTTCCACGACAACCGTGTCGGACTTAGCTTCCTTGGCAACCTTACCGAGGTCACGCGGGCCTAGGATTTCTCCGAAGTGGGGGCAGCCATCGCACAGGCCGGGGTTAGCTTCCCGGAACTTGGCGCAGCTGGTGGACTTCCGGATGGTGGCTACCTTCTTGTCCACCGTGTCCCGGTCGTATCCGGGGTACCCCTCAGACATCATATGGGTAGCGGTGTCCGCGTCCTCACAGAGCGCAGCAACCGACAGAGCGTAGAACCACTCGTAGTAGCTAATCGACGAGCGGTTAGCGTAGGCGTGGCTGAGCTGGTTACAGCCTTCACCCCGGGCGGTGCGCTGCATTATCCGCCGGAAGCTATACCCGACGCCGCGCATACGCGCTTCGTCCTGCGGAGACGCAGTCCAGTTAGGGTCAAAAATGCTAGCCTTACGTGTTGTGTCGGCCCCAAGAAGCTTCTGGAAATCTTCGTAGGAGGTAGGCTCCCCAGTGTTAAGGACTTTGACCGGGATAGGTTCATCGCCCTTGTAGTTGTAGGTCCCCGGCACACGCAGGATGCGCGCCACTTCAAAGACCTTGTCGTCTACATAGAACTCCTGAGCATGGCAGATTTCCCGCAGGCGCGAGGCCACGGGTTCCCAGTCTGCGCGGGTCACTTCCTCCTTAAGGGGCCAGTAGACGTGCAGTCCACGGCCTGAGTCGATAATAGTCGGTCGGGGCAGACCCACTGTACGGCAGAACGACCGAAGAGCAGAGAGGGCCTCGGACTGGTCAAGATAACCGCCGGGCCTCCCCGTCGATGGGTCGGGCACTGCCTTTGTTGGGCCACAATCGATGTCCAACCAGAACGCTTTGAGGGTACGGACGTTTTCCTTCGTGCGGCTTGAGCCGTTCTTGTATTTGGCTACTCCGAAGTAAACGTCACGCTGCTGGGAAGCATACCAACCAATGGTCTCTTCTGCTTCTTCCAGCGTAGCTACAAGCGTCTGCTTGACGTCGCCTGACCTGATGCCGACTACGGCGAACCAGCCTTCCTCGGACTGGAGATGGGTCAGGAACTCGGCAGGGTTCATCAGTCAACGGCGTCTTCAAGCCCAAGATAAGCCTTGACCGCTTCGACATGAGTCGCTTTCCCGACCGTTCCGCCGCAAAACCAGTTGTAGATAGTGGCCCGAGTGACCCCCACCGCCGCCGCAATCTCCGCAACGGAAATGTTCCGGGGAATGCAATGCTGGCCAAGTTGGACCCCCAGCTTCTGGGGGTCCGCGTCGGCGTTAGCGCGTACTATGCTAACCGTATATCCCTTAGACATGGCTGTTCCTTAGAAGGGGGTTACTCGTCGCCAGCGTCGTCGTCGAGCCACGAGCTCAGAACGCTGTTCAGTTCCGGCTTAGCTTGGGTAACAGGAGCCTCGGCCTTCTTGGAAGCCCTCTTCTTGGGTTCGGGCTCCTTGGCCTGAACCGGAACTTCTTCCTCGTCCTCGTCCTCGTCAGTGTCCTCGGTGGCACCAAAGAAGCCGGAAGCCGCAGGAGCGGGGGCAGGAGCCGCCTCAGGCGGGGGAGCCGAAGGCGTCTTGGCCACGCCATCAGCTTCCGCAGCGGTCAGCATAGTGTACCTCGCGGTCTCCGGGTCTTCCTGCGCAGCAGTCACCCGAGCATCCTCTTCAGCGGTAAGCTGCCGGATGGGTTGGAAGCGCACCTCCAGCTCGTCCACGTCCGGGTTGTACTGGATGCGCGTCACTACCGTATCCACGCCCTCACCGTTGGCGACGAGGAACTTCTTGTAGCTCTCGAAGCCGTGGACGTTACCTACACCCTTGGCGAACAGGGACATGGCTGGGATGTTGATCTGCCAGACGTCGCCAGAGGTATCCCCAACGAGTTGTACCGCCAGCTTACGCATGTAGCGGCAGGCGCGGCCCTTACCACGAGAGCCCGAGCCCTCGACGTTCTTGGGGCAAACGCTACAGGCGCTAGCCTGCTTGTTGGAAGCTTTGGCCTCCGGCTTGGCACCCTCGTTGGACCAGCAATCTGGAAGGGTCGGTGCCGCACTCGGGTCGTAGGTGCTGGCGTAAAACTGCCGGGACACTTCCGAGAGCATATCCACGATGATGACGTCGATGGAGTCGCGGGCAACCCCGCCCACCTGCTCACCGTTGACGATGCGCTTGAACGTGCCCTTCTTATTCATCTGGATACGACGAAGAGCTCCGCCAGTACCCATCTTGTCTGCGAGCCGGGACTGACGGCGGACGACGGCGAGCTCCGACTGCTCTTTGAAAATAGCGATGTTACCCATGGTTAGATATCCTTACGGTTGGGTTTGCGGACTTGGACAATGTACTTCCGGTCCACTTGCAGGCCGGGCGGGAGGATGTCCGGGTTTTCCTCCAGAAACTCTTTCATGTTGTGGTTGTTGATGCGCTTCTCCAGCAGGTGGTACGCACCGTGCTCGTCAACGCACTTGTAGAGAGACTCCCAATCATTGGTCCAGTAGCGGGTTTGAACCCGCCGCGAGACCGTGCCCATCGGGGTCCGGACGCTGTCGAGGTTGTGCTGCTCACAGAACTCTAGGAGGTTTTGGCTGACAAGGTCCATCTGGTCCTTGAGCTCGGCAAGCTTTGCCTTGTGTTCCTCCTCCAATTCCGCAACGGCGTCACGGAGACGCCGGTATACCTTGACGAGATCGTTAATGACTTTGTCAGACACAGTTTGCTCCTTCTGTTGACTTTGTAAACCCTCGCTTACTCCGCGTCAAGCACCGTCCGGTACAGGTCGATGATTTTTTGATGTTCCTGAATGTTCCCACGGAGCATCTGGTAGACGTGCCGCTCGGCGGGGCTGCCGTGGATATGGACGATTGTCATCGTGTTCTTCTGCCCAGCGCGGTCGATACGCGCATTGGCCTGAAGGTAGGTCTCTACGCTCGTGACGGGCGCGTACCAGATGATTGTGTCTGCGGCAGTAAGGGTAAGCCCATGAGAGGCGGCTTGGGGCTGGATGATAAGAACGTGGGGGTCGGGGTTCTCTTGGAACTGCTGGATGATATCCCCACGCTTGTTCGCCGGGACGGCCCCGTTGATGACCGCTGCGCTGATGCCCTCCTTGTCCATACGCTCCTTCAGTAGGTCGATGGTGTGCGTGAAGGGGGCAAAAATCAGCACCTTGTTGCTGGCTTCTTGGATGACCTCCAGCACCACGTTGATGCGGTTAGAGACGTCGAACTCCAGCACTTCCCTGTTGTCGGTGTAGACCGCCCCCCCGCTGATCTGGAGAAGCTTGTTGATCTTGGACGCGGCGTTAACGGCGCTGACGTCCTCCCCATCCGAAGAGATAAGGAGCTGGTTCTTGAGCTCGGCGTAATACTTACGCTGCTGTGGTGTCAGGGGGGCTTCCCGGTCTACGTGCGTGACCTCTGGTAGGTCGAGGCAGTCCTTCTTCTCGAACCGGATGGCAGGCTGGAGGATGTTGTGCACGATGTCTTGCGCCCCGGGGCGCACCGCCCACTTGAACTGCGTGATCTTGTGCATCACGGAGTCCCGGTAGAACCCGAAGTACTTGGGGCAGTTGGGCGATCCAGCTAGTTTGGCCAGACCGTACGCATCCACTGGGCTCTGTGCCGCCGGAGTACCCGTAAGCATCCACAAGCGCGGGTCTAGGTTGGTCACGATACGCTTCATGATCTTCCAGCGTGAAGTCTGCGCGTTCTTGTAGGCGTTTGCTTCGTCGATGACGATCAGGTCGAACCCACCCTTGGTGATTTCATCTTCCATGACAGCCACGCCGTCGTAATTTATTATGACGAACTCGGCCCCAGCCTGAATGACCTTGGCCCGTTGCTTGGAGGACCCGTGGGCGATGGAGCACGACCGGTGCATGGCAAACTTGAACAGGTCTTCTTGCCAAGCCGAACGCATGATGGACAGGGGGCAGATGACCAGCACCCGCTTTACCCTGCCTAGGTTCATAAGGTAGTCGGCAGCCCAGATGACGGAAGCGGTCTTACCCGTACCCTGCTCGTTGAAGCAGAACGCCCTGCGCCGCAGGGACAAGAAGGAAGCCGTGGTCTTCTGGTGGTTGAACGGGGTGAACTTTCCGGTCCACTCGTAGCTACGCAGGATGGGGGAAGGTACGTCATTGACGCCCAGTTTGACCAGTGTTTCGGCTTCGTTGAAGCCCCAGTGGACGACAACGCCCTCTTTGGTGTCGGCGCTCTTACGGATAGACTCCGTGATAAGGCCCGGGTCTTCGGCGCTGACGAGCAGCGCTCGGTTGTCTATGATTTCCACCAGTTTGCTCCAAGTGGTTTAGCGTCTCCGCTTACGCTCTCTCTTGCTTGTCTCGGAGACGAGATTGTTCTTAGGGTCTCGGGCGAAGGACCGGTTCTTCGACGCGGGCTCCACCCGCACACCGTCCCCGTTTCCCCCTCCTTTGTCAAACGCTTTTACATGGGCGACGTCCATGCCGTCTCCCTTGTGGACCTTGCCCATCTTCATGAGCTTGGCGCGGGCGGCGTTCCGAGCGTCCCGGTTAGCGATCTGTTCGGGCTTACCGTGGTACAGCGCGTACTCGCGCTTATAATCGCGGGGCTTCTTAGCCATTGGCGGCTACCTTCTTACACCAGATGATGAACTCGTTGAGGGGGGTCGCGCCCCTGAAACTGTTTAGCACGACGCAGACCAACTGTATATTTTCCGGCCTGTAGCTGCCGCCGGGATTCTTGCGGTCGAGGCTGGCATTGGTTGGTCGAAGTTTGCCCCGCTCTAGGTGGCAGGTTAGGATTTCTCCGGAAAGCGCACAGCGCCCCTGCTGCTGCTCAAGTATCTCTATGCAGTCTTGCGGGGAGATGACTCCCTTGCGCGCTTTGGTGTTGCAGAGCCGGGTGAAGTACCTGCGCCAGTCGCCGCTTATGCTCCGGTACTGGTATTCCGTGGACTTGGTTGTGAACTGTCGTCGTCGCTTCCGGCAGCCACCCCCACAGAAAAGTTGGGCCGAAGAGCGAGGAGTGAAGACTTCGCCGCACAGCTTACAGGCTTTAGAAGCACGCCCCACCATGGACGCAGAACATACCTGCTACTCGGCTACGGGTAAATCCTCGACGTGCTCGCGCATTACCGTGATCTCTGCCCCGGTCGAGATGGACTTGGCCACGAGGACGGACCCTTCCGCCTGCTCGTCCACAACTTGGTAGACGTAGCCATGCTTGGCTTTCCTGCGTTGCAGGTAACCGTGTTCGGCGGAGCCGAAGGCACTGTTGTCCTTAAGCCGTACCAGTCTCACCAGCCCCTCCTCGGTTGATTGTGCTCGCAGGCTTTCACCGGGCACCAGCCGCACAACGGACCCTGCTTTGGGTTCCACACCCCATTATCCATGGCACTGTCCAGTCTGTCAAGCTGGGTGGAGAATACAGACAGGTACTCGCCCTGCTTCTCCCGCACGTGGGTCTTCTTCGGGAACTCTTTGCTTACGACGTACAGAAGGGCAGACTTAATGGTCTTCACCTCGGGGAAGTGAGTGAACACAGCGCCCGCCATCAGGTCCAGCTGCTTCATGTCGGCATACTTGGCGCTCTTGCCGGTCTTGTAGTCCACCATCCATGCGCGGGCTCCGTCCACAACCAGCAGGTCGATTACCCCCCGGTACCAGACGCCCTTGTCGAAGAACCCGCAGGGCAGGTAGGCACCGTCTTCCTTGCGCACCCCTACCTTCAGTTCGGCGTACTTTACCCCTGCGCGCCTATCCAGTTCCTCAACGTATGGCCGAATGAAGGCGTACTTCTCGGGGATCGGCGTCCCCTCCTTAATGTATAGCTCGGCAGCCTTGTGAACATCGGTCCCATAGCTCGCCTCAGGACCCGCGACGTCTTCCACGTCCTTGGCCACCCGTAGGTGGAAGAACTTTTTTGGGCACTGGTCGAAGGTCTTGATCGAGCTGTAGGACCATGCAGTCATGGGCTTCCTCGGATTTCCCGCGCTACCCTGCGGATTTGGGAGATGGTGTTCAGTGTAGGGCGAAGGTCCGCGTCGTGCATCTTTTTACTCTTCGGGAGAATGCCGACAAACCTCCCTGCGAGCTTAATTTTCCAGTGCTTACCCCCAAGTTCAAGGACCCATGGTAACTGGGTCTCCTCTAGGGCTTTCCGGATGCGAGGAGGTATGGTACCTGCGCCTGCGATAGGCTTAGTCATTGCTCATAGCCCTAGCCTCTTTTTGATTTGCCCATACGTCGTGAGTGCGGTGGTAGTCGGAACGCCCAGCGGTGACATCTGGGCTCGCACCTCCGCTAGCATTTCCTCGTACGTCACTTGGCGGGGTTGTATGTTCTGGAGGGGGTTAAACCCGAAATCTCCGCCATTCCCGCCTCCGCCCATAGCGGTCCCGCCTCCGCCACCATAGTTACTAGCGCTTCCGGTCGGACTACCTTGTACCCCCGCAACACCCGGGCGTAGACCTACACCCTTAGCCGCTTCGTTTTCGTCCCCGTTCAGGAGCCCCTTCAACGCACCTTCGAGCGTATCGTCCATATGAAACTTATCTAGGGCGGCGTTCAGGGTGTCTCTGTCCAGATTGGTCCCGTGCTCGCGCACCACCTCTATGGTTTCAAACCACTCGCGGTCGGCGGATAGCTTTATCCGGCTAAACTCCTCCGGGTTGCTCTCTAGCCGCTTTAGTAGCAGCTTGGTCAGGTCGTGCAGTTGCGGTTCATCCGCCATAGGTCTCTCCCATCTTGCTCTCACAGTTAAGGGGTAAGCCCTTAGCCCACGGTGGGCGGGCTTGCATACACGTCTCTATATACTTGCGGGCTTCGTCGGCCTCGGCCTCCGGAACCACGGCGACCACGCTGTCGTGGACGGTCATGGCGACCTTGTACTTCTCCGCGATCTTCAGCATCTGCCACGCGATGATAATCCTAGCCACCGCCTGACAGACGTTTTCCGTGACCGAGCCGCCCCAAGTGGACTTGGGCACAAGGCTCTTGCCCTTCTTGGTGTCGTAGATGGTCCGCGTCTTTCCGTCCTTGGGGTCCACCCACTTACGGAGATTGTCGTAGCGGAGAAGCAGGGAGTTCGGCAGCCGGATGGAGTTGTCCTTCTCAACGAGCAAAACCCCGTGGTCATTCAGAGGGGCGGTCATCCCCTGCATCATGGCTTCCAGTGCCATGTCGGCCTTGCCCCAGAACTCCACGATACGCGGGTAGGTGCGGCGGTACACGGTGATGATCCGCTTACACTCCTCAAGCTCCATATTCACCTTGAAGTTTTTGAGTTGGGCTTGGAACTTCGCTGCTCCCATGCCGTAGCCACACCCTAGGATAGTGGTTTTGCCCACGAAACGCATGTCGTCCGTCACCTCCGACACAGGTACCCCGTAGATGCCGGAGGCCATGATCTTGTAGGGGTCGAACTGCATGTCCGCCTTGGCAACGCCCGCCGCGATCTCGGCGTTGTTCCTCTCGAAGAACTGGACAAGGTCGTCTTGTCCGGCCAGCCAAGCTAGGGTCCGCGCTTCGATCTGGCTGGAGTCGCAGTCCACCAACAGGAACCCCTTGGGCGCGCGCATGGACTTCTTCAGTGGGGATTTGCGCGGCAGGTTCTGGAGGTTGATGGAGTCTGAGTTGTGCACCAGCTTGCCGTTAGCGACAAACCTGTGCCTAGGGCCACAGTTTTTAATGTCATACACTGGCACGTGCATACTTTACCCCTTTTATGATCTCGGTGTCTGACCGCCCCTGCACAATCCACAGGCGGATGGTCTCATAAGTAAGGTCGGGCCGTTCCGCGTGGAGCCTGCGAATACGCTCCCCGTTCTGCGTGCGCTTATACGCCCTCTTGTTACGGGCTTGCTCGGCGCGAGTAGCCCACCGTAAATTGCCGGGTTCGTAGCCCCGGTCGTTGTCTATCCGGTCCAACGAGTATGCCTCCCCCGGTCTCGGGCCTAGGTGGTCCAGAACCCACTCTGCGAACGCCTGCACGGAGGGGAACTCACACTTGATACCCCGACCCCCATAGTTAGAATACCCTATACCGTTTGGGTTGCTGCACCGCTGGCGGACGCTCGCGCCTAGCCGCCGCAGGCGGGTGTATTCGGGGCCATATTTGCGGAGGTAGGGGTTATTCCGTACCCTCTCGGCCTGTGCTGCTGCCGCAGCGCTTGACGCGTTACGGGCACGCGCCACGCGTACTTCCTTGGGGGTACGCAAGGCTTTCAAAGTAGACGAGCAAGACCGGCAAGACATACTCTTACCGGCTATCAACTCCCCCGCACGTACTTCCCGTTCTGCGCCGCACTGGCACCGGCATAAAATCTTACCCTTCGTACTGACGCGCAAGTCGCCAAGCGGCGTCCACAGCGTCTTTGTCAGGGCTTCGCGCAACCGCGATGCGGTGCGCTCCCTGCATTGCGTCTCGTAGCGGCATCTCTCCGGCGTCCGTGAATACGACATGGTCGGCTGTCCCTTTAACTCCGTCCCACTCGATAACCTCCGAGTAGCCGCTAAACACCACTCCCTCATGGGGTACAAACGCCTCCCCGTCCCACACTAGGTCGTCGAGGAGCACGTCCGTTATACGTTTAGTTTGTACCCCGTGGCTCAGGTTGTACACCACAACCTCGCTGTCGGCAACTAGGCAACCGCCCCAGCGTCCTGTGTGAGCCGCGTAGTAGCGTAGGGGTACGGGCAGGGTCCCGCGCTTGGAGATGTCGATGAACCTCTGGGTCCGGGTCTCCTCCAACGTGGACTTGATCCCTAGTCGCGCAGCCACAATGGCTTGGACGCGCTCGTCCTCGTGGTCCAGAAGTGCCTTGAACTCCTCGTCGGTCTTGGCAAAAGCCCAAGCGACCTTGCCTGTGGTGGCGCTCGTCTTGGTCGGGGGCTCCACACCTAGGTCTGCAATGACCTTGGCCAGCTTGTCGTTGCTCATAAGGGCTTCGGTGGAGACGCCTAGCCCGTCGAGAAGTTTCGCTTTGCGGTCCAGCACCTCAGTGAGGTGGCCGTCCAACACCGGTTGGCTCAGTCGCAGCACCGGCTCGGTGAACATGCGTATGGTTAGGTCGATCACCCGTAGCTCGCTTAGCGGGAAGCCCGCCACTTGCTTCTGGAACAGGTCGTAGGTCAGGTCGGCGTCGTTGCAGCAGTACTCGCCGTAAGCCGCCAATTGGGCCGAAGAGAAATCCAGTCGGCGTTTGCCTAGCGCGGCGATAACCTCGTTGCCTTTGACCCCGAGACCGTGGCGCTCTGCCAGCTTGGCGAGGCTGTTGCCTGCATCTGGTCCGTCTAGCGCCCTCGCCATAGATAAGGTGTCCGCGATCCGCGCCGGGATAATGCCGAAGCTCCAGTTCAGGATGGCCATGTCGAAGGCAGCGTTGTGCGCCACGGCGATGGAGGTTCCCCACGGGAAGCGCAGGAGCCACTTCTGAATGTCAGGCATGGTCCCGGAGAACCACCGGGGCGGCTCGCTATCCACCTTTACACTTACGCCGACCACCTCAAACCGAGGACTTCGGATGTATTCCTCCGTCGTCATCTTAGACAGGCTGAAGTCGGAGTCGTAATATGTTTCAAAATCTATGGTTAAGACCGGCATGTTTGCTCCAGCGCTTGCTCTAACTCGTGAAAGTTGTCTTCGTGGATGACGAGCGCCACACCACCTTCTGCTCTAATACGGCTAATCTCGCGCACTTGTAGCGCCGTAAGTTTGCCACCAGCAGCCTTACACTCTATGGCGAGGAACCGCCCACGGTCACAGGCGATGATGTCAGGGACTCCGCTCCGTCCGTAACCATGCGTAGCCGGGAAGAAATAGTAAACCCCCTTCGCCTTGAGCATGGCCTCCACCCGGGCTTTGACTTTTTTCTCAGGCGTCGTCGCCATCGGCTTCCTCCAATCCAAGAGCGTCAAAAAACATTCCGTTCGCGTTAATGACTACTCCAGTAGCCACAGAACGAAACAAGTAGGTCTTTGCGATGTAGCAGTTCCCCGACATTAGGTTCCCGGACTCTTCTGCTACCCACAGGTGTCCACCGCCGTTTACAAATCCAATCCCGCCAATCCCAGTCTTTCCTATACGGTACAGCCTCCCGGCGTGGACCTGTTTAACTTTCATCTGTGGGTTTCCTCCACCACGACTGAAGGGCTCCGTTACGGCTAATACCTCTCCGGTTAATGTGTCCGAGGATAGCGTTCCGGGTCTTGCCCATCTCTTTCCCTATCTCGGCAGCGGTATGCCCCGCCTCCCACAGCTCCACCACCTTAACGTGTTGCTCTTCCGTCCACGTCGTGCGTCCAATCATCATCCGAACTCCGGCGTCTCGGGCAGATAGCCAGCCTTGACGGCGGCGTATCGGGCGACCTTGTAGTCACCGTAGTAAAGACCCCAATCACAGACGCGTTTGCCATAGCGTTCTATGTAGCGTTCTAGGTCCATCATCGCGTCATGGGCGTCGTAATAGGCTTGCAGTTCGGGTGGGTAGGTCATCCCATTACTCCCCAAATCACAACGGCGAGGACGGTAGCTGCAATACCAAGGCGCCCCGCAAGGGCCTTGGAGCAGTAGATGTTTCGCTCGACGCGGTTAGACGGAACGCGAAGGGCCGCAAGAACGTGCCAAAAGAGCCAGTCAGGGTTCACTGGTGCAGCGCCCAAACAACCGTTCCGCCCAACGCAGCGCAGGACAGACCGAAGACCACAATCTTCCAGCCAAGTTCTGCTATGAGTCTATCGCGTTCGGCCTCTAGAGCCTCAATGCGTTCAGCTTCACTCACTGGTCAGCCTCCTTGGCTTTACGGGCCTTGCTTGCGATGCGCCGCCATTTCCACTTGGAAAGCCAATGCTCCACGAACACTCCGGCAAAGAGCAGAGCAGCGAAGGCTGCAAAAATGAGAAACGGCGCGACCGGCTGGGGTCCGCCGTTGTGTTCGATCCAGTCGCTCATCGCTCCATCTCCTTCTTGACGGCGTGGTGCCCAGCCCAGCCGGGGTTGTCAGCTTGTCCCTCCACCAGTAGGTCTTCGATCCGCTCGCGGATGCGCGATACGTTTGCCAGTGCTCGCATGTAGAGGTCATTGTGGTGGTTAGCGAAGTTGTTGGCCTCGGCCAGCCGCTGGCGAAGCTGGCTGATCCGGTCGATGCGTTCTTGTTCAGTCATTGGTTTGCTCCTGTGAAGAGTGGGGGCCGAAGCCCCCACTAGAGTATCCCTTAACGGACGATTTGCTCGACAGCAGAAATCTCGTCGTGAAGGCGGGCCATCCTCGCCGCGATATCAGCCGCCTGACGATCCAGCATTGCGAACTCCTTGCGCATGGTGGCAAGAGCCGTTTCGAGGGGGCTCAGACGCTTCCCAGTTGCGGAGGGATCGAACTTGTTTTTGCGGAGGACCAGCCCCGGGTTCTTCTTGCGGGCGTAGGCAATAGTCCCGGTGACGCTGTATCCGGTACGGCCCATGGACGCGGCAATACCGGCCATGGTCTCACCTCCGTTGAACCGGGCGATGATCTCGTTCTTTTCTTCTGGAGTAAGAGGTTGCATGTTCGCTCCTATTTGTATGCGAAGTGGATCATGGCAGCGAAGCTCGCTACCACGAAGGTCAGCCACAGGATTGCGGCAATGACGCGGGTGAGGTGGCGCAATGATCGCTCCACTTGAGCTGGGTTTCCACGCGGACGCTGGAGATACCCTGACTGATTAGGATAGTAGCGTGTGGCCTCGCAGCCGCTGCGCTCTCAGCGTAGTCCCGGGCGTTCTCGATACTACCGGTCCACGTAATCAGTTCCGGGTTATCGCCGCCGTCATCAATGAGTACGAAAAATCGTTGGGGTTTCATTTGGTTTGCTCCTTCAGGTGGCGTAGACGAGGGCGACGAGGGGGAACACCCTGTCGTGGATTTCCTTGGTGGCGTAATCGGACCAGATAACTCTTGCCACCTCGCCGTCTATAGAGACCACAGTCATGCGGCTTGAGCGGCTCTTGAGGGCCACTACGTCGCCGGGCGAAAAGCCCTTGGGGTTGAGATTGGTATCGTTCATTTGGTTTGCTCCTTTGAGAAGATAGACACAGGATGATTTGCTTGGCAAGGGGGGTTCTGGTTGGCGATCTGCTCTTCGGTGTGGGCGACGATAGCGTCACGCATCCGCCAGACTTTTCCCCCGTAGAAATCCAGCACGTGTGGGGGTACGCGCATACCGATATGGACGCGGGCGGGGCGCTTACTAGGCCCCCGCCCCTTACGGGTTTTCTCCTTCATGGTTAGGCTCCAATTACGAACGTAGTCTCATCGAGGCGGACGCCGTGGCCAGCCACGAAGCGGTGCGCTTCAGGTTCTTGCAGCTTCAGGATGGACAGGGACAGCTTGATGGGGTCGGGCAGTTGGTCCAGCGTTACCTCGTCGCTGGAGACAATGTCGTTGCTGGGCCGCACCAAAGTGCGGATGAACTTGCCGCCGCCTCGGTCGAGGAAGACATACCTGTCTGAGTTCTGGAACTTGATGGTGTCCGCTTCCTCGGCCCTGAAAGCCTTCACCTCGCTGTAGTGCGCCCGCTGTGCTTGGGTCAGGGTGGCGGAAAAAGCTTCCTCATGGGCCATGGCGAAGTCCATGGAAGCCTCGGCAAGGTCACGTACCCTGCTAGTCTGCTCGATCCTTCGGCGCGTGACTATAATGTCTGCGTTGTTGTTGGCTGGCCTCACGGTCTCCCGCACCACCTCGTCAATCGTCTTGGAATAGAACGACTTGACCATATGCTTGGCAGCAACCTGTAGCTTGGTAGTCTCTTGGTAGCGCTTGCGGGCGAGTGCCCGGTCGATGCGCACGTTGGTCACGCAGTAGGTTGGGACCGTACCGGTAGCGTCATTGACGTACTTCTGGCCCACCCAGATGTCCCCGATCTTCTCGTCCCCGTCAAAGACCTGAAGGCGCGAGGCGTGGGCCGTGTTGTCTGGGTATGCAGCGGCGAAGTGCTTGTCCGAAGCGGCGGCTTTGTATTTCCAGTGGGGGCGTGACCTGCGCACCGCGTTGACTAGCTCGACAAGTAGGTCGCTCGCAGCGAAGGTGAGACTACGGTTGTAGTCGTAGTCGTTGGAGAGTTCCACAACGCCATTGGGTATGTTGTCGAGGGGTTTGTATTGGTACTTGGTGGGTTCGGTATACATGAAGTTGCTCCTTATTAGTTGAAGTACTTGCGGTTGACGTCAGCCGTGTGTGTCGGCTTGGTGTTAGGCTTCACCTCGAAGATTTCTTCCCGGTAAGCATGTTTTACTTGCTCCCAAGCGTAATTTATTACGCCCTCAATAGTTTTGTACGATCTGGAGTCTGGGAAGTTGTACCAATAGTTATGGAACGCAGGAGCCCACCTGAAGAAGTTGTCGTGCAGCGTGTACCAGTCTGCTGGATCATCGCTTTCCATACATTGTATGCAAAGATCGCGGTCGACAGCCAGGGCGCCCCTGTAGCCGTGGGAGCCACACGGGACAAGATTGGAGGTGCTGATCTTCTCGTCACCCCGAACGCGCTTCGGAGTAAGTGTGACGTGCTCCGACTTGAGTTTCAGGAAGATTTCCAGCTGGGTCATGTAGGGTTTAACCCGCTTCTTGACTGCGTTGAGTGCCTTGCGGTTAACCGCGTAGTGCGTGCCGGTGCTCCCCTCCTTGGCGAGAACCCATCGGGTGTCCTCGGGGTTGCGCTTGAACGTCACCACCCCGTCCGTTAGGTCCAGTAGGAGGGGCCTGCCGTGGCCCATATCCAACCAGTTGCGGCCTCCGCGCATATATACCCTGATACCGGTAGTGGCGTTGATGAAGCGCTGGGTGCTGCCGTACGCACTGCCGTTGGGTAATACGAGCTTCAGGGTGCCGTCTTTTTGGTAGACGACTTGGGGACTTTGCCTCCAGTGGCAGTTCTCGCGCAGGACGATATCCTCTCCTACGCGTTCGATGCACATAGCCCAGTCCCTGCGACGGGCGAGCGGCTTCTCGGTGCGCCCCCGGATCGGCTTTACGCTGGCCTCGTGCGAGGCCCAGTCCGCGTACTTGCGGTATCCCTTGATGTGGTCTGTGATGAAGTACGTCATGAGATTGCTCCTTCTCAGTTTCTATAGTGTAGTACAAAAAGCTTACTTAGTCAAGTCCTTCCATCCAGTTCCGGGGCCACCAGTCGACCTTCCCCGTCGCGATGGATTTGAAGTAGTATCTGTCCTCGTTTGCTTCGTAGTAACTGTGTATCCATAGGTACCCGTTCTCCGAGTAGTAGCTTATGCTAGGTTTTGCTGGGGTGTGTAATTGGTACACCTCTCCCACTACGAACTTAACCATTCGATTCTCCGTAAGATTTTACGCATCAGGTTCTCCTCCCTCGCTACAACTGCGAAGGTAGGCATCTCCATGGCGTGTCCGGTGGCCAAAGACCTGAACTTCCCCCACTTGCGCTCGCCTTTGATTGCCACGACGTTTTCCGCAAGCTGTATGTCTGCGAACTGCGAAATGAAGCCCCGGGTATGGAGGAACGCGGTGGGTTGACGCCATGCCAGGTTGTACCTACCCTCATATACCCATAGGTATCCGTGGGCTGCCCCAAGTCGCGCCCAGAACGGCTCGTCTAATTTGTAAATCTCACCCTTCTTCAGCATCTGCTGCCTCCAAGTATATTGGGGAGAAACGTTCCTCCCTGCCTGTGGTTATGGACTTGAGGATAGGCCATAAGTTACCCCTGTCGCCATCGTCCTTCCCCTCCCAAATCCAGAGCCAGCCGCCAGTGAGCGCTTGGAGCCCTACACGAAGCCGATACACCCGGCCCACGACCATATCTTCCATCTTAGCCATCTGCTGCCTCCAGTTCTTCTTCAAGAAACTGCTGAGTATCGCCCGTAGCCAGTGAGCGGCAGATGTAAAAGGTGTGCTCGTCTTCTTCGCCATCGTCGTCCGTGCGTTCCCCTTCCCATATGTACAGCCAGCCGCCGAACTTCACTTCTTTTTGGACTTCCTCCTCCGTTTCATATGCGTAAGAAGTTACGCGGTACAGCTTACCCCTCTTCATCTGCTGCCTCCAGTTCGTCTAGGTAAAACCATTGGATGTATCCGGTAGCCACAGACCGTAGGTAGGGTTCGGCGTCTTCGTCGTCTCCTTCGTCGTCCTTGGACAGGTTCCGCCCCTCGTATATCCATATATAGCCGTGGTCTTTGACGACCCGCCGATTTGACATTGCACACTCCGCCTTGTTAGACAGAGCGTAGTCGTTGACCCGGTATAGTTTACCCTTCTCCATATAGTTTACCCTTCTCCATCTGCTGCCTCCAGTTCTCTTGCGCTGCCTCCAGTTCTCTTGCGAAGAGGATTAGACTTTCTCCTGTGGCTAGGGAGGTCGCAGCAACAAGTCGGGTTCCGCTCAACTTTTCAAAGACTTGGCTCTGCTTTGTGTTCATCAAGAACAGGTAGCCGTGAATGGCTATTAAGCTCTTGGGGGCGTAAGAAGTTACGCGGTATAGTTTACCATTCTCCATCATCTTCGACTCCTTCGAACGCTTTGTCTGGGCATAGGAAATACCGCAAGTCTCCCGTACTCAAAGACTTGAAGGCGTAATAAACGCCGTCGTTTCTTGCATACGTCCACAGATACCCATACTCAGGACCGGTAGTTGGGTAATTTTTGTTGCCTGTAAGTCGGTATAGCTTACCTACTTCCAGCTTCATCTCTCGGCTCCCTCGAAAAAGATGTACGGTGTGACGCAGAAGAAATCCCTGCCGGTGGCGACGGACTTGAACTGGTGGTGGATAGTTTGTTGGTCCCGCCCCACGTATACCCAGAGGAACCCGTCAGCTTCCCACGGAGCCATATCTCGATGTAGCCTATCCCGGCGGCGGTATACTTTACCCTCCTCAAGATGGATCATCCTTCTTCCTCCTCGGAGCCGAACAGCCTGTCAAACCCTACGCGGTTAATATTTTTCCGTTCCCCGCTGACGATGGACCTAAGCCAGTGAACTTGTCTCCATTTGTCCCAGCTGTCATATACCCACAGGTAACCGTGGTCCTGTACTGCGGGGGAGTTTGTTCCAAGCCGGTATACTTCACCCTTCTTCGGTTTCATCTCCGTCCTCCCAGTTCTCAAAAGTTCTTTCCGGGATGCTCGCCGTGGCGGTTTCCCCTGATCCCACCGCCCTAAACTTGTAGAATTTGCTTTCTTTTCCCTCATACACCCATAGCCAGCCACCGTACTTTTCTGCGTATTCTCTGTCCTTAGGGAGTAACTTAACCACGCTACCTATTTTCATCCTCTTTCTCCCAGTTCTCGAACAGCCTCCAAGGGATAGCTGTGGTCCCGAGAAACCCGTCAGCTACCGCCCTAAACGCATGTACGGCGGGGTCTCCCGTCGTATCCTCGTATACCCAAAGCCAGCCGTGTCGATCTGCGGCCTCGTGTTGGAAGTCCACCAGCTTAACCACGCTACCTATTTTCATCATCTGCCTCTTCGAGCCAGTGTTCCGGCAACATCAACGACATGGTAGTACCCGTAGCGATGGACTTGAAACTAGGGTCTCCCCTCGACTCCACGCAGACCCATAGCCAGCCTCCTCCATCGACAACTCGCCAGCCACGCACTTCGCGCTCCTTAAGCCGATAGACCTTACCCACTTCAAGTTTCATCATCTGCCTCCTTGGGGGAGCCCGAAGGCTCCCCCATAAGTTCTTACGTGATGTCGTCGATGTGCAGGACGCGACCGTTGTCAGGCACAGCCGACTTGTTGCCGATGATGATCCACAGGACCGGAGCATCCCAGCCCTTACCCCAGTTGGGCACATGGCCATCCGTCAGCATGATGACGCACTGCGGCTTGATCTTGTGCTCCTTGAGGTGGTCAGGGACGCATTGCGGGTCGGTGCCGCCGCCGCCCTTGGGTCGGGTAGAAGCCAGAAGACCGTCGATCTGGTGGCGCTCGTATCGCTCCGCTGCTTCTACTCGCGTATCCCAGTAGAGCAGATGCGTCGCGTCAGGCTTGACGCTCTGGGTGAGGCTGACGATCTCGGTCAATAGGATAGTGGTAGGCGAAGGGTTGCCACCCCACATAGACCCGGACAGGTCCGCACCGATGACGATCTCGCCCACGCTTTCACTGATCGACGTAGGCAGAGCGATGCCCATAGAGAGGAACCGGCGGTTCAGCTTGCGCCACGAGGACTCGTCGTTACCCGCACAGACTTCTTGGACGAACTCACGGAGAGCAGCGCGCCAGTCCACCTGCGGGCGTAGCAGGTCGGTGACGGCCAGAGGCGTATCACCCCTACCCAGACCCAGCTTCTTGGCCTCTTCGAGACTGCGGCGCATGATGACGTCGATCTCACGCCCCAGCTTCTCTTGGGCCTCTTCGCTCAGTTCGCTTGCGCCCTCCCAGTCGTGCTCGTCGAAGCCCTTGCCGCCCTCGCCGCCCTTGCCGCCCTTGCCGCCTCCGCCGCCTTCTTCTTGCTCCTGCTTGAGGTGGTCGTAGATACGCTTGGTGCTCCAGCCGGAGAACTTGGGCTCGTGCAGGCCCATCAGGCTCCCATCAGGGTTCTTGGGGAACTCGCAGACATTGCTGTCGGGGTCAGCCTTCACGATGATATCGTTCACGACGTAGTCGCAAGCGACGTTGGTGAGCTGCGGGTTCTCCTTCCACAGCTTCTGGTATACCGTCGTATGGCGAAGCGCCTTGTGGCACGCCTCGTGCAGGCAGACGAAGGCCAGTTGCTTGAGGGGCAGGCTGTCGATGAACTCGCGTCCATACGCCTCGTCGCGTCCGTTGGTCATAGCCGTAGGCAGGCCGTCCACGACTTTGATCGTGCCCACCGACATGACGCCAGACCAGAGGCGAAGGCCGGGAATTGTGGACCGCATCACACTGATACGGGCCTTGGTCAGTTTACGTTCAGCTTCCATCTTGTTTGCTCCTACTCCCTTACCAGCTGCTGTCGAGGATGGCGGTGAGCTTGCGGGACATATCCTCGCGCACTCCCGGGCTGCCCTTCACGTCCTCAATGTCGATGCCGTAGATAGCGTCGGACAGGGCGCGGCGAGCGCGTTCAAGTTCGGGGTCCTTGGTGATGTTGAGGTGCTTGAGCATCTCGGTCATGTCCTGCGCGTTGGTGACGAAGGTGTCATGCCACCGCTTCTTGGCGTCGGGGTCGTCGGGTTGGTTGAGCTTGTCCGTCATGGCGGTCAGCATCTTGTGCAGGCGATCCCACGGCTCGCGCATGGCCTCGGCCAGTCGGTCGTTGAAGGCGGCGTCGTATTGCTCACGCATCTCCTGAATATCCTGCGCGGGTAGGTCCACGCGGAAATCCCCGCCCTCGGGCACAGGCGAGAACACCATGCGGAAAGCGAACTTGGACGCAACTTCCTCGACACTCGGGTAGTCGCTGGGGTCGTACAGTGTACCGAGGTTGATAGGGGCATCGCGCACGAGGTCGGGGTATGCCGTGAGGAAGGCGTCCCGCCGCTCGGTGAAGAAGCCCTCCCGCTCGGTCATCTGCTTCTTGTAGTCGAAGAACAGCGAGGTAGGCAGCAGACGCGGCCCCCGGTCGGACCATGGCAGGGTCTTCATGTTGTGCCACAGGCGGCAGGATGCAGCGAAGTCGGCCAGTTCCTTGCGCAGGGTGGTCCCAGCGAGCAGGTTCTTGCGCACTTGGGCGGCGTTGGACGTAGCGTGGTTGTCGTTAGCCACCTTCTGGGTTGCGTTGCGGTCGATCTTGTTGGCAGTCCAGACGCTGATGTTTAATTCCACCAGCATAGATGCAGAAGTAATGGACATGGTTTGCTCCTTGTTATGGAAGTCGGGGGGCCGAAGCCCCCCGTAAGAAGTTACGCTAGATCAGATCAGCGTTGGCGGTCAGCCAGCCGGTGAACGACTTGTTCTTGAAGGCGAGCGAGGACTTGCTCTCCGACTTGGCGAGGGTGGAGCAGAAGATCATCATCATCTCCTCACCCAGACGTTCGACGTAGGTCATAACCGCGTCGAGGTTCTCCTTGGACAGACGCCGCTCAAGGGAGAACAGCATGACCACACGTGCCCCGGCGCTCTCCGGGATTTTTGCCGTCTTCGGACTGGTCTCCACGTCCTCCATGCGTGGCAGGTCGTCACTGAAAGCGACGTAGGCCAGCAGGTCCCGCGCCGTAGCCGCGCCGACTGCACCGATCAGCGCAGCCTCAAAGGCATTGGGCGTCAGGCTGTTCCGGATATCGACCACGGTGCTCGCGCGCTTGAGGCTACGCGGTGTGGCGTACTTGCCGGAGCCCTGCTTGCGGGGGTTGTAGACGTAGATGTTGTCCACATCGAAGTCCTCGTCGCGGAACGACGCCAGCACTTGCGGGAACTGGTTGACGAAAGCCAGCACCGCCGGGTTGATATCGTTCTGCACAGCCCACTGAAGCCACTCCTTCGCCGTAGGCTTGGACACCTCAACAGTCACGACGCGGTCGAGGGTATGCTCGGGAAGCTCGTCGCCCAGCCCTTCCACGGACAGGTTGCCCGTAAGAACTACGATGCTCCCCTCAGGCAGCGACGCACCGAACAGGCGGCGGTTGTGGTCTTCGAGCAGCGGGTGGAGCGCGTTCTTGGCAGGCCGCGTAGCCTTGGAGAACTCGTCGAGCAGGATGAAGAGGGGCTTGCCGGTATGGAAGCCAAACTCTTCGAGGGGCAGGAACTTGGTCACGCCCTTCTCTTGGTCGAGCCACGGGAGGCCAATGTCCCCGATATCCTTGCCACTGCAATCCAAGTAGCAGTAGTGGTAGCTCTCTCCCAGCTTCTCCCGCGCCGCCTTAACGACAGATGACTTGCCGATGCCCTTCTCGCCAGTGAGGAGGATGGGCGCGTTGGGTCCGATTGAGACGATAACATCGACGGCTTCGGACAGGCTGATGCGATTGTTGGTAGTCATGGTTGTTTGCTCCTTGTCCCCTTCAGGGGGTTGGTTTCCATACGGCGTATGGAAAGGGTTCCGTAAGATTTTACGCTTTGGTTCCGCTCGGCTTCTCTGTTAGTTCCGAGCTTACACATAGTCTAGCATACTCAGTTGTCTGTGTCAAGTCCCTCCACTTTATGCTTGCCCGAGAGGATACGGAGAGCCTCCGATACCTTGCGGTCTGTGCGCTCAATATGCCGGATGGTTCGGCGCAGCAGTTGCTTGTCCTCCGGTTCTTCCAAGTCGTCGCGTAGCCCTATGAGGGCTCGGAAGTCGTTGTTGTCCATCAGTGGATCGTCCTTTCTTCCTCCAGTGACAGCTCATCAGCGAGCTGGTTGATAACGTCCGTCATAGACACGCCGTGGAAACGGCTGCCATCGGGGTCCATGTGCAAGGATAGTGTTATGCCCATGGTCATCAGGTCAGCGATCAAAACGCTGACCTTCTCCATGGCTTCCTCGCCAATGTCCGCCTCGATCTCTTTGAGTTGGGGTATGGTGGCCTCCAGCTTCTTCTCGAAGAGCTTCAGAGCCACAGCCTGCACGTGCCGCACGGGCACGTAGGCTTCCATGCCGCCCTCGTCTTCGTCATTCATCTGCTGCCTCCAGTTCGCTGAAAAGGAAACCGACGGTATTGCCCGTGGCTACGGACCTAAACCGGTAAAACCTATTCTCGACGCCGTGATTTTGGTTTTGTTCCACTACCCACAGCCAGCCATCTCTGTTTGCCATATTTTGGACGTCTATGGTGTTCTCGTAGGCGTAAGAAGTTATGCGGTAGAGCTTACCCGTCTCCATTACCCGTCTCCATCTCGTGCGTGAAGAACAACTTTGTTTCGCCGGTAGCCAGTGAGCGCATGAAGTACACATTGTTGTCGTCCGGCGGCGTCTCCCCTGTCCACATCCAAAGCCAGCCGTGCTTGTGGACACTCGCTCGGTTTTGGGTGCTGAAGTTTGCATCAGCGGACAAAGCTCTGTCCTTGACCTTGTAGAGCTTACCTATCTCCATCTGCTGCCTCCAGTTCAAACGGGTAAAACGTCTTCACCTCACCCGTAGCCAGTGAGCGGAAGAAGTAGTCTCCTGTAGGCTCGTGCCCCGCCTCCTTGCTATTGCTTTCCCGTATCCACAAGTAGCCGTGGTCTTTGACGATGCTCCGGTTTAATTTGCGGTGTTGTGCGTGCTCAGACAAAGCGAAGTCGTTGACCCTGTAGATTTTACCCGTCTCCATTACCCGTCTCCAATGCGTTTCGGGTTCAGCTGGCGTAGCTGCTCCCGGCTGGTGATACTCGTGCGGCGTTCTCGCTGGTGTTCAGCCCGGCACTTTCGGCAGTATCGCTGCGTCCGGGTGCCGCCTTGCTTCCGCTTGGTGGTTGCGTAGTAGGTGTTCTCCTCTATCCAAGGGTGGCCCTTCTTGCAGTGCCCTCGGTCTTTGATCTTGGGGGCGTCCACAGGCAGGCCGTGCTTCAACCTGTAGGTTACGGTGCTGTGGAACAGGCCGTTCTCTTTGGCCACGTCGGCTGCGGTCTTATCCCCTACCCATACGTTAGTGCTCCGGTTGCGGTTCTGCTCAGCATACGTAGCCCACCTACAGTTGCCCGGTTCGTATCCCTTGGTCCCGTCGATACGGTCTAGGGTCATGCCTTCCGGCACTTCTCCCATGTCCCGCAGGAAGGCGGCGAAGTCGTTCGCCCACTCTTCGCATACGGTAGTCCCGTTACGGGTGTAGTTGGGGTCTGACTTGCACCTGCGCTTCATGTAGCCCCACCGCCGGTAGGTCGGGGTGTTGTGCATACCGTGTTTACGAGTTGTCATATTTGTTCAGCTTCTTGAGGTCGGTCGGGTTGGAGACAACAACGTAGTTAGATTTATGCATGTTCACAACACAAAACTTCACCCCGCGTGCTTCGGTCTCGCCACAGGTCAGGCATAGGCGGTAGCCTAATTCCCTACGGCGTATGGAAAAGGTCTCGCCGCAGTCAACGCACAAGGGTTTCATCGGTTTTCTCCAGTGGGGTCATCTCTGCACTAAAAAAGTATGCCCCACTACCCGTGGCGACAGACTTGAAGTAGTACGCCACGCCGTCGTACAGCCACAGGTAGCCGTGACCTTCCGCGATAAGAATCCGTGAGGAGTAGTCCGGGTTGGAGAGGTAGTAGAGGTCACCTTTCTTCAGCGCTCCATCCACTCGCTTACGTAAGATTTTACGTTTCATCTACTGGCTCCATCTCGCTTTCGTCGAAGTACGTTTCTACTCCGGTTGCCACGGACCGGCACCTGCCTCCGCCATTTCTGTCTGCTCTAGTCGCTACCCACAAATAGCCGTCACCGTCTTGGACGACGGTGCGCAGCGAAACCCCATCCGGGTTGGAGAGGTAGTAGAGTTGTCCTTCCTTCATCGCTCCATCCACTCGCTCACCTAAGATTTTACGTTTCATCGGCGGGTTCCATCAGCGCCTTATCGAACGCCGTTGTGTGGCCGGTAGCCACAGAGGTGAAGTGCCCCCAGACTCGTGCTCGGCGCGGATATCCCGTATAGACCCAGAGGTAGCCATGTTTGCCGCTTATGCGGGGGTTGAATTTTACCCTACAGAGCTGTCCCTTTTTCATCCTTCGACCTCCTCTAGTTCGTGGCAGAAGAACCCGACGTTTGGCACTTCCCCTGTGGCAAGAGACTTGAACACGCCCACGCCTATGGGTTCCAGGCACAGATACAGATAGCCGTGACCTTGCTCGATAAGCTCCCTTTGCGAAACATTGTCCGGGTGGACTAGCCGATAGACTTTGCCTCCCGTGAGGTCTCTGACTCGGGCCACTTCACCCTCCGATAGTAAACAGGAAGGACACGACAAGCCCGACGGCAAAGGCGACCGCGAGAAACTGGAGGGCGAGGTCGGATAGGTATTGGGCCACGCCCTTCCGCTTGGTGAACCGAGCAGTCAGCATCTCGTTTACGTCCCGTGCAAACAGTATGGCTTGGGCAGGGTCGGCGTAGGTCATGCGCTTGGTGTGCCCCGAGACCAGCCTACCATTAGCGTCGTGGACGGTAGCGAGCACTACGTGCGGCTCGGGCGTCCCCCAGTCTTCATCCAGCATGACGGTTATGGTCCATGTGGCCCCCGTCGAAGAGTTGATGTGGGAGTAGGTGGTCATTGGTCTGTTCCTTCTTCGCGCTCGTGGCTGATCTCCTTCACCGCGATCTCCGACACGAAGGACCGGATGCGGGCGGCGATGTGGACCGCCTCGCCGGGGTACCCCTCTCCCGCGCACTTTTGGGCGTAGGTGATAGCCTCGTTCAGGTCGCAGGTGGTGTGGTAGATGCGGTCAGGTTGGTTGTCGTCGCTGTCTACGTAGACGATGTAGGTCAAGGGGATGTGGTAGATGCGTTTCAGGGTCGCCCTGTCGACGGTAATCATTGGTCTGTTCCTTTCCGTAAGATTTTACGCCGGACGATCCCGGCTACTATCCGGGCTACGCAGCCCAGAACTGCATCATGATGGCTTGGGCCTTCCGGACCTCGCCACGGCCCAGCGCGTCAAACGCATAGGCCATCAGGTAGAAGCGCGTCTCCACGCGGCCACGAAGGACGCGATCACGGCGAGCCTTGCGCTCGGCTTCTGCAAGCCATGCCTTTCCGTAAGAAATTACGCGGTAGAGGTGATGCCGGGTCAGGGTTGGGTTGGCCCGGTAAAGCCGCCATGCGGCTAGGTGCTGCTGTTCCATGTCTTGCTCCTCTCAAAGTTCCATTGAGGAGTATATCATAGCACAAAATGCTGTCTGGGTCAAGATGTAAGAAAAAGGGGCTTTGTAAGAGAAAAAAAAGAGATTCTTACAAAAAACCTTACAAGGTTCCGGCCAAGAGGGGGTTTGAAAACATTGGGTTATTTGGTATTTTGTTCTATAACTGTATAAATGTAAAGGAATTGGGGATTGGACAAACCAATACCCCGGAGGGCGAAAAATTGAAAATGGGCGGGGAGGCCCGAGCGCCCCTAACCTACATAGGTGTCCCCTACTTGAAAAAAAGTTTACATTCTTACATTGCTTTGTTTTCAATGACTTACGGGTTTTTTTTCCTTACAAAAGGCCTTACAATACCTTTTTTTCCTTACAGGCTTTCTTACGGGCTTGACAAATTTTGAAAATCAAAGTACTTGTCAAGCAAGTTAGCTTGCCCGCGTAGCGGAGCTAAGCCACTTAGCGATTGGCGCGTAGGTTTTTCATACTACATTTGTAAGAAATTACGGGTATTTCGTAGCACGAATGTAAACTGTAAGAAATTACGCCCGCATCCGCCCGTTCGTCACTATCCTGTTCGCGGCGCAGCCGCTGGCCTCGCTCGCATCCGCCCGCTCGGCACTATCCTGGCGCGGGAGCGCCAAAATCCGGGCACAAAAAAAGCCCCCATGCCGAAGCATGGGGGCGAGGTAACGAGGTGGCCTAGTCGAGATGAGCCTTCCAGAGCCGGACCAAGAGCCGGACATTGTCGAGTGTCGCACCGGACGGGATACCACCAGCGTTCGCGTACCGTGCAAGCAAGGAAGCGGCTCCGGCGGTGTCGACCGTCTTTTTCGTGTCCATCCCCACCTTGGCACCCTTGGGCTTGGCGACCTTCCCCTCCGCCAATTCCTTAGCCTTGGTGAAGTTAGGTGCGGCCTGTAGGGACTTCGCAAGGGGCGAAGCGTTGCGGAGCGGAGCCTTGAATGTCACCGCCTTGCCGTCGATGGTGACAGAGACTTTCTCTTTCCGGGCAACCTCCGCAATGGCGTAGGCGGCAAGGAATTGCGTCTTAAACGTAGCCTTAAGGGCCTCGTTCGTTGTGGGCACTCCGAACAGGGCACGGACCGCATCCCAATATGCCGCCGGGCCGCCTTTCATATCCTTCAGACTGTCGCGTCCCGAAACCTTGACCGTTTCCGTGGTACCCTTGGAAAGAGACAGGCGAAGGGGGAAGGACCAAACCCTGTCATTCATAAGCAGGGCCAAGAGACGGTTTTGTGCGGTACCTTGCAACGCAAGAGCCTTAGCCCTAGCATCCGTCGCGCCTACAAGAGTAGTCAGAAAGGCTTGCAGTTGCTCTTGCACGTCCTGAGGGAGGTCAGCCGAAATGGGGGCCTTGTTATGCCCCTTGGGAGCCGGAGCCTTGCGGGCGACCTTGGGAGCCTTGGGAGCCTTGGGGGCGGTTTGCTTAATGATCATGTGTCTATTCCTAGTTACTTGTTCCGTTGATCCCGGCATGTTGCCGTTCAACACCTATATAGTCCCATACAGACTGAACAATGTCTAACGTAGCGTAAGAAATTACGGAAGGGCGGGGGGGGGTC
>Ga0209598_10000318_pt1 | contig 38542 bp, 29 predicted proteins | sample M_140807_EF_Meta_FD_187317 | JGI IMG/M metagenome (GOLD analysis project Ga0209598, IMG submission 187317) | Freshwater microbial communities from Lake Montjoie, Canada to study carbon cycling - M_140807_EF_MetaG (SPAdes) (version 2) | ecosystem: Environmental > Aquatic > Freshwater > Lake...
GCGCGGTCATGGAAAAGCTGGTCGAGGCGGGGAACCTGCTGGCCCGGGGCCGGCTGGAGCACAGCTATCCGCACTCCTGGCGCTCCAGGGCGCCAGTCATCTTCCGCAACACGCCCCAGTGGTTCATCCGAATGGACACCCCGGTGGACACGCCGGAGCTGAAGGGTGCCACCCTGCGCGAGACGGCCCTGACGGCCATCGCCGCCACCGCCTTCTATCCGGAGGCCGGGCGTAACCGAATCCGCTCCATGGTCGAGGGCCGTCCGGACTGGCTGATCAGCCGCCAGCGGGCCTGGGGCGCGCCCCTGGCCATGTTCGTGGACAGCGAGACCTTCCAGCCCCTGGTCGATCCCGAGGTCAACCGCCGCATTGTCGAGGCCATCACCGCCCGGGGCGCTGACGCCTGGTTCACCGAGCCGGCGGAAAGCTTCCTCGGTGGCCACGACCCGGCCCGCTATGAGAAGGTCGAGGATATCCTCGACGTCTGGTTCGATTCCGGTTCCACCCACGCCTTCACCCTGGAGGGCCGGGCCAATACCCGCTGGCCGGCGGACCTCTATCTCGAAGGCAGCGACCAGCATCGCGGCTGGTTCCAGTCGTCCCTTCTGGAAAGCTCTGGCACCCGGGGACGGGCGCCCTACGACGCCGTCATGACCCACGGCTTCACCGTCGACGAGAACGGCGAGAAGATGTCGAAGTCCAAGGGCAACACCCTGGATCCCGACACGGTCATCCGGGAGTCCGGCGCCGAGATCCTTCGCCTCTGGGCGGCCATGGTCGACTACGCCGAGGACCAGAAGATCGGCAAGACCATCCTGGCCACCACCACCGACGCCTACCGCAAGCTGCGCAACACCCTGCGCTACCTGCTGGGCGCCCTGGCGGGCTTTTCCGAGACCGAGCGGGTCGATCCCGCCGACATGCCGCCCCTCGAGCGCTATGTCCTGCACCGGCTGCACGAGCTGGACGGCCAGGTGCGTGAGGCCTACGGCCGCTTTTCCTTCCAGGATGTGGCCAGGCCCCTGACCGAGTTCTGCCAGAACGACCTGTCGGCCCTGTTCTTCGACATCCGCCGGGACGCCCTTTACTGCGACCAGCCCGACAGCCTGAAGCGCCGGGCCGCCCGCACGGTGATGGACCTGGCCTTCGAGCGCCTGACGATCTGGCTCGCCCCCCTGATCCCCTTCACCATGGAAGAGGCCTGGACCACCCGCTTCCCCGAAGCCGGATCCAACTGCCTGCGAACCTTCCCTGAGACCCCCGCCACCTGGAGCCATCCGGCCGAGGCGGCGCGCTGGGCCAAGGTCCAGTCCGTGACCTCCGTGGTCATGGGCGCCCTGGAGGCCGAACGGCGGGAAAAGCGCCTGGGCGGGCCCCTGGAGGCTGCGCCGGTGGTCTATATCGATGATGCCGAACGCCTCGCCGCCTTCGAGGGCCTCGACCTGGCGGAGGTGTTACGCACCTCCCAGGCGACCCTGGTGGCCGGTCCGGGACCGGAGGGTGCCTTCGCCCTGGCCGAGGTCCCGGGCGTACGCGTCGAGCCCTGCAAGGCCGAGGGCCGCAAGTGCGCCCGCTCCTGGCGCATTCTGCCCGAGGTGGGACAGGACCTGCGCTATCCCGACCTGTCCCTGAGGGACGCCGAGTCGGTGGCCGCCTGGGACGCTGCCCATGGTTGAATCCCGGACTGAGCCCGCGAAGGGCCTGACCCCGGCGGGCCGGCTGGCCCTCGGGCTCGCCGCTGCCGTCCTGGTGGTCGACCAGGCGGTCAAGGCCTGGATCCTCGATGGCCTCAACCTACCGGCGCGGGTCTCCGTTCCCGTCTTCGGGCCCCTTCGCCTGAGCATGGTGTGGAACGAGGGGGTCAGTTTCGGCTTCCTCCAGGCGCGCCACGACCTGGCCCGCTGGGGACTGACCGCCTTCGCCCTGGCCGTAGCCCTGGGACTGGCCGCCTGGGCCCGGAGGGCGGAACGCCGCCTCCTGGGCCTGGCCCTGGGCCTCATCATCGGCGGAGCCATCGGCAACGCCATCGACCGGGCCCGGTTCGGTGCCGTGGCGGACTTCATCGATGTCAGCACCCTGGGCTTCTTCCCCTGGGTCTTCAACATCGCCGATAGCGCCATCACCCTCGGGGTGATCCTGATGCTGATGGATTCCTTCCGCCGCGAGACCCCGACATCCCCCCAGAGCCTGTTCCCTTCAGACGGAACGTCTGAAGGGGCAAAACAGGCTCCAGGCCCATAAAGTTAGAGCCTGTTTCGATCCGATAACCGGTTCCCACTTATCGGAACAGGATCTAGCCGCGTCACGGCGGTTGGCGCTCGGCAGGCTTTGCGCTATCTGAAGGGCGTGGCCGGGGGCGGCCCAAGGAGCCGTATCTTGATGAAGTTCCAACAGATCGCGGTCATTGCTGTCCTGGCCGGGGCGACCGGCCTCGCAGGATGCCAATCAACGCGCCAGGCCCTGGGCATGACCAAGATCACGCCTGACGAATTCCGCGTCGTCTCCAAGGCCCCCCTTGTGGTTCCGCCTGACTTCTCTCTGCGCCCGCCGGCGCCCGGACAACCCCGGCCGCAGGAACTGCAGCCCGAAAGCGCCGCCCGCAACGCCCTGATCGGCCGCTCCCTCTCCGAGACCCGCTCGGACGGCGAGAAGTTGCTGGTCGCCAGGGCCGGCGTCGACAAGGCCGACCCCCTGATCCGGTTCGTCATCGACGATGAGAGCGGCGACATCGCCCACAAGGACAAGAGCTTCGCCGATACGGTGATGTTCTGGAAGCCAGGCCAGCCCCGGGGGCCCCAGGCCACCGCAGCTCAAGTCGCCGCCGCAGACAATACGCCGGCGCCCCTCGACCCGGCCGCCGAGGAAGCCCGGATCAAGTCGCTGATCGGCGACAAGAGCGTAATCATCGCCCGGGCGCAAAGCTCGAAGATCAAGATCCCGGGTCTTTAGGGTCGGCTTCGGTCTCCAAGTCGGACGCCCGGACGTCCTCGGGCGTCTCCACCGTGAACCCCTCCCGGCGCAGCCGGTCCAGCACCCCGCCCTCGGACAGGAGCGGACGTAGCGGGACCACAGCCAGGGTCACGCCCGGCCGGGCCAGGGCCTTGCGGATGTCGCCCGCCATATCCGCCTTGAACCGCGCATCGAAGGCCTGGGCGCCCGGCGTCGCCGCGATGCAGCGCTCCCAGGTCCGCTCGGCGGCCAGGGCGCCGGCGACATCGCCCCGGGCCCAGGCGCGGGAGGCGGAGCGGATCGCCTCGGGGCCCATCTCCACCTCCTCCAGGACCGCCTCGAGGCAGGCCTCGCCGACCCCCGTCGGGGTTCGCGCCAGGGCGCCCAGGAGGGGCCCTAGGTCGTAGGTCCGCTGGATCACGGGCTTGCCCCCTTGCTGGGCCAGCAGACGGATCAGCTTGGTCGGGTCGGTAGTGGTCAGGGCGTTCGCCTCGAGCCAGTCGGCATGCAGCATCAGGCCCGCGGCCAGGGGGCTGGAGACGGAATAGCGTTCCGCCGGCTGGCCCAGGCGCCCGCGCGCTTGGGCGAACCGGGCCCGGCCTCCGGCGTCCCGACCGACCTCGAAGGGGCGCGAGGAACGGAGCCTCAGATAGCCCACCGCCGCCGCCGGGCTCCCGGCCAGCCGCACCTTCAGCCCGTTGAAGGGCAGGATCACCCCTCCCGAAGCGGCCAGGTAGCGCTCGAAGCGCTGGCGCTCCCAGTCCTGTCGCTTGGGAGCCAGGGAGGGGACCCCCAGGACCCAGACCCGAGCCTCGCCCCGGCTCACCCGCCAGAAGACCGGACCCGGATAGCTGGCCGTGACGACCAGTTCCTCGACGAGGGCGGAGTCGGGATCCGGGGGCAGGTCCTGGGCTGCAGGGGCGCCGGGGTGCCCTAAGGTAAGCGCGACGGTCATGGCCACCCCCAGGGCGACGAGGGGACGCCGGGTACCGGGACCCTCCCGGGACGGAGTTCGGACGGCCGGACGGCGGCTTCGGAATCGCGCTAGCATGGTCTCTTCCGTAAGGCCCCTCATGACCATCAGACGCCTGCCCCCCGAAACGGTCAACCGCATCGCCGCCGGCGAGGTGGTCGAACGCCCCGCCAGCGCCGTCAAGGAGCTGGTGGAAAACGCCCTCGACGCCGGCGCCCGGCGCATTGTCGTCCAGGTCGAGGGCGGCGGCCTGTCGCGCATACTGGTGGAGGACGACGGGTCGGGCCTGGCCCCCGACGAGCTGCTCCTGGCGGTGGAGCGCCACGCCACCTCCAAGCTCGCCCCGGACGAAGCCGGCGACTATGACCTCCTGGACATTGCCACCCTGGGCTTCCGGGGCGAGGCCCTGCCGTCGATCGGCTCTGTGGCCCGGCTGGCCCTGACCTCCCGGGCCCAAGGCGCCTCGGAGGCCTGGAGCCTGATGGTGGAGGGCGGGGCAGTCGGACGGCCCGCCCCCGCCGCCTTCCCCGGCCCGCATGGCGCCCGGGTCGAGATCCGGGACCTCTTCTACGCCACTCCCGCCCGGCTCAAGTTCATGAAGTCCGAGCGCACCGAGTCCCAGGCCATTACCGACGAGGTGAAGCGCCAGGCCATGGCCCACGAGGCGACCGCCTTCAGCCTGGAGATCGACGGTCGCGCTGTCCTGCGCCTGCCTGCCGAGGCGCCGGGGCCAGAGGGACGCCTCGCCCGGCTGTCGGCCATACTGGGCCGCGACTTCGCCGACAACGCCCTGGTCGTGGATCATGAGCGGGAGGGCGTGCGGTTGACGGGCTATGCTGGCCTACCGACCCTCAACCGCGGCTCGGCCTCGCACCAGTACCTGTTCGTCAACGGCCGGCCAGTGCGCGACCGCCTGCTACAGGGCGCCCTGCGCGGTGCCTATGCCGACTTCCTGGCCCGGGACCGGCACCCGGTGACGGCCCTCTACCTGGAGGTCGACCCCCACGCCGTGGACGTCAATGTCCACCCGGCCAAGGCTGAGGTTCGGTTCCGCGACCCCGCCCTGGTTCGCGGCCTGGTGGTGGGGGGGCTGAGGCACGCCCTGGCCGGCGCCGCCCACCGCAGCGCCACGACACACTCTGACGCGGCCCTGTCGGCTCTTCGCCCACAAGGGATGGGCGGCTATGCGCCAGGTCCTTCGGCGGCGGGCTTCTCCGCCTGGCGGATGGGTGGCTGGAACCCTGTCGCCGGATCGGGCCGCAGCGCCGTCCTGCCCGGACTGGAGGGCCTGTCCGCCCGGGCAGAGCCGGTGCCAGGGCTGGCGGATCCGGGGGCACCCTTCGACTTCAGCGAGGTCCCGGCCGACGCAGAGGCCCTCGACCAGCCCCTTGGCGCGGCCAGGGCCCAGGTCCATGCCACCTACATCATCGCCCAGACCCGCGACGGCCTGGTGGTGGTGGACCAGCACGCCGCCCACGAGCGCCTGGTCTATGAGCGCATGAAGGCCCAGCTGGAGGCCGGCGGCGTGGCCCGCCAGACCCTGCTCCTGCCCGAGGTGGTGGAGCTGGACCCTGCCGAGGCCGAGCGCGTCGCCAGCCGGACGGAGGAGCTACAGGCCCTGGGCCTGGTAGTGGAGTCCTTTGGCCCTGGCGCCATCCTGGTGCGCGAGACCCCCGCCCTGCTGGGCGAGACCGACGTGGCGGGCCTGATCCGCGACATCGCCGACGACCTGGCCGAGACGGGCCAGGCCCTGTCCCTGCGCGAACGCCTGCAGGAGGTCTGCTCGACCCTGGCCTGCCACGGCTCGGTCCGCGCCGGTCGCCGCCTCACCGCCCCGGAGATGAACGCCCTGCTGCGCGAGATGGAGGTCACCCCCAACTCTGGCCAGTGCAACCACGGTCGGCCCACCTGGGTGGAGCTGAAACTGACCGATATCGAGCGCCTGTTCGGGCGCAGGTAAAGAGAGCGAGATCCCATGAGCCGCCCGCCGTTCCGCATTGTCTTCGCCCTGTTCCCAGGCCTCACCCAACTGGACTTCACTGGGCCGCACCAGTTCCTGACCCGTATCCCCGGGGCCGAGGTCCACGTCGCCAGCCGGACGGGGGGCGAGATCGAGGCTGAGGGCGGCGTGGTCTTCGCCCGGACCGAGCGGCTGGCGGACATCCCGGCCTGTGAGCTGATCTGTGTGCCCGGCGGGGCGGAGGCCACGTCGGCGGCCCTGGACGCGGAGTTTGTCGCGCAGGTGCGGCGGCTGGGCCTGTCGGCGCGCTATGTCACCTCGGTCTGCACAGGATCGCTGATCCTGGGGGCGGCCGGGCTGCTGGACGGCAAGCGCGCCGCCTGCCACTGGGCCTGGCGTCACCTCCTGCCCCTGTTTGGCGCGACGCCGGACCCGGGCCGGGTGGTGCGCGACGGAAACACCATCACCGGCGGCGGGGTCACGGCAGGGATCGACTTCGCCCTCACGGTCCTGGCGGAAGTGGGCGGCGAGGACCTGGCCCGGACCCTCCAGCTGGGCCTGGAGTATGCCCCCGCCCCGCCCTTTGACTCCGGTAGCCCGGAGACGGCACCCGCGGCAATCCTGGAGGCCTATCAGGCCCGGATAGCCCCCCTCATGCCCCGTCGCGAGGCCGAGGCCCGCCAGGCAGCGGCGCGGCTGGGGCGCACCTAGCCGGAACCGCCCTTGACCCCCTCACCGGGCTTTGCCCGGAGCTCCCCCTTGGGGGAGCAATTAGCGCCCTAATTCCTCCCCTTTGGGGAAGTGGCGCGCGCAGCGCGGCGGAGGGGGAACCCCGGCCTCTCAGCTTCACCCCTCACCTTCCTCCAGCTGCAGGAACCAGACCTTCGCCGCGCCCCAGGTGCGGGCGTCCAGAAGAGTATAGCCGGGCGTCTCCGGGGTGGGGTCGCCGGCGCCAGTCTCGAGGACGGCGAGGGCGTCGGGAGCCAGCCAGCCGCCTTCGCGCAGGCAGGCCAGGGCGGTCTCGCCCAGGCCCCGGCCATAGGGCGGGTCGAGGAAGGCCAGGTTGAAGGCCGGGCCGTCGGCTCCGGGGCGGACGCCCAGGTCGGTGGCGTCCCGGCGGTGGATGCGGGTGCGACCGAAGAGGGCAAAGGCCTCGGCATTATCGCGGATGGCACCCCGGGCGGCCGCCTCGGTCTCCACGAAGAGGCAGAAGGCCGCGCCCCGGGACAGGGCCTCGAACCCCAGGGCACCCGAACCGGCGAAGAGGTCGATGACCCGGGCGCCCGCCAGGGGCGGGGCCCAGGCGGCGTGCTCCAGGATGTTGAAGACGGCCTGCCGGGCCCGGTCGGAAGTGGGCCGGGTGACCTGCCCCGGCGGCGCGACGAGGTTGCGGCCCTTCAGGGCGCCGGAAACAATGCGCATGGCGGGCTCGCCTCGGTCAGGTCTAGGGTGGCGGCAGGATAAAGACAGACAGGGAGGTCGTGATGAGCCTGGTGACCCGCGAACGCAAGGGGGCGGCGGTCGTCCTGACCTATGCCAACCCGCCCTGGGGCACGATGACCGCGGCCGGTGCCCGGGAGATGTACACCGAAGCGGAGGTCGCGCTGGGCGATCCCACGGTGCGCTGCCTGATCCTGACCGGGGGCGTGCCCGGCATCTTCATCCGGCACTATGACGTGGACGAGCTGGCCGACATGAGCGCCCGGCTGCAGGACGGGCCACCCCCTTCACCGCCCCGCGCCGACGCCCCGCCACCGCCGCCCGGCTTCCTGGAACTGACGGACATGATCGCAGCTACGGACAAGCCTGTGGTGGCGGCCATCAACGGCCTCTGCCAGGGCGGCGGCTTTGAGCTGGCCCTGGCCTGCGACCTCCGGATCGCCACGCCGGAAGCGGCCTCTATCGGCCTGCCCGAAACTCGGATCGGCATCTTCCCCGGCGGCGGTGGCACCCAGCGCCTGCCCCGGGTGGTGGGCGAGGCCAGGGCCCTGGAGATCATCCTGCGCGGCCTGACATTCACGGGCGCGGAGGCCCACGCCATCGGCCTGGTGCATGAGCTGGCGGCTGACCCCCTGGCCCGGGCCCTGGAGATGGCGCGGGAATGGGAGGGGCGCGGGGCCGAGGGCATAGCCGCCGCCAAACGGCTTACCCGCGCGGCCCTCGACCGCCCCCTTTCGGAGGGCCTTTCCGAGGAGCGTCGGTCGTTCCTGGAAGTGATGCGGACCGCTTCGGCCCGCCTGGCCCTGGAGGCCGCCCGCCGTCCGGTGGAGATCCAGAAGGTCTGACGGCGCGGGTGGGGCCGCCGGAGCGGGCCTTGGCTCCGACTGGCGGCCTGCCGATATCCGTCTTCCCGGCCCTGCTGGCGGCCGGCTTCCGGGGGCCGGGTTTGGGGGCGGCTAGCTTCCGGTCATCTGGCTTGCCGGTTTCTGGCCTCCGGGCATCAGGTTTCCGGGCAACGGGCTTGCGATCGTCAGGCTTCCGACCATCGGGTTTCCGGGCGTCTGGCTTCCTGGCATCGGGTTTCCGATCGTCAGGCTTCCGGGTATCGGGTTTTCGATCGCCAGACTTCCGGGCGTCGGGCTTCCGGGCAAGGGGTTTCCGGGCGTCTGACTTCCGATCACTAGGCTTCCGGGCGTCGGCCTTCCCGGCGTCGGGCTTGCGATCACCTGGCTTCCGGGGCGGATATCCCCCCGGTGCCTTCGGCTTGGGTCTGGCCCAGCCGGCCTTGTAGGCGGGACGACCCCGGTCGGCGGAATCGCCCTTCGGGGTTGTCTCCGCCGCCACGACCTCGCGGCGCTTTTCCGAGACCGGGGCCCGTCGGCTCCACTTTGGCCTGTCTCCCCCGGGCAGGTCCTCGGGGGGGATGATGTCGCTGAAGAGTTCGCGGATCACCCGGGGCCCCACCTCTTCGATCTCGCCTGGAGGCAGGGTGGAGAGGGCGAAGGGACCGTAGGCCAGGCGGATCAGCCGGTTGACCTTGAGGCCAACCGATTCCAGCACCTTGCGGACCTCACGGTTCTTCCCCTCTGAGAGGGTGACGCTGACCCAGAGGTTGGCGCCGGAGGCACCCTCCCGAGCCTTGTCGATCACCGCCTCGACCGGGCCGTAACGGACGCCTTCTACCGTGACGCCGGCCTTGAGAGCGTCCAGCCTGTCCTGGGTGATCCGGCCGAAGGCGCGGGCCCTATAGCGGCGGACGAGGCCCGTGGCGGGCAGTTCCAGGGTCCGGGCCACGCCCCCGTCATTGGTGAGGAGGAGCAGGCCCTCTGTGGCAAGGTCGAGACGGCCGACAGAAATCAACCGCGGTAGCCCGGGAGGAAGCGCCTGGAAGACAGTCGGGCGGCCCTGGGGATCGTTGTGCGAGGTCATCAGGCCCGAGGGCTTGTGATAGCGGAACAGGCGGACCGGCTCCGCGTCGGCGATCACTTCTCCGTCCACGGTCAGTATGTCGCCCGGATCGATGCGGACTGCGGGGGTGTCGAGGGTGCGGCCGTTTAGCGCGACCCGGCCCTCGGTGATCAGGCGCTCGACCTCCCGGCGGGACGCTACGCCAGCGCGCGCGAGGGCCTTGGCGACGCGCTCGCCGCCGCCCTCCGGGGATTGACCTTCGCCGCCGGCGGGGGTTCGTAACGGATCGTGGACCATGACCCAGACTACATGCGCATTGCGCTCGCCGAGGCGCAAGCCGCTGCAGACCGAGGGGAGACCCCGGTGGGGGCGGTCATTGTCGACCCGGCCACGGGGGAGGTGCTGGCGGCCGAGGGCAATGCGCCCATCGGGGACCAGGACCCCACGGCCCATGCGGAGATCCGCGCTCTGCGCAGTGCGGCCCGCAGGCTTGGCAACTACCGGCTGACCGGCCTGACCCTCTACGTGACCCTGGAGCCCTGCCCCATGTGCGCCGGGGCCATAAGCCACGCCCGGATCGGCCGGGTGGTGTTCGGTGCCGACGATCCCAAGGGCGGCGGCGTGGTCCACGGGGCTCGGGTCTTTGACACGCCAACCTGCCACTGGCGGCCTGAGGTCACCGGAGGCGTTCTGGCCCAGGAGTCCGGGGACCTGCTGCGGGGATTCTTCCGCGCCCTGCGCGGCCGGCGGTCAGGTAAGACGGCGGCGGTAGAGGGCGAGCAGGGCTGACCAGGCCTTCTCCGCGCCTTCGGGGTTGTAAACGGGCGAACCCGGAACGCACCAGCCGTGCTGGGCGCCCGCATAGACCTCGACCGTGGCTGGGCGGCCCGCGGCCTTGAAGGCGGACCTCAGGTCGTCCTTGGCCTGGGGCTCCTTCTGGTCGTCGTTCTCGGCGATGGCCACCAGGTAATCCGCCCGGGTCCGGGTGATCAGCCTGTGCGGGCTGTCGGGAGACGCGGTGACCAGGCCCCCACCGTGGAAGGACCCGACGGCGGCGACGCGGTCCGGGAGGACAGCGGCGGCCTGGAAGGCCATGGGTCCGCCCATGCAATAGCCCTGCACGCCCGCGCCCTTGCCGGGATCGACCATGGACTGGCCGTCGAGGAAGGCGAATCCGGCAATGGCGTCCCGGGCCGTGGCCTCCGGCGTCAGGGCGGACCTCAGCTCCATGAGTTTGGCCCGATCGGCTGGATCGGCCCAGTTGACCGGTCCAGAGGGCATGGGTGCCCGGCCCTTGCGGTAGAAGGGGTTGGGAACCAGGACAGCGTAGCCCTCGGCGGCCATGCGGCTGGCCATCTGCCGGAAGACGGGACGCAGGCCCATGATGTCTGTCCAGACCAGCACCGCGGGCCAACCCCCGGCGGGGGCCTTGCCTGTGGGGTGGACGAAGACGGCGTCGCAGAGACCATCCGGGGTCTGCACCTCGACATCCATTTCCATCACCTTGAGGGGCGCACCCTCAGCCGTGGTGGAGACCGCCACCGCAGCGCCAGCGGCGAGGACGCCAAGGTCCCGGCGGGACAGTCCTGATCCCGACCGCGGTGCTTGGGGGGTGTTGTTGTCGTCATGCATGGGGGCGTTCCTCTGCAAATCCTGAGAGCCGATTATGCGCCCGACTGCGTCGCCTGTCAGCCCAGGTGCGCGTCGGCGGCGTCGAGGGCGGCGGTGAGGTCGACCTGACGCCCCTGGGCCCCCAGGGCGTCGGCCAGGGCGGTCAGGCACACGCGGACATGCCAGGGACTGGCCGAGGCGCCCATCAGGCCGATTCGCCAGACCTGACCCTTCAACGGCCCAAGGCCTGCGCCGATCTCCAGATCCCAGTGCGCGAGCAGGCGGGTGCGGACGGCCGCCTCGTCGACGCCCTCCGGGACCCGGAGCGTATTGAGCTGGGGCAGGCGGTGCTCAGGGGCGACCAGCATCTGGAGGCCCAGGGCCTCCAGGCCAGCGACCAGGGCCTCGTGCATGCGGGCATGCCGGACGAAGACGGCCTGCTGGCCTTCCTCGAACAGGGCGACCAGGGACTCGTGCAGGCCGTAGAGGCTGTTGATCGGGGCGGTGTGGTGATAGGTCCGGCCGCCCTCCCCGCCCCAGTAGGCCATCAGCAGACTGACATCGAGCAGCCAGTTGCGCACCGGCGTGGTGCGGGCGGCAACCGCCTCCAGGGCGCGTCGGGAAAAGGCCACTGGCGACAGGCCTGGGGGCGCGGAGAGGCACTTCTGGGTGCCGGAATAGAGCACGTCGGCGTCCCATGCGGCGGCGTCGACGGGCACCCCGCCCAGGGAGGTGACGCAGTCGACGATGGACAGGGCGCCATGGCGGCGGGCCAGGGCGCAGAGGGCGGCGGCGTCGGAGCGGACCCCGGTGGAGGTCTCGGCGTGGACAAAGGCCAGAACCTTGGCCGGCCCGGAGGCGAGGGCGGCCTCGACAGCGGCGACGTTCACCGGCTCGCCCCAGGGGGCGTCGACCCGGACCACCTCGGCGCCCGCCCGGCCAGCCATGTCGACCATGCGCCCGCCGAAGACGCCGTTGACGGCGATCACTGCCCGGTCGCCGGGCTCCAGCAGGTTCATCAGGGCCGCCTCCATGCCCGCCGTACCGGGGGCCGGCAGGGGGACGCAGACGTGGTCGGGGGCGTTGAAGAGGCGCGCCAGGGCGGCCTTGATCTCTTCCATCAGGTCCTGAAAGGCCGGATCCAGGTGACCCACGGTCGGACGGGACAGGGCGGCGAGCACCCGGGGGCTCACGTCGGAGGGGCCGGGCCCCATGAGGATACGTCTCGGCGGGTGGAAGCTCTGCATTTCGCCCTCTCTGTTCGGCGCGCGACGATTAGGCGAAGCGCGGGCCCGTGTCAGCACCCACGATTAGCGGAAGGGCGGCTCGTCGAAGCTGCGCAGCTTGCGGGAATGCAGGCCAGCCCCCTCGCGGCGGAGCAGGTCCACCGTGGCGAGGCCGATCTGGAGGTGCTGGCCGATGGCGCGGTCGTAGAAGGCGTTGGCCTGGCCAGGAAGCTTGATCTCGCCATGCAGGGGTTTGTCAGACACGCAAAGGAGGGTGCCGTAGGGCACCCGGAACCGGTAGCCCTGGGCGGCGATGGTGGCGCTCTCCATATCGATGGCCACGGCCCGGGACTGGTTGAACCGGAGGGCGCTGGAGGAGTAACGCAGCTCCCAGTTGCGGTCGTCGGTGGTCACCACGGTGCCGGTGCGAAGCCGCCGCTTGAGCGCTTCGCCGCTCTCACCAGTGACGGCCTCCGCGGCGCGACCGAGGGCGACCTGCACCTCGGCAATGGGCGGGATGGGAATCTCCGGCGGCAGGACGTCGTCGAGGACGTGGTCGTCGCGCAGGTAGGCGTGGGCCAGGACATAGTCGCCGATGGTCTGCGACCCGCGCAGGCCGCCGCAATGGCCGATCATCAGCCAGGCCTGCGGCCTGAGCACCGCAAGGTGGTCTGTGATGGTCTTGGCGTTGGATGGGCCGACGCCGATATTGACCAGCGTGATGCCCCGGCGGCCCGGCGCCATGAGGTGGTAGGCCGGCATCTGGTGGCGTCGCCAGGGCGCATCGGCCACCACCTGCTCGGGATTCGGCGTGCCCCGGGTGACCAGGACGCCGCCGGCCGTGGACAGGGCTGTGTAGCCATCGTCCACCTTCAGGCGCTCGCAGGACCAGCGGACGAACTCGTCAACATACCGGTGGTAGTTGGTGAACAGCACATAGGACTGGACGTGCTCGGCGGGCGCGCCCGTGTAATGCGTGAGGCGCGCCAGGGAGAAGTCGGTGCGAAGGCCGTCGAAGAGGGCCAGGGGCCGGGCGGTGTCGACGGGCGAAACCCAGAGGCCGTCGGCCACCTCATCACCGATGTGTGCCAGCTCGGTGGTCGGGAAGTGCCGGGCGATCTCGGCAGACCCGATGTCGGCCCGGGCCAGGTCGACCGAGGCGTCGAGGACGTAGGCGAAGGGGATTTCCTGGGACGAGCGGGAGACGGTGACCGTGACGTCGAAGTCGGCCATGAGCAGGGACAGCTGCTCGACCAGGAAGTCTCTGAAGTGACGGGGCCGGGTGACGGTGGTCTCGTAGGCGCCGGGCGCGCCCAGCCGGGCATAGGCCCGGGCGAGGCGCGGATAGTCCTGGCCCGGAGGCCATTCCAGCCGAAGGGCGGGATAGGCGAAGGCCCCCGAGGCCCGCAGGGCTGGGTCCGGGGCGATGCCTTCGGACAGGAAAGCCCTGAGGGCGTTACGGAGGGTGGTGACGGAGGCGTCGTATTCGGCCTCCAGCGCATCACAGATGCGCGCGGCTTCAGCTTGAACTTTCATGCCGCATGATAGCCCGTCGCGGGCCGAATTCCGAGAGGGAGCGCCGCACAGGATGGACGGGCGGGCTGTTTATGGCCAAAAAGGCGAGGGATCCGCCCCCTGGGAAACGCCATGCGCCTGTTCAACATCTTCGTTATCGCCGCCATGGTCACGGGGGTCCTGGCGGGCTGGGCCGCCCACAGCTTCCTGTCGCCGGAACAGGCCTCAGCCTTCGCTGAGGGCCTGTCGGTGATCACAACCCTGTTCCTGCGCATGATCAAGATGATCATCGCCCCCCTGGTCTTCGCCACCCTCGTGGCCGGGATCGCCCACATGGAAGACGCAGCGGCGGTCGGCCGGGTGGGGGTGAAGGCCATCGGCTGGTTCCTCCTGGCCTCCATCGTGTCGCTGACCGTGGGCCTCTTGATGGTGCACCTGATCCAGCCCGGTGCCGGGATCACCCTGGATCCTTCGGCACTGGCCGACCGGGGGGTGGTGCCTGCCGCCAAGCTGACCCTGAAGGAGTTCCTGACCACCCATCTGGTGCCGGACTCGATCATCAAGGCCATGGCCAACAACGAGATCCTGCCCATCGTCGTCTTCTCGGTCTTCATCGGCACGGCCATAGCCTCGATCGAAGACCGCGCGCCCGCAGTCATGGCCCTGGTCGAACAGGTCTCGTCGATCATGCTGAAGGTGACGAGCTATGTCATGCTGGTGTCGCCGGCGGCCATCTTCGCCTCCCTCGCCTCGGTGATCGCCACTGAAGGCCTGGACATACTGGGCGCCTACGCCAAGTTCGTGGGTGGCTTCTACCTGTCCCTCGGCGTGCTCTGGACCCTGCTGCTGGCGGCCCTGATCCTGGTGGTGGGCCTCAGGGGCCTGAAGCTGGTGGCCGGCATCCGCGAGCCCATGCTTCTGGCCTTTTCCACCGCCTCGTCCGAGGCCGCCTATCCGGGCACACTGGCGGCGCTGCAGAAGTTCGGCGTCTCGCGCAAGGTGGCTAGCTTCGTCCTGCCCCTCGGCTACTCGTTCAACCTCGACGGGTCGATGATGTACTGTACCTTCGCGACCCTGTTCATTGCCCAGATCTACGGGGTCGAGCTGACCCTCATGCAGCAGATCACCATGCTGGGCCTGCTGATGGTGACCTCCAAGGGCATGGCCGGAGTGCCCAAGGCCTCGATCGTCGTGATCGCCGCCACCCTCGCCTATTTCGGCCTGCCGGAAGCCGGCATCGGCATCATCCTGGCGGTGGATCAGCTGCTCGACATGGGACGGTCGGCCACCAATGTGGTGGGCAACTCGGTGGCCAGCGCCGTGGTGGCGAAATGGGAGAACCAGATCGAGGATCCCCAGGAAGCTGAGGCCCGGCCCGCCTGAGGCCGGTCTTCCACGGGCACGACCAGCAGGCTATATTTTCTAAACAACAACCTCTGGCGGACTCCGATGCGCAACACCCTTCGTACCTTCACCTTGCTGGCCGCCCTGACGGCCATCTTCCTGGGGATCGGCCACAGCATGGCTGGTCCCGGGGGCATGCTGATCGCCTTTGGCCTCGCCATGGCCATGAACCTGTTCAGCTACTGGAACTCGGACAAGATCGTCCTGAAGATGTACCGGGCCCAGCCGGTGGATGCCTCCCACCCGGACGCCCGGGTCCGGGCCTATGCCGAGGACGTGCTCGAGATGGCGTCCCGGGCGGGAATGCCAGCACCAAAGGTCTACATCATCGACCAGGACCAGCCGAACGCCTTCGCCACCGGGCGGAACCCGGATCACGCTGCAGTGGCGGCCACCCGGGGCCTGCTGCAGATGCTCGACCGGCGGGAGATCCGTGGCGTCATGGCCCATGAACTGGCGCACGTGAAGCACCGCGACACCCTGACCATGACCATCACCGCGACCATAGCGGGCGCCATCTCAAGCCTGGCCAACTTCGCCGCCTTCAGCGGTGGATCCAGCAACGGCGAACGGCGGGGCGGCGGGCTCATGGGCCTGGTGATCATGATCCTTGCGCCGATCGCGGCGGCCCTGGTCCAGATGGCCATCAGCCGCAGCCGCGAGTACGAGGCCGACCGCGGGGGCGCCGAAATCTCTGGAGATCCCGAGGCCCTGGCCAGCGCCCTCAGCAAGATCGAAGCCTACGCTCAGGGCGTTAGAAACCCTGACGCCGAGGCCAACCCGGCCACCAGCCACATGTTCATCATCAATCCGCTTTCAGGCGAAGGCATGGACAACCTGTTCTCCACCCATCCCTCCACCGCCAACCGCGTGGCGGCCTTGATGGAGATGAAGGGCGGGTAACTCGCCCTATTCGGCGGGCTCGGCCTGTCGACGGACCAGGAGCCGGTCGAACTCTGTCCAGACGCCCGCGTCGCCATGCCACTGGCCGCGGGTCGCGGCCTTGGAGTACTCGGTCGAGCGGGCCTCGAAGAAGTTGGCGTGCTCGACCCCCGACAGCATGGACTGCAGCCAGGGCAGGGGGTTTTCCCGGACCCCGTAGACCTCCGGCAGGGACAGCTGGCGCAGGCGCCAGTCGGCGATGAACCGGATGTAGGCCTTGATGTCGTCCGGCGTCATGCCCTGGATATCGCCGGCCGAGAAGGCGAGGTCGATGAACTTGTCTTCCAGCCCGACCACCGTCTTGCAGCAGTCGATGATGTCGTCGGCAACGGAGGGGGTGACTGCCCCGGTCTCCTGGTTGAAGGCATGGTAGAGCTTGATGATGCCCTCGCAGTGCAGGCTCTCGTCACGCACGGACCAGGACACGATCTGCCCCATGCCCTTCATCTTGTTGTGCCGGGGGAAGTTCATCAGCATGGCGAAGCTGGCGAACAGCTGCAGGCCCTCGGTGAAGGCCCCGAACATGGCGAGCGTCCGGGCGATGTCGGCCTCGGTCTCGACCCCGAACTGCTGCATGTAGTCATGCTTGGCCTTGAGTTCCTGGAACTCCAGGAAGGCCGTGAACTCGGAATCGGGCATGCCGATGGTCTCGAGCAGCAGGGCGTAGGCGGCGATGTGGATCGTCTCCATGTTGGAGAACGAGGCCAGCATCATCTTGATTTCGGTCGGGCGGAAGACGCGCGAATAGCGCTCCATGTAGTTGTTGTTCACCTCGACGTCCGACTGGGTGAAGAACCGGAAAATCTGGGTGAGCAGGTTGCGCTCGCGGTCATTGAGCTTGGTGGCCCAGTCCTTGAGGTCCTCGCCGAGCGGGATCTCTTCGGGCATCCAGTGGACCTGCTGCTGGCGCTTCCAGAAGTCGTAGGCCCAGGGATACCTGAAGGGTTTGTAGGCATAGGACGGGGTGAGCAAACCTGGAAGTTGGGACTTGGCGGACACGGTCAGGCTCTCCAGGGAGACAGGGGTAGGATCGGCGGATTGGCAATCAGTCTAGACACGGCACCGTGCCGATATCTAGGGGTTGTGGCATCACCCGGCCCAACATGTTGTGCACGGGCTGGGGATAGCTGGCTTACTGACAGGCTAGGCATTCTTCGTAGTCTGTCCGAGCGCCCTCGACCATCGCGACGATCTCCGCGGTCTCGGCACCGGCGTGGGCGGCGCGCTGAACGGACTTGGAGCGCAGGTAGTAGAGGGACTTGCACCCCTGCTCCCAGGCGGTCCAGTGCAGCATGTGCAGGTCCCACTTGTCGACATCCCCCGCCAGGAAGATGTTGACCGACTGGGACTGGCAGATGTCGGGCGTGCGATCAGCAGCCAGCTCGACCACCCAGCGCTGGTCGAGTTCGAAGGCGGTCTTGTAGATGTCCTTCTCGTCCTGGGTCAGGATGTCGAGGTGCTGGACCGAGCCCTCGTTCTCGAGGATGGAGTCCCAGACCGGCGGGGTATTCTGGCCGCGGGCCTCGAGCAGGCGCTCGAGGTAGGGATTGCGGACCGCGAAGGTGCCCGACAGGGTCTTGTGCGTGTAGATGTTGGCCGGGATGGGCTCGATGCCGGCGCTGGTCCCGCCGCAGATGATCGAGATCGAGGCCGTCGGGGCAATGGCCAGCTTGTGCGAGAAGCGCTCCATGACGCCACGCTCGGCGGCGTCCGGGCAGGGACCGCGCTCTGCGGCCAGGACACGTGAGGCGGTGTCGCACTGGCGGCGGAGGTGCTTGAACAGCCGCATGTTCCAGGACTTGGCCAGGGCGGACTCGAAGGGCACGTTCTGCAGCTGCAGGAAGGAATGAAAGCCCATCAGCCCCAGGCCGACCGAGCGCTCGCGCTGGGCGGCGTAGATGGCGTTGGCCATGCTCGGGGGCGCCCGGGTGATGAAATCCTCCAGGACATTGTCGAGGAAGCGCATGACATCCTCGATGAAGGTCGGATGGTCACGCCACTCCAGGAAGGTCTCGGCATTGACCGACGACAGGCAGCAGACGGCGGTGCGCTCCTTCCCCAGGTGGTCGAGGCCGGTGTGAAGCATGATCTCCGAGCACAGGTTGGACTGACGCACAGACAGGCCGAGGTCCCGCTGGTGCTGCGGCATGGAGCGGTTCACGGTGTCGGAGAAGATCAGGTAGGGCTCGCCAGTCTGCAGGCGGATCTCGAGGATCTTCTGCCAGAGGCTGCGGGCGTCCACTTCCCGCAGGACGTCTCCTGTCTTGGGAGAGCGCAGGCCGAAGGGCGCGCCTTCGCGGACGGCCTCCATGAACTCGTCGGTGATGGAGATCCCGTGGTGGAGGTTGAGCGACTTCCTGTTGAAGTCGCCCGAGGGTTTCCGGATCTCGAGGAACTCTTCGATCTCGGGATGGTGGATGTCGAGGTAAACCGCCGCCGAACCGCGCCGGAGAGAGCCCTGGCTGATCGCCAGGGTCAGGCTATCCATGACGCGGATGAAGGGGATGATACCGCTGGTCTGGCCAGCGCCCTTGACCTTCTCGCCAATGGACCGGACGCCACCCCAATAGGTGCCGATGCCGCCGCCATGAGAGGCCAGGGCGACGTTCTCGTTCCACACGCCCTGGATGCCGTCGAGGGAATCATTCACCGCGTTCAGGAAGCAGGAAATCGGCAGGCCTCGGTCCGCTCCGCCGTTCGACAGTACGGGGGTCGCGGGCATGAACCACAGGCGCGAGATATAGTCATAGACCCGCTGGGCATGGTCTGCGTCATCGGCGTAGGCCGTGGCCACCCGGGCGAACATGTCCTGGTAGGACTCGCCCGCAAGGAGGTAACGGTCCTCCAGGGTGGTCTTGCCGAAGTCGGTGAGGAGGGCGTCCCGGGACCGGTCGACCTGGACCTTCCGGACAAGCTGCAATTGGGGACGATCCGTCGGCTCCGCCGCCGCATTGGCGTCCGCCTGCTCCAGCCGCCTGACGGCTTCATTCCCACTCATGACCTGCACCCGATATCCTCGCTGGCGGCGCGGTGCGATCCCGCGCCTGCCGCATCCCTATGACTACATCTAGTGGGCGCCCCGCCCGACTACGCAACATCATGGGCCACGAGCCTCATGAATCGTCAACGGGGCCAGCGGGTTGTCCCCCGGAGTTTTTTGCTAACGAGAGATTAACAGGGGGCTTGACGCTTGAACATGCAGAGGTTTCGACGCATCCCCGAATCCCGGATCACGAGACTGTGAACAGTTTTTGGGGCTCAGGCGGAGAGGGTTGCGGTGGACACGGACCCGCCCTCGCAGCGGTTCCCAGAATGGAAAAAGGGCCCGGTCATGAGACCGGGCCCCCATATTTCCAGGCGTTTCCGCCTGCGATCGAAATCAGAAGTTGATGTCGATCGTCGAACGGCGGTTCAGGGGTTCCTTCACGCCGTCGCCAGTGGCGACCGCGAGTTGGGTTTCACCCTTCCAGTCCACCTGCATCAGCTGCTGGCCGACACCCTGACCGACCAGGGCGTCCGCAACGGCCTTGGCCCGGCGCTCGGAGAGGCGGGTGTTGTAGGCCGGCGAACCGGACGAGTCGGTGTGGCCGACCACGATCACGCGGGTGGCATTGCCAGCCTTGGCGTATTCAGCCGCTTCGGTGACGATGGTCTGGGCTTCCGGCGTCAGGACGGACTGATCGAACGGGAAGTAGACCACGAACTGCTTCGCCTCGTAGGCCGGCGGCGGCGGAGGCGGCGGCGGCGGGGGAGGCGGGGGCGGCGGGGGCGGGGGCGGCGGCGGCGGCGGCGGCGGCGCGAAGGAGTAACGCAGGCCCAGGGTCAGGGACTGGTCCTCATAAGCACCGGAGAAGGCGCCGGGCTGCAGGGCGTGGGTGCCCTTGGACGCGAAGGTCACGTCCGAACCGCTGAGATAGCGGTAGGTCAGATCCACATCCAGGCGATCGGTCACGGCCCAAGCCACGCCGGCGATGCCCTGCCAAGCGAAGGCGGTGTCGCTGTCGTCGATGGACAGGTTCTGCTGGGCGGGGTTCGTCGCCGTGGCGGCGGGGCCGACCGGGGTGATGGTCGAGAACTGACCCACGATGGTGTCAGCCGTGACATTGTTGATGCCGATGCCCGCGCCGATGAAGGGGTTCAGCGGGGAGTCCGGCAGGAAGTCATAGAGGACATTGCCCATGCCGGTGATCGACACGATGCTGCCCGTGGGCGCGCCGCAGTTCGGGGCGGTCGCCGAGCGGACGACGCCAGGCTGGCAGAGGCCGAGGATGGCGTTGCTCGCGCCGCCGCGGACGGAGTCCACGTCGCCGGGGCGATAGCCGCCCTCGAGTTCCACGCGCCAGTTCCTGGACACCTGGTAGCCAAGACGAGCGAAGCCGGCCCAGTCTTCCGCCTGGTCGATCGACCAGTCGTAGGGCTTGCCATTGGCAGCGTTGTTGCTCGACGTCCCGTCGATGCCCATCGGCCAATGGTAGCCAGCGTCGACAGCGCCGTACCAGCCCACTTCACGGGCAGAAGCCCCGGAAGCGATGGCGACAGCGGCAAGAGCCGCCCCAGCCAGAAGTTTGATTTTCATATCAGAGCCCTCTCTTGCCCAAAGGTGCCACCTCTGACACCTAACGTTTCGTATACCACCCTCGACATGTCGTGGAAGTGTCGAGAGTGCAACACTAACTTGTTTTTGCGCTTCGCTTTCGGGAGCGAAAGCGGGAAGCCCAAGGCTCCGGGACCGCCAGGACCTCATGAGCGCAGTCCATCCCTGGGGTTGAGTTCCCGCCGGAAGGCGTCCCGTCTTTCGTGGATTGAGGCGATTACGGGCCCGGCGGGTAGGCCGACGCCCAACAGGACCGCCTCTGAAAGCTGGAGGCTGGCCTCCACCGTCTCTGGCACCGCATCGCTCACCCCCAGGTCATACAAACGCAGGGCCTGACGGCTGTCCCGGGCCCGCGCGACGATGGTCAGGTCCGGCCTGCGGTCACGGACGAGGGAGACCAGGGCCTCGACGGCACCGACGTCATCCCCGTCGGCGTCGGCGGTAACGACGAGGGCCCGGGCCGAATCCAGGCCACAGCGCTCCAGGAAGCCAGCACGCAGGGCGTCTCCGAAGTAGAGGCTGTGCCCGGCCCTGCGCCCCTGTTCGACCACACCTGCATCCTGGTCGATCGCCGACCAGGGCAGGCCGTGCCGGTCGAGCATCTCTCCAACCAGCCGGCCGACCCGGCCGAAGCCGACCAGCAGGATTCGCCCTTCCCCGGCCTCCGCGGGGCCAGCAGCCTCGGCGACGCCGGCGACGGCGCGGCCGGCAATTCGCAGCCCCAGGGCGGCAAGGGCCGGGATGCACATCATGGACAGGGTCGCCGAGACCAGCAGGCTTTGCCCCAGGGCCTCGGGAACCAGTCCCTGGGCCATGGCCGAGCCGAGGATCACGAAGGCGAATTCCCCGCTGGCCGCCAGGAGCAGGGCGGTTTCCACGGCCGACCGCCATTTCAGGCCAAACCCTCTGGCAAGCCCGAAGATCAGGGCGGCGTTCAGGCCCATGAGGCCGAAGGTGACCCCAGCGACCCGGAGGGGCTCCTCGAGAATCAGGCCGACATCCAGGCCGATCCCGGCGGCGAGAAAGAAGAGCCCGAGCAGTAGGCCCTTGAAGGGCTCAATGACCTGCTCGACCTCATGGCGGAATTCGGTCTCGGCCAGGAGCAGGCCGGCGACGAAGGCACCGAGCGCCATGGAGAGGCCGGCGAACGCCGCCAGCAGGCCGGACCCCAGGACCACCAGGAGGCAGGCGGCCATGAACAGCTCCTCGCTCCGCGCCTTGGCCACCGACCGCATCATGGGTCGCAGGAGGAACCTGCCGAATCCGACCAGGCCGGCGACTGCGGCGACAGCCGGCGCGAAGCTGAGGAGCAAGTCGGGCGACAGGCCCGCGCCGTCCTCGCGGCCGAGGAGGGAAAGCGTGATCAGTATGGGCGCGACGGCGAGATCCTGGAACAGGAGCACAGCGAAGGTGATCCGCCCGGCCTGGACATGCTGGCGACGACTCTGCGTGAGGATGGGCATGACCACGGCGGTGGACGAAAGCGCCATGGCCGCGCCGACGGCGGCGGAGGCGGCGGGGGAGGCCCCGAGGAGATAGGTCGTCAGGCCGACGATCAGCCCGCAGCCGAGGACCTGCAGGGTACCCAGGCCGAAGACATAGCGTCGCATGAGCCAGAGCCGGGCCCAGGACAGTTCGAGCCCGATCATGAACATAAGGAAGACCACGCCCAGCTCACCCAGCTGGGCCAGTTCCCGGGGTGAATTGATGGTGAGCTCAGCCACCCAGGGCGCGCGCGCGCCCAGGGCGCCCAGTCCGGAAGGTCCGAGCAGGACGCCCGCCACGAGGAAGCCCAGCACCGGGCTGATCCGCCAGCGACGGAACAGGGGAACCACTATGCCCGCCGTCGCCAGGAACAGGACGACGTCTTTGAAATCTCCGGGAGCCGGGGGCGCCATGGTTCTCCTCGTCAGACCGGACTATGGCTCAGGACACCGGGGTGCGCGACCCCGCCGCAACTTCGTCCTCGATCAGAGCGGTCAGGAATCGCCCAGGCGCCAGAAAATGGATGCCGCAGCCTCGGTTCAGCGGCATTATTCGCGCCCCGACCTGTCGAAGACCAGAGTTGCTGATGTCCCTGTCCCGCCACCGCCTCGTCCTTGGGGCCGCCGCCCTCGTCCTGTCGGCCCTGGCACCGCCGGCCCTGGCGGCCGACCTCAGCGCGCCCCGCATGGGCAGCTGGGGTTTCGACATGTCCGGACGCGATCCGGCGACCCCCGCTGGCGGGGACTTCTTCGCCCACGCCAATGGCGCCTATGTCGATCGGCTGGTCATCCCGGCGGACCGGTCGAGCTTCGGGGCCTTCGACGGCCTGCGCGAACTCTCGGTGGACCGGATGCACGCCGTCCTGGAGACCGCCGCCGCCGATCCGGCGCCCTCGGCTGACCGCCAGCGCCTGGCGACCCTCTATCGTAACTTCATGGACGAGCAGGCCGTGACCGCCCTGGGCGCGCGGCCCATCCAGCCCGCCCTGGCGGAAATCCGCGCGGCCGGCAACCGGCGGGACATCGCGCGGCTCATGGGCAAGACCGCGGGCGGGTTTGGCGGATCCATCTTCTCGGTCAATGTCGCAGATGACGCCCGCAACCCGCAGGCCTACGCCGTCTACCTTGGCCAGTCCGGCCTCAACCTTCCGGACCGCGACTACTACCTGGAGCCGCGTTTCACGCGACAGAGGACAGAGTACCGGGCCTATGTAGAGCGCATGCTGGGTCTCGCCGGCTGGCCGGATGCCGCCAGATCCGCAGATGCAATCCTGGCCTTCGAGACCCGGATCGCCAAGGCGTCCTGGACCAGCGCCCAGCGCCGGGACCGCGACCGCACCTACAACGCCACGGACCTTGCCGGACTGTCCCGGACCGCCGCTGGCTTCCCCTGGGCGGACTACCTCAAGGCTGCAGGCCTGGGCGGGGCCAAGCGGATGGTGGTGCGGGAACAGGGCGCCTTCCCCGAGATCGCCAAGATTTTCGCCGAGACCCCCCTCTCGACCCTCAAGGCCTACATGGCCCTGAGCCTGACCGATGAGGCCGCGCCCTACCTCGCCCCGGCCTTCGACCAGGCCAACTTCGAGTTCCGCGGCAAGGCGCTGACCGGTCAGCCGCAACAGCAGCCGCGCTGGAAGCGCGCCGTGACCCTGGTGGACGACCAGCTGGGAGAGGCCCTGGGCCGTGACTATGTGGCTGCCTACTTCCCCCCGCAGTCCAAGGCGCTGATGGAAGGCCTGGTCGCCGACATCAAGACCGCCATGCGGGGCCGGATCGAGACCGTCTCGTGGATGACCCCCGAGACGCGGGCCAAGGCGCTCGAGAAGCTGTCCAAGTTCAATGTTATGATCGGTTATCCCGAGACCTGGCGGGACTATTCCGGGCTGGAGATGACGCCTGGCGACCTGTTCGGCGACGTCAGCCGCTCGCGCCAGTGGGACTGGAACCGCCGCGTCGCCCGCCTCGACCAGCCGGTCGACCGGAAGGAGTGGGGCATGACCCCAGCGACGGTAAACGCTTACTATTCCTCGACCCGGAACGGGATCGTCTTCCCGGCGGCCATACTGCAGCCGCCCTTCTTCGACCCCAACGGCGACATGGCCATCAATTACGGCGGGATCGGCGGTGTGATCGGCCATGAGATCACCCATGGATTCGACGACCAGGGCCGAAAGTCCGACGGCGACGGCCGGCTATCCGACTGGTGGACCCCCGAGGACGCCAAGCGCTTCACCATCGAGGCGACCAAGCTGGGTGCTCAGTACTCCGCCTTCGAGGCCCTGCCCGGCGCCTTCATCAAGAGCGAACTGACCATGGGCGAGAACATCGCCGACCTGGGCGGGGTCCTCCTGGCCCTGGACGCCTACCGGACCTCCCTGAAGGGTGCGCCAGCCCCGGTGATCGATGGGCTCACCGGAGAGCAGAGGGTGTTCTACGGATGGGCCCAGGTCTGGCGCTCCAAGGTGCGGGAGGACAGGGCCCGCCAGCTTTTGTCGACCGATCCCCATTCGCCACCCCGGGCGCGCGTCAACGTCCCGATGCGCAATGTCGACGCCTTCTACCGGGCCTTCGGTGTGAAGCCGGGGGACGGCATGTACCTGCCCCCGGAGACACGGGCCCGAATCTGGTAGGGGTTCATCCCCGCTGGGAGAGGATGTCCCGGGCGGCGTGGACGCCTGTGGCGAAGACGGCCTGCAGGAGATAGCCCCCCGTGGGCGCCTCCCAGTCGAGCATCTCCCCGGCGATCCAGACCCCCGGCCGGGTCCGGAGTTGAAGGCCCGGGTCGAGATCCTCGAACCGGACACCGCCGGCGGTGGAGATAGCGCGTTCCAGCCCCGTGGTCGCAACCAGGCGCAGGGGAATCGATCGGATGCGGGCCGCCAGGACTTCCAGGTCCGAGGTGGGCGGCCCCGCTTCGCGGAGGAGCCCGATCTCTTGCGGCGACAGGGCCAAGGCCTTGCGGAGGCGGTTTGAGAGGCTGGCCTTCCGGTCGGTACGCGCCAGCCTGGCGACAAGATCTTCGGGGCTGCGGCCTGGCCTGAGGTCGATCTCGACGATGGCCTCGCCCCTCGTCTCCACCGCGTCCCGGAGGGCGGCCGAAAGGGCGTAGACGGCGCCGCCCTCGATCCCCTGCCGGGTCAGCATCACCTCGCCTCGCACCGCGCGCCCGGCGAACCGGACCTCGACACCCTTTAGGGGACGACCTGCATGGTCGCCGGGAAAAGACGGGCTGAAGTCTGCGACGAATCCGCAGTTGGCAGGCCGCAGGGGCGAAGACGCCACGCCCGCCGCGGCAAGGGTCGTAACCCAGGCGCCGTCCGCGCCCAGCCGGGGCCAGCTTGCGCCCCCCATGGAAAGCAGCAGGGCGTCGGCCGCCTCGGGGGTGTCCTCGCCCCCGGCCTGGCGGAAGGTGGGTCGGCCCTCCCCGTCCCAGCCCGTCCAGGTTGAGCGAAGCCGAAGCTCCACGCCCAGGCTGTCAAGCCGGGCCAGCCAGGCCCGGACAAGGGGCGAGGCCTTCAGGCGGCGTGGAAACACCCGGCCGCTGGAGCCGACGAAGGTGTCCTGGCCCAGGCCTTCGGCCCAGTCGCGCAAGGCCTGCGGCGGAAAGGCCTCCAGCAGGGGGGCGAGGGTCCCCGACCGGCCGGCGTAACGGGCGATCATCTCGGTCAGGCCCTCGGAGTGGGTCAGGTTGAGACCTCCGCGCCCGGCCATCAGCAGGCGCCGCGCCGGACTGGGCATGCGTTCGTGCACCACGACCCGGGCCCCGCCGCGGGCGAGCATCTCAGCGGCCATGAGACCTGCCGGGCCGGCACCGACGATGACGACCCTGGGACTTGGCATGGACATGGGGGCTCCAGCTAAAGACGGACTGGCGGTTTCGGGGCTTTCGCAGCGGTCTGGCGACAGGAACCGCACGCAACCCCTGCGGGCGGCAGTGGCCGAGCCCGGGTCTGGCGACAACCCCCCGAAACTGACAACTCCGTCAAGATACTGAGGGCGGGCAAAAAACAACCCGCCTTGCGGCGGGTTGTTTGAGCTCTGCAGCTCCGAATCTAGAAGGGCGTTTCCTCCCCGAAACGCCGGAGATCGATGGTCGAATGCCGTCGTGTCTCTCGATTAAGACGAATTGAGGCCAAATTCGGGACCCTGTCAACCACCGCCCTAATTCAAGGCCAGCCGTTGGAGACAGACCCGGGTTTATCTGACTCGTTTGTCAGTTTTTTCCAGAGCGGCCCGGAGCCCGTCCCAAGGCGGACAGGCCGTCTCGAAGACGAAGTCCGGCCGGGAGGCGGTAACCGGACCCCGTCCCGCCGAAGTCAGACGCTCCGCAATCCGGGGGACCAGCGCCAGAGGTGCGAGAAGCCCGTTGGGCCGGCGGACGGCCCCCAGGGCCTCAAGTTCGGGCAGGATCGGATCGTCGTCGCCGCCGGGCCAGATGAGGGTGGCCGAGGCGTGGGCGGCAGCCCGGGCCTCGAAGATCCGGATCAGCGACTCGGCGGCAGCGAGCCCCCCCGGGGTCCAGTCCGCCCGAAGGCCAGCGGCGAGGTGGGCCTGGCTCCTCAGGATGACACCGTCCTCCAGGATCTTCAGGTCATTGGCCTGGAGGGTGGCCCCCGTCGTGGTGATGTCGACGATGATGTCGGCGATCCCGGCGGCCGGGGCGCCTTCGGTGGCACCCCCCGACTCCACGATCCGGTAGTCGGCGATTCCGTGGCGGGCGAAGAATTCACGGGTCTGGGCCAAGTACTTGGTCGCCACCCTCAGCCGGCGGCCGGTCCGGACCAGTCGCTCATGGGCCACGTCCTCCAGGTCGCACATGACGGACACGTCGAGCCAGCTGCGGGGGGCAGCGACCACGAGGTCGGCCCGGCCGAAGCCCAGGGGACGGAGCAGAAGGGTCGCCTCGGCGGACCCCGGCCCCTGTTCCCCGAGGAGGTCCTCACCGGTGACGCCCAGGTGGACGTCCCCGGCCACAAGGGCCTCGGCGATATCGCCGGCCGAGAGCAGGCGGACCTGGACGCCGTCGGCACCGCGCAGGCGCGCCCTGTAGCCGCGATCGCCCCCGCTCATGTCGAGGCCGAGGCTGCAGTCCTGGAGCCAGGCTTCGACCTGGTCCTTGAGGCGTCCCTTGGACGGTATGGCCAGGATCAGGGGGTCGCTCATTGTCCCACCTCCACAAGGGCCCGGCCCGGCCGGATCATACCTCCGAGCGCCGATCCGCCGCCGTTGGACCCGCCGGAGAGCCGGGCCGGCAGGCTGTCATAGCGCCCACCCACCGCGACGGGCCGCGCCGGGCCGAGGGCTTCCGACACGATCTCGATCACGAGGCCATCGTAATAGGCGAAATCGCCTGGGGGCGCGGCATCGAAGACGGCCGGCGCGGCGCCCGCCGAGGCGGCCTCGATCCGGTCCAGTCGGCGCTCCCAGTCCGCCAGGTGCGCCCGAAGGGCGGCGGCGGGGGATGCCAGGCCTGAAATCTGCGCCAACGCCGCCCGTGGGGGCCCGCTGACGGACAGGTAGGCCCGGACCGCCTCGACCTGTCCGGGCGACAGGGCCGGCGCGCGGGAGGCGTCCGAGCGGGTGACCAGGCGGGCTGCGATCTCTGTGGCGGTGCGGCCTCCGACCGGGGTGATCCCGGCGAGGGTCCAGACTTCCTCGAGGAGGGCGGAAGCCTCTCCCGGGGGCAGGGCGGCGAGGCGTCCGGACAGGACGCCCTCCCCCGCTCCGGACCGATCCTCCGCCTGTCCGTTCCGCTCCAGCTCCGCGGCGAGCCGGGAGGGGCGCCCAACCCTGCGGGTCAGCCGCGAGGCCTGGGCCGGGTGAAGGCCCAGCGCGTCCAAGAAGGCGCCAAACAGGCCCGCGTCGCCCAACCGGAGGGAGAGATCGCCGCGCCCTCCTGCCTTGGCGGCCCGCCAGAGCAGGTCCACCAGTTCGGCATCGTCGGCGGGCCGGTCGCTGGCGGCTGCGAACCGCTCGATCCCGATCTGCAGGACTTCCTCCGCCTCGTCCTCGGAGGCGCGGAAGACCAGGCCCTCATAAGCATAGTTGCCTCCGGCCGCGCCCGAGGCCAGGTGCAGGCGCGCGACAGGGGTGGTGAAGTCGGGACGCAGGCAGACCTCCTGGCCGGCGGCCGCCTGCAGGACGAAGAGCCGGGAGCGAAGGGCCTCTCCGGCGAGGTCAAGCACCAGGGACAGGGGCTGTAACACCGGTGGCTGGACCCAGATGGCACCGGTCTCGCGGAAGGGCGCGCGCAGGGCCTCAAGGCGATCGGCGGGGAAGGGCGGCTCCTGGATCACGGCGCGTCTCCGAGGATGCGTCGTACGACGGAGACCACCTGGTCCCGGGGGACCGTCTGCTGGCCAGGTCGATCTGCCCGCCAGGCGGCGTTGTCGGTGACGTCGGAGGCCAGGGCGCGACCGAGGTCCAGGTCCTTCACCGTGACGGTTCCCGCGGCGATCTCGTCACCCCCGAGGATGACGGCCGCGGGCGAGAGCCGGCGATCGGCGTACTTCATCTGGGCCTTCATGCCTGAGCCGCCCAGGTAGACCTCGGCAGCGATCCCCGCAGCCCGCAGCTCGGCGGCCACGGCGAAATAGGCGCCCATGTCATCGGGGGAGAAGGCGATGACCACCACCGGGCCCCTCGCCTGCTGGCTGGCGTCCTGGCCGGCGGCGCGCAGGGCGGCCGCAAGGCGGGAGACGCCGAAGGAGAAACCCGTGGCAGGAGTGCGTTCGCCAGTGAAGCGGGCGATCAGGTCGTCGTACCGGCCCCCGCCGCCCACCGAACCGAAGCGAGCGGGCTGGCCCTTCTCGTCCAGGGTCTCCAGCCGTAGCTCGGCCTCGAAGACGGCGCCGGTGTAGTACTCTAGCCCTCGGACCACTGACGGATCGAAGACCGCCCGGTCCGCGCCGACGCCCATGCTGGCCAGGGCCTTGTCTATGCCCGCCAGTTCCGCAAGGCCAGCGTCGCCCTCGGCCGAGCCGCCAATCACCTCGGCGATCCGTCGCAGGGTCTCGGCCCGGTCCCCGGCCCCGGCAGCAGTGAAGGCCAGGACGGAGTCGACGGCGGCGGTGGCCAGCCCCGCCCCGCGGGTGAAGGCGCCGGACTCGTCGCGGCGGCCCTCGCCCAGCAGCAGGCCAACCCCCTCGGGACCCAGCCGGTCCAGCTTGTCCACCGCCCGAAGGACGGCGAGCTTCTGGCCTTCGTCGGCCACGCCGGCCCGTTCGAGGAGGCCGTTCAGGAGCCGTCGGTTATTGATCCGCAGGACGTAGCCGCCCTCGGGCAGGCCGGCGGCAGCCAGGCCCTCGGCGGCCATGGCGATGATCTCGGCGTCGGCCTCGGGCCGGGCCGAACCCACCGTATCGGCATCGCACTGGGTGAATTCGCGGAACCGGCCCGGGCCGGGCTTCTCGTTCCGCCAGACCGGGCCAAAGGCATAGCGGCGGAAGGGCTTGGTCAGGACCTCGCGGTTCTGGGCGACGAACCGGGCCAGGGGCGCGGTGAGGTCGTAGCGCAGGGCCATCCACTGGTCGTCGTCGTCCTGCAGGGCGAACACGCCCTCATTTGGGCGGTCAGCGTCGGGCAGGAACTTGCCCAGGGCGTCGGCATACTCCAGGGCGCCCGTGTCGAGGGCCTCAAAGCCGTAACGCTCGTAGACCTCGGAAACACGGGTCAGGATGCGGCGCTCGGCGGCAAGGTCGCGGGCGCGCCGGTCCATGAAGCCGCGGGGGGCGCGGGCCTCAGGTCGGGTTTCGGGGCGGGGCGTCTCCCCGTCGGGGACGATGTCAGTCGTGGAGGTGGTCATTTCCTATCCCTTGGGTTTGCCAGGGACGGAGCCGCCGGCCGGGCCCGTCCGCAATGCGCGGGGGCCGGCGCCGGAGGTTCGATCAGGCCGAACGCACTCGCCCGCTCCCGCTTTCACAGGTCGGATGGTGGAGGCCGTGATGATGAACCTGACGGAACATGGGCCGGGTCCCTAGCCCATCGCCGCCGGGCCGTCCAGCCCCGGGGGCCGGACGGACGGGGATCAGGGCAGGAGGTTGAGGTCCGGCGTGCGGTATTCCAGGCCGGACAGGGCGGTACTGCGATCGGCGGAATCGAACCCCTCCATGATCTTCTGGAACCGCATCTGGACGAAGGGGCGCATGTCCGGATGGGTGAAGATGTAGAGGTCGCCGGCCTGCAGGGCCTCCAGCACCCGGGCGCCGACCCGGGCCGGATCGATGCCATTGGCGACCCGGTCGTCCGGGACGATTTCCCGCATCTGGGGACCGCCGAACTTCGCCGGGCGGTTGCGTCCCGACTGGTTGATGCCGGTGCGCACGAAGCCCGGGCAGAGGACCTGGACCTGGATGTTCTCGGCCGCCAGCTGGGCCGCCCAGCCCTCGGTCAGGGCCACCACCGCGAACTTGGAGGCGCTGTAGGCCTCCATGCCCGGAGGCGATATGTGGCCGGCCATGGAGGCGGTATTGATGATGGCCCCGCCCTCGCCGTGAGCGCGGATGTGGGGCAGGAAGGCCTCCAAGCCGTAGATCACCCCCATGAGGTTGACCTGGAAGGTCCAGTCCCAGTCGGAGGGCTTTACCTCGTCCACGGGACCGCCGGAGCCGACACCGGCGTTGTTGCACAAGACGTGGACCTTGCCGAAGGCGGAGACCGTTTCCCGGGCGGCGGCGACCAGGGCAGCGCGGTCGGTGACATCGCACTGGACGGCGGCGACGCGCACCTGCCGGGCCTCAAGCTCGGCCACGGCACGGGCCAGGGGCTCGGCCTCGATATCGGCGAGCATTACATTCATGCCCGCAGCGCCGAAGGCGTGCGCCATGGCCAGGCCGAGGCCACTGGCCCCGCCGGTGATGAAGGCGGTCTTTCCCGCGAGGTCCTGCATGGGGGTCTTTCCTTTTGACGTCAGATCTTGCGATCGCCCTGCCAGTAGGCGTCGCGGAGGATGCGTTTGTAGAGCTTGCCCGTAGGCAGGCGGGGCATTTCCTCGATGAAGTCGAGGGAACGCGGTGCCATGTAGTGGGCCAGGTGCTCACGGGCGTACTGCATGAGCTCCGCAGCGAGCGCCTCGGTGGGCGCCACGCCGGGGGCCGGCTCAATCACCGCCTTGACCGCCTCGCCCATCTCGGGGTCGGGCACCCCGAAGACCGCCACATCGGCGACCTTGGGATGGGTAATCAGGGCGTCCTCGATGGCCTGGGGATAGATGTTCACCCCGCCAGAGATGATCATGAAGGCCTTGCGGTCGGTGAGATAGAGATAGCCGTCCGGATCCAGGTGGCCGACGTCACCCAGGGCGTTCCAGCCGGGATGGAGTGGATGGCGGGCGGACCGGGTCTTCTCGGGGTCGTTGTGGTACTCGAAGGTGGGGATTTCGCGTTCGAAATAGACCAGCCCCGTCTCACCGGGAGGCAGGTCGTTTCCCGCCTCGTCGCAGACATGCAGGACGCCCACCGCCGCACGGCCCACCGAGCCGGGGTGCTTCAGCCAGTCCTCGCTGTCGATGAAGGTCGAGCCCGACCCTTCGGTGCCCGCGTAGTATTCGTAGAGGACCGGCCCCCACCAGTCGATCATCTGACGCTTGACCTCCACCGGGCAGGGCGCCGCGGCGTGGATGGCGACCCGCAGGCTGGAGACGTCGAAGGCCCGGCGGGCCTCTTCCGGCAGCTTGAGCATGCGCACGAACATGGTGGGCACCCATTGGGAATGGGTAACCCGGTAGTCCTGGATGAGTTCGAGGGACCGCTCGGCGTCGAAGCGCTCCATCATCACCACCGTCCCGCCGAAGGACTGGACGGTGACCACGTAGGCCAGGGGGGCGGCGTGATAGAGGGGCGCTGGCGAGAGGTAAACGGTATCGGGGCTGAATTCGTAGCGGTTCGCCTGCTGCCGCAGGGCGAAGGCCTCGGCGGGACTCACCTCCGGCAGGGGGCGCAGGATGCCCTTGGGACGGCCCGTTGTGCCCGAGCTGTAGAGCATGGAGTCGCCCACCCACTCCCTGTCGAGGGGGGCAGGCGAGGCGCCGTCGCGGGCGGCCTCGTAGGATTCCCAGCCCGGGATGACGCCATCGACCATCAGGCGGATCGGACAGGCCGGGATCAGGTCGGCCAGGCCCTCGGCGATCTCGCGCTTGGCGAAGGAACTGACCAGGACCTTCGCGCCGCAGTCATTGACGATGTAGGCAGTCTCGTCTGCTGGCAGGTAGCGGTTGATGGTGGTGATGTAGAGGCCCGAGCGGAAGCAGGCCCAGACTGTATCCATGAAGGCGAGGTTGTTCTCCATTAGGAGGGCGACGTGGTCGCCGCGCTTCAGGCCCCTGTCCCGGAACAGGTTGGCCATCCGCAGGGCGCGTTCGTCGAGCTGGGCGAAGGTCACGACCCTGCCGGTGTCCGCCGAGATCAGGGCCGGCTTGTCAGGGGTCAGGCGGGCGTGGTCGGCGAGATACATGGGCCTTGTGTCTCCTCCAGCGGGGGCGCTGGCCACCCCTCTGGCAACACTGTAGCGGAGGCACCGGAGGCGTAAACCCGTCGCGGGACTCAGTCCCGGCGCAGGCGGGCGATGAGGGCCTTGGTAGAGGGATCGTGCATCCCAGCCGGGCCGCCCTCCATCTCGGGAAGGATGCGCGCCGCCAGTACCTTGCCCAGCTCCACACCCCACTGGTCGAAGCTGTTGAGCCCCCACAGGAGACCCTCGACAAAGACCTTGTGCTCGAACAGGGCCAGGAGGGCACCGAGGGTCGGCGGGTCCAGCCGCTCCATCAAAAGGAAGCCTGAGGGCCGGTCGCCGGGAAAGGCCCTCTGGGCGGCGAGCACGGGATCGCCGCCAGCGGCCTGAAGGGCCTCGGCCTCGGTCCGTCCGGCCATCAGGGCCTCCGCCTGGGCCACGGCGTTGGCCAGGAGGGCGCGGTGGGCGGCCGGGTCCCCCTCCACCGGCTGGCGGACGGCGAGGATATCCAGGGGGATGACGTCGGTCCCCTGGTGCAGGGCCTGGAAGAAGGCGTGCTGGCCGTTGGTGCCCGGCTCGCCGAACACCACGCCGGCGGTCGGCCGGGCGACGGGACGCCCGTCGCGGCCCACGCGCTTGCCATTGGACTCCATCTCCAGCTGCTGAAGGAAGGCCGGCAGGAGCCTGAGGCGGCGGGCATAGGGAACCACCGCGCGGGCCGGGCGGCCGAGGATGTCCCGGTTGAAGACATGAGCCAGGGCCAGGACCACGGGCAGGTTCTCACCGGCCGGGGCCTGGCGGAAGTGGGCGTCCATGGCCGCGGCACCCCTAAGCAGGCCCGAAAAGGCCTCAGGCCCCAGGGCGATGGCGCAGGACAGGCCCACCGCCGACCACAGGGAGAAGCGTCCCCCGACCCAGTCTGCGAAGGGGAAGAGACGCTCTGGGGCGACGCCAAAGGCGGCGGCAGCCTCCGGGGTGGCAGTGACGGCGACGAGGCGGGACCCCGCCCCCGGCGCCGTCTCCAGCCAGGCGCGGGCGGCGCGGGCGTTGAACAGGGTCTCCTGGGTGGTGAAGGTCTTGGAGACGACCATCACCAGGGTCCGGGCCGGATCCAGGCCGGCGAGGGCGGCGGTGATCTCGGACGGATCGACATTGGCGGCGAAACGCAGGTCAATCCCGGGGGCGACCGGGGCCAGGGCCTCCCAGACGAGACGCGGCCCAAGGTCCGAGCCGCCGATGCCGATATGCAGGACGGCGTCGATCTCGCCCTTCCCGCGGACCTCCTCGGCGAAGGCGAGGATGCGGTCCCGGGCGGAGCGGACCTCGTCGGTGACATCCTGGCCAAGGGCCGTCCAGGGCCCGGCCTCCGGCGCGCGCAGGGCCATGTGGAGCACGGCCCGGCCTTCCGAGGCGTTCACCGGCTCGCCAGCAAACAGACCCTGGCGGGCGGCTGGAAGATCGGCGGCGGCGACCAGGTCCAGGGCGCGGGCGAAGGTGGCCTGCGACCAGGGCTGCTTGGACAGGTCGAGGGCAAGGCCGCAGGCTTCGAATGTCAGGCCATGGACCCTGTCAGGCTCGATATCGAAAAGCCGACGCAGGGGCGGGTCCGCCGCCGCCGAGACGGCGAGCGCCTCCCAGGGATCGGTCATGGTGTTCACCCCTTGGCGGCTTCCTTCACGGCCCGGGCGACGATGTCCGGGGTCAGGAGCTGGGGCAGGATCTTCGGCTCGCCACCCCCGGCGGGATAGACGAGGTAGAGGGGAACCCCCGCCCGGCCGAACCGGGCCAGGTCCGCCGCGATGACACTGTCGCGCCGGGTCCAGTCCGCCACAAGATAAACCGTACCGCTGGACTTGAAGGCGTTCACGGCCGTTGGGGTGGAAAAGGCGACCCGCTCGTTCACCTGGCAGGTGACGCACCAGGCGGCGGTATAGTCGACGAAGACGGCCTTGCCTTCGGCCCGCAGGGCCGCGAGGCGCTCGGGCGAATAGGCTTCGTGGGCCAGACCGCCGGATACGCCGGACCCGGCAGGACCCGAGGTCTCGGCGGCACCGGGCCAGACCGCACCGGCGACCGCGAGGACGGCGATAAGCAGGGCGGCGAGCCCCTGGAGGCGCGCGGGCCGGCCCTGGGCAGAGCGGGCCTGGGCGAGACCGGCGAGCCAGCAGGCGAAGGCCAGGGCGACGGCTGCCGCCAGGAGGCGCGCCAAAAGGTCCGAGCCCGCCTGAACGGCGAGGACCCACGCCAGCCATCCAGCCGCGCCGTACATCGGGAAGGCCAGGACCCGCCTGAAGGTCTCCATCCACGGACCCGGTCGGGGAAGGCGCGACAATAGTCCCGGCGCCATGGCGGCAAGGGTGAAGGGTGCTGCAAAGCCGAGGCCCAGGCCCGCGAAGACCGCAAGCGAGGCGGCGGGCGGCTGGGTCATGGCCCAACCCAGGGCCGGTGCCATGAAGGGCGCGGTGCAGGGGGCAGCGACGACAACGGCGAGGGCGCCCGTCAGGAAGGCCCCCAGTCCACCACCCCGGGAGGCCGCGCCGGCGCCGATCCCCTGCAGGGAGGACCCGATCTCGAACAGGCCCGACATGTTGAGGCCCACCGCCAGCATCAGCAGGGCGAGGGCGGAGACCACAGGTGGCGATTGCAGTTGGAAGCCCCAGCCCACAGCGGCCCCGCCGGCCCGCACGACCAGGAGAAGGGCCGCAAGTCCGAGGAAGGTGGCCATCACCCCGGCGAGGAAGGCCAGGCCCTGGAAACGTGAAGCGCGACGATCATGGCCATGCCCGGCCAGGGAGGCGGCCTTCATGGCCAGGATCGGGAAGACGCAGGGCATGAGGTTGAGGATGAGACCGCCCAGGAAGGCGAAGGCGATGGCACCCAGGAGACCGCCGCCGCCGCCGGCCGCCTTGGCAGCGGCGGGGGGCGGGCCAAGGCCCAAGGCGCCTGCGGGGATGGGACCTGGCCGGGCGTCGACCTCGTAGACCTTGCCGTCGACCTCAAGGACGCCGGACAGGCTGGTGGGCGCAGCGGCGTCCGGGGCCGGCTTCAGGGTGAGGGTCAGCCCCTCCGGGCCCCGGTCGAGGGCCTGGGGGGCCGCATGGTCGATGACACCCCCCACATAGGGGAAGAAGTAGACCGCCCGGGCTGTGCCCCCGGCAATCGGCGCGCCCGTGGCGGCCAGTCGCAGGCCCGAGGGTCCGGTTGCGAGGACGGCCTGGACCTGACCGGGCCGGGGCGCGGCGGCGAGGGCGGCCTCGATCCTCGGGGCCCAGACGGGGTCGGCGGGGGCCGGGCCTGACACCACATCGAGGGTGATGGAAAGATCCGCGTCCTCGGGGATGCAGACGTCCGAGCAGACAAGGAAGGCGGCCTTGGCCGAGAGGGTGACCTGGCCGCCGGGCCGGGCGTTGGCAGGGGCCCGGACCGTTACCGGCAGGAGGACCTCGCCGGAATAGCCGTAGTTCATCAGCGGGCCGACGAGGGTCCGGGCGGGCGGCGCCCAGACGAGTTCGCCTGCGGACCCGCCCGGCGGAAGCGTCCAGGCCAGTTCCGTCGGCGCGCCGGAATCCCCGGAGTTGCGCCAGTAGGTGTGCCAGTCCTTGTCGATCTTCTGGCGAAGGGCCAGGCGGACCTCGCCGCCCGGCGACACCCCGCGGGAGGCGGAAACCAGTTCCGACTCGAGGTGTCCTGACCGGACCGGGGCCGCGAGGCTAGGTGACGGGGGCAGGACCGACAGGGCGACCAGGGCGACCAGGCCGGCGAGCAATCTGTTGGACATAGGCTTCCCCAAGGGCCGCGCAGACCGGGGCCGCGTCTAATATGGGTCCACACCCCATTATGGCAATCGGCGGGCTTCGGACACAGGGGGTCGATTTCAGTCCGTCCTGCGGCCATGATCCCGGTCAGTGGCAACCGCGATGAGGGAGAGCCGTGCATGCCGGGCAGGTTTGACGAGATCGAGATCGGGCGGGTGGTGGCCCTGGGCGACGTCCGCGTCGACACCCGGGCGCTGGAAGGGTTCATCGAGGCCTTCGCCCCGGGGTGGCCCGCCGAGCGAGGCGCCCCGGACGCCATGGTCTACGCCATCTGGAGCCGGCTCGACGCGGTCGCCACGGTCGGCTGGCCGCAGACCAAGCGATTGGGCGTGGATGCCCTGCGGTGGGTGCGCAACCCCCCTGCAGGGGAGATGCTGCGCGGGCGCATGACCATCATGGGCAAGGACCCGGTGGGCGAGGGCAAGGGCATAATCATCGCCCAGCATGACCTGCTGGACGAGGCGGGCCGGCTGGTCTTCTCCTGCCTGACCCGCTCCGTCTTCGCGCGCTAGATCGCCTGGCCTGCGGCCAGGACCTGGGCCTCGGACATCTTGAAGATCTGCAGGGCCACCAACCGGTCCCAGCCAAACAGGCTGATCAGGTGAGCGTAGATCTGCTGAAGGGCGCCGTTGTCGCGAAGCTCGGCCAGCTTATCGTGCGGCAGGGCATTGAGCTTGGCCTCGGAGATGCCGAAGTACTCGGCGATCTGCTGGGGTTCGCCCGCCGTGCCGTCTTCGTTGATCGGCGTGTGCGTCGCGGTTTTGACTTCGAAGATGTCGAGTTCCTTGAGGAGCTGGATGAAGCTCATCGTCTTCTGCCGCTCGATCTCGTAGTTGTTGCAGAACTCGATGCAGTTCTGGGTGTACTCGCTGGGCGTGCCGTCCGAATTGAAGAAGGGCAGGTCGCCGCCCTCGACGACGAACTCCGCGGAACGGTCGATGCACAGGATCGACTGCTGGGCGGCATCGTCATTGGCGAAGACGAAGGGATAGCGGCGGATATAGGCCGGAACGTAGATCCCGGGGTCGAACAGGCCATCCTCCCGCAGGAACATGTTCTGCTCGGCATTCAACCCCATCACCGCCAGGGGCGTCTTTTCCTCGCCCACGAAGATGATCGGATAGGTCAGGCAAGCAATGCTGAACTCGGTCACTGTCAACGGTACGGCGTGGCCGGTTCGCGCGAAGCTGAAGGGGCCATCCAGGCGCTTGACGCCCAGGCCCTTGTGTAGCTCGGGGGAGAGCGGCTCCGGCTTGTTGTAAAAGAGGACGGTGCCGGAAATCTGGCCGCCGCGGGAGATCGTGGTGGGGGTCGCCATGGGATGCCTGCAGTCTGGAGGGCGTGTTCAGGATGTAGCAGGGGCAGGGCCTCTGCTGCGAGGGTCGCCGCTTCTAACCGATTGCAGGATTGGCGGCAAATCGGCACCGCTGCAGCTTGCGCCGGCGGGGCCAAGCCGCTTCAATCGATCCATAAGAACGGGCGGCGCACCCGCCCATGGAGAGGAAACGATTTCATGGCCATCTTTTATCCGGACATCCTTCAGCAGCGCACCGCCCCGCGGACATTTTCCTATGGCGACAAGGACGTGATGCTCTACGCCCTTGGCATCGGCCTGGGTCAGGACCCCATGGACGAGACCGAGCTGGCCTTCGTCTACGAAAACGGACTGAAGGTCGTACCGACCGCCGCAACCGTCCTGGCGGCGGCCCTGCGCGGGGCATCAGGTCCCGCCCCGGAAATGCCCGCCGGCCACCGGCCCAGCCAGATCAACTTCCTGATGGTCGTCCACGGCGAGCAGAAGGTCGAGCTCCACAAGCCCCTGTCGACCAGCGGGACCTTCACCGCCGAAGGCCGCACTGTCGGTGCCTACGACAAGGGCGAGGGCAAGGGCGCGGTGATCATCAACGAGACGGTCTGGACCGACGAGACGGGCGAGAAGGTCGCCACCCTGACTGGATCGACCTTTGCCCGGGGCGACGGCGGCTTTGGCGGCCCATCGGAAGGCGCTCCCGAGCCCCACGCGGTACCGAGCCGGGCACCCGACATCTCGGTCGACTTCTCCACCCGCGAGGACCAGGCCCTGATCTACCGCCTGAACGGCGACCGCAATCCGCTCCATTCCGACCCCGGGGTGGCGAAGAAGGCCGGTTTCGATCGGCCGATCCTGCACGGCCTGTGCACCTATGGCATCACCTGCCGGGCGGTGCTCCAGGCGGTGACCGGGTTTGACCCCGACCAGATCTATTCGCATCAGGCCCGGTTCTCCTCGCCGGTC
>Ga0209598_10000320_pt1 | contig 38489 bp, 32 predicted proteins | sample M_140807_EF_Meta_FD_187317 | JGI IMG/M metagenome (GOLD analysis project Ga0209598, IMG submission 187317) | Freshwater microbial communities from Lake Montjoie, Canada to study carbon cycling - M_140807_EF_MetaG (SPAdes) (version 2) | ecosystem: Environmental > Aquatic > Freshwater > Lake...
CCGGTGTGGTCACTGGTGGCGCACTTCGCCGGGACGGCGGTTCCCGGTCACGCACCCCGGGTTCCGGTGTATGACACGAGTCTTTACTTTGATGACTTGCATCTTGACAGTCACGAGGCCGGGGCGGCCCTGATTGCCGATGAGGCGATGCAGGGATGGGGCCGTGGCCACCGGGCATTCAAGATGAAGGTGGGGCGCGGCGCCCGGCACATGCCCACCGAAGCGGGGATGGCCCGGGACATCGCGGCGATCCGGGCGGTGCGCGAGGCCATCGGCCCTGATGCGCCCCTGATGATCGACGCGAACAACGGCTACACGCTCAACCAGGCCAAGCACGTCCTTGGCGCGACCAGTGCATGCAACCTGTTCTGGATCGAGGAGGCATTCCACGAGGATCCGGTGCTGTACCGCGACCTGCGGACGTGGCTGGATCACGAGGGTCTGGCGTGCCTGATTGCGGATGGCGAGGGTCTGGCCGCCGCGCCCCTGCTGGAATGGGCGCACGAAGGGGTGGTGCAGGTGATCCAGTACGACATCTTCAGCCACGGGATCACACGGTGGTTGCGGATCGGGCGGGAGCTTGACGCGCGTGGGGTGCGCACGGCTCCGCACCACTACGGCGCGCATTACGGAAACTTCGTGTCCGGCCATCTGGCGGCCGGGGTGAGGGGCTTCACCTTTGCGGAGTGGGACGAGTGCACCACACCGGGGATAGACACCTCGGCATACGTGGTGGACCACGGAACGGTGACGCTGCCGGACGATCCGGGCTTCGGGTTGCGCCTCGATGAGGAGGTCTACCGGGTGTCCCTGGCCGCTGGCGGGTTCACACTACGGGCGTGACCGTGGGCGGCCGGGAACGGGATGCTAGTCGGCGTCGAGTTCCAGGCGGGTGATCACGTCGTTGTCGCTGCCCCACACCTGCGGGTTGAGGGTGTAGGGACCGAAGTTGCACCGGCCGTCGGGACGGATGTGGGCCACCCACTGTTCCATGGTGCCGAGGCGCGCAGGCAACTGGACGTGCTGGCCAAGAAGACGACGACCACTCTGGGTGACCGTGTGGCTCGTGGCCGGGGTGACGATCTGGATGAGCCGCCACTTCTCGCCCTTCCGACCAGCGATGTGCCAAGGCACCGCTTCTTCGGTTGACTGGCGCACGATGCGCCAACCCTGAGCTTCCAGAACCGTGATCGCTTCGCGGAGGAAATCGTCGAGGGAAGTCGGACGCGGATAGGTCTGCATGCTCAAGATGCCACCCCCTGCCTGATTGTACCGAATATCCCTGTCGGGCGTCTTGAGTCAAACAGACTAGAACGCCTCTCACGTGAAAGACGCATCATGGCGGGTTGCCGCAGTTTTCCGGTATGTCGCGCGTCGTGTAAGAACCTTCTGCGGGAAGCCTCTCCAGATGGCGCCCCGGCAAACTGCCCCCGGCGGGTGTGCGAAGATGTAGACGACTTGGGTGGGCATGGCACGGTGATATCGCGGGCGCCTGTTGACGTCCGGCGGTGTCACCCATCCCCTCTGGTCAGTGGTCGGGAACGCTTCGCGGCGAACCCGACGAAAGGAGGGAGTGCGGAACTGATTCCGCACCACCAGCTGATGATTGATAACGAAGCAAACGGAACGCCGTTGACCCACACCATGGGTGGTGGCGCGCCTGCCCCCGGGACCGCGGTGACACCGGATTCCGGACCGATGCAGGCATCACGTCCCGGACCAGTACGGTCCTCTAGCGATTCGACCCGCCCGCGTCCGCCCGGACCGGAGGGCCCGCGCTTCCGCGGGGCACCCCCACCCAGGAAGGACCCCGAGGAGGAAGACCCGGCACGCCGGTTCATGAACCTCTTGCGTCGCCCGTGGATCATCGTCCTTGTCGTCCTGCTTGTCGTCAACTGGCTGGTCACGCCCTATGTGGTTCCGGAACCGCAGACGAACCGCATCGAGGTTCCCTATTCCATGTTCCTCGACGAAGTGACCAAGGGCAACGTCCGCGAGGTCACCACGCAGGGCGAGATGATCCAGGGCGACTTCAAGGCCGTGGTCACCTATCCGCAGGGAACCGGGGCCAAGACCTCGGATACCTTCCAGACACGGGTGCCTGGCTTCGTGGGCGAGAAGCTCGGCGAGTTCCTGTATTCCCACAATGTCCTGATCTCGGCGAAGTCGCTCCAGACCGGGCGTTCGATGTGGATCCAGGTGCTGCTCAGTTTCGGGCCGGCCCTGCTCTTCTTCGGGCTGCTGATGTGGATGAGTGCCCGGGCGCAGCAGGCACAGCGGGGCATCTTCGGCATCGGCCGCAGCCGTGCACGACGCTATGACGAGACGAACCAGACCGCGGCCCGGATCACCTTCGCCGATGTCGCTGGCATCGACGAGGCCAAGGCCGAACTCGAGGAGATCGTCGACTTCCTGAAGAACCCCGAGAAGTACCAGCGACTGGGCGGAAGCATTCCCAAGGGTGTCCTTCTGGTAGGGCCTCCGGGCACCGGGAAGACCCTGCTCGCCAAGGCGGTCGCCGGTGAGGCCGGTGTGCCGTTCTTCTCCCTCTCGGGATCGGAGTTCGTGGAGATGATCGTCGGCGTGGGTGCGGCCCGCGTCCGCGACCTCTTTGCCAACGCCAAGAAGGATGCGCCCGCGATCATCTTCATTGATGAACTGGATGCGATCGGTCGCCGCCGTGGCGGGATCGGGTTTGGTGGCGCCAACCAGGAACAGGAACAGACCCTCAACCAGATCCTGACCGACATGGACGGGTTCGACGCCCGTCAGGCGGTCATCGTGCTCGCCTCGACCAACCGGCCGGACGTCCTGGACCCGGCATTGCTTCGCCCCGGCCGCTTCGACCGGCGCGTGGTGGTGCAGCGGCCAGACCGCGTCGGTCGCGAGAAGATCCTGGTCGTCCACACCCGCGGTGTGCCTCTCTCGGCCGATGTGGACCTGGTTGAACTCGCCGCCGCCACACCGGGGCTGGTGGGTGCGGAACTGCGGAACCTCGTGAACGAGGCGGCTCTGCTCGCTGCCCGCAAGGGTCGCGACAGCGTCACCAAGACCGACTTCTTCGAGGCAATGGAGAAGATCACCCTCGGCGCCGAACGCAAGCTGGTCATGACCATCGAGGACCGGAGGCGCGTGGCCTACCACGAGGCCGGACATGCCCTGATCGGGTTGCTCCTGCCCGAGGCCGATCCGGTCCACAAGGTCACGATCGTGCCCCGCGGACAGGCACTGGGCGTCACGTACCAGGTGCCCCTCGACGACCGGCACAACTATGGCGAGACGTACCTGCGGGGACGCATCACCGGCGCACTCGGCGGGCGGGCAGCGGAGGAACTGATCCTCGGTGCGCCATCGACCGGTGCGGAGAATGACCTGCAGCAGGCGACCAACATCGCCCGCCAGATGGTCACCCGATGGGGGATGAGTTCACGGGTCGGCCTGATCGCGGTCTCCCGCAGCGATGGCGGGTTCCTGGGTGGCGACACCATGCCCGAGATGGGTCGCGAGATCAGCAACGAACTCGCGTCACTGGTCGATACCGAGGTGCGCCGGATCATCACGGAATGCTTCACGCTCGCACAGGACACCCTACTCAAGGAGCGTCCCCGTCTCGTCGCCCTTGCGGAGACACTCCTTCGCCAGGAATCGCTTGACGAGCGTGAAATGCTTGACGTGACAGGCCTGACTGGCATCGCCGCCTCCAAGCTGAACGCCTTGACCTCGTCGTCCCGCATGCTCCTTGCCCTGCCGGACGAAAAACCGGTCGAGGTTGGCGCTCCGGAGGCGAATCGGGAAGCCCAAGGCAACGGCAATGACACCACGCACGGTGCCGATGGCAATGGGTCGGTTCACGGTTCCGGCAACGGCACGCCGGCCTCGGTCGGCACTGCGACACAGTCGGGGAACTGACGACATCACGTTCTTGACGTGATCTTGACAGACCGAAGAGGCCTCGCTACTCGCCGGAGTAGCGAGGCCTCTTCATGCCCGGTCGGGCGGCGATTTGGTGCCTAGGCGTGGGAGACTGGCGTCCGCCAGTTGGAGTAGCCGGGGTGGATGCCACGTACGACATCGTGGAAGACCTTCTCCAAACGCGAGGTAAGGGGACCGACCCCACCGTCACCGACCTGGAAATGGTCGATCGAACTGACCGGAAGCATCTCCGCGCCGGTTCCACAGAAGAAGATCTCATCCGCGACATAGAGTTCGGTGCGGTCGACATCGCGTTCCTGAACCGTCAGGCCGAGTTCCTCACGGCAGAGACGGATGAGGGCGGTGCGCGTGATGCTCTCGAGGACGCCACTCGTCAGGCTCGGGGTGATCATGACGCCGTCTCGGACAAGAAAGAGGCAGGACGCCGGACCCTCGGTCACCTTGCCGGCCTGGTTGAGCAGGATCGGCTGGTCAAAGCCATTGCGCTTGGCCTCGATGAGGGCGAGTCGGCTGTTCTGGTAATTGGAGATGCACTTGACCCGGGGTGACAACTGATTGTCGCCCACGCGGATCCAGGTGCTGATGCATGACTTCACGGTCCGGCCGGTACGCAGATGCGACGAGAAGGGTTCGGTGATGATGACGATGGAGGTACGGCTCGACTCGCCATCGGTGAACCAGGTGACGTCGGACAGCCACGCAAGCGGGCGGATGTAGGTGTCGCCGGTATGCCCGTTGGCACGCAGGAGTTCACGGGAGATGTCGGCAAGTTCCACGGGCGTGAACTCGGGACGCATCCGCTGCAGGCGCATCGACTGTGCGAACCGCTGGTAGTGTTCGGCGAACTGCCAACCCCACTGCACGCCAGTGTGCGGGTTGGCGTAGGCCTTGATGCCTTCGAAGACCGCCGCCATGGTCGACCATCCAAGCGAACTGGCGTGGACGTTCGCATCGGCCCACGGCAAGATGTGCCCGTCACGCCACAGATAGGCGGGATGGTCCTCTTCGGCGTGGGTGATGACCGGTGCCGGATGTGGCGTCGCTGCAGTGGGAATCACGGTCATGGGAGCCTCCTGACAAGGGTGCAGTCCACCGGTGACGTGCCACCGGATCTCGACCACACCTGATTGCCAACAGGGTAGCCAATGCAGGCCATCACCCCGGAGCCGGTCCGGGACCTGTTCCCCGCGGGCACGATGGTCGGTACACTCGCGGGCCATGACCATACTCTCAGTCCTCGAAGGCAACCTCGCCACGGCGACGGCAGACACCATCATCGTCAACCTCTTCGCCGAGACCCCGGAACCATCCGGGGCAACAGGCGCGATCGACACCGCATTGGGCGGGACAATCCGGCGACTGATCGCGTCCGGTGACATCAAGGGCAAGCCAAACGAACTCACGGTTGTCTACCCCGTGGAAGGACAGGTTCCGGCATCGCGAGTGATCGTGGTCGGTCTTGGTCCGCGCGATGCGTTCACGGCGGAGCGCGCCCGGCAGGCAGCCGGGGCGGCGATACGCCGGGCGCGAGACCTCGGGGGAACCCACGTCGCGACGGTCCTGCACGGGGCCGGACAGGGACATCTGGACGTCCCGGTGGCGGCGCAGGCCCTCGCCGAAGGCACCCTGCTTGCCCTCTACCGGTTTACCGAACTCAAGAAGGCCGACCCGAACCGCCACGAGATCGAGCACGTGACGGTCGTCGAACAGGATGGAACGCGGATCGAGGCCATCGGGACGGGCCTGACCCACGGACGGATCCTGGCCGAGAGCACGAACCTTGCGCGGACCCTTGTCAATCGTCCGCCAAACATTCTTTCACCGCGTGCCCTGGCCGAGGTGGCCCGGCAGGCATCGGCCGAAGTCGGCCTCCGGTGTGAGGTGCTTGGCCCCGATGACATCGCGGCGCTCGGGATGGGTGCGCTCGCCGCTGTGGCGCAGGGGTCGCATGAGCCGGCGCAGTTCATCATCCTGGAACACCGTCCCGAGGGAGTGGACGCCGACACTGCACCGGTCGTCCTGTGCGGCAAGGGCGTCACCTTCGATAGCGGCGGGATCTCCATCAAGCCCTCCCAGGGGATGGGCGACATGAAGGGCGACATGGGCGGGGCTGCCGCCGTCCTGGGCGCAATGCGCGCCCTGCGGGCCCTGAATGTGCCGGTCCATGTGATCGGCCTGCTTCCGGCCACCGAGAACCTGCCTGACGGACGCGCGTTCCGTCCCGGCGATGTGATCCGCGCAATGGACGGACAGTCGATAGAGATCATCAGCACCGATGCCGAGGGACGCCTGATCCTTGCCGATGCGATGGTCTACGCCCGCCGGTACACCCCCCGCGCACTCGTGGACATCGCCACCCTGACCGGTGCGTGCATGGTCGCCCTCGGTGCCAAGGTTGCCGGGGTGATGGGTAATGCCGATGTTGTCGCGCGCCTGCGGACTGCGGGTGATGCCGTCAACGAACGGGTCTGGGAACTCCCCCTCTGGGCCGACGAGTACGGCAAGATGATCGACAGTGACGTTGCGGACATGAAGAATGCCGGTGGACGCAATGGCGGGGCGATCAGCGCCGGCAAGTTCCTGGAACGGTTCGCCGGCGATTCCGACTGGGCACACATCGACATGGCCGGTCTCGAGATCAACGAGGGGGAACTCGGCCCGTACCGTCCGAAGGGGGCATCCGGATACGGCGTGCGACTACTCGTCGAGTTCGTCAGCGGATACGCTGCCGGGCACTGACCAGAAACGACGGACCCCGGTCCCAGACGCCTGACCGGGGCACCCTGACCCCCGACCCGAGGAGGACGCGATGCCGACCAGCCGCAAGACCGCCAACGAGGCCGAGGCCGATACCCTGCGCGCCGTCTACGACCATCTCACCACCTACCTGAACGGTCTGCGGGATGCACGTGGACAGGCGCGGACCGACGAGTTGCGGTCGCTCATCAACGGACTGATCGACGCCGGTCTCACTGCGGAAAGCACGTTGCTTGACGCCACCCAACGGGTGACGGGGAAGCCGGTGCAGGACCCGTACTGACCGGGAACCCGGCACGTCATCCTGCGCCATCGAGGCCTTCACGCGTCAGGCCGGTGCACCGTCCCCGGATGCAAAGGCCTCCCACCGTGTCTCAGCAAGGGATGTGACCAGTCCGCGATCCTCTTCCAGGATCCATCCGGAATCGATCGCCCGGGTGATCGCGCGATCGACCCGTTCCAGATACTCCTCGCGGGAGGCATACCGGGCGGCGACCGAGGGGCGCGGGTCTCGTTTGGCGGTACGTTCTGCCTCGGTCCGGGAGAACGGCACGGTGGATCCAATCATGTCAAGCAATTGGCCGACACCGCCCGTGTGGGGCGCACGCGGGTTCCACCCGGTGTGGGTCCCGAGCGGCACGGTCAGGTCCGGAAGCCGCCACCCTGCAACCTCGTTGCCATCGGCGTCGAGGGCACTGACGTAGCCGGGGTAGGCGGGACCGGTCTCGCGGTCACCGGGGACACGCACGTGTCCCTCTGCAATGTCCGGACCGGGATTGAACCGGGGCAACGTGGGGGCATGTGACGCGTTGAGCACCGCCATGCCCGGAATGGATCCGAGTGCGTGCAGGGCCGTTGCCCGCGTGATCGCCGTGCCGTTCCCCAGTTTCGGGATGGCGTGCGGGGGTGGCGTGACCCCCGCAACCACCCATCGTTCGAGGTGGACCAGGGCTGACCGGAGCAGTGGCGAGTAATCGACGGTGTTGAACGAGTTTGCTCCGGCCGCCCCGTATGGCGTGTCGCTTCCCAAGGGAGGTGCGCCGGGTCCATGCTGGGTCCCCGCGAAGAGGTAGATGCGTTCATTCGGGTCCACCGGGACGTCGCAGAGGCCGGCGAGATCGGTGTGTGTCAGGCTCGATTCGATGCGCCAGTACTCTGATGAGGAGTTGGTGGACACCACCTTGGGGAGCCCGCCAAGTGCCCGTTGGCGGTCGAAGAGGCCGGTCGGGAAATCTGGCACCGGCGCGCTGGCGAACGGAGGCAGGTGGCCCATTCCGAGGACATGCTGCACCGACGGCTGCGCCTGCCAGTGGTTGAACTCACCCCGGCGGGCACCGGCAACGTGTGGAAGGAGGCCATCGAACGCGGGCCGGCCGGCCTCATCCAGATTGCACCCGAAGCCAAGGTAGTCCCGCAGGAACCGTCCGCATTGCGAGACGCCAAAGCCGAACGTGTGATCGATCCGTCCCGCTGCCGGGTTTCCGGACGCGACGTCACCGTGGCGCAGGAACGAGACGCAGTCGCGCATCGCCAGGAACCCGGCCCCGACGACCGGCGACCGGGAGGTCCGGTAGCGCAGTTCGTAGATCAGGCCCGGCTGGAATCCGCCGCGAAGCCGGACATGGGTCGGGTCGGGCACGGCACGGCCACCCACCTCCCGCGCAAACTGCCAGTCATCGCGGGCGATGACCGTGCGGGGTCCGCCCGCCCACTCCCGGACGGTCAGGACCGCGTGCGGGTCGCGGACGTCGGCTGCCGGGTTGGGCCGGTGCCGGTGGAAATGATGTCCGGGAGCCGGATGCTGGGGCCAATGCGAGAGCTCCTGGTCCGCGTGGTGCACGCTGGGCTGGAACATCACCACGATGTCGCCACCAAGGGCAACCCCATCGGGACCGACCGCCTCCGGGGCATCAAGGCCGATCAGGACCGGATCGTCGATGACGTCCCACTGCCACCCGCACCAGGTCACCGTCCACCCGTGACGCATCAGGAACCCGTCGCCGGGGTCCAGGGTCTCGGTCGGGTCTGGCTCGGCCGGCGGGCGGTTGAACGGGACCGCCTGGCGGCCCCGGTTCACCACGAAGAACAGGAGGTTGCGGTTCCCGCGCACCGGGTCGACGGGCTGCAGGAGACGGAACGCGGTGGAGAAGTGCACCATGCCGGAGGCATCGCGGGTCGCGTGGTCAAGACCCGTAATCATGGAATTCGCAGTGTGAAGGGGATCGACGGCAAGGTGCAGGCGGCCCGCGACCTTCTCGTAGGAACCGGTCGCTCCAAATGACTGCCCTCCCGCGTACGGCTCCCTGGTGGTGACTTCAAGCCTCACGACCGCCATTGCATTCTCCCCCTCGCCGAGCCCCCGGTGAACGTTGCACCGTGACCGCGATGAAACTGGCACGCCTCGGGACGAGGCCTTCGTCGGTGCTGGTTCAAGCCAGCGCCTTGACCCCTGCCAGCGACGCGGAGTGGTCACCAGATGGCCGGTACTCGAGACCGACATGCCCGGCGTAGGACGTGGCGTCGATCCGGCGGAAGACATTCGCGTAATTGATCTCACCCGTACCGGGTTCGTGCCTGCCGGGGACATCGGCAACGTGGAAGTGGCCGATCAGGTCTATGTTCGACTCGATCGTCGAGATCAGGTCGCCATCCATTATTTGCATATGATATATATCATAGAGGACGCGCAGGTTGGGGTGACCGATCTCACGGACGATCCGGAATGCATCCGCACCGTGGTCGAGGAAATATCCGGCGTGGTCGACCCGGGTATTCAGGGGTTCGACCACCATGGTCACCCCGCCCTCGGCAGCGGCGTGCGCCACCCGTTCAAGGCCCCGCTGCAGGGCATCGAAATGCGCAGCACGGGAAAGGCCGGCAATCTCGTTGCCAGTGGTCACGATGAGGGTCTGGCAATCCAGGCGCTTCGCATGCTCGATGGCCGTGCGCATCGTCGCGAGGTAGGCATCGTGGTTCGAGGAATCGACCAAGGTGCCCTGGACGATGTTCGGGCCGACGCCGAAGGCAGCCACCTTGAGGCGCAACCGGGACGCCTCGGCAGCAATGGCTCCGATGTCCTTGTCCTGCCACTGCCAGAACTCGAAGGCGTCGTAGCCGGACTTGGAGGTGGCCTCGAGGCGTTCAATGAAGGGCAAGTGCCGGAAAATCATCTCGACACACACGGAGAGCCTAGGCATCAGTCACCCTTTCCCGCGCACCCGAGGTCGGCCGGAAATCGGCGCCGGGGCGCGGGTCAGGATACCCCCGACGCCAGACGGACGCGGGGGCGGTGCAAGGTCTGGTGCTCCGTCGGTGCTAGACAGAAGGTACGGCGTCGCGGGCACCGCCCAATTCTTCGGCGGTGAGGATTGCCCGGCGGGCCGCGCGACGACGGTCGTAGATCCGGGCCGCCTCTTCGAAGTGGCGGTGGACGATCGCATCGGCATAGCGGACGGTGAGTTCGCGGTCGAAGGCACGAAGCCTGCCTAACGGGGTACGTGCAGCAGTGAACAGCATTGCGTGTGGCCTCCCATGGTCACGTGGGCGACCACCATCGGTCACCTGCAACAAGTATAAGTCCGTAGTTCGACTTACGCAAGTCGCTCATCAGAGAGTCCCGCCCCTTCCCTGCGGCGCGCGCCCCACCGGGACGGAAGTGCGACCGGGGACCGGCGTATACTGGCCCGACGTCACCGGAAGACCGGCGAAGACGCGTCTTGCCGATCCGGATTGCCACTGTCATGGACTTCCACGCCCTGCTTCCACTGACCATGACGACCCTCGGCGGCTTCCTCGTCGCCGCGCTGGTCATTGCGGTCACCCCGGGGCCTGACACTGCACTCACCTTGCGCAACACGCTGGTCCACGGGTCAGGGGCCGGTCTCGCCACCGCCTGGGGATCGGCAGCCGGCATGTTCGCGCACACCTTTGCGGTGGTCTTCGGGGTGGCGGCACTCCTTGCGGTCTCGGTGACCGCATTCACGGTCTTCAAGGTCGTTGGCGCCCTCTACCTCTTCTGGCTCGGCATCCTGGCGTTCCGCGAGGCATTCCGAAAGCACGTGACACGGCCACTGGACAGCGAGGCGACCGAGGCAACCACGCTCGCCGAGATCGCCCCATCGGCACCCGCACCATTCGTGACCATGCTGCAGCGGTGGGGACCGGCACGCCTTGGCGCGTCACCATTCGCGCAAGGCGTGGTCAGCGCCATCACCAATCCCAAGATGGCGGTGTTCATGCTGACCTTCCTGCCCCAGTATCTCGATCCGACCGGATTCGTTATCGTCCAGGCGGTCTTGCTGACCATCATCATGGCAATTGTCAATATAGTCTGGCTAAGTCTTTACGTTTTCGCGCTGGGGTTCGTCGCGCCAGTCCTTCGTCGACCAAGGGTGCGCCGTTTCCAGGAGGGATTGTTGGGAACGGTTTTTGTGAGCTTTGGCCTCCGCCTTGCCACGGCATCGCAATGACGACGCTCATCCCGGTCAAGTCACCTCCAACCGGGCCACCGCATTCACCTGCAGTGGTGCCTGACGACCGGCCCCTGCACCGGAACGCCGACTTCGTGCGCCTCTGGGGAAGCCAGGTGGCGTCGGCCATCGGTGCGGGCGTCAGCAAACTTGCGACGCCGCTCCTCGTGCTTGCCCTGACCGGTTCGCCGGCCGATGCCGGACTGATTGCCGCGGCCCAGACCTTGCCGTTCCTGATCATCGGCCTGCTGGCCGGAGTGATCATCGACCGCAACGACCGCCGGCGAATCCTGATCGGGTGCGATGTCGCCCGGCTGATCTCCGTCGGTTCAGTGCCAATCGCTTGGTGGTTCGGGGCTCTGACGATCCCGCAACTCTACGTGGTCGCCCTGGTGCAGGGGGCGTCGCAGGCGTTCGCGAACCTCGCCCAGGTGTCGGCCCTGCCACGGGTGGTAACCCGCGCCCAGATCACGGCCGCCCAGGCATTCAACCAGGCGTCGAACGGGGTGGCGACGGTCCTCGGCCCGGCACTCGGGGCGACGATCATCGGCCTCGGCGCGACCACCCCGGCCGGCGCGGCGTATGGGTATTCGTTCGACGCGATGACCTACGCCTTCTCGATGATCGCCCTGGTCTCGGTCGCCACCCGGCTTCAGGCACCCCGGGCCACAACCGGACCCGATGGCAGTACCGGCCTCGGGCGACTCCGCGCCGACATCGCCGAAGGCCTGCGCTACCTGTGGAACGACCCCGACCTGCAGGGCATGATGGCCATGAACTTCGTGCACCGGATGTTGCTCGGGTCACTTGTGTTGGGCGCAATCGTGCTTGCGCAATCCACCCTGAAGGCTTCCACACAGGAGATCGGGTGGGTCCTGACGGCCGGGGGCGGGGGCAGCCTGGTTGCAGCCTTCGTGGCGACCAGACTGCGGGCCCGGTTTGCAATCTGGCCCCTGATGATCGTTGTCGTCTTCGCGAACGCCGCCGGCTTTGCAATCCTCGCTGGCGCGCCCCACATCTTCGTCGCGATGGCCGGGATGGCCGTCGCCACGTTCTGCGAGTCGCTGACGGGAATCGTCCAGGTCGCCTTCCGCCTCGCCGCAATCCCGGACGCGCTTCAGGGACGGGTGAACAGCGCGTACCGGTGGGTGGCGTACACCGGCATGACGGTTGGAGCTGCCGGAGGCGGGTTCATGCTTGACCATCTCGGCCCGCGCAGTGCGCTCGCCATCGCCGCGGGCGCGATGGGAGGCCTTGGGGTGGCGGTTCTTGGATTGCGAGTCAGGCGTACGCGAACCCACCCTCCGGCAATCGCCACCGGCTGACCATTGCGACGGCGCAATTCCTAGACAGTGGTACTTCCAACAAGGTCGCGTATCCCTGGCGCCGTTTCGCCGGCCTCGACCATGCGCGCCACCAGACGACCTCGCAGGCGTAGCCGTACCTCGTCGTAGCCCGACCGGCCGATCAGGTTGACATGCTGGTGCGGATCGGCATAGGTGTCATAGAGATGTGTCTCGACATAGTCATCCGAACCAGGCACCTGGCTGCCACCGAGTCCAATCGCCAGTACTCCATAGGCCCACCGTTCGGTGCGCAACGCGCGGGCGACACCGGACTCGCTGATCTGGATGAACACCTCTTCGGGCCAGGTCGCACAAGTATCGGCGTCCCGCGCGACAAGTGGCAGGAATGATCGCCCCTGGATGGTCTCGTCGCGGTCGACACCGCACGCATCCAGAAGGGTCGGGCAGAGGTCAACCAGGCTGACCGGTTCGTGGATGACCTGCCGGCGATCAAATCCCGGACCGGCGATCACCAGTGGCACCCGGATGGAACTGTCGTGGCAACTCCGCTTGTACTCGCGGTTCCGGGTCTTGAAGTGGCACCCGTGATCGGCGGTATAGACGATGATCGTGTTGTCCAGCTTCCCCATCTCGTCAAGCGTCGCGACAAGTCTGGCGACATTCTCGTCAAGGCTGCGAATCGCACCATAGTAGCCGGGAAGGTGCTGTCCCCATGAACCCGGCAAGGGGCGCAAATCCTCCGGGACGAATGGTGATGCGTAGCGTTCGGCGTACCCAATGGGCGCGACGTATTCGTCCACGTCGTTCTGGTGGTGGGGTTCGAGGAACGAGACCATCGCGAGGAACGGATCATCTGCGGAACCGAGGTGACGGATCATCTCGATTGTGCGGTCGGTGCAGGCATCTACCCGGTATCCAAGTGGGCGGACCTCGGCACCATCGGCATCGAACATCACGGTGTCAAACGGCTGGGAGGTGAACTCCAGGGCGTTCGAGGCCTCCCACCAGTCACGGAAACCGGCGCGGTACTCGGCGGGCACCGCACCACGGCCGAGTTCAGCGGGGGAAAGGTGCCACTTGCCGACGTAGCCAGTTCGGTACCCGGCACCTGACAGCCTCGTGGCGAGGGTCGGCGTCCCGGGAGCGAGGCCGATGTTATTGCGCCAAACCCCGTGTGAGGTGCCATACCGGCCGGTGAGCAATGTGGCCCTGGCCGGCGCGCAGACCGGCTGGTTGGTGATGGGCAGGACGAACCGTGTTCCCGACCGTGCCAGACGGTCCAGTTCCGGGGTCAGATCCATCGGGTGTCCATTGCAACCGAGCGTGTCCCACCGCTGCTGGTCGGCGAAGATCACCAGGATGTTCGGCCTGCTTCCGGTCATCGCACACCTCTGAATTGCCTATGGGGTCGGTACGAAGCCATCGCCCCGGTTCGCACGTCTGCCCTCAAACAGTCGGCAGACCGCCTCGTAACTCTCCACGGAACCGATGTCGTAGCGCGGTTCGTCGAACACGTGCCCGTAGACCGGAGCAACGCCATGAAGCCACGCAATGAAGTTCCCGGGCGCATCTGGTGAACCGCCCGAGGCAAGGTACCCGGGAACCAGACTGAGTGCCTCGGCCGAATAGACATAGAAGGCCGGACAGGTCAGGTCCGATGGCGGGTCGGATGGCTTCTCGACGAACCCGGTCACGCGTGAAGTGGCGTCGATGGTGACCACCCCGGAGCGCCTCAGCGTCACCGGATCTGGTTCGCGGACCAGGCAGATCACCGAGGCCTCACCCTGTCGTGCGTGGAAGTCGGCGACGAGGTCGGCAAGCCGGAAATCCGTCAGGTTGTCGCCGGCAAGCACGAACAACGGCGATCCCAGGAGGTCCGGGATGGCCGTCGCGGCAAACGCCACGTCGCCGATCGCCCCGAGCCGGGTCTCGTTGCTCTCCGTCTGGTCGTCCAGGACCTCAATCAGAAGATCACCCGCAGCGTCGGTCGTTTCCGCCCACCGTGCCAGATGCGACGCAAACCGGTGGTTGGTCACGACGATGACCCGCCGCAAGCCGGGAATCGCCCGGAGTTCGTCAAGCATGTAGTCAAGCACCGGCCTGCCGGCGACCGGAAGGAGTGGCTTCGGCGTGTCCAGGGTCAGGGGATACAAGCGCGTGGCATAGCCGGCAGCGAGGATCAGGGCATTCATCGTGAAAGTTCCCGGCACGAGGCGGTTCTGGCGAGACCCATCCGCTCAGGCCTGGACATAAATGACGGAATCCTCGACGCGCACCGGGAAATGTCGCAATCGCTTGCCCGGATGCACGAGGCAGGCTCCGGACACCAGGTCGAACTCCCATCCGTGCCACGGACAGGCGATGATCTCCCCGTCGCGCGACCAGTCGAACGTCCCATAGGACGACGGCAGGGTGGTCCCGTCGACCCGCCCGCCACATATGGGGACACGTTCGTGTGGACAAAGGTCAAGAATGGCGACAATGCGACCATTCAGGTTGAACACCCCAACGGTGAACGTTCCCGCGCGCACGACGCGCCGGGATCCCGGAGGCAAGTCGGCCAGCGGCACGACCGACCACCATTGCCCCCGCGCGGGTGTGCGGGGTGTGTCCGCGGTCACTCGTAGCCCCCACGCGGGGCATCCGTGGACACGGCGCTTGCCGGCTTCCCAGTAATTGAAACCGGAGCCGGGACTGGTGCGCGCACGGTGACCATCGGGTCAAGGTGGTACAGGTCGCACGCAGTGAGTCCCATCACTTGGCGACGGACTTCCGGAGGGAAAGACGCCGCCGTGAAGTCGGGAGTGTCCCCATCCCAATGGGGAAAGTCGCTCGAGAACATCGCCATCCGCTCGGCAGGAAACATCCGCATGATCTGGCGGACATGGTCCGGGTTTGGCGACTCCTCGATCGGTTGGGTCGTGAGCCGGACGTGATCAGCGGCGATCTCACTCGGTGGACGGTCAAGCCACGGCGCAGTCATGCGTAGCGCGCGCCAATTCTTGTCAAGACGCCATAACAACGTTGGCAACCATGCCACACCACCTTCGACGAGGACGAACTTGAGGTCCGGGTGCCGCTGGAAGGTTCCCTCGGCAAGCAGGCTGACCAGATGCGCCTGGAAGGTGCCGGAGAGCGATGTATGCCATTCGAGATAGCTGCCCGGTTGGCCGACGGCCGTTGCCTGCAGGGAGACCCCGACACCCTCGAAGCCTGGATGCACCGCCACCGGGAGACCGAGTTCGCTGGCGGCCTCATAGATCGGATCGAAGAAGCGACGTCCAAGGGCCATCGGGGTCGCACTTGGCATCAGGACCTGGACCACGCCGGGCGTCCGTCCGACCCGGCGGATCTCCTTGGCTGCGAGGACCGGATCGACAGGCGAGACAAGCATTGACACGCGGTACCGGGGGTCGACCGGAAGCCAATCCTCGATGATGGTGTCATTCGTCGCCGAGGCAATCGCGGCGCCCCAGTCGGACTCCGGCGTGACGGCAAACGTGAACGACGCCAGGTTCAGCATGCCGTAGGTGATGCCATTGCGGTCCAGATGGTGTTCGGCCATCGCGTGTGGGTCGGTGTCGATGTACCGCCCGTCTGGAAGGCGGGTATCGCGCCGGATCACCCCATTCGGGTTCCAGTACCCACTTCCTCCGGCACCGCGGCTGCCGCTCTCCCACCTTGACCGCCACGGTTGGGGCAGGCGCCGTTCGATTGCCTTCGGATCTGGAGTGAAGTGAATGTCACAATCGACGATCAGGAGGTCCGATGCGGCGCCGACCGGAATAGCCGGGCGAACCGCCGCGGGAAGGGCCTCGGATGCAACCGGATGCCCGTTGGTACCCGCCTTTGACACCTGCGTGGTCGTCACTGCCTTCATCTCCACGTCATCCGGAATGATGGCGCGGGGCAATACGCGCCACTGCCTCGTCACCGGAACCGGACAAGCCTGAGGGTAGCAACCGTTCACCGGCCGGCCGGCCGGCCCTCAGTCCAGATTGCCGTACGGCCACACGTAGCCGTCTGGAACATGCCCGGCTTGCGCAATCCGCGTCTGGAGGTACGACGGCGTCATCCAGAGTGCGGGAGGAGTCGGGGGCAGCGACGGAAGGACCCTTCCACCCACGAGGGTTCTGGTGTTGCGAAGACGGCTGTGGCCGTCACGCCGGATGCCCCGCACGTCATAGAAGGCGAAGTCGCCGTCATCGAGCTTGAAGAGGGCAACGTCCGCGTGGGCGCCGGGCCGGAGAGTGCCGAGGTCGTGGCGGCCGAGTACGCGGGCCGGGCGCGTCGTGGCGCGTTCGACCACGTCGTCCAAGGTCATGCCAAGCGCAAGGAACTTGCTCATGACGGTGGGCAAGTCGAATGCCGGACCATTCACGGCCAACTGGTGCAGGTCAGTCGAGATCACATCCGGTGCACGTCCCTGCCCAATCAGGGCCTCGGCGGTCAGGAAACTGAACCCTCCGGCACCGTGGCCGATGTCAACGATCATCCCGGCGTCCCAGGCGCGGGCAACCGACGGCACGATCACGCCATCCTCGCCGATCATGCGCATGGTGTTGCCGTTGAAGGCGTGCGTGATGCTATCGCCGGGACGGAGAGCACCAACAAGCTCGTCCATCGACGGTGGCGACATGCCCAGATGGACCATGATCGGCAGGCCAACCCGGGTGGCTGCTTCAATCGCGCGATGCAGCGGTTCCATGCCATGGGGGTTGACATCGGGCGCGCCCATCCGCACCTTGACGCCAACGAGGAACTCGCGGTTGGCCTCGATCGTGCGGGCACACAGCGACACGTCCATGTTGTCAAGATGGGCTAGTTCATGCGTCGCCGACGCCAGGCCGGATGTCGCGATATTCAGGTAGGCAAGGATGCGGGTACGCGCCGGCCGGATGCACCAGTCGCGGAAGCCGGGCCACGTCGTTGCGCCCGCGGACCCTGCATCCACCCACGTGGTAACGCCCGTGTGCCACGCAACCGGATCGGGATCAATGCCCCAGTACGTTGCCCCGTGATAGACATGGGTGTGCAGGTCAATCAACCCGGGGAGGACCAGGTTTCCGGTTGCATCGAGGTGTTCCCGGGTCGGCTGCGACCCAAGGTCCGGTCCGACAGCCGCGATGCGTCCGTTCTCGATCGCGACATCCATGACCCCACGGAGACCGGCCCCGGGGTCGACCACCTCGCCACCATGAATAACCAGGTCGTACATCACTGCTTCCTTCCCGTGGACATGACCGCATCGGCGTGACCCATGTGGCGGTCCAGACATCGCACTGCCGGGCACCGGGGTATCTTCGTCGCTCTCGTCGTGCGGCCTCCGGTGCGACAGGATACGCCGCCGACACCGGTACGCGACGGGCACGCGACGGGTGCGCGAGGCCGATCGTCCGGCGTCGCGCGCAACGACTGCGGTCTCGGGTACGCTGACCCCGCACGCACTGCAACACTACCCCGGGTAGCCCGGAAGAGGACAACAATGACCGACGCGCACTCCCACGGCATCTCTGACTGGGCAGGCTTGTGCGAGCTTGCCTCGCGCGTCGGCGGGAAGTTGGTCGCTCGGAAGCAGACTGTCGCGGTCGCGGAATCGTCTGCGGGGGGACTGATCAGTGCCGCCTTGCTCGCGGTACCGGGGGCATCGGCGTACTTCCGGGGCGGCGCAGCCGTCTACACCCTTGATGCGAAGTCCCGGTTCCTGGACCAAACCCCGCAGGCAATGTCCGAACCTCGGGCAGCGACCCAAGCGCACGCACAGCGCCTTGCCGATGCCGTTCGTGACCGATTAGGCACGCACTGGGGGATTGGCGAGACGGGTGCGAGTGGCCCCACCGGAAACCGGTACGGAGATCCGGCAGGACACACGTGTGTCGCCGCAACGGGCCCGGACGGGAAGGTCGTAGCGGCCACCATTGCCACCGGTTCGGACGACCGGCAAGCAAACATGTTTGCCTTCGCAGGTGCCGCCCTTTCCACCTTGGAACAGGCCCTCGGAGAGAGTGCGGCTTGAGCCGTTCCGGCACCCGTCGGGGTGCTTTCCCGATCCGCGGTTGGGCGCCAGAGGGGCATTGGCCGCGCCGGTCGTTTGCTAGGATGCCGCGTCGTGAAGATTGAATCGACGCCCCTCGCCGGCCTCTATGTGATCGAACCGCGCGTATTCAATGACGCCCGCGGGTGGTTCATGGAGACCTTCCATGAACTCGGCTATGGTCAGGCCGGGTTGGATGCACGGATGGTCCAGGCCAACCACTCGCAATCGCGGAGAGGCACCGTCCGCGGCCTGCATTTCCAGCACCCGCACGGTCAGATCAAGTTGGTACGGGTGGTGCAGGGCGAAGTCTTCGATGCGGTCGTGGACATCCGGCGTGGATCACCGACGTTCGGACAGTCATTCTCAGTCATGCTTTCGGCCGAGAACCGTCGCCAGTTATGGGTTCCGCATGGATTTGCCCACGGGTTCTGCGTCACATCCGAGACCGCGGACTTCGTGTACCTGTGCAGCGATTTCTACACGCCGTCCGCCGAACGGGGCATCAGGTGGAACGACCAGGCAAACGGGATTGCCTGGCCTGCCCTTGGCGGAGATGAGGGATCGTTAGTCGTGTCCGCAAAGGATGCGGTCCTTCCCACCCTTGCAGAGCTGCTCGCGGCCTCACCGGATCTCCTTCCACTGTGGGACGAGACGTCCAGGTAACCGACTTGGTCAGAGACCGCCGGTCACGCCGCGGGTGCCGGCTTCGCCCTCAGTGACCACCAGCCAAGGCCCCGCGTGAGGAACGACGCGAGGAAGATCACCGGGATCCATCCGATCGGCACGAACGCAACCACGCCCCCCGCGAGCAACGACCCGATTGCACCAGAGATCCCGACGGCTGCGGCGTAGGTTCCCAAGTAGGCCGGTCGTTCTGCGGGAGGTGCGAGTTGCAGCAGTCTGGATGTCATGGCAAGGCTGTACCCGCCCCAAGCGACTCCGGAATACAGGTTCAGCGGAATGGCAACCCACGGTGCCCACACCAGCATCCAGCCGATGGGTATCAACGCCGCGGCCGCTCCGGCAAACGTCAGGACACGCCCCGGTCCCGCCCGGTCAATCCATCGCGCCCACAGGCGTTGCGAAGCGATGGCCGTCAGGCTGCTCATGAGCGACAAGGCACCCAGGTAACTGGCGGGCACTTCGAGATACCGAACCAGCCAGATCGGAGCCGCCGGGCCGATCATCGATGCCCCACCCTGAAGGATTGCCGCACCGATGACGATGCTTCCAAGCGCCATCGACGGTGGAGCACCGAACCGGCGCGCCATGGCCCTCCAGACTCCGGTCGCGTCATCCTGCCTGTTCAGTTGCCCCACCTCACGCACCGTGGCGGTGGATGCAGCAGCTGAACCTGGCCCCGTCGTTTCCTGTGCGATGGGAGGTGGAAGCGTCCTGATTGCAAGTCGGCGCTCGGTCGCAATCAGGGTGGCGTACGCGCCGATGCCTAGCAGGCCAATGAGGCCTGCCAACCCGAACCCGACGCCGTATCCGGTCACGCCAGGCACGATCTGCAACAACCCGGTCATCGCGGCCGTGCCGATCAGTGAACCGACCCACGTGGCGATGGCACGGTCAGCGAGGTAGCGGGTCCTTCCGGATTCGCCACCGGCCGTCGAGGCCCGCGCCCCCATTGCCGGACTCGCCGCGGCCGCGGCCACCGACGCGATGCCGAGGACCACAAGGAAGAGCACAAGCGCCGTTACGGGATATCCGGCAACCACCAAGGCTGCCGGCAGGGCACCTGCGACAAGCCAGCTGCCCCGTGCCACCATGGCGGTGCCGTACACACGCCGTGCACCGCTACCGGCGCGTGCCCATCGGGCGCCTTGCAGTTGGAGGCCGTTTGAGAGGAACGTGTTCAGGGCAAGGAGAATGCCGAGTTGACCACCACCGGCACCGAGCTCTACGGCAAAGGCCGAAAGGAACGATGCGGTGGGACCACTCCAGACGGCCGCGCAGAATGCCTCGACGACACCCCACCTCCAGATGGGCTTTGGCACCCGCCCGGAAAGCTCCTCGAACGTCTGCGACCCTCGCGGTTGTTGTGCCACTACGTGCCTCCCAACCGCTTCCAAGCCGTTGTCGTTGCCAGTAGGCAACCGTACGGACAGGAAACCCGCGGGCCGATCAACGCTACACAAGCCGGTGACCGGTATCTCGGGTGAGCGTTTCCGGTTTGCGGGAACTCTTGGTATCCTACCCCCTAGACAGACGAAGGGTTACCTCAATGGCATCTGACAAGAGTGCGAACAAGCGTCGGTTGCGGTGGCGGAGCAAGAAGGCCAATCACGGCACGAAGCCCAATCACGGCAAGTAAGACATTCGTTCCGGTCGGTCAACCGACTGAGAAGACCGAAACAACCGGCCTCTCCTGTTACAGGACGGCCGGTTTCTCGTTTTGAGGCCCTGGCCCTAGCGCGACCAGACACCGGTCACTGTTCCGGAGTGACTTCCAGAGTGCGGCGACCCCAACGAATCGCCTGGTTGCAATCGGCAAGCCACACATCCAGTTGGTTGGGGCCATAGTTCGCATTGCGATCACGGACCACGACCTCACCGTACCCCGGCACGCTGAAGCGACTTCCGATGGGAACCATTGGACCGGCTGCTGCGGTGCCCGGGGTGGGCGGTGCGCCACTCGAGGTATTGCTGCGCAGGCAATACGCCGTGACCGTCATCTCACGTGGGCGAATGGCTGGATTTGGGGTCCGGGAAGGCGGTACCGCAGTCGGAGTACTGGGGACGCGGGTTGGTGGCACGCGCGTGGCCGTCGGCGGTACCCGGGTCGGCACGATGGGAACTCTCGTCGGTGCCACGGGTGCGTTCGTTGGGCGGACGACCGCTGTTGGAGAAGCTGGGACTTCCCATGCGGGTTCCGGGGCAACGTCGGGAACGCGACCATCCCCACTTGCCTCGACAGATGTCGGCATTGAGGTGGGCGTTACCCATGTGACGGCAGTGTCCTGGCCGGATGCATCAGACTGGCCGGCTACCTGGGTGGCAGATTGCTGGGGCGGTAGTGGTGGGGCTGGCATTGCCAGGCCGGTCAGAACCTGCCACCCCACAACGACCCCGGCGATCATCGCCGCGATTCGTGGCCACCGAAGGCGCGCTGGTGACGGCCTCACCCGTGCAACGCCGCCCGGTGGCACCGTGGCCCAGTGACCGGAAGAGGCGAGCCATTCATCCCGGCGACTGAACAGCATGGTGACTGGCGGTTCGGTGCCCCGATTGCGCCCACCGCGCGCAGTCCACGATGATCGGGACGCCACGGAGGCCGGTGGTGCATCCGTTCGGTCTCCAGATCGCCCGGTGTCCCGATCAACGGCGGTATCCCGTTGCCGACGAATACTGGTGGTTGATGTGATTGCGTCTGCCCGCGACCTATCCGGTCCAGTCAGGGCACGCCTGCGTCCGCCCGCTGCGTCGCCACGGGTCTCGGCACGGCCGCGAATGGCATCCACCCCCGTTGGCGATACCCCACGGTCGAAGGCGTCGCGTGCCAAGGCAAGGTCATGCCAGAGGTCACTGGGCGGGTCGGATGGGTCGTCGGGAGGTGTTTCGCGACGACGGAACCTTGTGGTTCGTGCTTCTCGATCGTTCATGCATCGGTGGCGCCCGCAGGCGCTACGCCACCCCATTTTCCAAGGTGCCTGACGGAACCTGTACCGCCATCCTACCAAGAAATGAGCATTGTCAATCGATTGCCAGTCACGATTGTCAAGCGACGGATCATGACCTGTTTGTTGCCATCGATGAAGAACCGGCACTACACTGCCGCCATTCCCCTGTGAGAGTGAAGGAAGACGCACTGATGTCGACGACTCCGGCGACCCATCGCGCACCCGCCCCGCCGCTGCCTCCTGGCGCTCCGATCCGTTCGGGTGCGGTCCCCCAGACGTTCCAGAATCCCACGCGGGTCATCACCGGCGAGGGGTGCGCGGCCGAAGTCGGACCACATGCGGCCAAACTCGGCGCGACGAAAGTCATGGTCGTTTCGGATCCCGGCGTCGTCCGCGCGGGCATCCCGAAATCGGTCATCGACTCCCTTCACGATTCCGGTATCGAGACCCTCCTTTACTCGGAGGTTGAACCGGATCCGCGCATCGAACTCGTTGAGGCCACCCTCAAGGCCTACAAGGAATTCGGCGGCCAGTTGATCGTTGCCGTCGGTGGCGGCAGCTCGATCGACGTCGCCACGGCCACGGCCATCCTCGCCACAAATCCGGGTCCGTTGCGGTCCTATGAAGGGTGGGAGAAGTTCCCGAACTCCCCGGACCCGTTGTTCGCGCTCCCCACCACCGTCGGAACGGCAGCCGAGGTCACGCCTTTCGTGGTCATCACCGATGCCGCCGCCAAGTTCAAGTTCACGATCGGGTCTCCCAAGGCGGCGCCGATGATCGCCTTCCTCGACCCGATGCTGGTCCTTGGCCTGCCACCGAGTGTGACCGCCGCGACGGCGATGGACGCCCTCACGCACGCCATCGAGAGTTACACGTCCCTGCTGTCGACCCCGATCAGCGAAGGCCTGGCCCTGCAGGCAATCCGCATGATCTCGGCAAACATCCGCATTGCGGTTGCAAACCCCAACAACCTGGCCGCGATGAACGCCCTGCTGGTCGGTGCAAACATCGCCGGCTTGGCATTCTCAAACACCCGCCTCGGAAACGTCCATGCCACGGCCCATCCCCTTGGTGCCTTCTGGAAGATCCCGCATGGCGTCGCCAACGCGCTGATGCTCCCCCATGTGATGGAATTTAACGCCCTCGCGTGCCCCCTGCGGATGATCGATATTGCTCAGGCAATGGGCGAATCGGTTGCGGGAATGAGCATGGCCGGGACCACCGAGCATGACGCCGCGCTGCGCGCCGTCCAGGCTGTCCGGCGCCTTGAAACCGACATCGGGATCCCAGCGCGCCTGCGCGACCTCGGTGTTGACAAGGTGTCTATCCCGGACATGGCCGCCGACGCGATGAAGAGTGCGAACATCGCGATCAACCCGCGAAAGACGACGATCAACGAGATCATCTCGCTATACGAAAGCGCCTGGTGACCCTGCCTCCCTGCGTGCGCCGGAGTGACCATGCCGGCGATTGAAGTCCGTCGACACACGATGCGCACACCGGGAGGCAACCACCTTGACCAGTCGGGCGTAACGCTCGCCCGGCTGGTCGGCGCCAACCTCGGACCGTTTTCCATGGTCGTGACCAGTCCGGTGACACGGGCATACGAGACAGCCCTGGCAATGGGTTTTGCCGTCGACCGCACTGATGCTCACCTCGGCCTCATTCCGGATGTGGTCGATCATGGTGTCACGTGGAACGCAGGCTTTGCCGAATGGGCGCGTGCTTCCCACTCAGAACTGTCAGTCGCCCGGTACTGCAGCGTCCTCCACGATTGGTGCGCCAAGGTCGCATCGGCACTTCCGGGTGACGAAACCGCCCTGATGATCAGTCACGGTGGCGTCGTGGAAGCAATTGCCGTGGGATGCATGCGCAACGCCGATCCCGGCGAGGTGCACGCGTGGGGGGGCGCGATCCGCTACACCGAGGGCGTGCGCCTGACATTCGACACGCACACCCGGAAATTCACCGGATGTGCGGTCATTCGCGTTGAAGAGGCGCCGCCAGACCGGTGACCCGACGCCTAGCCGGGCGTGAGGACAAGCGTCGATCCGGCCTGCGCTTCCACGTCTGCGAGCGCGTACGGTGCCGGGATACGACGGTGGGTGCGCCAGTACTCCAGCTGATCGTGTGCGTGGCGTCCACCCGGCACCCCGGAAACGCCACCGGGCACGACATTCGTCGTTCGTGCAGGATCGTCCAACCGAACCACATGCCGGAACACCGACAGTGACGTGACGTCGAAGTCCGGACCCTCAGCCCAGACATACGATGCCGCCTGCAAGGTGTCGTTATCCCCACCCATCGGTGCCACCGGCGGGTTCAGGGCTTGGCGCAACCATGGGAACCGGACCGCCAGTGGGTGCTGGGCATTGGTCCGGTGGCGCGCATCCCACCGCCACACCCGAGGATCAGGCCCAGACGACGCCACCGCGCCGGACCACGCGTCCGCCAGGGCAGCAGGCAGTGCGGTCAAGGCGGCGCCCGCCCACCACGCATCGGCTGAAGCGACTCCATCAGCGTCGCGCCCGACACGCGGATGGATGTCCGGTCGGACCGCGTGCCCGGCGTGACGCATGAGTGATGCCTGCACCGAGGTGATCCACCGGGAGACGGGACTGCTTGAAGCAGGCAGGGAGTCGTGAACCAGCCAATCCCACGTGTCCGGTCCAACGACCGGCGCGAACAGGTGCCTTGCCAGTGCCCGGCGGAAGTATGCGTAGAGGAGGGGTTCCGCACGGTCACCGGTCATCACACCATCAAATCCGGCCAGCAGGGCGCGCGCGTGCTCACTGTCGCCATGAAGAGACGGCAGGCCGGCAATCAGGCGCCCCCAAGCCCGGGCGGATACCGATGTGACATCGCCCTGCCAACCGGCAATCTCTTCGGGAGTGAAGATCCGGTCGTTTGCCATCAGTTCCACCAGGCGCTCGGCACGCCACGGTGCCGAGAATGAATCGGCGATGTATGGATCATCGCCATCGATGATCTGCTGGTTCGCAGTCCCGATGTATCCGGCAGCAGGATTGATACTGTGCGGATTGCGATCGTAGGGAACGCGACCGCGCCACTCGTATTCGCCAGTCCAACCGGCGGTGGGGAATTGGCGGAATGGTTCGTGGCCAGGGGTTGACGCACCGTCGCCCGGTCCGCGGTCCGGAAGCACCCCACGGGTCTGGTAGCCGATCGTTCCGGCAGTGTCAGCCGCAAGAAGGTTGTTGACCGGGTCGACCCAATCCACCTGCACCGTGAAGAGTTCGGAAACCGTGCGCGCCCGGATCATCGGGCGGAACGGCTCAAAGGCGCGATTGGTTGGGCCATTTGTCGCAATCCAGCGCATGCTGATCGCCCAGCCACTCCTCGGGTCGCCATGGACGACCGGACCGTGACGCGTATCCCACGTCTCAATTGGCACTGGGCTGCCGCCAGCTACCTCGATGACACTGGTCGTCAGGGTGGCGTCTGACCATCCTTCAGGTGTGCGGTATCTGCCGGGATGGGCGAGGTCGAATTGTTCGAGGTACAGGTCCTGCGTATCGGCGCACGCATGGGTGATGTTCCACGTCACCGATCCGTTGTGTCCGAAATGCGGCAGGCCAGGCACCCCAGGGAAGGTCGCGCCAGCAGCATTGAACTCGGGACAAGAGAGATGTACCTGCCAGTAGACGGTGGGAACGTCCAACCGGCGATGAGAGTCATTGCAGACCACCGGCTTTCCTGTCGTGACACGGCTTCCGTGGACCGCCCAGGAGTTCGACCCCCCCTCAAATGAAGTCACCGGCCCAAGGACGGCAATGGCGTCGGCCAGCTCGGCCGCGCCACGGGCGATGAGGCTACGAACCGCGCCATCACGGCCGGGAGGCAAGAGGGTGGTCGTCCCGGCCGGCGACCTTTGGTCGAGTTTGGCGTAGGCATCCGGACCGATCCGGAGAAGGATTTCGGCCTGGGCAATCTTCTGTTGCCAGACACCCATCAGCACGTGACGCACACGGAACACGGCGACCGAGTGCCACGGTTCCCAAGGTGCCGGCACTGTCCCGGTCAGGGCGTATTCCGGCGCAAGGGGCAATCCTGATCCGAGGTATGCGTTGACGCCCGAGGCATATGCCTCGAACATTGAACGGGTCTCCACCGACATGGCGGCGATGTCCGCCTCCGCGGATGGACGAAGGTTCAGGCGGCGGGACAGGACATCGGCAGCCACGGCGGTCGGTCCGGCCACTTCAGCCCACGTGCCAATTGCACTTCGCCGGTCGAACTCCATTTGCCAGAGGCGGTCCTGGGCAGCCACGAAACCCTGGCCAAACCATGCATCCGCCTCAGTCAAGGCATCGACGTGTGCGATCCCCCAACCGTCACGCCGGATCGTGACCGGGGAATGCACCCCGCTCACGACAATCTTTCCGTCCATCATCCAGGCCTCCGACCAGTCCGCCGTTGCGGGCAATTCCCAATGCGTCTCGCACCAAGCACGGCGTTCGCAGTGTAGGGCCACAAGCCGTCCGGGGCATGGTGAAGGGTCTGTCGCGCCGTACCATCGCGCGACGGGCACTGCGACGGGCGTAAACCAGGGTCCGACGATGCGGACTAGACACGCCACCTGGAGACGCGTTGATGGACTTGCGCGAACGGCAAACCGAGATCCTGATCGTCGGCGGTGGCACGGGCGGGGTAGCCGCCGCTCTGGCCGCCACGTCCATGGGCATGCGCGTGATCCTTACGGAACCGACCCGGTGGCTTGGGGGGCAATTGACCAGCCAGGGCGTACCTCCGGACGAACACCGCTGGATCGAACAGTTCGGCTGCACCCGCCGTTACCGGGAGTTCCGCAACGGCGTCCGGGGCTTCTACCGGAGTCACTACCCACTCACGCCGGAAGCACACGCCACCCCGTACCTGAACCCCGGCAACGGCACGGTCTCACGCCTGTGCCACGAACCACACGTCGCCGTCGCGGTGATCGAACAGATGCTCGCCCCGGCACGCAGTCGGGGCCTGCTGGAAACCTGGCACCTGACCGAACCGATCTCGGCGCAGACAGATGGCGACACGGTGCGCAGCGTAACCGTCCGGAACCGCGAAACCGGCACCGTGACCGAGGTCCGCGCACGCTACATCCTGGACGCCACGGAACTTGGTGACCTCTTGCCCATGGCGGGCGTGGAGTACGTGACCGGTGCCGAAAGCCAGGCCGATACCGGTGAACCGCACGCCACTCCCGGGCCGGCACAACCCGGCAACGTGCAAGGCCTGACGTGGTGCTTCGCGATGGGCTACGACCGCAGACCCGGCGCGAACCATGTCGGCGAGCGTCCCGAACAGTACGACCGGTGGCGCACCTACGTCCCGGCACTCACGCCGGCCTGGACCGGTCGGATGCTCGACTGGACATACTCGCACCCGATCGATCTTTCAGCGCGTACGCCGGTCCTGCTTCCGGAAGAGGCACGCGATCCGGGAACGTTCGCACTTTGGACCTACCGCCGGATCATCCACTCTGGCTATTACGCAGATGGGGTGATGCCGGAAGAGGTCACCATCGTCAACTGGCCCCAGAACGACTATCTGGAAGGGAACATCATCGACGCCACGCCCGAGGATCAATCCAGATTCCTCGGGGATGCACGGCAACTCTCCCTCAGCCTCTTCCACTGGATGCAGACCGAGGCACCGCGACCCGATGGCGGCACCGGTTACCCGGGATTGCGCCTTCGTCCCGACATCATGGGTACTCCCGACGGACTCGCCATGGCGCCCTACATCCGCGAGGCCCGTCGCATCCGCGCCAGTGTCACGGTCACCGAGGCGCATGTCGGGGCGACTGCACGCGGCGTGGCGCGCGGGGCACCGGCCATTGGCGAAGCCTTCGCCGATAGCGTCGGGATTGGGTGCTACAGAATCGACCTGCACCCGTCGACCGGCCTCGACAACTACATCGACATTGACTCACTGCCGTTCACCATTCCCCTCGGCGCCCTGATTCCGCAACGCGTCCGGAACCTCCTGCCCGCGTGCAAGAACCTCGGGACCACGCACATCACCAACGGGTGCTACCGCCTGCATCCCGTGGAATGGAACATCGGCGAAGCGTCCGGCCTCCTGGCCGCGCATTGCCTGGCGACCGGCGCCGAACCGCATCAGGTGCGTGCGGTTTCGAAGCGGCTAGGAGACTTCCAGGCACTCTGCATGCGCCAGGGGTTCGAACTGGCATGGCCCGCAGTTCACGCCGTCTGACCGACCCACCGCTCCCAAGCGGCGCTGTGCTGCCAGGGTTCAATCCGCCCCGGAGACCTGGATCCGGTTGCGACCAAGGTTCTTCGCGCGGTACATCGCTTGGTCAGCCCGGGCAACAAGGTCATCTGCACTGATGCCGCTTGCCGGGAAGACGGCCACTCCCAGGCTCGCGCCAACTATCCCGACCGGCACTCCAACGGTGTCGGTCGGCGCATTCATCACGGCCTGACGGATCCTATCGGCAACGGTCAGCGCATCCGAAAGCGACGTGTGGGGCAGGATGACGGCAAACTCATCGCCACCGACGCGGCATGGCACGTCATACGACCGTGTCTGACCCTTGATCGCCTTGGTCGCGATCAGTCGGATCACCGCATCGCCTGTGAGATGACCGTACGTGTCATTGACATGCTTGAACTGGTCAAGATCGAGCATGATCAAGGCCCCGGACACCTGGGAGCGGGCGCTTCGTTCCAGTTCCTCGCGCAATCGCTGGTCAAAGCCACCGTGGTTGAAGAGCCCCGTCAGTGGATCCGAGACCGACTGCCCGGCAATCGCCGCGAACCGCTGGGCGTTGACCAGTGACGTCGCGAAAATCGGAGCAAGATCCCTCATTCCCGAGGCGTGCCGGGAGGTAAGGGATCCGGGGGTGTGATGGCCGACGCATAGGACGCCAAGGACTTGGCCTCCGTGCATGAGCGGGAGGACAATCGCCGATCCTGGCACGTCAGGATTGCGACCGAGACGCGAGGCAATCTCCGGCACGGGATGGTCATTTCCATTTATGAGGACCCCACGTCGGTGGTGCAACACCCACTCGGTCACGGTCCCCGAGACGGCGACCGTGCTACCCCCACGCAATCGCACCGGGAGGCCAAGGCGTGCACCAACGGCAAGGACACTCGGTGCCCGGAAAGGCACAGACCCCCGACCCGGAGTGTCAAGGCGCCCGGCTGCCTCTATGGCGGGCAGGTTCAACAACAGGGTCAGACGGGTAGCACCGGACACAAGGGCGGCCGCCCGCAGGATTGCCGGATGCAGGCGCGACGGGATGCACTCCCGCACCACCAGGCGCGCCGCCCGCATGATTGCGGACAGGTCTGCCCGGGCAATTGGTTTGCGACCGGCCCCGATGGACGCATCCCGGACGCGTGGGCGCCGCACCCTGGGCCCGTCATCACCCCGACCGGCTGCCACTGCTCCGATGTCACCGTATCCCACTACCGATCAGACCCGCGGGACCTCGGTCACTTTGCCACTTCGCGCGCTCTCATCGAGAGCCAAGGTCACGGCTAACGTCCGTAGCGCGTCGCCATAGGAAGTCCTGACCCGCGCCGGGTCGCGGCGTTTCACGGCGTCCACGAAGTCAGTGTCCAGGGCAAGCATCGGGGAGGCGTTGTAACGGAATTCATCGGTCTTGTCGGGCGTGACCACCTTCAGGGTGCCCCCCCACACCTCGATACGGTAGTCGGCGGCGAAGAGGTGCAATCCCGTGGGGAACCCTGCGGTAGACCCACCACCCAGGACGGAGGTGTTGACCAATGACCCTACCGCCCCATTGGCGAAATGGAGAACCGATGCCCCAGTGTCGTGGATGTCGAATCCCGGCATCTCGCCATGGACACGAAGCGCCCCAGCCCCGTAGACACGAACCACCTCGCCCATGAAGGCGCGCATCAGGTCAACCGCGTGCGTTGCCTGCTCGACAATCTGGCCTCCGCTCTGGGAATGGACCCGCCACCAAGGCACGGAAGGCACGCCTCCAAGCATGAAACCGAGGCCCATTGCCACCGGACGGGTGCCAAGCGCCTTGTGGGCATCAGTCACGGCCTCGGAATAGCGAACCTGATAGCAGACGCTTGACACAAGATTGCGTTCCCGGATTGCCCCGGCAATCTCACGGGCAAGGTCCAGGCGCAACGCAATCGGCTTCTCCACGCACAGGGCAACATCCTCTTCAATTGCTGCCATTTCAATCGCACCGCGTACGGACGGAGGGGTACAGATGTATAGGGCGTTGAGACCGGCTTCAGCGATCATCGCCCGGTAGTCGGTATATGCCTTTGGCCTGAAGCGTCGGGATTCGTCGCCTGAGCGGGCACCCAGGTCCTGCTGGGCATTGACACGGCGGACGCAGCCGGCAATCCGATCAGCATCGACGTCATGAATCGCAACAACCTCGGCATCCTGCAACCGCAGGAGATTGACGAGGTGCGTGACCGCAACACCGCCAGCACCGGCGAACCCGATCCGAACAGTCACGAGCGTCTGATTCCCTTCTGCGGACCCCGCCAGTCGCGCGGGCTTGCTAGCGGTGTGGACACGGCAATCGCCCCGGGGGGTATTCTGCACGGCATGGCAACCATCACGCGCGTCCGCGCCATCCGCACCCGTGCCGACGGCACCTGGGTCATCGTCAAGATCGAAACCAATCAGCCCGGCCTCTACGGTATCGGGTCGGCAAGCGACCACTACCGCGCCGGTGTCGTGGTGGCCGCAATCAATGAGGTCCTTGCCCCGAAACTCGTCGGCCGAGACACTGCCGACATCGAGGATATCTGGCAATCGACCCTCACTTCAGGGTACTGGCGTCAGGATTCCGTCATGGGGACCGTGATTGCCGGTGCAGACATGGCCCTGTGGGACATTCTGGGCAAGGAAGCCGGTCTGCCGGTCTACCGCCTTCTTGGGGGGAGGTGCCGCGCCGCCGTGCCGGTCTACGCCCATGCGGCCGGCAACACGATCGATGAACTGATCGCCGACGTCCAGCACTACATCAACGACGGATGGGTCTACATCCGGTGCCAACTTGGTGCGTACGGCGGCGGAGGCTTCCTTGAACCGGCATCCCCCGGCGAAGGCGGCAGGCCGCGAGCATCGGCCCTCCGTGCCCCGTTTGACACGACGAAGCGCGGGGCTTTCGATGATGAGGCTTACCTCCAGAACGTGCCGGAGATGTTCGGTGCCCTGCGACAGCACTTCGGCTATGGCCCGAAGTTCACCCACGACGTCCACGAGCACCTGCGCCCGCACCAGGCCGTCGCGTTGGCCCAGGCGCTCGAACCACACCGCCTGTTCTTCGTGGAAGACATCCTGCCTCCCGAACACGTCGCCTACTACCGCCACATCAAGCAGATCTGCACGACACCCCAGGCAATGGGCGAACTGTTCATCAATTCTGCCGAGTACCTGCCCCTCATTCAGGACAGACTTATCGACTACATGCGCATCCGGGTGAGCAAGGCCGGCGGAATCACGCCGGCCCGCAAGATCGCCAACCTGTGCGAGTTCTACGGTGTCCACACCGCATGGCAGGAAGGCGGCGACAACGACCCGGTCAACCAACTGGCTGCCTACCATCTGGACCTGGCCAGCTGGAACTTCGGCATCCAGGAAGAGAACCACTTCACCGATGGCGAATTGGCGGTCTTCCCAGGCCACGCGGTCACCGAACGGGGCTACATGTACGGGAACGAGGCACCGGGACTCGGGGTCGATATCGACGAGACGGCGGCAGCGAACCTCTTCGACGCGACGCGCGCCGCCCAACCCCGGTTCATGGCCGAGGACCGCCGGGCTGACGGCAGCCTTGTCCGTCCGTGACCGTGGAACCGGTTGGCGACCGCACAACTCCGGGTTTTGGCCTGATTGTTCCCAGCGGTCCCGCCCTATAATGCTGGGGAATTCCGGGACAGTGTTTGCTGTCCGGCAGAAGATTGTTACTATTTTCACAAACGTCGTGGCGGCCGATGATCGTGTCGGGGTTCTCACATGGCTTTCAGCCATCCCGCTGCGGTTGCGCGCCCGTATACGGGTTGACCATCGCGTTAGGGGTTCATGCTAATGGGAGCCACACACTTCGCGACGCCTGCACGGCGCTGGGCGGCGCTGATTTCGCTCACACTGCTTGGCTTGGTCGGGTGTGATTCACGTTCACCCCAGTCCTGGGTCAACCCGCAGGGCCCCTATGCCGCAACGATCTATGACCTGTTCCTGCCGATTCTCATCGCAGCCGTGGTGGTGTTCGTTGTCGTGCAGGGCCTCATCGTCTACTCGGTGTTCAAGTACCGTGAGCGCCCGGGCGGCCCTCCAGCACAGCAGTTCCACGGCAATCTCACCGTCGAATTGACGTCCACGGTCATTACCGCACTGGTGTTCATCGTCGTCCTCGCGATGACCGTGAACACGCAGCGGGTCCTGTCCGCGCCCCTCGAGAACCCACCTGCCGATGCCATCCACGTCAAGGCCATCGGCCACCAGTGGTGGTGGGAGTTCGAGTATCAGGACAGCGGGTTCGTCACCGCGTCTGACATGGTCATCCCGACTGGGACAACGGTCATCGTGGAGGTGACCGCCGCGGACGTGATCCACGCGTTCTGGGTTCCCATGCTTACCGGGCAGATCTCGGCCATCCCAGGCCGAACCAACCATATCTGGCTGAAGTCCGAGAAGGATGGAACCTACGCGGGGGTTTGCAACCAGTTCTGCGGTATCCAGCACGCGCTGATGCGGTATGCCGCCATCTCCGTTCCCCGGCCCGAATTCGACGCTTGGGTGGAGCGGCAGCGGATGGCTCCGGTGACACCGGTGAGCAGCACAAATGCTGATCAGTCGTTGGTGCTGCAGGCGAAAGGTGCCCAGCTGTTCGCCGCGGGAGCCTGCAAGACCTGCCACATGATCCGCGGTACCGAGGCGATCGGCAAGGTCGGCCCGGACCTGACCCACTTCAGCAGCCGCACCTCGATCGCGTCGAAGACGCTGCCGAGCACCGTGGAGAACGTCAAGGCGTGGCTTCGGAACCCGCAGGCGGTCAAGCCGGGCACGATCATGCCGAACCTGAATCTCAAGGAAGAGGACATCGACGCGTTGACCGCGTACCTCTGCCGGCCAGTCGATCCGTCCATCAATAGCGGGTGCCAGGTAGCACCGGCCAACGCTGCAAAGAAATAGACAGGGTGCAGCAGGTCGTCCCACGGCGACCGGATGCAAGCGGAAAGGACAGGGTTCATGGCCGTCGAGATCGCACCTCCAGTCGCTCCCGTCAGGGCGCTGGACACGCATGAGACACCGGCATACAAGGAAAGCTTCCTGTGGGAATGGGCCACAACGGTCGACCACAAGAAGATTGGAATCCTTTACCTGCTCACAGGCGGCCTCTTCTTCCTGATTGGCGGTCTCGAGGCGCTCCTCGTGCGGACCCAGCTCATGGTTCCCCGCAGCGACTTCATGAACCCCGACCTTTACAACCAGATGTTCACGATGCACGCCACCACGATGATCTTCCTCGCGGTGATGCCGATCAACGTCGGTCTGGGGAACTTCATCGTCCCGCTCATGGTGGGTGCGCTTGACATGGCGTATCCCCGTCTCAATGCATTCAGCTACTGGCTCTATCTCTTCGGTGGCATCTTCCTCAACCTCTCCTTCGTAATGGGAGGAGCACCCAACGTCGGCTGGTTCGGGTATGCGCCACTTACCGAGAACCAGTACAGCGGGTCCGGTACCGACTTCTGGGTGATCGGCCTGCAGGTCCTCGGCATCGCGTCAATTGCCGGTGCGCTGAACTTCGTCGTCACCATCCTCAAGATGCGGGCGCCGGGCATGACCTTCAACCGGATGCCCCTCTTCTGCTGGGCCACCTTGGTCACGGCAATCCTGGTGCTCTTCGCCTTCCCGGCGATCACGATCGCCCTCTTCCTGGTGATGTTCGACCGCCACTTCGGCACGAGCTTCTACAACGCTGCCGGAGGCGGTGACCCCTTGCTGTGGCAGCACCTGTTCTGGTTCTTCGGTCATCCGGAGGTGTACATCCTCATCCTCCCGGCCTTCGGCATCATCTCCGAGGTCCTGCCGGTCTTCAGCCGGAAGCCAATCTTCGGCTACTCATTCATCGCCTATTCAAGCGTGGCCATCGGGTTTCTCGGATTTACGGTGTGGGCGCACCACATGTTCGCCACGGGGATGGGTGACATCGCCAACACTGCCTTCGCCACTGGCAGTTTCCTGATCGGCGTGCCGACGGGTGTGAAGATCTTCAACTGGATCGGCACCATGTGGGGCGGATCGATCCGCTTCACCACGGCGATGAAGTTCGCGGCCGGGTTCATCGGCACCTTCACCGTGGGAGGCCTTTCAGGAATCATGCTTGCCTCGCCGCCGGTGGACTTCCAGATGACCGCGACCTACTTCGTGGTCGCCCATCTCCACTATGTCCTCTTCGGAGGGGCCATCATGGGTCTCTTCGCCGGTTTGTACTACTGGTGGCCGAAGATGTTTGGCCGGGCTCTCGATGAGCGCATCGGGAACTGGCACTTCTGGGCGCAGCTGCTTGCCTTCAATATCACCTTCTTCCCGATGCACTGGCTCGGCATGGAGGGGATGCCCAGACGCATCTACACCTACTTCCCGAACCAGGGGTTCGACTTCTGGAACCCCGTGGCGACGATAGGGTCGTATCTCCTGGGTGGCGCCGTGCTCATTTTCGTCGCCAACGCGGTGATTACCGCCTTCCGTCCCGCCGATGCGACGGACAACCCGTGGGAAGCGTCTTCATTGGAGTGGGCCACGACGAGCCCGCCTCCGGCGCACAACTTCGATGTTGAGCCGGTCGTCTACAGCCGCTACCCGCTCTGGGACATCAGCGAGGAAGACGAGCACAGCGGCGGTCATTCCCCGGCGTCAACACACGGCACAACCATGACCGCAGTAGCAACGGTTGCGAAGGCCCATGACGAGCACGGTGACGCTCACGAAACCAGTGCGCACGCCGGCGGTCACGGCATTCACCTGCCTGCCCCGACCATCTACCCGATGATCTTGTCCCTGGGAGTGCTGATCCTGTTCCTTGCGGTGCTCTTCACGCCACCGACGCTCAAGATTGTCTTCGTGTTCACCGCGGTGATCTACATCGTGGTGTCCATCACGGGGTGGGTCAAGGAAGTAACCGACTAGCCGAACCGACGCGTCGGGCGGGCACACAGGTGCCCCCCGATCCACCCAAGGATCGCACCATGACGGTATCAACGATTGAACATGCGGCTCACGTCGTTCCAGCACAGCCGCCGTCGGGGATGGAATCCCTCGATATCCGGAAACTGGGCATGTGGGTCTTTTTGGGATCGGACTGCGTCTTCTTCGCCTCGCTGATCACGACCTACTTCGTCAACCGTCCCCTGATCCTGTCCGGTGAACCCAACCCTCATCACACACTTGGAATCAATTTCACTGCAATACTCGCCTTCATCCTCCTCCTCAGCAGCCTCACGATGGTTCTCTCCCTCGCCGCGTTCCAGAGGGACAACATCACATCGGGGCGTAACTGGCTTCTTGCAACCGCGGCCCTTGGGACCTGTTTCCTCGGTGGTCAGGCGATCGAATTCTCAAACCTCGCTCACGAAGGGGTCACGCTCAGCAGTGGACTGTTCGGGCAGTGCTTCCTGATCATGACCGGGTTCCACGGAACACACGTCTTCATCGGGGTCATCTGGCTGCTCGCATGCTGGCTCTTTGCCGGAACGGGCCGGTTCAACTCCAAGAACTTCATCGGGGTCGAGATATCCGGCCTCTACTGGCACTTCGTCGACCTGGTGTGGGTCGCCATCTTCACGCTGATCTACCTGATCTGATCGGGTTCGGCATCCCCTCGACACAGTGACCGCACGCACAGGAGTTGCCACGCGCCATGACTGCTACACACACTTCGCCCGGCCATCAGTCCGGTACGCATGATGCCCACGACGCGCATGCCCACCCGACAACTGCTACCTACATCCAGATTTTCGTGGTGCTGTTCATAGTGACCGCCGCGGAAGTCGTCGCCGCCCAGATTCTCCCGTCGATTGGCATGACCAGCCTTGTGGCTCCTTCCCTACTCATCATGGCCTTGGTCAAGGGTGCCCTGATCATCCTCTACTACATGCACCTCAAGAGCGACAGTGGTGTCTATGCCGCCCCCATGGTCTTCGGTCTGGTCCTCGCGACGGGCATGCTCTTAACGATGATCGGCCTGTGGATCCTCGCCCCGCGCGTCCCTTGCACGCCAGAACTAGGCAAGGCCTGCGTCGTCGAGAAATAGGCATCTCGCGAACGGCGATGGATTACGAACCCAGTCCCTCGTCATTCACCCATCGCGCTTCGTGCGCCCAGACCGATGGATCCAATGACCTCAGGCGATGTCTGGAACCAATGGCCCGCTGAACCTCAGGTCTTCTTGGGACTGGGTTTCCTCGTGCTGGCCTACGCGCTTGCGCTGACCCGCTACCGAGCCACCCTCGTCCGCCTCGGCGGACCCGTTCCCAATTGGACAGGACCAGGCATGCAGGGGCCGGAGGTCCGTGGAATTGCCACGGCCGGCCACGTGATCCGGTTCTACCTTGGCATCCTTATTGCCGGATTGTCGCTCGGTTCCCCATTGCACACGATCGGTGAGGGGTACCTCCTCTCCGCCCACATGGTGCAACACCTCATCATCACGATGATCGTCCCGCCGCTGCTGATCACCGGTACCCCGGCGTGGATGGTCCGTCCGTTGCTCAGGTGGGGTCCGGTCGGTGCGGTGGCCAGGACCGTCCTGACCCCGATCCCCGCGTTTGTCATCTTCAATGCCATCTTCCTTGGATGGCACGTGCCGGCGTTCTACGAGCTTGCCCTCGCACAACCCACGGTCCACGCAGCCGAACACACGACGATGCTGCTGGCCGCAATGATCACCTGGTGGCCCATCTTCGGCACCATGTGGGAATATCCGCGCCTGCCGTATGGCGGTCAGGTTTTCTACCTGTTCATCCAGTCACTGCCTCCGACCATCCTGGGCGCCTTGATCACCCTGACCTCCAAGGAGCTCTACCCCACGTACTTCATGGCCGAACGGATCTCGTTCCTGTCCGCCGCCGAGGACCAGACAATCGCCGGCCTCATCATGTGGATCCCCGGGGCACTCGGCTACTTCACGGTGCTCACGGGAATCTTCTACGTGTGGGTTGAGAAACGACCAGCGTCTGAAGGGGAATCACCGTTCCGCAAGGTCGATCCGGGACGGGTTCGTCGGCGTGCGTCGGCAAATGCGCCCGCGACAACCATCGTGCCGTGACGATCATCCTCCGGGGTCTGCCGTGCCGGAAGCTTTACCGGACCGACCGGAAGACGAACGCCGGCGGGATGTTGCGCCAGACAATATTCGTCCGGCAGTTCCCGAACGTCTGGCGCAACAACTGGGGCGTGTGCACCGGTGAATACGAGTACCCAGTCACCACCCCACCAGGCTTGACGACAGCCTGGATGGCGTCAATGATCAGACCCCGGAGGGACGACGGAAAGTTCATCAGCGGCAGGGACGTGACCACCGCGTCGACCGGCATCTGGTACGGCGCGACAATCTCGCGAAGGTGCTCGGCCGGGTGATTCACAATCACCAGACGCTTGTCCGGCAACTCATCGTGAAGCAGTGCGCAGAAACACGAATCGATCTCAACCGCCACGACGATTGCATCCGGCGCCGCCCGATGAAGGAGAGCCCGGGTGATTGGTCCGGTACCGGGGCCCAACTCGACGATCAGACGCGCGTCGTGTGGAACACGGGAGGCTATCGCCCTCGAGAGGACAGGCGAACTTGGGGCGATCGATCCCACGTCACGTGGGTTCCGTGCGAACTCGCGCAGAAGGCCCGCCCAATGGCGCGCCGCGCGCACCGGACCGGCACGCTTGCCAGAGTTGCGGAGAAAAGCAAGCGGGGTCGCGACAATGTTCTGGTTCACGTGACTTGGGTAGTATAGATGGAGCGTATTGCCTGCCTGTTAAAGATTTCGGCACCGATCCGGTCGACATAAGCGTTTGATGGGTGCATCCCCCGTGAGATGGCTCGATATACAACCCCGTCCTCACGTTCTTTGGGTTGCCTGCACACGTCAACCCCTCGCGCGGAACTGAAACCTGATCCCGGATCTTTCGATACGTGCCATTGACGATGCATTCTTCATGGCAGGCGGTCCTCGCCTGGCTGAACGCCCACGAATCGCTTTTCATCTTCCTCGCAATCCTGCTTGAAGAGAGTGGCATTCCAATGCCGCTGCCCGCGGACATTGCCATGGCACTGGCGGGCTACCGGGTCGCACAGGGCCAGATGTCAATC
>Ga0209598_10000323_pt1 | contig 38303 bp, 36 predicted proteins | sample M_140807_EF_Meta_FD_187317 | JGI IMG/M metagenome (GOLD analysis project Ga0209598, IMG submission 187317) | Freshwater microbial communities from Lake Montjoie, Canada to study carbon cycling - M_140807_EF_MetaG (SPAdes) (version 2) | ecosystem: Environmental > Aquatic > Freshwater > Lake...
AAGGGGCCAATGGCCCTGGGCAGCAGGCTCAGCCCCTCCCGGAGGATCCCGAAGACCTCCAGACGACCGGGAGAGGAAGCCGTATCCGCCACACGCGTCCTTCCGTCAGATCAGGGGTGCCGGGGCTGAAGCCTCATGCAGGCGACGCAGTTCGAGGAAGGCGTGGGTCAGGACGATGGCGACGAAGACCCCCAGGAGGCCCTCCGCCGCCGAAGCCACGACCCGGCCCACGAGGGCTCCGATTCCAGGTACGATGCCGGCGACCGCGGTCGGGATCGCGACCAGCAGCGCGACTCCCATTGCAAGAATGAAGAGGATCAGCACGAGCCCGAGCAGCCGCCAGCGGTTCCCGCGGGTGAGCTCCCGGCTGCGCTTCAGGGCCTCTACCGGAGACCGGTCCTCGAGGATGCAGGCGATGGTTGAGACCAGGAGCATGACGGCGAGGAACACCCCGGGGACGACCAGGAAAAACATGCCCACGCTGACGAGAATTTGAACGAAAAGGGATGTCAGAAACACAGGTACGAACTTCGGCAGGGCCGCCTGTACGGCCGGCACGAACTCCGTGCCGGCGTCGACGCCCATCGGACACGTCGTCGCCCGCACCGTCAGGATCTGCGCAACCGCACCGACCACGAGGGTTAACAGGATCCCGATCAGCACGAAGTGGCCGCCCGTGCCCACCAGGCTCGCGACGCCAACCATGAGACCCGTGAAGACGAAGAACAGGAGCTTGGACTGAAGGGTTGCAAAGGCTTGGCTGAAGACAGCCCCGACATTCAGCTTTCCCGGCGCGACGGCGAACTCGGACATGATTTACCCCAAAAGGGGCAGATTCACCCCGTAGCTGAGTAACGCACAGTCCGGAACGGGCGTCGAGGGGCCTAGACCCGTCCCGTACACGCCTCCAGGGCGTCGGTGGGGTCGGCGCCTTCCAGGTGGATCACGGACCAGACGGCCAGGAACAGGAGGGGCCAGGCACCCTTTCCGCCGGGGGCGAAGGCGGCGGCGACGGCTTCGGGGGCGCGCAGGCGACGGACCGCCTCCAGTTTGGAGATCCGACCGGCGATGTCGGCGGCGCGGGGCCCGATCCAGGCCTCGACGGGGACGGTGAAGCCCTGCTTGCGGGCCCAGGGCGCCGCCGCCGGGCAGACCCCCGCCAGCCAGGACCTGAGGAGGTACTTGCCGAACCGGCCGCGCACCTTGAACCGATCCGGCAGGGTGAAGGCGAAGTCCGCCACCTGCGGGTCGAGGAAGGGGGTCCGGCCCTCCAGCCCGTTGGCCATCAGGCAGCGGTCGAGCTTGATGAGGAGGTCGTTGGGAAGCCAGGTCGCGGTATCCGACCACTGGGCCGACTGAAGGGGCGTCAGCCCGCGAGGCGGCCGCCCGGATTCGCGCCAGCGGGCCAGCACCTCGGGATGGTCGGGCCGGGGCTCGGCCGGGCGCCCTCCCAGGAAGGCCGGACGCAGGGCGCGCCGGTAACGGCCATAGCCGCCGAAGAGCTCGTCGCCCCCCTCCCCCGTCAGCACCACCCTCAGCGTGTCCCGCGCCGCCTCGGCCAGGCGGAAGGTGGGCAGGGCGGCGTAGTCGGCGGTGGGATCGTCCAGGGCGTGCGCCACCCTGGGCAGGAGCCGCCAGAACTCGGCCTCGTCAAAGCGCACGTCGCGCCAGTCCAGGTCGAGGGCCCGGGCAACCTTCTCGGCCTGCGAGCGCTCATCGGCCGCGCCGGGGGCGTCGAAGCCGCAGGTAAAGGCGGTGACCGGGCGCTCGGCCAGCCTCGCCATCAGGACGGCGATGGCGGCGCTATCGATCCCCCCCGACAGGAAGAGGCCGTAGGGCACGTCCGACCTCTGGTGCACCCGGACGCTGTCCTCCAGGAGGGCGTCGAGGCGAGCCACCAGGTCGGCCTCGATGCCGCCGCGGTTCGCCCGTCGCGCCGGCAAGGCGGGTCGGGGCTCATGGTGGACCAGGCCCTGGGGCGTGACCTCCAGGATCTCACCGGGCGCCATGCGCCGCAGGGCGGGGAAGATGGTGGCCTGGCCGGTGGTGTAGGACAGGCCCAGCAGGTCCTCGGCGGCCGCGGCGTCCATCACCGGATCCACCAGGCCGGCCTCCAGGAAGGCCCGCGGCTCCGAGGCGAACAGCACCGCCCCGTCGCGCTCCAGGAGGTAGAGGGGCTTGATGCCGAAGGGGTCGCGGACCAGCCAGGTGCGCCCGTCGCCCCCGACCAGGCAGAAGGCGTACATGCCGCGCAGCCGCCGGAAGGCGTCGGGCCCTTCCCGGGCATAGAGGTGCAGCAGGGGCTCGAAGTCAGACCCGGTGGCCAGGCTGGCCTCCAGGCCGTGGTCCCGGGCAAGCTCCAGGTAATTGTAGATCTCGCCATTGCCGATCACCACCGAGCCGGCAGCGTGCAGGGGCTGCCAGCCCCCTTCGAGGTCGATGATCGACAGGCGGGCGTGGGCGAGGGAGATCCCCGGCAGGGTCTCCGTCCGCACGCCGTCCGGGCCCCGGTGCAGGAGGGCGGCGATGAGGTCGGCGGCGGCGACCTTACCGTTGATCACGCCGGCTATGCCGCACATCAGCCGGCGCCGTGGGCGGCGAAGAGCTCGCGCCAGCGGTCCACCACCGCCTCCCGGGAGAACTCCCCCGCCACCCGGGCAAGGCCCGCCGCAGCCAGGGCCCGGCGGCCGGTCGCGTCGTCGAGGAGGTCCCGGATCACCGCCGCGAGGGCCAACGGGTCATCGACGGCGACCAGCCGGCCGTCCTCGCCGTCGCGGATCAGGGCCGCCGGGCCTGTGGAGGCGGCGGCCACCACCGGCAGGCCGTGGGCCCAGGCCTGGATGACCACATTGCCGAGGGGCTCGTAGCGGGAGGGAAAGACGCAGAGGTCGGCGGTCCGGTAGAGGGATGAGGCGTCGGTCCGCCAGCCCAGGAAGCGCACGCGGCCAGCCAGGCCAAGCCCGTCGGCCAGGGCCTTCAGGCGGCCCTCTTCCGGCCCGGAGCCGGCGATCCAGAGCCAGGCGTCCGGCAGGCGGGCCAGGGCCTCCAGGGCCACGTCGTGGGCCTTGGCCTCGTGCAGTCGGCCCATGGCCAGCAGCAGGGGGACGCCTTCGGGGGTGTCGAGGCTGGCCCGGTCGACGGGCCGGGCGTCTTCGGCGGGGGCGGCGAAGTTGGGAATGCAATGCACCCGCCCCGCCGGCCAGCCCTGGGCCACGATCCAGTCGGCGATGTGCTCGGTATTGGCGACCAGGGCGTCGAAGCCCTTGTAATATTTGAGGTTGTAATAGCCGCCCAGGCGACCGATCCGCGCCCAGGGCCCCCGGGGGGTATGCCGGGCAGCGCGGTTCATCCACGCCAGGGCGAGGCTGGTGTCGTGGGCGCGGGCGAAGCGGCCTGCGGCGGGTGCGGTGAAGAGGTCCAGGGGGCCGCCGAACCGGAGCTCCCGGACCGGGACCCCGGCGCTGGCGAGGGCCGCCTGGCGGGCGGCGTTGGGGCGCAGGGCTGCCGCCTGCGCCTGTCCCGATCCCGCCAACCCTGTGACCAGGTCAACGAAATAGGTCTCCGCGCCGCCTTCGCCGGCCGTTCCCAGGAGATGCAGGACGCTCATCGCAGGTGCGACCCTAGCAAGCCCGGCCCCGCTTCCCAAGCGGCTTGAAGCGCGCCGCGCCAGACCCTATAAACCGCCCCTCGCCGAAATGGCCCGGCGGCTGGGTAGCTCAGATGGTTAGAGCGGTGGATTCATAACCCACAGGTCGGCGGTTCGATCCCGCCCCCAGCTACCACTTTCCGCAGACATACCCGGCAAGACATCCGCCAGTTGGCTTCACGCCAGATTTACCACACTGGCCTCTCCCAGGATGTTCCAGCCGGCGAAGCGGGGGACATTGGGCAGGTAGGCGCTTTCAGCCCCTTCGGTGGAAAAGCCGGCGGCCTCCAGGAGGGGCAGGATCGGGCGGGTGAGGCGGCAGCCGCCGGCCAGGCGCTTCCAGACCGGTTCGATCCGCCCCTGCCAGCGGGCGACGTCGGCGTCGGGGGCCAGGCCGTGCTCGCAGTAGAAGATGCGCCCGCCCGGCCTGAGCACCCGCCGGGCCTCCGCCAGGGCGCGTTCAGGGGAATGCACCGAGCACAGGGTGAAGGTGCAGACGACGCTGTCGAAGCTGTCCGTCTCGAAGGGGAGGTCCTCGGCCACCCCGGGCAGGATCTCGACCTCCAGGCCTTCGGGGCGCGGCGCGGCCTCGGCCAGGGCGCGGAGCTCCGCCGCCGGATCGACGCCGCTGACCGAGGTCACCCGGGCCGGATCGTAGAAGGCCAGGTTGAGCCCCATGCCCACCCCCAGCTCAAGGACGCGGCCCTCTGCCCGGGGGATCAGGCGCGACCTCTGGCGCATCATCTGCGGCCCCGAACAGGCACAGGCGAGGAATTTCGGCAGGATGTTTCGTTCGTACCAGCTCGCCATCGGTGTCCCCTCTGGGTCAGACAGGGCGTACACTGCCCCTGAGCCGACCCTTTCGCCAAGGGATCAGGCGGCGGCGGAAGCATCCAGTTGAGGCAGGGCCAGGGTGTCGCGGACCACCTGCAGCAGCTGGTCCGGCTTCATCGGCTTTTCCACGACGCCGTTCATGCCGGCGCCCAGATAGCTGGCGGTCTCATCGGCATCTGCATTGGCGGTCAGGGCAATGATCGGAATGCAGCCGATGGGCTTGGGCATGGCGCGGATCCGCCGGGTGGCGCCCACCCCGTCCAGGCGCGGCATGCGGATGTCCATGAGGATCAGGTCGAACCGGCCGGTCGCCGCGGCCTCGACGGCCGCCTCGCCATCTTCCGCCGGCTCGGTGGTGCAGCCGAACATGCTGCAGAGGGTCTCCGCCACCATGCGGTTCGTTGCATTGTCGTCGACGACCAGGATGTGGGCGGCGCGGTCGGCGCTCTTGACCTCCGCAGGCCGCTCGGGCGGACGTTCGGCGCGGAAGGCGAAGCTGAGGGTCTCGCCCTGCCCCGGATTCTGGAGGATGCGGGCCCGGCCACCCAGTCGCCGCAGGACGTGGCGGCCAAGCATGAACCCCATGGCAGCCTCAAGGCCGAACATTTCCTCGATCTCACGGACGTCGACCTCGGTATCGGTCCGCAGGCCAGTCCGGGACGACCGCACCCGGCCCTCGAGGACCAGAACGTCACCGCTTTCGCGGACGCGGAGCATGACCTCTGCGGCACCCTTCCGAACCCCGGAGAGGGCGTGGGCGAGGAAGCCGTCAAAGACCTGCAAGGTTCGGTCGGCGTCCAGCATGGCCGCCCCCTCGGGCGGGCCGTCGTAGGACACCATGAGGGTGAGGGCCGAACCGGTCAGGCGCGCGCGCCAGCGGTCGTCCAGGCGGTCCACAAGGTCGCGGAGGGCCACTGGGCCGGGGCTGAGGATCAGGGCGTCGGAAAGGGCTGAACGGATGTCCGCAGAGGCCGCCGTGATCCGGCGCACCGTCTCCGCCGCCACGGCGACGCCTTCGACGCAGGCCCGGGTATCCGCCGCCGGCAGGGGCGAGGCCAGCCGCGTGGTGAGGGCCAGTACGCAATCCATCTGCTGACGGATTTCCTGGGTCACGCGGTCGAAAAGGTAATCGGGAACAGACATTTTAGAACGGTGAGCCTTCTGCCTCAGGGCCCACTTTGACGGCTCACTCTTTCGCGAAGGTTAATTTGGGTAAAGAGTATGCACGGTGTGGCGGTGACGCCGTGGACCCCGCGACGGGGGTTCCAGGCGGAAGATCACCCCCCAGGAATCGACACCGCGCCTGACGTAGACGCCAGGCGCGGTGGACTTCCAGTCGATGATCCGAAGGCTGCCCGCCAGGACCCGGTCGGGCCCTGGCCGGCGGCCGGGGATCAGAACTTGTACTGCAGTTCGATGCCGTAGGTCCGCGGCGGGGTCACCGAATAACTCCTGGTGATACCCTGGATGACCCGGGTCACATCGCCGTTGGCGGCGATGATGTTCCCCGCTTCCCGAGTTCCCGTGGCACCGGCGTCGTAGCCGATGTCGTCGGTCAGGTTCTTGCCGTAGACGATGATCTTGTAGCCGCTGTTCGCGGAGGACCAGGTCACGCGGGCGTCGATCTGCGACCAGTCGGGAGCCTCGGTATAGGCGCGCTCGAAGACCGTGCCGTACTGCTTGTCCCGCCAGAAGTAGCTGAGCGAGCCGGCAAGGGACCCAGCCTCGAACTCCCAGGTATAGTTGACGTTCACCGCTACCTTGTTCTTGGCCGCATTGGGCAGGGAACTGCCTGCGAGTTTCTGCTCACGTGTGTAGGCCTTGGTGGGATCCGACGTGAAGACGTCGGCCGGGCACGCCGACTGGCCGTTCGTAATTACGGCGCACTGGGCGAAGGTCAGGACTGGCTTGGCCTTCGCGTCGATGGCGGTCGGGTCGACCGAGTCCACCGCCGTCCCCCCCTGGATCTCGGTGTTGTTGTAGGAGTAGTTGAAGAGGATCTGCAGATTGTCGATGGGCTGCCAGGTTGTCTCCAGCTCGAAGCCCTGCGAGATCGACTTGGGCACGTTGTAGAAGTCGGTGGCTGTGGTCGGTCCAGGCCCGAAGGCCGGGACAGCACCCGAGGAGACCCGAGTGATCGGGATCTGCAGGTTGTCGTACATATAGTGGAACACGGCCATATTCGTCTGGAGGGTCGGTCCGAAATTCTTCTTCAGGCCGATCTCGAACGAGTCCACGCTCTCCTTGTCAGTCGTCGGGAAATAGCTCAGCACGGTGAAGATACCGATGTTGAAGCCGCCCGCCTTGTAGCCCTTGCTATACTTTCCGTAGAGCATGGTGTCGTCGTCGGGCTTCCACTCCAGGCCGGCTGTGCCGGTCACCGCCTCCCAGGCTTGGCGCTGCTTGCGCGTGGCGAAGCCGGTGGCGGGATCATAGGTGGTCTTGCCCACCACACCCGGCTTCAGCACATCGCCAGAGGACACGACGGACCCCAACTGGGTCAGGTCGATGATCGGGGGCAACCCATAAGCGGCCGAGAAGTCGCAGCCTGGAACGGCGAAGCAGGTGATCCGCACCGACTCCTGGCCCCACTTCTCGTCATGCGAATAGCGCAGGCCAAAAGTAGACTTGAACTGGTCGGTCATGTCCCAGTCGATCTGGCCGAAGGTGGCATAGGACCGAGAGTGGACGTCCGGACGGTTATCGAAGCGGCGCGGCCCCTCTGTGTGGTTGGGGCAGACCCCGCCCGTCTGGGCGCAGAGGAAGCCGAAGGCGAAGGGCCCGTTCCACTGGGGCTGGTTGTAGTTCTGCGTATAGACCGGCTGGGTATAGTGCTGGTCGAAATAGTAGGCACCGACCACCCACTGGAGCGGGCTGTCGTTTGTCGAGATCAGGTTGATCTCATGACTCCAGAAGGCATTGTCCTCCTGATAGACGAAGCTTTCACTGGGCTTGATCACAAGAGGCCCACGATTGCCCAGGGCCGGCAGGGTATAGGAGGCGATCGGCGCCGCCCGATTGGTGTCGGTCGTCCCGGACAGGATGTAGTGGTAGTGCACACCACCGGTCAGGTATTTCACGTCGAAATTGTCGGCGTGATAGATCCACTCGTTGGCGATGGTCAGGGCGACCGGCAGGGTGACCTTGTAGGGAACCTGACGGGCGATGGTCCAGGGGCTGTTGACGGCAGGGTTCTTGCAGCCGCCGGGGTTCAGGTTGACCACATTGGTCACCCCGGTGTTGATCGGGCCGTTGTAGCAGGCGAAGCCCTGGTTGGGCTGGGTCGCCCCGGGCGGTGAATAGTAGGTGGGCCATTCGGCGGGGGTCCAGGCACCGGACGCCGCACCGGGACCGCCAGCGCCATTGCGCCACTGGGTGCCAATGACCTTCAGCCAGGTCTCAAGCTTGTCGTTGAAGTCGATCTTGACCTGCAGCTCGGTGGTCCACTCGTTCCGGACGTTGCCTTCGTCAGGCATGCCGGGGACAAGGTTGTCGATCCAGCCGTTGCTCTGGTTGAACCAGTTGCCGGAAAGCTTGATTCCCACCCGATCGCTGACCGGTAGGGAGTAGGTCGCCTCGAGGCTGGTGGCACCATAGTTGTCGACGCCGAAGCGCGCCTCGCCGCCGGCCTCCTTGGAAGGACGCTTCGAGATGATGTTCAGCGCGCCGCCGATGGAGTTCCGGCCATAGAGGGTGCCCTGCGGGCCGCGCAGGACCTCGACCCGGTCGATATAGAGCGTGGACGACCCCGCCCGTACGGCGAAGGTCTCGTAGATGCCGTCGGAATAGTTGGCGACGGCGGCGTCGGCGGAAAGCACGTTGGTCAGGCGGCCCACGCCGCGCAGCGACACCCGGTCGGTGGAGCTGTTGTATTGCAGGCCGGGCGTGAAGTTGGTGATGTCCTGGATCGTGTTGATACCGATCAGGTCTCGCTTGGCGGCAGAGAAGGCCGAAACGGCCACGGGAACATCCTGGAGGCTCTGTTCCCGCTTCTCGGCGGTGATCACCAGTTCCTCAATCGTGTTGGAAGACTGGGCCGCTGCAGGGTGCGCCAAGCCCGTAAGGGCGGCGACCGAAACGGACAGGCAGAGCAGGCGCTTCAGACCCGAAGAACTCATAACTTGATCCTCCCCCCCGGCAGCAAAGCACCGGTTTTTTGCTTTTTTTGTAAGACGTACAACACCTTGGAACTCGCCCGACGCAGTCAGACTTGTCGGGCATTACAGACAGTTTACCTATGGGGTGCCAAGTCAATCTAGCCCGGCTCAATATTCCGTGAGGGTGCGATGCACCAAAAAAAGGGAATTCCGTACGTTCGGATTTCGTTTTCCTTAGCCACAAAGGCAGTCCGGGGTTTTGCAATGCAACATCGGGAGGCGTATTGGGGGTGATATGATCGGAACCGAGACGGCCCTTGTCCTCTTCTCCGGCGGCCAGGACTCCGCCGCCTGCCTCGCCTGGGCGCTGGAACGCCATCGGCGGGTCGAGACCGTGGGATTCGACTATGGCCAGAGGCATTCGGTCGAGATGGCCCAGCGCGAGGTCGTGCTCTCGGCTATCCGGGCGCGCTTTCCCGCCTGGGCGGCGCGGCTGGGCCCGGACCACCGGCTCGACCTGACCGCCTTCGGCGCCATTGGCGACACGGCCCTGACCACCGAGCGGGCCTTCGAGGTGGGCGCCCGGGGCCTGCCCAACACCTTCGTGCCGGGCCGCAACCTGGTCTTCCTGACCTGGGCAGCGGCGCTGGCGGACCGCCGGGGGCTGTCGCGGCTGGTGGGCGGCATGTGCGAGACGGACTTCTCGGGCTATCCCGACTGCCGGCGGGATACTCTTGACGCCCTGCAGACCGCCCTGAACCTGGGGATGGACCAGACCTTCGTCATCGACACCCCGCTCATGCGCCTGACCAAGGCCCAGACCTGGGCCCTGACCCTGGGCCTCGGCGGCCAGGCCCTTGTGGATATCGTCCTGGAGGACACCCACACCTGCTATGCGGGCGAACGCGGGGTCCGCCACGCCTGGGGCCACGGCTGCGGGGCCTGCCCGGCCTGCGACCTCCGGGCCCGGGGCTGGCGGGAGTGGGAGGCGGCGGGTCGCCCCGCCCTTACCGCGTGAGCTATGCCGTCAAGGAGATCTTCCTGACCCTCCAGGGCGAGGGCGGCCAGGCCGGAAGGGCGGCGGTTTTCTGTCGCTTCGCCGGCTGCAACCTCTGGTCGGGCCGCGAGGAAGACCGGGCGACGGCGGCCTGCAACTTCTGCGACACGGACTTCGTCGGCATGGATGGGCCCGGCGGGGGTCGCTTCGCCGCCGCAGACGCCCTGGCGGGCGCCATCCTCGCCGCCTGGCGAGGCGGCGCAGAAGACCGCCTGGTGGTGCTGACCGGGGGCGAACCCCTGCTGCAGGTCGACCTGGCCCTGGTCGATGCCCTGCACGCCCGGGGCTTCAGCATCGCCCTGGAGACCAATGGTACCCTGCCCTGCCCGCCGGGGATCGATTGGATCTGCGTCAGTCCCAAGGCCCAGGTCCCGGTGGTTCAGAGGGCCGGACAGGAGCTGAAGCTGGTCTTTCCCCAGTCCGGCGTCGATCCGGCCAGCTTCGAGGCCTGGGACTTCGAGCGCTTCCTGCTCCAGCCCATGGACAGTCCCGGCCTGGCCGGGAACACCCAGGCGGCGATCGACTATTGCCTTTCGCACCCGCGCTGGCGTTTAAGCGTCCAGACCCACAAGACCCTTGGCATCCCCTGACCGGTTCACCGGCCTTCCCGACATGACCCAGCGCCAGTTCGAAATCACCAAGGCCGCGACCTTTGACGCCGCGCACTACCTGACGGAGGGCCCGGAGCACCGGGCCTATCGCCAACTGCACGGCCATTCCTTCCGGGTCGAGGCCTCGGTCCGGGGAATGCCCGGCGGCCCCGTCGGCTGGGTGGCGGACCTGGCAGACCTCGACGCCGACCTGAAGGCTGTGGCGAGCGAACTGGACCACGGCCTCCTGAACGACAAGCCAGGCCTCGAGCGGCCCACCCTGGAAAACCTCTGCGCCTGGTTCGCCGACCGCCTGTCGGCGCGCTATCCGGGCCTGTCCCGGGTCACCGTATCCCGGCCGACCCTGGGCGAAACCTGCACCCTGACCCTGGGCTGAGTCCCCCGCCGCACCCCAGTCGACCTCTCAGTAGACCCCCTCCGTCCCGGGACGGGCGTCCCGGTCCACCTCCCCCTTGGGGGAGGAATTAGAGCGCAACAGTCCCCCCAGGGGGAGCTGTCGGCGAAGCCGACTGAGGGGGTCAACGACGTCTCAGCTGAACCCGGGCGATCTACTTGCCCTTGTGGGTTGCCGTCTCGAACAGCCGGTTGGCCTCGTTCCAGTTCAGAACACCCCACCAGCCCGACAGGTAGCCGGCCCGGTTGTTCTGGTATTTCAGGTAGTAGGCATGCTCCCAGACATCGTTGGCGATGATTGGGGCGCCCTTGACCGGGGCGTCGCCCATCAGGGGATTGTCCTGGTACGGCGTGCTGATCACCACCAGGTGGTCACCAGTCCAGACCAGCCAGGCCCAGCCCGAACCGAAGCGCTGGACCCCGGCGGTCTGGAAGGCGGCCTTGAAGGCATCGATCGAGCCGAAGTCCTTGCGGATGCGGTCCGCCAGCGCCGCTGAGGGCTTGCCGCCCGCACCTGGGGGCGCCATCAGGGTCCAGAAAAGGGTGTGGTTGTAGTGGCCCCCGGCGTTGTTGCGGACCACAGGCGGCTGGTTCTGGACGTCGGCGAGGATGGCCTCCAGGGACTTGCCCTGAAGGGCCGGGAAAGCCTTCACGGCAGCGTTCAGGTTGTTCACATAGGCCTGATGATGCTTGCCATGGTGGATGCGCATGGTCTCGGCGTCGATGACCGGCTCCAGGGCCTCATAGGCGTAGGGCAGGGGCGCAAGGCTGAAGGCCTCGGTGGCGGCAGGCGCGGGCGCAGGTGCCGGAGCCGGGGCAGCCATTGCGAGGCCAGGCAGGCTGAGGGCGAGGACTGCAGCGGCAATACGGGCAGGTAAAGGCATGAGGGCTCCTGACGCTCCGGAACGGGGCTTGCCTAGGATGGGCGCTTCGGGACCGGTCTTCAATCGCAGTGACCTGGGTCTAGCCCACCTGGCCCCTTTGCCTCAGGAAGGCGTCGGCCAGCACGCAGGCGGTCATGGCCTCCACCACGGGCACGGCGCGGATGCCGACGCAGGGGTCGTGCCGGCCCTTGGTCCTCAGATCGATCTCCTCGCCGTCCGCATCCACTGACCGCCGCAGGGTCAGGATGGAAGAGGTCGGCTTGAAGGCGACCCTGGCCGTGACCGGCTGGCCGCTGGAAATGCCCCCGAGGATCCCCCCCGCGTGATTCGACAGAAAGACGGGACCTTCGGGCCCCATGCGCATCTCGTCGGCGTTCGCCTCGCCGGAGAGGGCCGCGGAGGCGAAGCCGTCGCCGATCTCCACGCCCTTGGCGGCGTTGATCGACATCAGGGCGGCGGCCAGTTCGGCGTCGAGCTTGCCGTAGAGGGGCGCGCCCCAGCCGGGCGGAACGCCGATCGCCTCGACCTCGATCACGGCGCCGGTGGAGGAGCCGGCCTTGCGCACCTGCTCGAGGTGCGCCTCCCAGACCGGGACGATCCCAGCATCAGGCGCCCAGAAGGGGTTTTCCGTCCGCTGATCCCAGTCGAAGCGGGACCGGTCGATGGCGTGGGGTCCGATCTGCACGACCGCCGCCCGGATGGCGACCCCCGGGATGACCTTCCTGGCGACGGCGCCAGCCGCCACCCGGGCCGCGGTCTCCCGCGCCGAGGACCGTCCGCCCCCGCGATAGTCCCGCACGCCATACTTGGCGTCATAGGTGTAGTCAGCGTGGCCCGGCCGGTAGGCTCGGGCGATCTCGGAATAGTCCCGGCTGCGTTGGTCGACGTTCTCGATCATCAGCGAGATGGGCGTCCCGGTGGTCACCGCACCGCCCGTGCGTTCATCCTCGAAGACCCCGGACAGGATCCGCACCGCGTCCGGCTCCTGGCGCTGGGTGACGAACTTGCCCTGGCCCGGCCGCCTCTGGTCGAGGAAGACCTGGATATCCTCCGGCGTCAGGGCCAGGCCAGGGGGGCACCCATCCACCACACAGCCCAGGGCCGGCCCGTGGCTTTCGCCCCAGGTGGTGACGCGGAACAGGTGCCCGAAGGTATTGTGCGACATGCGGCCCGGCCTAGCCGCCGTTTGCGTGGAACAGGGCCAGGGTCCGTTGCCGGGCGAGTGTCGCGCTGGGCTCGTGGTAGTCGGTCCGGCGGTCGGACTGGAAGCCATGGCCCGCATCGTAGATGTGCACGGCCACCTCGGGGTGTAGCTCGGCCACCCGCTCCACACCGGGCAGGGGGATGCCGTGGTCGTGGGCGCCGAAGTGCAGGATCGTCGGGCATTTCGGCTCGAGGCTCGCCTGGGTTGGGATCATGCCCCCGTAATAGCCGGAGGCGGCGGCCAGGTCGCCGGAACGGGCCGCCATGGCCCAGGTGACCGACCCGCCATAGCAATAGCCGGTCATGAAGACCGGGCCCTTGTCCTTCAGGGCGTCGATGCAGGTCTGGGCGTCCTTCAGCGAGATCTCGAAGTCGTGCAGCTGGCGGGCCACCTCGATGGCGCGCTGGATGTCCGCCTCGGAATAGCTGGCCTCGAAGCCAGGGACCTCGCGGTCATAGAGCGCCGGTGCCAGGACCTCGTAACCCTCGTCGGCGAAGAGGTCGCACTGCTCGCGGATATGCTCGGTAACCCCGAAGATCTCCTGGATCAGGACCAGGCCGCCGCGCCGATCGCCCGTGGGCCCCACGTGGTAGACGCCAATCTCGGCGTCGTCGCTCATCTTCATCCGGATCATCTGTCCGCGCGTCGCCATGGGATCCCTCCTCGACCGGGCTTTGTCGCTAGCCATACCGTCGGCGGCCCGGCTGCGCTATAGGGCGCGAATGACCAAGAAACCTCCCATTCCCCCGTCGCCCACCGAGGACGAATACCTCAAGGCCGTGGCCGGCGCCGACCTTCCGCCCTTGACGGCGGAGGACCCGATCGTCCTGTTCGCCGACTGGCTGGCCGAGGCCGTCAAGGGCGAGGTCAACGATCCCAACGCCATGGCCCTGGCCACAGCCGACGCCGACGGCCTGCCGGACGTGCGCATGGTCCTCCTGAAGGACGCCGGGCCCGACGGCTTCGTCTTCTACACCAACCTCGACAGCGCCAAGGGCCAGCAGCTGGCCGCCAGCGGGAAGGCGGCCCTGCTCTTCCACTGGAAGTCCCTGCGCCGACAGGTCCGGGTGCGCGGGACGGTCTCGGCGGTCAGCGAGGCGGAGGCCGACGCCTACTGGGCCACCCGGGCCCGGCCCGCCCAGCTGGGCGCCTGGGCCTCCCAGCAGTCCCAGCCCCTGCCCGACCGCCTGGCCTTCGAGAAGGCCATCGCCGCCTACGGGCTCAAGTTCGGCCTGGGCAAGGCACCGCGCCCGCCCCACTGGTCAGGTTTCCGGATCACGCCCTCGCACATCGAGTTCTGGCGCGACCGGGCCTTCCGCCTGCACGAACGGCTTGTCTTCGAGGCGGCGCCCGGCGGCTGGACGACAAGCCGGCTCTATCCGTGACACCGGAGGCCGGTGACGAGGCGGCGGTCGACGCCTTCTTCACCGCCCTGGGCGGGCGCCGGATCGAGACGGCCTGCAACCGCGTCTACCTGGCCGGAGACACCGCCTGGAAGGTCAAGCGGCCGGTGGACCTGGGTTATGTGGACTTCACCACCCTGGAGCAGAGGCGGCAGGCGGCTGAGCGGGAGATCGCCTTCAACGCCCCCGCCGCCCCCGACATCTACCGCCGGGTCCACGCGGTCACGCGCACTGGCGACCGGCTGGAGCTGGACGGGGCCGGTGCCGTCTTGGACTACGCCGTCGAGATGCGGCGGTTCGACGAGGGCTCTGTCCTGTCGGCCCGTCCGGAGGGGGTCGACGGCGCCCTGGCCGAGGCCCTCGGCCGGGAGATCTCCCGCCTCCACGCCGCCGCGCCCCTCCGTCCTGAGGGCGGCGGTGCGGACGGCCTGGCCTATACCATCGACTCCAACGCCCACCTCCTGACCGGCCTCGCAGACCGCCTCGGCCAGGACGCTGTGGAGGCGGTGATCGCGACCACGGCGGGACGCTTTGCAGACGCCTCCCGGCTGCTGGAGGCCCGCCGCCGGGCCGGCTTCACCCGCCGCTGTCACGCGGACCTGCACCTTGGGAACATCCTGCTGGAGGACGGTCGCCCGGTCCTTTTCGACTGCATAGAGTTCAATGACCGCCTGTCGGATATCGACATCCAGTACGACCTCGCCTTCCTGTTGATGGACCTGGACTTCCGTAACCGTCGCGACGCCGCCTGCCGGGTGCTGGACGCCTGGCTCGACGAGGCCGCCCGGCGGGAGGGCGAGGGTCTCCGGGAAGGCCTGGCCGTCCTGCCCCTCATGCTCTCCGTCCGGGCGGTGGTGCGCGCACACGTCGAGGCCAATTCCGGCCATGACGAAGGGGGCCGGGCCTACCTGGCCGCTGCCCTTCGCCACCTGCAGCCCGAGCCGCCGCGCCTGTTCGCCGTGGGCGGGATGTCCGGGACGGGCAAGACCACCCTGGCCCGGGCCGTCGCCCCACAGCTGGGCGCCTCGCCCGGCGCGGTCGTCCTGCGGTCAGACGAGATCCGCAAGCGGCTGTCCGGCGTCGCGCCCACGGACCGCCTGCCGCCTGAAGCGTATGTGCCGGGAATGTCAGACCGCGTCCACACGGCCCTGTTCGCCGAAGCCACGAGCCTGCTCGCCGCCGGGCGGTCCGTGATCCTGGACGCAACCTTCCTCGATCCGGGTCCGCGACACGCTGCGGCTGACCTGGCGGACCGCCTGGGCCTGCCCTTCGCCGCCGTCTGGCTGGAGGGCACCCCGGAAGTCCTGAAGACCCGCCTGGCCGGCCGGTCCGGAGACGCCTCCGACGCCGACGTCCAGACCCTTGAACACCAGGCGACACGGGACACCGGCCCGATCACCTGGCCCCGGCTGAGGGCGGAACTTGACGCTGGCCGCGCCGCGCTGGAAGTGTTCGGCACAAACCCCGGAGCTGCCCCGAGATGAACCGCCGCCGCCTGATCCTGACTGCCGCCGCCGCGACGGCCGCAGCCCCACCCGCCCTGGCCGCCCGGCCGGCGCCGCGCATGTCGATCGCCACCTTCGCAGAGCTGAAGACCCCCCTGCCCCTGCCCTATGACGAGGCGGCCGACGCCAACGCCGTCGTGGACCGCGCCCGCGCCGAGGCCCGCCGCAAGGGCAAGCGGCTGATCATCGACCTTGGCGGTAACTGGTGTCCGGACTGCCGGGTCCTGGCGGGCACCATGGCTCTCCCGGAACTCGACCGGTTCATGAAGGCCCACTTCGTGACGGTGATGGTCGATGTGGGTCGCTTCGACCGCAACCTGCAGATCCCGGCGCGGTACGGCATCACTTCACGCCTGCCGGGGGTACCGGCCCTGATGGTGATCGACCCGAAGACAGACCGGCTTCTCAACCCCGACAACTTCAGCGCCCTGTCCAGCGCCCGGAACATGTCGCCCCAGGCCCTGGCGGACTGGATCGCTGGCTGGGCGGCCTAGATCCCGAGCCGTCCGGCGACCTCCTCGCCGATGGCGAGGGAGCTGGTCAGGCCCGGGCTCTCGATCCCGAACAGGGCCGCAAGACCTTCCAGGCCGTGGGCCTCCGGGCCGTCGATCCGGAAGTCCGGCTGGGGCTGGCCGGGTCCATGGAGCTTGGGCCGGATCCCGGCATAGTCCGGCTGCAGGGCACCCTCCGGCAGGCCTGGCCAGAACCTGCGGATATAGTCGGCGAAGACGGCGGCGCGGGCGGGATCGACGGAATAGTCCAGGGTCTCCACGAACTCGAGATCCGGACCGAAGACCGCCTGGCCTCCGAGGTCGCGACGGTAATGCGTGCCCAGGGCGCCGTGGATCGGCGGCGGATAGATCAGCCGGGCAAAGGGCGCACGTCCTGAAAGCCGGAAGTAGATGCCCTTGCCGTAGTGGGCCTCCGGAATGGAGGTCGCGGGGAAGCCTGAGATGCGGGCCGCGGCCGCCTGGGCGTCGAGGCCCGGGGCCGTGACCAGGCGCGCGGCGGTCAGGACGGTCGGCTCGGACCCACCCGCACGGACCCTCCAGCCGCCACCGGCCAGGGGCTCGGCCCCCTCGAAGGGCGTCGAGAGGGCGACGGCACCGCCGCGGGACTCGATCTCGCCCTGGAGGGCCAGCATGTAGCCATGGCTGTCAAAGACCCCGCTCTCCGGCGAGATCAGGGCCGCATCGCACTTCAGGTCCGGCTCCAGGTCGTGGGCCTGGGCTACGGAAAGCAAGGCCATCCCCTCGACGTCATTGGTCCGGGCCTGGGCGAGGATGCCATCGAGCCGCCCGAGTTCCTCGGGACCGTTGAAGACCACCAGCTTGCCGCAACGGTCGAAGGCGACGCCGTGCGCCTCCAGAAAGGCGTAGAGGGCCCGGCGTCCCTGGACGCACAGGCGCGCCTTCAGCGATCCGGTGGGGTAGTAGAGCCCGCCATGGACGACCTCGGAGTTCCGCGCCGAGACCCCTTCGCCGATCCGCGGACCGGCCTCCAGCACCAGGGTCGACTGGCCGCGCCTGGCCAGGGCGTAGCCGCAGGCGAGCCCCACGGCACCGGCCCCCACCACCACAGCGTCAAAGTCGAATGCGGACATGCCCGTCGCCTAAACCAGTCCAGCGGGAAAGCAAGTCGCCGGGGCCTTTTTGGTCTGGTGTTGCGTGTGTCTGCCATTTCGGGGCACAAGCCTGCGCTTAGCGGCTTGGTTAGGGCCCCGCCCGGTAGATCCATGCTCAAATGACGCAAGGAGAGTGCGTGACCGAGTCCCTGGACGCCATCGACGCCCGAATCCTGGACCTGATCCAGAACGACGCCGGCCTGTCCGTCGCCGAAATCGCCGATCGGGTAGGCCTGTCCTCCAGCCCCTGTTGGCGCCGGATCAAGCGCCTGGAGGACACCGGCGTGATCCAGCGGCGGGTGACCATCCTTGACCGGGGGAAGCTCGGCCTTTCCTTCGAGGTCTACTGCACGGTCAAGCTGGCCCTGCCGACCAAGGACAATCTCGATGCCTTCGACCGGGCGATCATGGACATGCCCGAGGTGGTGCAATGCGCCACCGTGACGGGATCGGCGGACTATGAACTGAGGATCGTCACCCGCGACATGCCCGCCTTCGACGCATTCCTCAGGGGCACCCTGCTATCCCTGGGCCTGGTCTCGAACATCGAGAGCCGGATCGTCATCCGGTCCGTGAAGAACACCACGGCGGCACCCCTGGGCCTCATCACCCCGCACGTGGCCAGCTAGGTCCAGCAAAGGCGTCAGGTCAGGCCGGCGAGACCGCGGTGCGTCTGGACAAGGTATTCGATCCCGGTCCAGACCGTCAGCAGGGCTGCGACCCAGACCAGCCCCAGGGGTAGGAGGGGCGGAAGAAAGGGCACCAGGCCCGTCCCCAGCATGGCCGCCAGGGCGACGAGTTGCACCGCCGTCTTCCACTTGGCGAGACCGGTCACCGGAAGCTTCAGCCCCCGGGCGGCGCCAACCTCGCGCAGGGCGCTGACGGCGAACTCCCGGAACAGGATCAGACCCGCCGGAAGCGCAAAGGCCGGACCGGCCCCCGCCGCCAGGAGACCAATCACAGCCCCGCAGACCAGGATCTTGTCGCCAATCGGATCCAGGATGGTGCCCCAGACGGTGATGGCGTCGAACCGGCGGGCCAGCCAGCCGTCGAGGAAGTCCGTCACCGCCGCGATCCCGAAGGCCCAGAAGGCAAAGGCCCCCAGCTGGCCCCCGGGGTCCCGGCCGGCGCCGATGGCCACCAGGGCGGCGAACATGGCCAGGGTCAGGAGGATTCGACCGATGGACAGGATGTTGGGCAGGGCCTTCATCAGCGCTCCTTGTGGAAGGCGGCGAATATGCGTTCGGCAAGGGCGAGACTGACGCCCTCCACCTTTTCCAGGTCGTCGGTAGAGGCCCGGGCCACGCCGGCGGCGGACCCGAAGGCGTGCAGAAGGGCCCGCTTGCGGCCGGGGCCGATCCCGTCGATCTCGTCGAGGGGGTTACGCCGCATGTCCGCCGCCCGGCGCGCCCGGTGACTGCCGATGGCATAGCGGTGGGCCTCGTCCCGGAGCCTCTGCAGGAAGTAGAGGATGGGGCTCTTGGGCTCCAGCATGAAGGGCGGCTGGCCGGGCAGGAAGAAGCGCTCGAGGCCAGCGTCCCGGTCCGGACCCTTGGCCACGCCGATCACGGGAATATCGTCGACCCCCAACTCGGTCAGGATCTCCAGGGCCGCACTCAGCTGGCCACCACCGCCGTCGATCAGCACCAGGTCCGGCCGCACCGTGGTTTCGCCGGAGCCACCTTCCCGAACCAGCCGGCCGAACCGTCGCCGGAAGACCTCGCGCATCATGCCGTAGTCGTCGCCAGGGGTCAGGTCCGTGCTGCGGATGTTGAACTTGCGGTACTGGGCCTTCTGGAAACCCTCTGCGCCGGCCACGACCATGCCGCCGACCGCGTTGGTCCCCATGATGTGGCTGTTGTCGTAAATCTCGATCCGCTGGGGCGGCGCATCCAGGCCGAAGGCCTCGGCGACCCCGGCCAAAAGCCGGGTCTGGGCAGACCCCTCCGCCAGCCTTCGGCCCAGGGCCTCCCGGGCGTTGGTCACGGCCTCGTCGACCAGGGCACGCTTCTCCCCCCGCTCGGGCCGGCGAATCTCGACCCTGCGCCCGGACTTCAAGGTGAAGGCCTCGGCCAGGAGGTCCCGGTCGTCCGGCTCGCAGCTCACCAGGATGAGCTTGGGGATCGTCCGGTCGTCGTAGAACTGGCCGATGAAGGCCGCCAGTATGGTCGGGTCCGGATCGGTGCGGTCGATCCGCGGGAAATAGGCGCGGTTGCCCCAGTTCTGCCCCGCCCGGAAGAAGAAGACCTGGACACAGGCCTGACCGCCATCGCTGTGCAGGGCGAAGATATCCGCTTCCTCGAGGCTCTCGGGATTGACCAGGGTCTCCTGGCTGACCGCGGCGAGGGCGCGGATGCGATCCCTCAGGCGGGCCGCCTGCTCGAACTCCATGTCGTCGGAGGCCACCTGCATCGCCTCCGAAAGCCGGGTCATCACCGCCCGGCTCCGGCCGCGCAGGAATTCCTCGGCCTGGTCGACCAGGGCGGCATAGTCCTCAAGGCTGACGACGCCTGTGCAGGGGGCCGCGCAGCGGCGGATCTGGTGCAGCATGCAGGGCCGGGTCCGGCTTTCGTAGACGCTGTCCGTGCAGGACCGCAGGAGGAAGGCCTTCTGCAGGGTGTTCAGGGTGCGGTTCACGGCGTTCGCCGAGGCGAAGGGCCCGAAATAGTCACCCTTCAGGGTGTGAGCGCCCCGGTGCTTGCGCAGCTGGGCGGCAGGGTGTTCCCGCCGGATGACAATTTCAGGAAAGGTCTTGTCGTCCCTGAGCAGCACGTTGAAGCGCGGCTTCATCTGCTTGATCAGGTTGATCTCGAGCAGGAGGGCGTCGGTCTCGGTCCGGGTGGTCACGAACTCCATGGCCCGGGTCAGGTCGACCATCAGGGCAATGCGCTGGGTGTGGAACCGCCCCTGGGCGTATTGCAGGACCCGCTTCTTCAAGGAGCGGGCCTTGCCGACATAGAGGACCTCGTCCCCCGCCCCGATCATCCGGTAGACCCCCGGCGCGTCCGGCAGGCGCCAGACGTGGTCGCGGATCAGGTCGGCCCCGGTAAGGGGCGCGCCTTCGACCTGGGCAGGGGGTTCGGCGTCCGCGGACATGTCTCCGGTATAGTCGACTCCCGCCCCTCTGGGGACCCCGGGGCTCAGAGGCGGACCCGTCCGCTGACGATCCCCTCATGGGCCGTGGCGTCGAGGGGGCGGTAGCTGCCGTCCGCCGTGCGGTGGAACAGGGGCTGGGCGACCTTCGCGGGATCAAATCCTTCGGCCACAAGTTCGACCTTCCGCTGCTTGAAGGTGCCGGTGACCTCCATCTCGGGCTGAAGTCTAATGAAGGCCGGGCGGGCATACTCCGGCAGGTCGACGGCGATGCGTGCCGCGAGGATCCCGAGGTCGAAACCCTCGCCGGTCACCAGGGCGGCCATCCCGGCCCGGCCGTCCGCGCCGGGGACCTCGACGCCATAGACATTGGCTTCCGCCACGCCGGGAACGGCCTGGAGACGAAGGGCCACCTCCGCCGTCGAGACATTCTCCCCCTTCCAGCGGAAGGTGTCTCCGACCCGGTCGACGAAATAGACATAGCCGTCTGCGTCCTGGCGCAGGAGGTCGCCCGTGCGGAACCAGGCGTCACCCGGGGCGAAGACGTCCCGCAACACCTTCTTCTCGGAGGCGGCTTTATCCAGGTAGCCGCTGTACTCGGCCCGGGGATCGGCGGCGTCTATGCGTCCCAGGCATTCTCCGGCCTCGCCGGGCGCCGCTTCGGTGCAGAACCCCCCAGTTCCGCGCTGGGGCGCCTCGACCTCATAGTCGAAGCGAACGATCCGGGCGTTGAACCTCGGTTTCACGAGCCGGGGAATCCGGCCGATGGCGCCGGGCCGCCCGTCGAAGTTGAACATGGACACATTGCCCTCGGTGGAGCCGTAGAACTCCAGGACCCGGGGCAGGCCGAACCGGCCGATGACCTTTTCCCAGACGTCCGGCCGCAGGCCGTTGCCGAAGGCCAGCCGCAACCGATGCGCCCGCTCATCGGGGTGCGGAGGCTGGTTGGCGAGATAGCGGCAGAGCTCGCCAATGTAGGCGAACAGGGTGCAGTCCTCCTGGCGGATGTCCGACCAGAACTGGGTGGCTGAAAAGCGCCTTCGCAACACCACGCAGGCGCCATTGAGGAGGGCGGCGCCCATGCCGCAGAGACCGCCAGTGGCGTGGTACAGCGGCAGGGCCACGTAGATCCGGTCGTCAGGACGGGCCCCAGTCGCGCCTGCGAAGCCCCGCATGTAGAGCTGGACGCGCACGTGGGTCACCCGGGCCGCCTTGGGAAGACCGGTCGTCCCAGAGGTGTAGATCAGCAGGGCCGTGTCATGGGCAGTGAGGCCCTCGCGGGAGGCGGCGGGCGGAGGCGCATCCGAAAGTCCCGAAAGGAGGGCCATAAGGTCGCCTTCGCCGGGAAGCGGCGCCTCGAGGCTCCACATCCGTGGGCCTTTCTCGAGGCTACCCAGAACCGCCTGAAGGGCCGGCGAGGTTTCCGGATCGACGATGACCTCCTGGGCATTGGCGAGGTTCAGGCAGTGGGCCAGAGCCTGGCCGGTCAACTGGTTGTTGATCAGGGCCGAGACCACCCCGACCTTGGACAGGCCGTACCAGGCCGGCAGGTACTCCATCCGGTTGGGCAGGAAGAGGGCGACGCGGTCTCCTGGGCGGAGCCCGGACTCCAGGGCCCAGCGGGCGAAGCGGTTAGCCAGGCCATCCATTTCCCGATAGCTGAGGCTACGACCTTCGAAGCGGATGGCCTCGCGATCCGGCCATTTTTGGGCCGAAGCCTCCAGGTCATCGCAGATCCGCCTTGGACTGTCGGGCGCAATTCCCCGGATCCGGCCCAGGGTACGAGCGAGGCCAGCATAGAATCGCAGGTCACGCTGGAGGGTCTCGAACATGCCGGGCCTGTCCTGGTCAGCAATCGCGCCGGTTGATCTGGCGGCGAACGGGTGTGGAATCAAGTCGCGGGTGGCTTCGCCATCCCCGCAACCTCGACCCGGTAGCGGGCCCGGAGCTTCCGGATGAAGGCCTGGTTGGCCTGGGTCCGCCGATCGGCCTTCCAGGCGTCGGCCAGGTCGGACCGGACGGACTCAAACGGCATGGCTGCCGCCGGGACCCGGCGCTCAACGCGGAGGATGTGCCATCCATAGGCCGACTTCACGGGACCGATCCACCGGCCCTCCGGGGCAGTCTCGACCTGTCGCGAGAAGGCAGGACCATAGTCGCGCTCAATGTCGCGGACCGCTGCACCGACATAGGACAGGGGCAGGACAAAGGGCTGCCCGGCCTCGGCAGGCCTGGGAAGGGAAAGGGCGGCGCGGGCTCGGATCTCGGCGCCCTCGGCGTCACTGCTGAAGAAGACATGGCGGAAGGTCGCCGTCGCCGGGGCGACATGGTCCACAGCATGAGTGGCGTACCAGGCCCGAAGGTCAGCCTCCGAAGGTTCGGGAACCGGCTCCAGGTCCTCCGAGGCGAAAGCCATCTTCTGGGCGAGGCGGCGGCGGATGATCAGGTCTTCCCGGTCAAGCCCGAGCCGAACCGCCTCCCGGGCCAGGAGTTCCTCGTCAATCCGCTCGCGGAGCATGGCCTGGAGTTCGGTGGCCGTCGGGGGACGCTGAGCCTGGGCCTCCCAGTAGGCGACCAGCTGGTGAAGCTCGGCCTCGTCGATGCGCACGACCGGCCGCCTGAGGTCCCGGGCCACAGAAGCGACGGCGAAGAGCACCAGCCCGATCAGCAGGAACTGGGTCAGCGGCTCGCGAAGGATCGCCCTCGCGACCGGGGGCAGGGTCATAGGACGTCCTCAGGCCTTCGGATCATACCAGATGGGCGAGGACCAGGCCCGCTCCATGACCGTGGGCGAGAGGGCCGGGTTCGGCGGCGTGCCATTCCTCAGGGCGTCCCAGGTCGACCAGCGGCAGGAGGGGTTCTCGAGCACCCGCACATAGTAGAAGGCCCGCTGCCGGGCGTCGAAGTTGGGATCGGTCCAGACCGTGCGAAGCTCGACATCGCCCTGGAATCGCGACGGCGCACAGGTGGCCAGGTCGACCGTGGCACCATTGTCCGGGCAACGTCCGGTTTGGGAATTCACGGCCAACCTGTCGGAGCAGGCCACATCGTAGACCTTTTCCCTGGCGACGCCGTTCTCGATCCAGCCCTTTACGATCTGGGCGCGTTGCAGGTAGCCGCCGTTGGGATCGCGAAGACCCCAGACCAGGAAGCTGGGCGCCTTGCCCCTGGACTTCATCAAGTCCCCGCCCATAGGCACGCCATGGGCGTAGGCCTGGCGGACGGTGTCCGACCGGGTCAGGAGATCAGAGGGAAAGTCGTAGGAGGCGAAGAAGCGGACCCGCATGCGCGGGCCGGAGGTGGCGAAGGTCTCCCGGCGACGGAGGGCGTCGTAGATGGACTCCCGGGTGTTCTCCTCGGCCCAGACCCCGGCGAGGCCTGAAGCGCCCCAGTTCTGGAACCTTGGTGGGTCCTTCGGCGCAGGGTCCCAGGTGCGAGCCCCGCCCTGCGGCACTGAGCCCCTCAGGACCGGTAGGCCGTCGGACCGGCCGACCTTGGAGACATAGTTGCGCTCCTCCACCGATCCCGGCGCGGCGTTGTGGGTGTCGGACGAGCCGATGAAGCCGAAGCGGTAGGGATTGAAGCCCTTCTTCTCCTGCAGCAGAAGACCAGTCTTGAGGGCATCCCGGACATAGCCGCCTGCGAACTTGGTCACCGCCTTGTTCGAGCCGATGTAGCTCTCAAAGATCTCGAAGCCCGCCCATTCATCGTTCGGCGACAGGGAGGGGTGGGTCTCGGATGTACCCTTGATCTGGGTGATCTCGACCAAGGGCTCGTTCCGTCGCCTCAGGTCGGCGTAGACGCGGTCCATGGGTGCCCCGTTGAACCGGGTGGTCTCGAACATGGTCCCGTCGCTGCCATTCGAATTGTGGGGAATGGCGAGGGCCTCGACCCCCTTGGCCCGCCAGGTCTCCATGCGCTTCCACAGTTCCTCGGGATCGGCGGATTCGCGCGAGGAATAGGGAAGGTCCGGCACGTCCGCGGACTTGAAGATGACGTTCCGGTGCAGGTTGCGGCCATCCGGAGCCGAGGTGAATTCATACCCGACGAAGGTCGTGAACCGTCCGGGCGCATAGTTCCGGGCTGCCGCCTCGCGGATTTCCTTCCAGGCCCGGGCATGGATGGCGGGGTCCTTGAATTCCTTCGGCGTGGTGTCGTCGCGTATCGTGCCAAGGAACTTGGCGAAGGCCTTACCAATCTCCGCAGGGTCGGAGCTGAACAGGGCGGAGACGCCGGGGACCTTCGAAATGGCGGTGCCGGGGGTGTTGGCCTGCTCCATAGCGCCAATGAACTCCGAGTGGTCAGTAACCGCGGCGAAGTCCAGGGGCCCACCGGCGAGGCGGATGTCGAAGCCGGAAGCGTGGCCGATCGTCTCACCCTTGGCGAAGCGGTAGGCGTCGTCGGGCGAGGCCCGGACGTTGAAGATGTAGGCGTCGAAGGACAGCTTGGTGTGGACGTGCAGGTCGCCAAAATAGGCGTTCCGCTCGGGATTGTATCCCGATGTATGCTCCGCGGCGGGTGTCTTGGGCGATGACGCCACGGCGGCCGGCCCGCTGACGCTGAGCGCGACAGCAATCGCCACGAGGGACACGCCCGCAATCGCCGACACGGCGAGATTTCCATTGACCCGCATTTCGCTTCCTCCACCGGGGCGTGTCCACGAACGCAGCCGCCCCCTGCTTTCAGGCTCCATATTGCGTCTGACGTGCACCCCCTGTCAAAATGGTTCCGTGAACGCGGCCCACCTCCGATCCCTTCCCCCGGCGCTGCGGGTCCTGGCGGCCCTTGTGGTCCTGTGCGCGAGCCTTCTGTCCCCTGGCGGACCGGCGCGCGCCCACGAGGTGAGACCGGCCCTCGTCCAGATCGTGGAGTCGGCCTCGGGCGCGGCGGAAGTCACCTGGAAGCAGCCCGTCTCAGGGGAGGTGGCGATCCGCCTGTCGCCGCGCTTGTCCGGAGGCGCACTTGACCGTCCGCCGGACTCCGAGACCGTCACCCAGGCCTACCGAATCCGGGTCTGGCGGCTGCCGGCCGACGCCCGCCTCGCCGGCCAGACCCTGTCGATCGAGGGGCTGAACATGACGGTCACCGACGTCCTCGTGCAGGCCCGGCTCAGCAAGGGCGAGATCAGCACGGTGCTGAAGCCCTCCCGTCCCAGCCTCCGGCTCGCCGTCGATACGCAGGCGGGCGCCGCCGTGCCCGCCTACCTCAGGATGGGGATCGAGCACATACTGACGGGGTTTGACCACCTGGCCTTCGTCCTGGGTTTGCTGCTGCTGATCGGCCTGAACCGGGGGTTGGTGAAGGCTGTCACCGCCTTCACCCTGGCCCACAGCGTGACACTGGCCTGCGCAGCGCTGGGCTGGGTGCGGGTCGATCCCGCAGTGATCGAGGTCCTGGTGGCCCTCAGCATCGTCTTCATCGCACTGGAGCTTGTCCCCCGGCCAGGCCGACCACCCAGCCTGACCCGGCGGTGGCCCTGGCTGGTGGCCCTGGCCTTCGGCCTCCTGCACGGGTTCGCCTTCGCCGGTACCCTTTCTCAGATCGGCCTGCCGAAGGACGCGGCACCCCAGGCCCTATTCCTGTTCAACCTAGGGGTCGAGATCGGCCAGCTGGTGTTCATCGCCGCTGCGAGCCTGGTGATTCTGGGCCTGCGGCGGCTTCGTACGCGCCTGCCCTTCGACATGCCCGCCATAGCGCGGCTTGTGCCCGCCTACGCCATCGGTGGCCTGTCGGCCTACTGGCTGATCGCCCGTCTTGCCGGGCTGTTCTGAGGCGACCTCAGGCCGCGGTGCGGGCCGGGATGTCGTGGAGGTCGGCGGGCAGGCCAGCACCCATGAGGTCAATGAAGTTGTCGCGCCAGAATCGCCGGCGAGCCGTCTCCGACACCCCCTCAAGCGACTCCCCGAACCGCTTCAATGGGTTCCGCCCGCCTTCGATGTGGGGGAAGTCGGAGGAGAACATGCAGACCTCCTCTCCGGTGTTGGCGATGATCCAGGCGACGTCCTCGTGGGGATAGGGCGTGACCCGGAACTGCCGCTGCAGGATCTCGCTCGGGCGGGCGGACAGGCGCTGGAGCCGCTCTTCCCGGCCGAAGGCCGCCGCGCCGGAGTCCATGAACTTCATCAGGCTCGGGAGCCAGGACGCCCCCAGCTCGATGGCACCGAACTTCAGCCGCGGGAACCGGTCGAAGACGCCGTCGAAGACCAGGGCCGCCAGGGTCTGCCAGACGGCGACCGGGATGGTCATGAAGGACAGGGCGGTGAAGTTCTCCGCCCCGCCATGGAAGTCGAGGACCCGGGGCTGGCCATTTTCGAAATAGGCGGGGTTCATCTTCTCCTCCCCGCCCACATGGAAGAGGACCGGCAGTCCGGCCTCCTGGATGAGGGCCCAGAGGGGATCCAGGCCCACATGGCTGGGACTATGGCCTGGGGGGCAGCGGGAGGGGATCATCAGGGCCCGGCATCCCAGCTCGATCGCCTCCCGGGCAATCCGGGGCGCCGCCTCGATATCGACCAGGGGGACATAGCCCGTGGCCAGGAGCCGGCGGTCGACCGAGCAGAAGTCGGCCATCATGCGGTTGTGGGCCCGGGCGCCTGCCAGGGCCAGGTCCACGCGGCCCGACTCCTCTAGCCCGTAATTGCCCAGGGCGTGGGTGGTGAAGACCAGTTGGCTGGCGAAGCCCAGCAGGTCGAGGGTGTGTGGCCGGTCCTGACGCCGGAAGGCGCCGAGGGCCTGGTAGTTCTTGCGCAGGAGCAGGTTGGCTTCGTCGCCGGACCGGAATTCGGGATCGTCGTGCTGGGCGCGGGCCTTGTCCGCCCAGCCCGTCAGGTCGTTGGGCTTGCGGATCGCCTCCGAGAAGGCCGTCCTGAGGCCGGGGTCGACATAACGGTCGATCTCGCCCGGAAGTTCCATGACGTGCGAGTCCGCGTCATGGACCGTGAAACCTTCCACATAGGGCATGGTCGCCCTCCCCCGTCTGTTGTCTGACGACACTTCGGACCGGGAGCGCGGTCAGGTCAAGCCCCGCCCTGGCGGGCGGGGCCCGACGCCCGGCTCAGATCTGGGCCAGGAGATAGTCGGCAGCAGAGACCTTGAACTCGCCGCCGGCCTCGACGTTGAGCTGCTGTACCACGCCATCCACCACGTACATGGAATAGCGCTGGGAGCGGAGGCCCAGGCCGAACTTGGACCCGTCCATGGTCAGGTCCACGGCCTTGGTGAAGTCGCCGGCCGGGTCGGCGATCATCTCGATCGCGCCCAGGACATCCTGGCTCTCGCCCCAGGCCTTCATGACGAAGGCGTCGTTGACGGACAGGCAGACGATAGCATCGACGCCCTTGGCCTTCAGATCAGAGGCCAGGTCCTTGTAGCCGGGCAGGTGCCGGGCGGAGCAGGTGGGCGTAAAGGCCCCGGGGACGGCGAAGAAGGCCACCTTTCGGCCCTTGAAGATCTCGTCCACCGTGGTGGGCTTGGGGCCCTCGGCGGTGCCGGCGATGAGGTTGGCGGCGGGAAGCGTGTCTCCGACCTTGAGGGTCATGGGCCTGTCTCCGGGCTCTGTTCTGGGGGGGAAGGGCAGAGATAAGCCCTTGGCGCGGGCCTGCAATGGAGAAGTTTGATCCGGCGACTTGAAACCGCCCCAAGGTCGTCGGAAAACCTGTCGATGGATTCAGCGGAATACCTTTCCGGCCAGGTACTGATTGCCCTTCCAGCGATTGGTGACCCGCGCTTTGAACGCGCTGTCGTTCTCGTCTGCGCCCACGACGCCGATCACGCCATGGGTCTGGTCCTGAACCGGAAGATCCCCGGCCTGGCCCTGGGCGCGGTGCTGGAAAAGCTGTCGATCGCCTGCCCGGAGGCCCGCCGCGAAGAGGCTGTCCTGCTGGGGGGACCCGTGCAGCCCGAGCGGGGATTTGTCCTTCACACGCCAGAATACCAGTCCCGCGACGGGGCCACGATGGAGGCCGGGCCCGGCTTTGCCTGTACCCCGACGCGGGAGGCACTGGAGGCCATCTCCCGGAATGATGGAAGCCCCAGGCGTGCGCGCCTGGCCCTCGGTTACGCTGGCTGGGGGGCGGGACAGCTGGAGGGTGAGATCCGGCGAAACATCTGGCTGACCTGCCCTGCGGACGAAGCCCTGGTCTTCGGTGTCCGCGAGGAAGATCTGTGGGCTGCGGCCCTCGGCCGACTGGGGGTAGACCCGTCCTTCCTCACCGCAGAGTCAGGCGAGGCCTGAGGCCTCAACCCCTGGGCTTCACAGGGGCGGACCCGTCCACATAGGATTCGTTCAGGTAGACCTCGGCCTCCTGCGGCGAGAGGGCCGGGGCATAGCCGTAGCCCTGTCCGTAATTGCATCCCAGGGCGCGCAGTCGGCGGGCGATCTGGGCGCTTTCCACACCTTCGGCGACCACTTCCAGCGACAGGTCACGGCCCAGCTTGATCACGGAGGAGACGATCTTGGCCGAGCCTTCGTTGGTGGCCATGGTGCGCACGAAATACCGGTCGATCTTCAGGGTGTCGAAAGGCAGCCGCGCCAGGTAGCTCAGGGACGAGAAGCCGGTGCCGAAGTCATCAAGGGCCAGGCCCGCGCCGGCCTCCTTCAGTGCGGTGAGGATGATCGCGGCCTGATCGGGATCCCGCATCACGTCATTCTCGGTGACTTCCAGCTTCAGGGCGCCGGGTGGAAGCCCGGTCTCCTTGCGGATCCGGATGATGTCGTTGACCAGGCCGGGCCGGTACACCTCTGTAGTCGACAGGTTGACCGAGACGGTGAGCTCGCCGGCCGCCCAGTGATCATGTCTCCAGCGGGCGAGCTGCACGGCGGCGTCGCATTGCATATAGGCCCCGAGCTCGCTGATCAGTCCCATCTCGTCGCAGAGATCGAGAAAGGCGTCTGGCGCGAGCAGGCCTCGGCGCGGGTGGTTCCATCGCACCAGGGCCTCGAAGCCCGACAGGGCACCTGTGGTGAGGTTGACGATTGGCTGGTAGTGCGGGCGCAGCTCACCTCGACCGATGGCACCCCGCAGGTCACCTTCCAGGGCCAGGCGAGACAGGCCGTCAGTCTCCAGGGTCCGGCCGTAGGAAACGGCAGACCCCCTGCCCTCCGCCTTTGCGGTCTCGACGGCCAGTTCCGCCCGCCTCAGGAGCTCGGCAGCGTCTGCGCTTTCACCCGAGAGGATTTCAACAGCCCCCAGGGACAGAGTTGGATGGATGTCGAGGCCCGAAATCCGCAGGGGTTGCTCCAGGGCTTGCCGCAGGACCTCTTCCGGGCCGGGACGACCTCTCGGGGTCAGGACGGCGAATTCATCCTCCCCTACCCGCGCGGTCAGGGCTTCGGAGGGAAAGGCTGCCGCAAGTCTGCCGCCCAGGGCGGCGAGGACAAGATCGGCGCGTTCGTGGCCCAGGGCCTCGTTAAGGCGTCGGAAGCGGTCCAGGTCCGCGACCACCAGCACCTGGTCCGCGGACTCCTGGAGTTTTTCCTGGACCAGGCTGACAAAGGTACGCCGGTCGAGAAGGCCCGTCAGGCCGTCCAGTCCAGAGACCGCGATCCGGGTCTCTGCTGCGACCATTCCCGCAGCCCGCACTCCATCCTCCAACCACACTCCGCGCCAGAGGCCCTGTTCTCCACCCAGCATGCGCAGTCGCAGTTCGACCGCAGTCCCCGGCGGCTGCACCCGGAGGAGTTCGCCGGCGACCGCCCTGTCCTGCGGGTGGGTCAGGGCCTTGAGCGCGGCGCCCGAGCCCTCGGGCACCAGCGGCCCGAGCCCAAGCGGGCGGGCGGCCCCGGTAAAGCGGATTCGGTCGCGGTCCGGCTCCCAGAGCCAGAGCGCCACAGAGGCCGCTCCCAGCGCCTCGAGCGTCGCCGTCGCGTCCCAGATCCAACGGTCGTTCGACATCCGGCTTTCCGGTCAGGCACCAAGGGACCCTTCCGGGGACGCAGCGCGATGCGGCGGCCCGATGAGCCCGAACAGGACATGATCGCGCCATTCGCCGTTAATTTTCAGATAAGCCTGTGCGTGGCCTTCCTCCTGGAAGCCAGCCTGGCTGAGCAAGCGGCGCGACGGGGCGTTCTGAGGAATGCAGGCAGCCTCAAGTCGGTGCAGGGCCAGGGACCGGAAGGCAAAGCTCGAAAGGGTCCGGACCGCTGCCAGGGTCAGGCCCTGCCGGGTATAGGGCGCACCGCACCAGTACCCGACCGTGCCCATCTGGGCGACGCCCCGGCGGATGTTGGACAAGGTGATGCCACCCGTCAGGGCACCGTCGTCCTTCCGGAACACCAGGAAGGGATAGGCCAGACCGAGGTCGATGTCCCGGGCATAGGACGCCAGCCGCCGTCGCCAGGCGCTGCGGGTGAGATCGTCTTCAGGCCAGGTGGGCTCCCAGGGCTGAAGGAAACTGCGGGAGGACTCGCGCAGGTCGCGCCACTCCGGAAAGTCGGAGGGTCGCGGGGGACGAATCTCGATCCCCTCGCCCTGTAGCCGCAGGCCATCGCCCGGCGTGATCCAGTCCAGAAGCGCCATGTTGGCAAACTCCGGGGTTTTTCCGCCCCGTCAAGTCATCTGGGCACCCGCCGGAGCAGCGCGGGCGAGGCGTTCGCGGAAGATCTCAGCGGCCGGATGCGCGGCGGGCGGCCCGAGGACGGCAGCGGCCGACTGCCCGGACGCCAGGATCCGGCTGCCCGCGCGCCGCACCGCTGCCGCGTCGCAGGCGTCGATCCGCTCGCCGATTTCCGACATTGTCAGTGGCCGGCCGAAGGTCAGGACCTGGGTCGCAGCCTGCTCGGCGCGGGACAGGAGCGACTCTGCAGCCATGAAGAGGCCCGCCTTCAGCTGGGCCCGGGCCCGGGCCAACTCCGCCTCCCGAGGGGCATTCGCCAGATCGATCATCTGGTCCGCCACCAGGGACGCCACCCGGGACGCTCTGCCGGCCTCGCACCCGGCGAAGACCCCGATCATCCCGCAATCCGACCAGTACTCGCCCCAGGCGTCGACCGCATAGGCCAGGCCGCGCGCCTCCCGCGCCTCCTGGAAGAGCCTTGAGGCCATTCCGCCGCCCAGGCACTCAGCGAAGACCTGGGCCGCCCAGGCGTCGGGATCGCCGACCGCCAGCCCTGGGGTAAGGAAGACCAGGTTGGCCTGCTCCAGATCCCGGTCACCCGTTCGGGTGCCGCCGGTAAACCGGGCGGGCTCCGGTGGCGACAACGGCATGGCGGCCGGTTCTGCCCTGCCGAAGTCGCGCTCGGCAAGGCGGAGGAAGGCGTCCTCGTCCACGGCGCCAGAGACCGAGACCACCAGGCGGTCGGGGGCGTAGAGACAGGCCCGCCAGTCGGAGAGCGCCGACGGCGAGGCTCGGCGCAGGCTCGGCCCGTCGCCCAGGATGCAGCGCCCGAGAGGCTGGTCGGCGAAGGCCGCCGACTGGGCCATCTCGAAGACGAGGTCATCGGGTGCGTCCTCGGCCTCGGCGATCTCCTGCATCACCACCCGACGCTCCTGCGCCAAGTCGGAGGGATTGAGGGTCGGTCGCAGGAGGATATCGGACAAGAGGGCGCTGGCGCCGTCCAGGCCCTGGGGCAGGGTCCGGACGTGGAAGACCGTGCGCTCGAAGCCGGTCTCGGCGTTCATCTGGCCGCCATCCGCCTCCACCGCCTCGGCGATCTGCCGAGCCGAGCGGCCGCCTGCGCCCTTGAAGACCATGTGCTCGAGGAGGTGGGACCAACCCGACTGCCGGCGGGACTCCCATCGGGCACCCCGGCCGGCAGCCACGACCATGGCGACAGTCTGCAGCCCGGGAACGGGATCGCAGACGAGGCGGACGCCGTTGCCGAGGGTGTGGGTACGCGCCAGTTCAGGCCCCTGCAAAGTCCCGAACATAGGCGCTTACAAGGGCCGCGTCTGCGGCGATCGATTCATAACGCTCGGGCCGCCCGGCCAGGGCCTGCGCCCTCTCAGGGGCCGAAGGCACACGCCCCGTGGCGGCAAGGACGGCTTCCGGGAACTTGGCGGGATGGGCGGTGGCGAGGACGACCGTAGGTCCCGTCCCCGGGGACCGGCGAAGGGCCGACAGGGCGACGGCGGTGTGCGGATCCACGGTCTGGCCGGTTTCGGAAAGGGCCAGGCACATCGCCTCGGAAGTGGCCGCCTCATCGGTGGTCTCGCCCGCGAAGAGGCGGGTCATGGCCACGAGGGCTTGTGAGGGGACAGAAATGGACCGGCCCTCAGCAAATCCCCGGAAGGCTTCCGCGGTGGCGGGTCCGTCCCGGTCGACCGCCTCGAAGAACAGCCGCTCGAAGTTCGAGGCCGACTGGATGTCCATGGCGGGAGACTGGGTCTCAGCCACTGTCCCACGGGCGTATTGGCCGGTCCGGAACGTCCGGGCGAGGATGTCGTTGGCGTTAGTCGCGATCAGGATCCTGCCGATCGGCAGACCCATCCGGTAGGCCACATATCCGGCAAAGCCGTCGCCGAAATTACCTGAGGGCACGGCGAAGGACACTGGCCGATGCGGCGCCCCGAGGGCGAGGGCGGTGGTGAAGTAGTAGACCGACTGAGCGACGATGCGGGCGAAGTTGATCGAATTGACGGCAGACAGGCCTACGGCCTGCTGCAGGACCGGATCGCCCAGCGCCGTCTTGAGGATGGCCTGGCAGGTGTCGAAGTCACCCGCGACGGCGAGGCAGCGGACATTGTCCTCAGTCGCCGTGGTCATGAACCGGCGCTGGACCTCGGAGATGCGGCCCTCCGGGAACATGGCGACGATGCGGGTGTTGGACCGGCCGCGGAAGGCTTCCACGGCCGCGCCGCCCGTGTCGCCCGAGGTCGCGCAGAGAATGGTCTGGGTCCGCCCCGCCCGCCCGAGGACGAAATCCGACAGACCGGCCAGAAGCTGCATGGCCACGTCCTTGAAGGCCAGGGTTGGGCCATGGAACAGCTCGGCAAGGAAGACGTCGGGGGCCAGTTGGACCAGGGGGACCACCGCCGGATGGTCGAAGGCGGCATAGGCCTGGCGGCACATCTCCAGGAGATCCGCCTGGGGGATCTCGTCTGCCGCGAACCGCCCGAGCACGGCTGCAGCGACCTCGGCATAGGGCTGCCCCGCCATCCCGGCGATCTCCCCGGCGGAGAACTGCGGCCAGGACTCAGGGACATAGAGGCCCCCGTCCGGCGCCAGGCCGGCGAGGACGGCGTCGACAAAGCCGACGGGGGGCGAGGCGCCTCGAGTGGAGATGTACCGCATCAGCTTCTGAAGTGCTTCCAGAGGCGGGCGGCATAGACGCCAGCCAGGGCGCCGGCAAGGCCGAACCAGGTCAAGGCGTATTCCATGTGGCGGTTCGAGATGACGGCCGGAAGCGGCGACGGCGTCAAAGCCGGCAAGTCAGGATTGGTGCGGGACTCCGCCATCAGCATGACCGGAGCCGGCCGGGAACCTCCGAGTGTCGCCGCCATGGCGACCACATCCCTGGAGAACCAGAGTCGCTTCGCCAGGTCGGCCTTCGGCGTGAAGGACCCCGGTGGGTCCGGGACCCTGAGGATGCCCGTCACCATTTCCGAGGCTCCGCCAGGCGTTACCGTCCGGACCACTGGCCGCGCCGTCTCGGCGTCGTCGATGAAGCCGCGGTCGACGAGGAGGGTGGCAGAGCCTCCAGTGCCCAGAGGGCAGGCCGAGACCAGCCGCCGGCCTGAGTGACCATCCAGAAGGCCATAGAGCTCCACGAAGGCAGCGCCAGAGAGCCCGGGGCAGGCAAGGCGCACCCGGACCATGTCGAGGTCGGCGGGGGTCCCGGCTTTGGAGAAGGCTTCGGCGGCGTCGACCGGGGCGGCGGCCTCCAGCCGGGCGATCCGGTCCAGGAGCGACTCTTTCCAGGCCCGACGCTGCAGCTGCCAGTTCCCAAGGGCGATCAGGATCGCAAGGCCGATGAGCGTCGCAATCGTCAGGCCGACCGGGAAGCGAGGGCGGGGGGTGGGCTCAGTCGTCATGTCGGGCTTCCGCTGCCCGGTTCGCGAACTGTGCGGCCAGGAGGACGCCCTTCACCGGTCGTAGGAGGCCGCCGCAGACGATCATCGTCAGAGGCAGGAAGACCGCAAGGAGCACCCAGATGGGTGGGCGATAGGCGATCTCAGTGAACAAGGCGGCAAAGGACACGATGGAGCCGCCGATCAGGATCACGAAGACAGCCGGACCGTCGCCGGAATCCGCCCGGGCCAGATCGAGGCCACAGGCGGAACAGGTCTCTGAAACCGTGAGAAAGCCCTTGAAGAGGGGCCCCTCACCGCAGCGGGGACATCGGCCGGTGATCCCCGCCAGGAGGGGGTTGACGCCAGCCATGGGAGGTCAGTGTCCGGTGGACGCGCCGAAGACGACATAGATGAAGGCAAAGAGGAACAGCCAGACCACGTCGACGAAGTGCCAGTACCAGGCCGCAGCCTCGAAGCCGAAGTGCTGTTTTGTCGTGAAACCACCGCCCATCAGGCGCGCCAGGCAGACGATCAGGAAGATGGTCCCGATCAGCACGTGGAATCCGTGGAAGCCCGTCGCCATGAAGAAGGCCGAGCCGTAGAGGCCGGAATTGTCCGCACCCTCACCTCCGAAGAAGTATTTGTGCTCGAGGATGTGCTGGTACTCGTAGGCCTGCACCGAAGTGAAGATGACGCCGAGGATGACGGTCAGGAGCAGGCCAATCTTGGCGGCGCGGCGGTCACCCGTCTGAAGGGCGTGGTGCGCCCAGGTCACGGTGGTGCCGGAAAGCAGGAGGGTCAGGGTATTGAAGAGGGGTAGGTTCCAGGCCGGAACGGTCTCGATGCCCTTCGGCGGCCAGGTGGCCCAGGCCGCGCGGACCTCCTCAATACCGGAATGCGTGCGCGCCCCGTGGAACAGGGCCATTTCGAAGAATATCCAGAACCAGGCCACGAAGAACATCACTTCCGAGGCAATGAACATGATCATGCCGTAGCGCAGGCCGATGCTGACCACCGGGGTATGATCGCCCTGGTTGGCCTCGATCGTGACGTCACGCCACCAGGCGGCCATGGTCAGGAGAACCCCCGCCAGACCGCCGAGGAAGACGGCGAGGTTACCCTTTGGAAGACCAAAGAGTCCCTTCATGGCGATCACGCCGCCAATGGCCATGACGCAGGCCGCAATCGAACCGACCAGTGGCCAGGGGCTCGGATTGACAAGATGGTAGTCGTGTTTGGCTTCGCCCGCGGACATTGCGCCCCTCTTCCTCTTACTGCCGCTACCCGCCCGTTAAGTCCCAGGACCGGTAGGCGTTTCTGGATGTGTCCCTATAGCCCCGCTTTCGCCGTTCCGCCAAGCGCGGAAGGCACTCCTGAGGCTGTCGGCTTCGCATTCTGCGCAGGGTAGAAGGTGTAGGACAGGGTCACTTCGGACTTGCCCCGGGTGTTGAAATCCTCGGCGAACTTCGGATCGACGAAATACACCACGGGGAACTCGACGGTGGTACGCGCCGCTACGGTCTGGTCGCTGAAGCAGAAGCACTCAAGCTTCCGGAAATAGGCGCCGGCGAGCTCGGGCGTGACGTTGTAGACGGCGCGCCCCGTGATGGGGTGGTCGCTGTTGTTGGTGACCGTGTAGTAGGCCAGCCCGGTCTCTCCGATCCGCAGGGTCTGAGAGGTCTGCTGGGGCCGGAAGGTCCAGGGCAGGCCCCGGACGTTGGCGTCGAACCGGACCTCCAGGGTGCGGTCGAGGGTGCGGGAAGCCGCCTGCTCGGTCCGCCTCGGCGTACCGTCAAATCCGGTTAGCTGGCAGAAGGCCCGGTAGAGCGGCACCGAGGCGTAGGCGGCGCCAACCATGCCGGCGAAGCCGACGGCGCACCAAAGTGCGACCCGAGCGTTCCGGCGAGTGGCCTCAGAGGGGACGGTTGATGACATTGCCACCCATCCGGAAGACCGTCACGAGATAGACCAACACCACAAAGCCGACGAGGCCGATGCCGATGGCGATGTTCCGGCCCCGGCGGGCTCGGGCCGCGGCGTCAGGTGATCCGGCCCCGAGGGGATTGGAGGGGGTTTCAGGTTCCGTCATGTCAGACCTCAGGAAAGTCCACCCGCAGCCCGGCCCCAGAGATGCTCGCCTAGCAGGGTGGCGAAAAGCAGGGTCAGGTAGAGGATGGAATAAGCGAACAGGTTCCGGGCGTCGCGCGCCGCCGCCTGGACATCGTAGAGGCCGTCGGTGACCCGGGGGTCGGCGGCATCGCCGGCGCGGCCGGAACGAACCCTCCAGGACAGGAGCAGAAACACGGCGCCCCCCAGGCCTGCGACTGCGAGGTAGGTCATTCCGCCTAGGCCCGTCACTACGGGTGCAAGACAGACGGGTATGAGGAGCAGGCTGTAGATCCAGATCTGCCGGCGGGTCGCGGCGGCACCAGCTGTGACCGGCAGCATGGGCACGCCTGCGGCAGCATAGTCCTCGCTGGTGTAGAGAGACAGGGCCCAGAAGTGGGGCGGCGTCCACATGAAGATGATGGCGCACAGGAGCCAGGCGTCGAGGGGGGCCTGTCCCGTTGCCGCCGCCCATCCGATCACTGGCGGAAGGGCACCTGCAAGGCCACCAATGACAATGTTCTGCGCCGTCCATCGCTTCAGCCACATGGTGTAGACGACGGCATAAAAGAAGATGGTGAAGGCCAGGAGACCCGCCGCAAACCAATTGATCGCCAGGCCAAGAAGCATGACCGAGAAGAGGGACAGGACGATCCCAAGGGCCAGGGCGTCCGCGGCCTGCACCCGTCCTGCCGGCACCGGACGGCCCCGAGTACGCCTCATGCGGGCGTCAATATCGGCGTCGTACCACATGTTCAGGGAGGCAGAGGCCCCGGCGCCCACGGCGATACACAGGATGGCGATCGCGCCCATGATCGGGTTGAGCGGGGTTCCGGCGCAGATCATCCCCGTGGCCGCCGTGAAGACCACCAGAGACATGACGCGGGGCTTCAGCAGCTGGACATAGTCCTGCCAGCGGGGCGGGAGGGCGGCGCGGGCGACGGCGGGGGGGGTCATGTCGACCTGTTATTCCCTGATGCGGAGAGGGGCGCGCACCGGGTCAGTCCGGTCCGCGCCCCCCCAATGTGTCTTGCCAAGGGCCCGTTGGCCGGGCCGCGGCGATTAGTGGTGCGAGTCCGCCTTGAAGACCGGCGGGTCGCTGAACTGGTGGAAGGGCGGCGGAGAGGACAGGGTCCACTCGAGGGTGGTGGCCCCTTCGCCCCAGGGATTGGCCTCGGCCTTGCGACGACGGATCGCCGCCTCGAGCAGAACCACCAGGAAGACGCCGACGCCAGCCGCGGTGATCAGGTAGCCGTCGGTCGAAATCCCATTCCAGAACCTGAAGGCCTCCGGATAGTCGACATATCGGCGGGGCATGCCCTGGAGACCCAGGAAGTGTTGCGGGAAGAAGATCACATTCACACCGACGAAGGTGATCCAAAAGTGGGCGGCGCCGAGGAACTCGTTGTACTTCACGCCCCACATCTTCTCGAACCAGTAGTAGAAGCCAGCGAAGATCGCGAACACCGCACCCATGCTAAGCACGTAGTGGAAGTGCGCCACCACATAGTAGGTGTCGTGCAGGCTGTAGTCGATGCCGGCATTGGCCAGCACCACGCCGGTAACACCGCCGACCGTGAACAAAAAGATGAAGCCGATCGCCCAGAGTAGGGGCGTCTTGAAGTCCAGCGAACCGCCCCACATGGTCGCAATCCACGAGAAGACCTTCACCCCGGTGGGCACCGCGATGACCATTGTGGCCGCCACGAAATACGCGCGCAGGTCTATGGGCATGCCCACCGTGTACATGTGGTGCGCCCAGACGATGAAGCCGACGAAGCCGATGGCCACCATGGCATAGGCCATGGCGAGGTAGCCGAAGATGGGCTTCCTGGAGAAGGTCGAGACGATGTGGCTGACAATGCCGAAGCCGGGCAGGATCAGGATGTAGACTTCG
>Ga0209598_10000324_pt1 | contig 38137 bp, 37 predicted proteins | sample M_140807_EF_Meta_FD_187317 | JGI IMG/M metagenome (GOLD analysis project Ga0209598, IMG submission 187317) | Freshwater microbial communities from Lake Montjoie, Canada to study carbon cycling - M_140807_EF_MetaG (SPAdes) (version 2) | ecosystem: Environmental > Aquatic > Freshwater > Lake...
CGCCGGCGTCCAGCAGGGCGATCTCGGACTCGATCTGGGCCGAGATCACCACTGACTTGGCCTGGTCCCGGGTGGCGCGCTCGGCGACCTGGCCCGAGAAGGCATTGCCTTGATCCGCGGAGGCTTCGTCAACGTTGCAGACATAGAGGGTCGGCTTGGCGGTGAGCAGCTGGAGCATGCGCCAGCCCTTCTGCTCTTCGGCGGGCACTTGGGCGGCCCGGGCTGGACGCCCCTCGACGAGTTGGGCGAGGGCGAGTTTCATCAGGGCGAGGGTGGCGGCGGCCTCCTTGTCCCCGGTCTTGGCCCGCTTCTCAAAGTTCACCACCCGCTTCTCCAGGCTCTCCAGGTCGGCGAGCATGAGTTCGGTCTCGATGATGTCGAGGTCCGAGATGGGGTCGACCCGCCCCTCGACGTGGGTGATGTCGTCATCGACGAAACAGCGCGAGACAAAGGCCACGGCGTCGCAGTCCCGGATGTTGGCCAGGAACTGGTTGCCGAGGCCCTCGCCCTGCGAGGCGCCGCGGACAAGGCCGGCGACATCCACGAAATTGATGCGGGCGGGGATGATCTCCTTCGACCCGGCAATGCCGGCTAGGGCCTCCAGCCTTGCCTCTGGCACCGCCACGTCGCCGACATTGGGCTCGATGGTGCAGAAGGGATAGTTCGCGGCCTGGGCGGCGGCTGTCTGGGTCAGGGCATTGAACAGGGTCGACTTACCCACATTGGGCAGGCCGACAATGGCGACTTTCAGGGCCATGATTCAGAAAACTCCTCGGAACGGCAGGCGCGGCGACTAGCACGCGCCTGTGAAATGGTCACGCCAGATCGCCGGGCCTGCGGGGATCCAGCTTCTCGGCGGGCGCAAGGCGCAGGACTTCGGCCTGGTAGCGCTCATCCTCCCCTGCAGCGAGGAGGGGTGCGGCATCGGCGACGGCACCGACGAGGGCTGAGACCCAGGCCGCCTCCGACTTGTGGAAGTCTGAAAGAACATGGCCCTGGACCCGGTCCTTGTGCCCCGGGTGCCCCACGCCCAAGCGCGCCCGACGGAAATCGGGCCCGATATGGGCGGTGACAGAGCGGACACCGTTATTGCCGGCTGCCCCGCCTCCCGTCTTCATCCGGAAACGTCCGCCGGCGAGGTCGATCTCGTCGTAGAAGAGCACCAAGTCCGCTGGCGATAGCTTGAAGAACTTGAGGGCAGCCGCCACGGCCCGGCCGCTTTCATTGTAAAAGGTCTGGGGCTTCAGGGTCAGGGCCCGGACCGGCCCTTCCGGGGTCTCGATGACACCTTCCCGGGCCAGGCCCTGGAAGCGACTGCGCTCGGGGCCGAATCCCCAGCGCGCGGCAATGGCGTCGACCGCCCTAAAGCCGATGTTGTGCCGGTTTCCGGCGTAGGCCGGGCCCGGGTTCCCCTGGCCGGCAAGGATCAGCATTCGGGCCCGTCAGGCCGGGCCTCAGGCCTCGGCACCCTCGGCTTTGGCAGCCGAGGCGCCGGCGGCCGAACCCGCCACGGTGGCCACGACTACGTCGCCGGAAGCCACGGGGGTGATGCCGGCGGGGAGGGTGAGCGAACTGATTCGGATGGCCTCACCAATCTCCAGGCCGGTCAGGTCGTGGAGGATTTCCTCGGGGATGTGGTCGGCCGGGCAGTTCAGTTCGATCTCATGGAGAGTGACGTTCAGCGTACCGCCACGCTTCAGGCCCGGGGAGGCTTCCGAGTTGCGGAAGTGCACCGGGACGGCGATGCGGATCTGCTGGTGTGCGTCGACCCGGTACAGGTCGAAGTGCCAGGGATCATCCGTCACCGGATGTAGATCCACGACCTTGGCGATGACCGGCTGGGTCTCATCGCCATACTTCAGGGTGACCAGGTGGCCCTGGAGCTTGCCAGTGTGGAGAGCCTTGCGGAACTCGTTGGCCTTCACGGCGATGGCAACGGGGTCCTTGCCGCCGCCGTATAGCACGCCGGGGACCTTGCCCTCGCGACGGGTGGCGCGGGCGCCGCCCGTACCCGTGCGCTCGCGGACTTCGACGTTCAAAATGATATCGGCCATGGCCCTGCCTCGAAGCAAAGTCGCCGCGCAGACGCCGCGCGGCGACGAACGACCCAGGAAGAGTCGAAAGAGGCGGCTAATTACACAAAACCCCGGCGGCTTGCAACGGGCCAGCCACCCTTGGACGGCGGCTTACTTCTTCTTGGCTGGGGGCTTGCGCGGGGGTGCGGCTGTCTTGGCCGGTGGATTTGGCCTCACCGTCGGAACGAAGTGCGCCTCGTAGGGTTCCTTCTGGCCGGACGCCTTGATGACGCACCTGCCACTGTCCATCATGACGTGCTGGCCGAGGCAGAAGATGTCCTCGTAATAGGGCTTGGAGACGGCCAGGCACTGGTTGAGGTTCAGCTTGGTCATGCGGGTACAGGTCCCGATGTTCGCATCCTGCATGATGGCGTTGACGCTGTCGTTCCGGGCTGGGCCGGCCTGGCCCAGAACGGCCAGGGCCGCCACGGCGACGGCCCGGACCACGGATTGGGTGTAGGGCGGTTCGACCGGGCCGCCGGGGGGATGCCGCGGGGCGGCGTGGCTCCTGAGGTCTGCTTCACTGAGGTCGCTGTCGAACAGGACTGCCGCCCGCGCCTTGGCGCTGGCCAGCCGCCCGGTCCTGTCGGCCACTTCGACCTTCGACCAGGCCTGCTTCTGGACGCCGTAAGCCGACTGCTTCACCGCCTTGCCGGCGTCGTAGAGGCGTTGGCCGTCCTCGGCCAGGACCAGGGTTACCCGGTTGGCGGCCTCGCCTGACCCGCGGATGGCCAGGACGTTGTAAGGATTGGCCGTCAGGGATTCGGCGAGTTGGGCCCTCTGGACGTCTCCGATCGCCTGGGCGCGGACGCCAGCGACGAAGGCGGGCTCCTCAAGGGCGACAATCACCCCGTAGGCAATAGCGCCCTGCATGATCTGGCCGGGCTCGATCGTGCTTCCGGTCGCCACCGCGCTGGATACCGAGGCGCCATCGGTGAAGGCGGGCGAGATCGCAGTCGTCCGGTCGATGAAGTTCCGGTAGGCACCAGCCTGATCGATGATGCGCGCCCCGATGACGATCTCCGGCGGCTTGCTTGCCGCCACAGTCAGGGGCGTCGGGCTGCAGGCAGCCAGGACGATGGCCATGGCCGCGAGGCCAGCGAGTGTGGTGATGGTTTTTGAGGCTTGGGACATGGCTCTGGCTCCCCGGGGCTTCCGCGGCGGGTCATGCGGACGAGAGGGACTATTCCCTGCTTTGGCGGAGGGAGTAAACCCGCAGGATCAGTCAAACAGCTTCGAGACAGATTCCTCGTTGGCGATCCGGCGCACGGCCTCGCCGATCAGGGCTGCGCAAGAGACCATCCGGATCTTTGAGGCCCCAGCCACTTGGGTTGTCGCCTCGATCGAGTCGGTGATCACCAGTTCCTTCAGGACCGAGTTCTGCACCCGGTCATAGGCGGCTCCGGAAAGCACGCCGTGGGTGACATAGGCCGAGACCTCGACAGCACCAGCGTCGATCAGGGACTGGGCAGCGTTGCAGAGCGTCCCGGCCGAGTCGACGATGTCATCGAACAGGATCAGTCGGCGGCCCTCGACATCGCCGATGATGTTGGCGACCTCGCTCTTGCCCGGCCCCGAGCGCCGTTTGTCGACAATGGCCAGTTCTGCATTGAGCCGGCTCGCCAAGGCGAGGGCCCGGACCACGCCGCCGACGTCGGGAGACACGATCAGCAGGTCTTCGGTCTTCTCGTAGTGCCTCTTGATGTCGCCGGCCATTAGGGGCGCGGACACCAGGTTGTCGGTCGGGATGTCGAAGAAGCCCTGAATCTGGCCCGAATGCAGGTCCATCGTCAGGACCCGATCGGCGCCTGCGCGGGTGATGAGGTTGGCCACCAGCTTGGCCGAAATGGGCGTGCGGCCACCGGTCTTCCGGTCCTGACGGGCATAGCCAAAATAGGGCATGACCGCCGTGATCCGCCGTGCCGATGCCCGCTTCAGGGCATCGATGCAGATCAGCAGTTCCATCAGGTTGTCGTTGGCCGGATAGCTGGTCGACTGGATGACGAAGATGTCCTCGCCGCGGACATTTTCTTCGATGGCGACGAAGATCTCGTTATCCGAGAAGCGCTTCACCTGCGCCCGGGTCAGGGGAAGGTCGAGGTGGGAGGCGACGGCCTCGGCCAGGGTCCGGTTGGAGTTGCCAGCAAGCAGCTTCATCGGGACTCTCCACTTCATTTTGCCTTGCCCGGCTTTTATCAGGGCGCGGGAAGGGGGCAAGGCCCCTCCCGGTGGAATCCCATCAGACCAGGGCGATGGCCGACAGCAGGCGTCCGAAATCAGGTTCCCGAAGGTGGAGGGCCCTGCGGTTCGAGAAGAACAGCTCGGGATCGGAATAGGTATCGGCACCGATCCACTCAGCCTGTTCCACCCCCGCCCGCTGGAGCCTGTCGAGGGCATAGGCGGGCAGGTCGAAGGCGATGGAATAGCTGTCGGTGGCGTGGAAGCGTAAGGCGCTGGCGGGATCGGCGTCCAGGAAGGTTTGGCGGAAGTCCTCGCCGACCTCGTAGGACTGCGGGCCGATGCAGGGGCCAACCGCTGCGACTATGCGTCCGGGAGACGCCCCCAGCCCGGTCATGACCGCGACCCCGGCCTCGATCACCCCGCCGAGGGCGCCGCGCCAGCCGGCGTGGACGGCGCAGACCACCCGCGCCGCAGGATCCGCCATCAGGACCGGGGCGCAGTCCGCTGCAAGGGCCCCGCACAGCACGCCCGGCGTAACGGTCGCCACCCCGTCACCCTCGGGACGTTCATCCCCAAAGGCCTGCTCAGCGACATGCACCCGAGCGGAGTGCACCTGGTAGGCCATGGCCAGGGAGCCGGCCTCAAGGCCGAGGGCTGCTGCCGCCCGCGCCTTGTTCTCCAGGACCGCGGCGGGATCATCCCGGGACCCGCGGCCCAGATTGAGGCTGGCGTAAATCCCCGAGGAGACCCCGCCCTGGCGGGTGAAAAAGGCATGCCGCACTCCAGCCACGTCAAGGCGGGGCGAGGTCAGGAAGGTCGGAGGGGCTCCGCTCATGTCTGGGTACCGAACCCCGGCGGCCTGAGGCCGGGGGAGTGAAGGGCAACGGCCAGGAAGAGGTCGCCCATCTGGCCCGCGCCGGCGAGGCGCTCAACCTGTCGCCGGATCCGCTCTCCGGATTCGGGCTGGGCCAGGCTAAGGGCCCTCGCGCGTGCCTCCAGGCCCAGGGCCCTCAGGAAATCGCCCTGCGCCATCGGACCCCGGGTCTCGACGCCCTCTCGCCGGGCTGCGGCTAGGACCGAGGGAAAGTCGGCATGGACGGTCAGGTCGACCTGGCCAGGGCGCTCGAGCGGGTCGACCTTGCGGTGTCCGGACACGGCCTGAAGGGTGTCGCCGAGACCCGGCGCCTCGCGCCCGTAGTCGACCAGAAGTGCGGCCCCGCCCTCACTGGCGATCCGGGCGCCAAGTTCTGAAGCCAGGGCCTCCTGGGCGGGCGAATGTTCGAAGACCGCTCCCTCGGGCGCCATCTCCGGCGCGCCTTCCAGGCCCGGAGCCGGGGCGAGCCCGAAGACCAGCTGGTCTCCGGCCAGACCGATACGGCGCTCGCGCCAGGCACCCTCGCGGCGTTCCCACTGCCGGGTCGGCAGGCAATCGAGGACCTCGTTGGCGACCACGAGCAGGGGCGCGCCGCCGGGAACCTCGTCCAGGCTTTCCGCATGGCGCGCCACGGCGCCCAGCTTCTGTACCTGCTGTACCCGCAGGGGGTGGGAGGGCTCCACCAGCCAGAGGTCAATGGCGGCCGCAAAGTCCGGCTCCAGCCGGGCGGCCCGCAGGAGATCCGACATCAGGGTCCCGTCGCCGGGGCCCAGCTCGACAAGCCGGACCGGATCGGGCCGACCCATCTGCCTCCAGACCTCAATCATCCAGAGGCCGATCAGTTCGCCGAAGATCTGGCTGACCATGGGCGCGGTGATGAAGTCGCCGTCAGCCCGGATCGCTGGACGTACCGCGTAATAGCCATCGCGGGGGTCATGCAGGCAAAGGTGCATGTACTCGGCCACGCTGACCGGTCCGGCGCTTCGGATCCGATCTGCGAGGCGTCCGGCCAGGCTCACGGCGCCCGGTCGCCCGGGACACGTCCTCGCCGGATCAGCCAGGCGCCGAAGGCGACCATGGGAAGGCTGAGGAGCATGCCCATGGTCACGCCCATGGGGAAGGCGGGCATGTAGATGTCAGGTTCGCGGAGTGTTTCCACGAGGATCCGGACGAGGCCGTAGCCGGCGAAGAAGATCCCCGCGACGACCCCCGGCCGCGCAGGCCAGCGCCGGTTGTGCGTGGCCCAACGCAGGACCAGGAACAGGAGCACGCCCTCCAGCAGGGCCTCGTAGATCTGGCTGGGGTGCCGGGGTTCGGGGCCCGCCGCCGGGAACACCATCGCCCAGGGCAGGTCCGTGGGTCGGCCCCAGAGTTCGCCATTGATGAAGTTTGCGATGCGCCCGAGGAAGAGACCGATGGGAACCACGGCGCAGATCAGGTCTCCGACGGAGAAGAGGTCGAGCCCCTTTCGCCGGACGAACAGCCCGACGGCCAGGAGGACCCCCAGGCAGCCGCCGTGGAAGCTCATGCCTCCGTTCCAGACCCTCAGCACTTCCACAGGATCAGAGAGCAGGATGCCGGGGGTGTAAAAGAGGACGTGGCCCAGCCGTCCGCCGGCGATGATCCCCACGGTGATCCACAGAACGAGGTCCTCGAGACCCGGCTTATCCACAGGCGGTCCCCGTTTCGCCCACAGGTCCGCACGGTCTATCAGGGCGCTCGCATAGCGCCATGCGGCCAGGATGCCGACGATGTAGGCCAGCGCATACCAGCGGATGGCCAGGGGCCCGATCTGGATCAGGACGGGGTCAATCTGCGGATAGGGCAGGGCCAAGGCAGGTCTCCGTGTGAATACGGATAAAACTCTATCCGAGAAGGCCTTCGTTTTCATCCCTGATGGGGCCATATTGCTCCCATGCAGACACAGAACCCCTTCCTTGATGAGATGGCCCGGCTGACCAACGCCGCCATGGGACTGGCGCAAAGCGCGGGCGAAGAGGCCAAGGCGGCCTTCCGCGTCCAGGCCGACCGCTGGGTGGCCGAGCTTGACCTCGTGCGTCGCGACGAAATCGAAGCCCTCCGGGCCGAGGTCGCCGCCCTCCGCGAGGAGGTCGCCAGCCTCCGCGCTGCGGCCCCGCCGCGGGCTCCGCGTAAGCCTGCGGCGAAATGATCCACAGGTCTGCGCCCTGAAGGCGCGTCGACAGGGTAAATCCCACTGTAGGGAATCTCCCGATCCGGATTAGCGTCCTCCCGACCGATCGACGATTCGATCCCAGCGCGGAGGCATTCGGGCGCATGGAATCCTTCCTGTCCGAGGACGAGGGCCTATTTAGCGAAGACCCCCTGGACGTCGTCGAGCATGTCCTCGAGGCTGAGAACTTGCAGTTTGACCGGACCGAGCGCGGAGACGTCGCCTTTACCCTCACCGGTGGTTGGCGGGATTTCGGCCTCTGCTTTACCTGGCGGCCGGACGTAGACTGCCTGCAGGTCAGCCTGTCCCTGGACATGCGTGCACCGCCATCCTTGCGCGCCCAGGTCTACGAGCTCCTGTCGGGCGTGAACGCCCGCGCCTCTCTCGGCCTTTTCGAAATGCGCGAGGATGGCGAGATCCTCTTCCGTTTCGGGACCCCCCTTCTGCCGGGCGAATACCCCGGGCTGGGCCAGACCGCCGGCATGATCGACGTGGCCATGGAGGCGGCGGACCGGTTCTTTCCGGCCTTTGATTTCCTGGTCCGGTGCGGCAAACCTCCGGCGGAAGCCCTCGCCGCCTGCATGTTCGAAACGGTCGGCGTGGCCTGAAGCCGTCCTGTCGGGCGGAACCGGAGGCGCGAATGAAACCTGTCCTTATGCTCGGTGCCGGACGCCTGGGTGGTGCCCTCATCGAGGGCTGGCTTGGTTTTGGCGGGCCAGCCACCGGCGACCTCATGATCCTCGATCCCTCACCGTCCGAAGCCGCCCTCGGGGCGATCCGGGCCGGGGCTCTGCGGGATCCGGGCCCTGAGGCGATTGCACGGGTGGGGACCGTCCTTCTCGCGGTCAAGCCGCAGGCCTGGCGGGAGGCGGTGGTGGCCGTCGCCCCCCATCTTCCGCCTGACGCGGTGATCGTCTCTGTGGTGGCCGGGGTGAGGGCTGCCGACATCTCCGAGGCCTTCGGCGGCCGGCGGGTGGCCCGCGTCATGCCCACGACGGCCGTCGCCGTAGGCCGGGGCGTGGCCAGTCTGTTTGCAACCGATCCGGAGGCTGCCAGCCGGGCCCGGAGCCTCTTTGCCCCTGTGGGCGTGGTGGTGGACCTGGCCGAGGAGGGACTGCTGCACGCCGCCACGGGCGTTTCCGGGTCTGCGCCGGCCTATTTCTACGCCTTCGTCGAAGCCCTCGAGGCGGCGGGCGCTGCAGCTGGCCTGCCCGCAGACGCCTCCCGGGACCTGGCCCGTGCCACCATGATCGGCGCGGCCGCCCTTCTCGACGCGACCGGCCAGACGCCTGCAGAACTGCGCCGGCAGGTCACTTCGCCAGGGGGAACCACCGAGGCGGCGCTCAGCGTGCTTGGCCGGGAGGCCGGTCTGGGGCCGCTCCTGAAGGACGCCGTCGCCGCCGCCGCCAGCCGGTCGGCGGAACTCGGCGGCTAGATCCGATTCCGATAAGTGGGAACCGGTTATCCCATCGAAACAGGATCTAGTCGGCCTGGGTCCAGGTCTGGGCCTGACAGATGACGGAAACACAGCCCTCGACCTTCAGGACGCCTTGCGCCGATAGGCTCATCTTCGAGGCATAGGTGCGCCCCGAATTGGGATCATAGATCTTGCCTCCACCCCACTTGCCGGGACCCGCCGGGGTGAAGTCGCGGATGATCTGGAGGCCGATGATTGGCCGCGATCGCAGGGCGGGATCGGGGTTGACCTCGTCCCGCGCCGCCGCAGCGGACCCGCTGGCGCGGTCACGGGCCCAGATGATCTGGCCGCAGAGCTTCTGGCCGCAGGGCGCGATCCGGACCTTGGCGCTGCGATCCTGGGTGTACCAGGTCCCTACTGGGGATTGTGCAGCGGCCGCAGCCGAGGCTGCCAGGAGCAGCGCAGAGGCAGCGGCGGCGCAGAGGCCTTTCGTAACCGGGGCGCGGATCACGCCTTCGACGGGACTGGACATGACGGTCGGCTCCTCGGGGGCTGGGTACTGGGAAGTTTACAACGTAAAACTAATTGCAGCTTGGGGATTCTGTCAATCCCACGGGATCATGTAGCGCTCCGGTGCGGGGTGTTGACAGGTGAACGAAAGGTCTGGACGGCGGGGCGACTAGCTGCCCGCCGGCAACCGCAGGACAGCACGCAGTCCGCCCAGCGGCGAGTCCTCCAGGCGCACGTCGCCGCCATGCCCCCGGGCGGCGTCCCTGGCGATGGCGAGGCCCAGCCCCACACCCTTGGCATTCTGGTTGCGGGAGTCGTCCAGCCGGTTGAAGGCCAGGAAGGCCTCTTCGCGCCGCTCGGGCGGGATGCCGGGTCCATCATCATCGACGGTCATCGTGACACCCCCGTCTGTGAGGCTCACGCCGACCTGCACCCGCTCTCCATGGGCCGATGCGTTGGAGATGAGGTTGGCGAGGGCCCGCTTGAGGGCGCCGCGACGACCCCGGTAGGGAACGCCGTCCGCAGGCAGAGTCACCTCGATCTGCGATCCGCTCCGCCGGGCACCCTCAGCCGCCTCCCGGACCAGGGCCCCCAGGTCCATATCGACAGCCTGCTCACCGCCCTCCCCGCGGGCAAAGGCCAGGTATTCATCGATCATGTGCTCCATCTCAGCGAGGTCGCGCTTCATGGCTTCAGTGGCGGGCCCGGGGTCTGTCATGGCGAGCTCGAGGCGCAGACGCGTCAGCGGCGTCCTCAGGTCGTGGCTGACCGAGGCCAGCAGCGCCGTCCTCTGTTCGATCTGCCTCTGGATACGCGCCTTCATGGCGAGGAAGGCCTTGGCGGCCTGACGCACCTCCCGCGCCCCGTAGGGCTTGAAGGCCGGGGCGTCGCGACCCCTACCGAAGTCTTCAGCCGCCTGGGCAAGCCGCTCGATCGCCCGGACCTGGTTGCGGATGAAGATCAGCGAGACCCCGGTCAGGATCAGGGTCGCCGCCGCCATCCACCCCAGGAAGATGCCGCCCTGGGTCGCCACTGCCCGCTCCCGGGGCGCCAGGACGCGAAGCACGCCGCCATGGGTCTGGACCCGAATGTCCACATAGGCCGGGTAGCGGGTGGTATCGAACCAGAAGGGGGCGTCGATCCGCGCGGCCAGCGCCTGCCGCAGGGAAGAGTCCACGGCGGCCAGGGCGTTCCGCCTGCGGGTCTCCGGCAGCGGCCTGTCAGGCAGGTAGGCGATGGAGAGGCTCATGGACCGTTCCGCCCGTCCCGCCGTACGTGCAAGGCCGGCGGGGGAGGGATCATCCTCGTAGCTTTCCAGTGCCCAGGCGACATCGCCCGCCAAGCCCTCAGAAAGCCGCATGGTCACGGTCCGCCAGTGGGCGTCGAAGAATACCCAGGCCACCGCAAGCTGCATGAGAGCGACCGGCAGGACAATGATCAGGAAGGTTCGCCCATAGAGCGTGGCGGGCAGGCTGCGCTTGATCAGCCGCCTCCAGGCCTCCGGCGCGGGGAAGGATCGCGCCATTTCAGTCCGGCGCCAGCAGATAGCCGATCCCGCGCACAGTCAGCAGGTAGCGGGGCGACTGGGGGTCGAGCTCGATCTTCCGTCTTAGGCGTGTGACCTGGATGTCGACGGCCCGGCCGCCCGGGTCGACATCGGCGTGAATCAGGTCCTGGCGATCGACGGGTTCATGTGGGGTCTGGGCGAGGCGGCGCAGCAGGCTGACCTCGGCCTCTGTCAGGCGCACGGGGTGGCCCTCGCGGGTCAGTTCGCCCCGTGTTGGGTCGAAGCTGCAGGGCCCCAGGCTGAGGCCGCCGCCCGCGCCGGACGGCGCCTCGGCGATGCGCCGGAGGATGGCCTCAATCCGCAGTACCAGTTCCTCGGGCTCGAAGGGCTTGGCCAGGTAGTCGTCCGCGCCGATCCTCAGGCCTTCGATGCGGTCGCTGGGATCCCCGCGGGCGGTCAGCATCAGGACCGGCAGACGACCTGCCGACCCCGGGCGGCTCCGCATCCAGGCGGCCAGGGACAGGCCATTCTCGCCGGGCATCATGACGTCGAGGATGGCGAGGTCGAAGTCCAGGGACTCTAGCAAGCGCCGGGCCGCCTCTCCCCCCGGCGCCGCCGACACCCGGAACCCTGCGCGGGTCAGGAAGGCCTTCAGGAGTTCGCGGATCCGGTCATCGTCGTCCACGACCAGGAGATGTCGGACCCGCCCGGTGGTAGCGTCTTTCACCATGGCCGCCCCCCGCGTCTGCGCCGGTTATGCCATTGACGGCGCGCCCACGCAGGGCTGTAAGGAACGGCCTGCGAGAGGAGATACGTTCCCAATGTCACTTGTTCCCTTCGACGACCGCGATGGATGGATCTGGCTGGACGGCCAGTTTACGCCCTGGCGCGAGGCGAAGGTGCACGTACTGACCCACGGCCTCCATTACGCTTCGGCCGTGTTCGAGGGCGAGCGCATGTATGGCGGGGAAATCTTCAAGCTGCGCGAGCACACGGAACGTCTGTTCAAGTCGGCCGAGATCCTGGATTTCGAAATCCCGTTCACGGTGGACGAGATCGATCAGGCCTGCAAGGAGACGTGCACCCGTAACGGGCTTAAGGACGCCTACGTCCGGCCGATCGCCTGGCGGGGCTCCGAGATGATCGGGGTCTCGGCCCAAAACACCCGGATTCACGTCGCCGTGGCTGTCTGGGATTGGCCGTCCTATTTCTCACCAGAGCAGAAGGCCCAGGGCATCCGGATGTGCTGGGCGAAGTACCGCCGTCCTTCGCCCGATTCAGAGCCGGTGCACGCCAAGGCTACGGGCCTCTACATGATCTGCACCCTGTCCAAGCACGCCGCCGAGAAGGCCGGCTACACCGACGCCATGATGCTCGACTACCGCGGCTACGTGGCCGAGAGCACCGGTTCGAATGTCTTCTTCGTGCAGGATGGCGCCCTGGTTACGCCGACGCCCGACTGTTTCCTGGACGGCCTGACCCGGCAGACGGTGGTCGCCCTGGCCCGTTCAAAGGGCTTGGACGTGATCGAGCGCCACATCCTGCCCGAGGAACTGGCCTCATTCTCGGAGTGCTTCGTGGTGGGCACGGCCGCCGAAGTGACCCCGGTGTCGGAGATCGGCGACTACCAGTTTACCCCCGGTAACATCTCGCTGAGCCTGATGGACGACTACGCCCGGCTGGTGCGCCGCCAGACCTGAAGGCCGGGCTCAGCCCCTCCTGTCGCCCCAGAAGCGGACTGTTCGTTTTGCGACATCACGGGGCAGGGCCTCATAGATCTCGCCATACTCGCGGGCGCGACCCATGGGGTTGTTCTCCCGGCCAAGTACGAGCACGGCTATGGTAATGAAGATGGCGCGGTCAAACCCTGCCGCCTTGCAGACGATGGACAGGGCGTCGAGTTCCCGCCGCTCGTGGATGGTACGCGCCGTCTGGAAGTCGGTGCCCGCCAGCTTCGAGATTGCGACCAGGTAGGCGGTCGTGTCACCGCTCCTGAGGAAGCCAACCAGGACATTGGGGCTTATCGTGCCCCTGACCTCCAGCGCCTTGACCGTCTTCTCAGCCTTGGCGAAATCGGGGGGATAAACGGTCTTGCGGTTGGCCAGGCGGTCCCGGCTCTGCTTGAGGGCCTCGTCCAGCTCCTCCGGTTTGATCTGGGCGTTACGCTGTAGGATGACGTTGCGCATCCGCGCCTCGACGACGAAGTACATCTCGTTGAGCAGGTCGACGGGCAGCTTGGCGTAGCGGACCACGGCCGCCTGCAGGGCGGGATGTTCGACGGCGCGGTCAACGAGGCGCTCGTGGGCCTCGCGGGACAGGTTGGCCGAGGCGTTGGCCAGCAGCACCTCCAGCGTGCCCTCGCCCCCCCTGTCGACAATAACATCTGTAACGCTTGTGGGGAGGTTCGAACGTCTCGAGATCGCCTTGAGGTGGGCGTCGCCTCGGGTTTGCGCCAGGTCGATCAGATCCTCTTCCGATACCGCCCGGGAGAGCTGGAGGATGGGACTGGCGACATCGATGATCTCGTCCCGGGCAAGGGTGCGGATCAGGCGGACAGGCGGAGTACGGGCCAGAGCCATCCGGTTGGCGAGTTCCGCACGGACCCGGCTCTCCATTTCCTGGGCCAACTGGCTCAGGACATCGTCGAAGAGTGCAAGCTCCGGATCATCGATGCGGGGTCCGAACTGGAAATACATGTCCGCAACGCGATGCATCAGCTCGCGCCTGTGTTCGCCGGATTTCTCCTTGGCGAGGTCCATGAGCTCGGCGGCGCTTTGCTTCATGCCCAGGTGACTCTCAGAGGCTGCATTTTCGGCCTGTCTCAGGAGATTGTCTCCCTCAAGTATCAGACTATGGGGTGGCCGTTAACCTCGGCCTAACGGCCACGCCACCACCGCAGGCCAGCACCTTCCAGCCGCTCGAGCCCCGCATGGACCGCGACACCCATCACCGCCAGCACCACCAGGGCGGCGATCATCCGGTCAGTCTGCAGCTTGTTGCCGGCGTCCAGGATCTGCCAGGCGAGGCCCCGAACGCCCCCGGAGCCCGCGGCGAACTCAGCCACCACCGCCCCAATGATGGCCAGGCCGGCGCCGACCTTCAGGCCCTCCATCAGGAAGGGAACCGCCGCAGGGAGCCGCAGCCTGAGGACCCTCTGCAGGCGACTTGCGCCGTAGAGATCGAACAGCCGCTCGAGGTCGGGGTCCGCTGATCTGAGTCCGGTCACCGTTCCGGAGAAGATTGGGAAGAAGGCCACAAGGACCGCCAGGGCGATCACTGCGCGCTCAGGATGGTCGATCCCAACCCAGATGAGGATCAGGGGTGCCACCGCCACCACCGGCGTGACCTGGAGGGCGGAGGCCAGTGGGCGCACGGCGCGCTCGAGAAGCGGGCTCAGGCCGACCAGCAGGGCGAGGGCCAGGGCGGCCCCGGCGGCAAGGACGAGGGCGACCAGGGCGACGGAGAGGGTATTCCAGGCGGCGGGCACCAGGACTGTCAGCCCGGATGCGGCGGCCAGCATCACCTTCGAGGGCGGCGGCAGGAAGTAGGCGGGAACGCCTGTCAGGCGACACGCCGCCTCCCATCCAGCCAGGAGCAACAGGATCAGGACTGCCGGGGCGAGAGCGTCGACGACCCGGTTCATGCGACGGCCTCAGAGCCTGCGGCGAGGAGGCCGGACACCGCCTCCGCCGCCTCGGCGAAGACCGGCCAGGCCCTGAAGCCAGGGGGCCTGGGCAGGGGTGCGTCGACCCGGACCTCGCCGGCGATGCGCCCCGGGCCGCGGGTCAGGACCACGATCCGGCTGGCCATATAGGCGGCTTCCTCGACATTATGGGTGACGAAGACGATCGCCGGCCGGGTCTCGGACCACAGGTGAAGGACGTCGTCGGCCAGGGTGCGCCGGGTGATCTCGTCGAGGGCGGCGAAGGGCTCGTCCAGCATCAACAGGCGCGGACGGGTCACCAGGGCCCGCGCCAGGGAGGCGCGCATGGCCATGCCCCCGGAAAGCTGCGCGGGTCGGGACTCCCCGACCCCGGCCAGGCCCACCCGCGCCAGGGCCTCGGCCGCCCGGGCCCGCGCTTCGGGGCGCGGGGTTCCTGCAAGCTCAAGGGGCAGGGCCACGTTGGCGGCGGCGCTCATCCAGGGCGCCAGGGTCGGGGCCTGGAAGACCACAGAGGTCTCTCCGCGCCCTACGGCCCGATGGACTTGTCCTCGGGTGGCCGGTTCGAGGCCGGCGAGAAGCCGGAGCGCCGTGGACTTGCCGCAGCCTGAGGGGCCGACAAGGGCGACGATCTCGCCCGCCTCTATGGTCAGGGACAGGGGACCGAGGGCGCGGCCCCGACCCTGGTAGTCGACCTCGACCTCCTGAAGGGCGGCGGTGGGACTCACGATCTACTTTCCCGCTGGCCGTACGAAGTCGAGGGTATAGGCCTTCGTGTAGTCGAGGCCCTTGGGATAGACGCCCTGGGCGATCGCCATCTCGGCGAAGGTCTTCCAGCGTCCGTCGGTCATCATGCCGATCCCGCCCGCGGTGGCGTCTCCACCCTCGACCAGGTTGTACTGGCGCATCTTCTCCCGGGCCTGGTCGAGCAGGTCCTGGCTCATCTCCGGATTGTCCTTGAGGATCAGCGCGTCGCCAGGCTTCGGGTCGCCCGTCAGGTAGGACTTCCAGCCGGCGGCGCTTGCCTCGACGAAGGCGCGGACCCGGGCAGGGTCCTTGTCGATCAGCGACTGGGGAACGAAGATCATGGCCGCGTAGGACGGATAGCCGTTATCCGCCAGCAGGAAGACCCGGGGCTTCAGTCCGACGGTCGTCTCGATCGTGAAGGGCTCGCTGGTCAGGTAGCCTTGCTGGGCCACCGACTTGTCGGCGAGGAAGGGGGCGGCGTTGAAGGTGTACTTCCGGATCTGGGAGTCCTCGAACCCGTATTTCGACTTCAGCCAGACCCAGAAAGCCGTGACCGAGGCATCGGACAGCAGGATGGGATGGCCCTTGAGATCCTCGATCCGCTCGATCCCCTGGTCGGGGTGGGCGATCAGGACCTGGGGGTCCTTCTGCATCATGGCCGCGACGGCGCGGACCGGTACGCCCTCAGCGGCCAGGTTGAGGGCGATGAAGCTGTTGGAGCCCATCCCCGCCTCGACGGCGCCGGCGGCGAGCAGTTGCGGGACATTCACGCCCGGCCCGCCCTGGAGGATCTGGACCTTCAGGCCCCGCTTCTCGTACTCGCCGGTCGCCAGCGCCTGGTAGAAGCCGCCCTGTTCAGCCTGGGCGCGCCAGTCGGTGGCAAACCGGATCACGCTGGCGTCCGCACCGGGCTTGCCTGCGTCCTGCCGGGGCGAGCAGGCCCAGGCGAGCGCGGCGAGGGCGAGGAGGGTGAATGTCCTGAACAGCTTCACGGCGTGGCCTCCGGGGGTCTGGGTCCTCTCGGGCAAACTAGGCGCCTTTCAAGGGAAGGCAACTGCGAACGCGACCCCTTGGGTAGAGGCCCAAACGACAAGAGGGCGACGCACCGGTCACCCGGTCCGCCGCCCTCTTCCAGATCCGTTGGGAGATCTGAGTCCCGAGGCAGGTCGGCTGCAGTCCGACGGGTCGCCCCGCCTTTCCCGCCGCGCCTGGGACCGCGATCCTGAGCAACTCCCGGGGTTGCCCCCGATCACCGCTTCGGTCCGGCCCTTCCGCCCGATCTCGTCCGGGTTACCCCTTTCGTGACCACGCATCGCCTTTCGACAAAATTAGCGTCCCACCCGGTAGCCAGTGGAGCAAGGCCCCCGGGGCCCCACGCCGTGGGCGTTTCCGTGCAGGGTCGGTGGACAAGGTGTGGATCCCCGGTGAAGTTTTCGGGATCCATGAGGAAAATCAGGGGCGAGGGGATATCCACTTCTGTGGCTCAGGACCCTGGATCACCTCCGGCCAGGCTGGCCTTGAGCTCTTCGATCTCCAGCCATTCGGTCTCTGCGGCGTCCAGGCGATCCCGGGTGCCGGCCAGCTCTGCGGTGAGGCGGGTGAAGCCCCCGGGGTCACGGCCGTAGAGGCCGGAGTCCGAGAGCCGCACCTCCAGGGCCGCGATCTGAGCGGGCAGGCCGGCGATCAGCGCCTCGGCGGCCTCCAGCCGCCTCTGGTCCCGGTAGGAAAGCTTGGCCGGCCGGGCGGGAGGGGTCGCCACAGGTCGCTCCGCTGTCCTGCGCGCTGGCACCGGCGCGCGCGAGGCCACAGGCGCCAGGAAACCGGGGTTCTGCGCCTCAAAGTCCCGCCAGCCTCCCGGGGTTTCGACGATGTCACCGCGCCCGTTCAGGGCGATGGTGGAGCTCGCCAGGCGGTCGATGAAGTCGCGGTCGTGGCTGACCAGCAGCAGGGTGCCAGCATAGTCGCCCAGGGCCTCCTCCAGAAGGTCCAGGGTGTCCATGTCCAGGTCATTGGTCGGCTCGTCCAGGACCAGCAGGTTGGTAGGCGCGGCCAGGACCCGGGCCAGCAGCAGTCGGTTGCGCTCGCCCCCGGAAAGGCTACGCACCGGCTGGCGTAGCTGGGCGTCCGTGAAGAGGAAGGACTTGGCATAGGCGGCCACGTGCCAGGGCTTGTCCCCCACCAGGATCTGGTCGCCCCCGAGGGGCGCCAGGACCTCCCGCAGGGTCATCTCGGGCTTCAGGTCCGCCCGGTTCTGGTCGAGATAGCCGATCTCCAGCCCCGTCCCCAGCTTCACGCTGCCGGAGTCTGGCTCCAGCTGGCCGACCAGCATCCGCACCAGGGTGGTCTTTCCCGCCCCATTGGGCCCGACCACGGCGACCCGGTCGCCCTTCTGGATCCGGGTGGAGAAGTCGCGGATCACGGTCCGCCCGGCCCAGGCCTTGGAAATCTGGCGCACCTCGATCACCCGCTTGCCAGAGCCCTCCGAGGTCGCCGCCTCCAGGCCCATCGAACCCCGGGACTGGTGCAAGAGTTCGGCCCGCTCGGCCCGCAGGTCCAGCAGCGCCCGCCGGCGGCCCTCATTCCGGGCGCGCCGGGCGGTGACGCCCCGCTGCATCCAGTGTTCTTCCTGCTCCAGGCGCTTCTGCAGGCGTCGGGCGTCCTCTGCCTCGGTCGCCGCAATGCCCTCGGCCCAGGCCTCGAAGTGGGTGAAGCCCCGGTCCAGCTTCCGGACCCGGCGGCCCTCCAGCCAGAAGCACCGGTCAGAGACGCGCTCCAGGAAGGCCCTGTCGTGGCTGACCAGCAGGATCGCCGCCCGGCTGGAAGCAATCTCACCTTCGAGGGTGGCGATGGCGGGAATGTCGAGGTGGTTGGTCGGCTCGTCCAACAGTAGGACGTCGGCGTCCCGGGCGAAGGCCGCGGCCAGGGCCGCCCGCCGGACCTCGCCGCCAGACAGGCCTTCGGAAGGCTTGGAGGCAGACAGGCCGAAGGTCTGCAGGGCGGCCTCGGCTTCGTGCGTCGCAGCGCCAGCGGCGATCAGGTGATCGAGGACGGTCGGGCCGGTGATCACCGGCTCCTGGGGGACCCAGGCGATGCGCAGGCCGGGAACCTGGGTCTTCTCGCCATCGTCGACCTCCACCTCGCCGGCCAAGATTCTGAGCAGGGTGGTCTTGCCCGCCCCGTTTCGGCCGACCATGCAGGCGCGGCAGCGGGGGTCGAGGGCAAGGTCGACCCCGTCGAACAGCATGCGCGGCCCGTCTGCGAGACGGACCTGCCTGAGAGCGAGGACCGGTGGCTTCATCGCGCCCCCTTAACCCCCGTTGCCCTATCGTCCAAGCCCCGCTGGGCTGCGGGGTGGCGTCGCCCTCGCCTCCCGGCTAGACAGATCCCATGACGCGTCCCTTCTGGGAGACCACCTCCCTCGAGCGCATGAACCGCGAACAGTGGGAAAGCCTCTGCGACGGCTGTGGCCTGTGCTGCCTGATCCGCTTCGAGGACGTGGACAGCGGCGAGGTGATCCCGACCCGGGTGCATTGCCGCCTGCTCGATGCCGCCACCTGCAGCTGCTCGAACTATCCCGGCCGTAAGCGCGAGGTGCCAGACTGTATTTCCCTGACCCCGGCCATCATCCCCAGGCTCGGTTGGATGCCGAAGTCCTGCGCCTATCGTCGTCTCCATGAGGGGCGGGGGCTCGCCGACTGGCATCCTTTAATCAGCGGCGATCCGGAAAGCGTGCACCGGGCAGGCGTGTCGGTGCGGGGACAGACGATCTCGGAGTCCGAACTCGAGCACGAGGACGACATGGTCGACCACGCTGCGCCCGACCTCCTGGCCGAACGCGGCCGGGACACCTGAGGCGGTAGAACTTCCTAAGCGTTGCGATTATGCAACACTTGCCCTTGCGGACCTGACGTCGGACCCTAACTCAGAAGCCGGTTTGTTTTCCCAGCTGAGGTGACCCCCGTGGCGCGAGATCCCTACGAGGTGCTCGGCGTTCTGCGCAGCGCCGGGGCCGATGATATCCGCAAGGCCTTCCGGAAGCTGGCCAAGAAGCATCACCCGGATGCCAATCCTGGCGACAAGGCCTCTGAAGAGCGGTTCAAGCAGGTCAGCGCGGCGTTTGACCTTCTCGGGGACGTGGACAAGCGCCGCAAGTTCGACGCCGGCGAGATCGACGCCGATGGCCGGGAGGTCTTCCGGGGCTTCCCCGGCGGCCAGGGCGGCGGCCAGGGACCGGGCTTCGGCGGCGGCGGATTCGAGTCCGCTGATTTCAACGATATCCTGGGCGAGATGTTTGGACGGCGGGGCGGCCGTGCAGGCACCCGCGGCGAGGCGGGCCCTGGCCCCGGGTTCTCGGCTCGCGGATCTGACGTCCGCGCGCGCCTGGAGGTCGACCTCGAGGAGGCCATACTCGGTGGCAAGAAGCGCATCTCTTTCCAGGACGGGCGGACCCTCGACGTCACCATTCCCGCCGGCGCTGGCGATGGGCAGACCCTTCGTCTGAGAGGGCACGGCGAGGCGGGGCGGGGCGGCAAGGGCGACGCCCTGATCGAACTTGTGATCCGGCCTCATCCTGTCTTCCGAAAGGAAGGCGAGCAGCTCGTGATGGACCTGCCAGTCTCCATCCCGGACGCCGTGCTCGGCGGACGGGTCCAGGCTCCCACGCCAGACGGGCCCGTCAGCATTTCAGTGCCCAAGGGCGCGAATTCGGGACAGTCCCTTCGGCTCAAGGGCAAGGGGCTTGCGGACGGTCGCGGTGGGAGGGGCGACCTCATCGCCCGCATTCAGCTCATGCTTCCTGACGCCCCGGATTCCCAGCTTGAGGCCTTCGCCACGCGCTGGCGAGAGGACCGGCCCTATGCGCCCCGGCGCCGCTGAAGGCGGCGGTTCAGCCGGGGTTCATGCGATCCGTCACAGGATTACGCCATGAGCCGGACCCTTCCGATCGTTTCCGCCCGGGCGGCGGCCTTGCTGGCGACGGTGATGCTGGTGGCGGCATCCGGACCTTCGACGGCCCAGACGCCCCAGCGGCGGCCCGACCAGGACCGGGCCCGGGATGCCGTGCGTGAGGGAAGCCTGGCCCCCCTGTCCCAGGTCCTCGCCGCCATTGCCGCACGGACCCCGGGCGAGCAGCTGGACACCCGCTTCGGCGAGACCGTCGACGGCCGACCTGTCTACCTGATCACCTGGCGCACCTCCGATAACCGGGTGCTGGTCTTCGTGGCGGACGCCCGGACGGGTCGAATCCTCGAGCAGAGGGGAGGCTGATCCCGTGCGCCTCCTGCTTGCCGAAGACGACCCAGACCTGGCCCGCAGCCTCAAGCTCGCCCTCGCGGAGGCGGGATACGCCGTCGACCTGGCCTCCGATGGCGGAGAGGCGGGGTTCCTGGGCGAAACCGAACCCTATGACATCGTGGTCCTGGACCTGGGCCTGCCGGTGGTCGACGGCGTTTCTGTTCTGCGGCGCTGGCGGTCGGCAGGGGTTTCAACCCCGGTCCTCATCCTCACCGCCCGGGACGGGTGGGCCGAGAAGGTCGAGGGCTTCGACGCCGGCGGTGATGACTACCTGACCAAGCCCTTCAACACCGCCGAACTGTTGGCCCGGCTTCGGGCTCTCCTGCGGCGGGCGGCGGGTCGGGCGACGGCCAGCCTGTCCAGCGGCGACCTGGTCCTGGATCCCGGCGCAGCCTCCGTCACCCTGGCGGGCGAGCCGGTGCGCCTGACCTCGCTGGAGTACCGTCTCCTGCACTACCTCATCATGCACGCGGGGCGGGTGATCAGCCGGACCGAACTGACCGAGCATCTCTACGACCAGGATTTCGACCGGGACTCCAACACCATGGAGGTGATCATCGCCCGGCTACGACGGAAGATCGGGGCCGACCGGATCCTCACCCAGAGGGGCCTCGGCTACAGGCTTGGCGGCCCGCCGGGGCCTGAGCCGGCGTGACCGCATCCCCCGGCCCTTCCCTGGTCCGAAGGCTGGTCCTTCTGGCCGCCGTCGGGCTGACAGCTGTCCTGGCGGCCGCGACCCTGCTCCTCGGCCTGCTCTTCGAACAGGCCGCTCTTCGCCGCTTCGACCAGGGCCTTGCAGACCTGACGGACAGCCTTGCCGCCGCCGCCCAGCCCGCCGCCGGGGAAGCGCTCACCGTCCGCGACCTCGGCGACCTGCGGACCCTCAGGGTCTATTCAGGTCGCTACTGGCAGGTGCTTAGGCCCCGGACCGGCGGCTCCGGCACCGTGCTCGCCCGGTCCCGATCCCTCTGGGACCTCGAGCTGTCGTCACCAGCCGGTCTGGCGCAGCGTCTGGAGGCCCAGCCCGCTGGCACGGTCAGCTACGAGGTTCCCGGGCCCTCCGGCCAGAAACTCCGGGTCCGCGCCACGCGGCTGGTCCTGCCCGGCGATCCGGCACCGGTGATCGTCCTGGCGGCCGAGGACCGGCGTCCCGTCGATGCGGACGTGAGGGGATTCTTCGCCGCGACCTCTGTGGTCTTCGTCCTCTTGGCGGCGGGCCTGGTTGCGGCGGTGGTGGTTCAGGTCAGGCTGGGGCTCAGGCCGCTCTTCGCCCTTAGTGACGAGGTCGCGGACCTCCGGTCGGGGCGGGCGGAAAGTCTTCTCAGGACCTATCCGCGCGAGCTGCGCCCCCTGGCGGACCAACTCAACGCCCTGATGCGCCACAACCGCGACACCCTGGAGCGCCAGCGCGCCCATGTGGGCAACCTCGCCCACGCCCTCAAGACGCCCCTCGCGGTGCTGACCACCGCCGCCTTTCGGGAGACGGGCGCTCTGGCCGACATGGTCTCGCAGCAGGCCGGGGTCATGGTGAGGCAGGTGGATCACCACCTCCGCCGGGCCCGGGCTGCCGCCCGCCATGCCGGGGCGGGCCAGTCCACCGGGGTGGCGGCCGTGCTCGACGAAATCGCCCGCACGCTTGGCCGGCTGTACGCGGAGAAGGGCCCCAGGATCGACTGGGACGCCCCGGAGGAGCTCATTTTCCTGGGCGAGCGCCAGGACTTGCTCGAGATGGCGGGGAACCTTCTTGAGAACGCCTGCAAGTGGGGCCGAAGCCGGGTTCGGGTGGTCGCAAAGGCTGTTGGGACCGACAGGCTCTTCCTGACCATCGACGATGACGGGCCGGGTCTGGCACCGGCGGAGCGCGAGGCTGCCATGGCCCGGGGCGCGCGCCTGGACGAGTCGGCCCCCGGTTCAGGTCTGGGCCTCAGCATTGTAAGGGACCTCGCCCGGGCCTACGGCGGCGACCTGCAACTCTCCGAATCTCCCCTTGGCGGCCTGCGGGCCCAGGTGGACCTGCCGCGTACGCTGGCCTGACGCGACGGCACCCCTCGCCCTTGCGCGCCAAACCGGCTAAACGGCGCCCATGGTCGTTTTCTGGACGGCAGCGGGTCTGCTCTCGGTCGCCGCTGCGGCAGTCGTCTTCCTCAGGGCAGCCCGGTCCGCCGCGGAATCCGGCCTCACGGATCCGACTCTCGACGTCTATCGCCGTCAACTGACCGAAATCGACGATCTTGCCGAACGCGGTCTCATGGAGGCCGAAGAACGGGATGCCACCCGCGTCGAGGCCGGACGACGCCTGTTGGCGGCCGCAGAGGGCCCCCAGGCCGGCTGGACGGCGTCTGAGGCACAGAGACCCGTCGTCCTGGCGGCGGCGGCAGCCGTCGGTGTCCTGGCCCTCGCCGGCTATCTCGTCGTGGGCAAACCCGGGTTGCCAGACCAGCCCCTGCAGCGGCGGGTCGAAGCCTGGCGGTCCAGCCCTCTCACCGATCTCGACGCCCCCCAGTTGGCTGCCGTCCTTCGCCAGGCCCTCAAGGTGCGCCCCGAGGCCGAGGGCTATCGATTCCTCGCCCTTGCCGAAGCCCAGTCCGGCAATCCGGCCGCCGCAGCCAAGGCCCTGCGCCGGGCGGTCGCGCTCGCGCCGGAACGGGCCGACCTCTGGGAAATGCTGGGCCTCAGCCTGATCAGCGGGGCGGGGGGCGAGGTGACCCCCGACGCTCGGGAGGCCCTCACCACGTCCCTTCGCCTCGCGCCCGGCTCCCTCGTCTCCCGATTCCATCTTGCCCGGGCAAGAGCGGCGTCGGGCGACCGTGAGGGCGGGGTCCGGGACCTCCAGGCGATCGCTTCTGACCTTCCGGCCGGGGACCCCCGCCGGGCCGACATCGAAACGGCGATCCGTGAAGCCCAGGCGCCCGCCGGGCCTGTGGCCGACGGTCCGGCCTCGGAGATGATCGGGCGTATGGTGTCCGGGCTTGCCCAGCGCCTCCAGGCCAATCCGGACGACCCGGAGGGCTGGATCCGCTTGGTTCGCTCCTACGCCGTCCTGGGGGATGCAGCAAAGCGCGACGCCGCCCTCGACCGGGCCCGTCGGCGCTATTCCGGCACGCCTGACATCCTGGGGCGCCTGGAAGCGGCGGCTCGCACGGAGCCGATGAAATGAGCGGTCTCCTTCCCAAATCCCCCCGGGCGAGACGGCGGCTGACCATCCTCGCGGCGGTGGCGCCCGTCCTGGTCCTGGCGGTGGGCCTCACCCTCTGGGGGCTCCGCGGGTCCATCTCCTATTTCTACACGCCCGCCCAGGCCGACGCCGCCAAGCCACCGCCGGGACGGTCCGTGCAGCTGGGCGGCCTGGTCGTCGCCGGCAGTGTGGTCAAGTACGCCGACGGGCGGGTCGAGTTCACCGTCAGGGATAATCAGGCCGCTGACCGTGTCCATTACCAGGGTGACCTGCCGGACCTCTTCCGGGAGGGACAGGGGATCGTGGCCACCGGAACCTTCCGCCGGGATGGCGCCTTCGAGGCGCGCCAGGTGTTGGCCAAGCATGATGAAAATTACATGCCCAAGCAGGTCAGCGAGTCCCTGAAGGCCCAGGGTGAATGGCGCGGCGACGGTGCGCCGGGACGGTACGCGCCATGATCACCGAGTTCGGCGCTTTCGCCCTGATCCTCGCCCTGGTCCTGTCCCTGGCCCAGGTGCTGCTGTCCGTCCTCGGCAGGTATCGGCGCTCGGGCCTCCTGGCGGGGGCGGGGGAGGGTGCGGCCCTGGCTGCCTTCGGCGCCCTGGCCCTGGCCTTCGCGGCCCTGATTCACGCCTTCGTCACGTCCGATTTCTCGGTGGCCAATGTCGCGGCCAACTCCCACTCGGAAAAGCCGCTCCTGTACCGGGTCTCCGCCACCTGGGGCAGCCACGAGGGCTCCATGCTGCTCTGGAACCTCGCCCTGACGGGATTCGGCGCTGTGCTCGCCGGCCGGGGGCGGGATCTGCCTCGCGATCTCAAGGCTGTGGCGGTGGCAGTGCAGGGCCTGATCGGGTCGGTCTTCCTGGCCTATACCGTGCTGGCCTCCAACCCCTTCGTCCGCCTCGCCGATCCGCCCGTGGAGGGCCGTTCTCTCAATCCCCTGCTCCAGGACCCGGCCCTGGCCGTCCATCCGCCCTTCCTCTACGCAGGCTATGTCGGCATGTCGGTGGTTTTCTCCCTGGCGGTCGCGGCCCTGGTGGAGGGTCGGATCGACGCGGCCTGGGCCCGCTGGGTGCGCCCCTGGACCCTTGCGGCCTGGAGCTTCCTGACCGTTGGCATCACCCTGGGGGCCTTTTGGGCCTACTACGAGCTGGGCTGGGGCGGCTGGTGGTTCTGGGATCCCGTCGAGAACGCCAGCTTCATGCCCTGGCTGGTCGCCACCGCCCTCCTGCACTCGGCCGTCGTGACGGAGAAGCGGGGCGCGCTTCCCGGCTGGACGGTATTCCTCGCCATCACCGCCTTCAGCTTCTCCATGTTGGGTGCCTTCCTGGTGCGCTCGGGCGTCCTGACCTCCGTCCATGCCTTCGCCGTGGACCCGACCCGGGGCGTACTGCTTCTCGGCATCCTCCTGGCGACGGCCGGGTCGGCCTTCACCCTCTTCGCCTTTCGGGCACCTGGCCTCGCCGCCGGCGGCGTCTTCGCGCCGGTCAGCCGCGAGAGCGCCCTGGTGGCGAACAACATCCTCCTGTCGGCGGCGACCCTCACGGTCCTCCTGGGCACGCTCTTCCCCCTGATCCGGGAGGCGGTCAGCGGTGAGGCGATCTCGGTCGGCGGTCCCTACTTCAACCTGACCTTTACGCCCCTGATGGCCGTACTGTGCCTTCTGGTCCCCTTCGGCCCCCTGCTGGCCTGGAAGCGAGGCGACCTGTCGCCGGCCTTCCGGGCGCTCATTCCCGCCCTTGTCCTGGGCGTGCTTGTCGGCCTGGCAGCCCTCTGGCTCCTGACGCCCCGCAAGGCCTTCGCCAGCCTTGGCCTCGGCCTGTCGGCTTGGCTTATTGTGGGTGCCCTGGCCGAGGCCGCCCAACGGATTCGGCTCTTCCAGGGCCCCCTTGCGGAGAGCCTTCGCCGCTTCCGGGGCCTACCACGGGGGGCCTGGGGGACGACCCTTGCCCACCTGGGTCTGGGCGTTTTTGTCCTCGGCGCCTGCTTCGAGACCGGCTGGAAACTCGAGGCTGCACAGACCCTGGCGCCGGGCCAGTCCCTGCGGGTCGGTGCCTGGGAGCTGGTCCTGAAGGATGTCCGCCCCGTCGATGGACCGAACTACGATGCCGAAACGGCACGCATCTCGGCCCGGCGGGATGGGCAGGAGGTCTGCGCCCTGACGCCGTCCCGCCGGTTCTACCCGGCTGGGGGCCAAACTACCTCGGAGGTGGCTATCTGCACGGTGAACCTCAGCCATCTCTACGTGGTTCTGGGTGAACGCAGACCGGGGCCGGAGGGGCGTGGGGTCTGGTTGGTCCGGGGCTTCTGGAACCCCTTGGCCCTGCTCATCTTCATCGGCCCGGCGATCATGGCCCTTGGCGGACTCGTCTCACTGACAGACCGCAGGCTCCGGCTGGCGGCGGGTCGCCGGCGCGAGATCCGGCCTTGAGGCGGCTCGGGGTGCCCTTGGCCGTCGCCCTGGCGGCCGCCCTGTGCCTGGCGGCGGCCTCGGATCCTGCGGAGCGCCTTCCGGACCCTACCCAGGAGGCCCGCGCCCGGGCCCTCTTCCAGGAGGTGCGCTGCATGGTCTGCCAGAACGAGTCCATCGCGGATTCCGAAGCCGGCCTCGCGGTCGATCTGCGCCGCCTCGTTCGAGAGCGCATTGCCTCTGGCCAGGACGACGCCCAGGTCCGGGGCTGGCTGGTCGACCGCTACGGCGAATTCGTCCTCCTGCGGCCCTCCTTCTCCTGGGCGAACCTTGCGCTTTGGCTGGCACCCCTGGCGGCGGTGATCGCCGGCGTCCTGGCCCTTGCAGCGCATCTACGACGGCCTGTTCTGCCCGACGCCGCCCTCACAGAAGCGGAGGCGAGGCGCCTGTCCGATCTGTTGGCGGGCACGGATGGCCATGATCCTGCCCTGAAATCGTCTCGGGACGATCCCAATGCATGACGTAATCCTCATTTGAGCGGACCCCCGCTATTTGGCATGTAGGTTTATACCCAGCTGCGAAGGATCGCGGCGGGCCGAAGGGAAAGAAGTGCGCACCATGAGCTCGAACAAGAGCCGTTACCTCTTTGGGGCCCTCGCGGGTGCCGTAGTCGCTGGCACCGCCATGGCCGCGGGTGCCGGGCTCAACGCCGCCGAGCGCACGGGAAGTGATCCGACCGCGACGCCAGCGGCAGCGGCCCGTCCCAACTTCGCCCCGCCTCCGGGGGCGCCCATGTCCTTCGCCGACATCTTCGAGAAGGTCTCCCCCGCGGTGGTTTCGATCAACGTGACGAGCCGGGTCGACATGTCCCGCCTGCACCGGCAGATTCCGGGCCTGCCCTTCGAGGTGAAGCCGCCCGGGCAGGGTGGCGAGGACGACAACGAGGCCGGAAACGGTCCGCGCCGGCAGTCGGCCGGGTCGGGCTTCTTCATCTCGGCCGACGGCTACGTGGTGACCAACAATCACGTCATCGAGGACGCCGAGAGCATCAAGGTTGTCCTGAAGGACGAGACCGAGCTTGAGGCGACAGTCGTCGGACGCGACGAGGGCACCGACATCGCCGTCCTCAAGGTCAAGGGCACGGGCTACACCTTCGTCAACTTCGAGAATTCCGCCCGGCCCCGGGTGGGCGATTGGGTGCTGACCGTCGGCAACCCCTACAACCTGGGCGGGACTGCCACCGCCGGCATCGTCTCGGCCTACGGACGGGACATCGGCGAGACCTTCGTCGACTACATCCAGATCGACGCACCCATCAACCGGGGCAATTCCGGCGGACCGACCTTTGACATCTTTGGACGTGTAATCGGGGTCAACACCGCCATTTTCTCACCCACCGGGGGTTCCGTGGGTATCGGCTTCGCCGTACCCGCCGACGTGGCCGCCAGGGTTTCCCGCCAGCTGATCTCCAACGGCAAGGTGGTGCGCGGCTATATCGGCGCCACCATCCAGAACTTCGACGAGGACATGGCCGCCGCCCAGGGCATGGCCGGGCAGAAGGGCGCTATCGTCGCCGAGCTCACGCCTGGAGCTCCGGCGGACAAGGCGGGCCTTGTTGCCGGCGATATCGTCCTCTCGGTTAACGGGGTGCGCGTGAAAAGCTCTGCGGAGCTGACGCGGCAGGTCGCCACAGCGGCCCCCGGGGACCTCCTGCGGCTGCAGGTGATCCGTGATGGCAAGCCGCGGACCTTCGACATCCGCTCGGGCGTCCGTCCCTCGGAGGCCCAGCTTGCGGCGGGTCCCGCAGGTTCCGGCGGGACCGGGCCCGGGCCCGCTCGTCCCGCCCCCGCCCCCGGCCAGGCCATCCTCGGTATGATGGTCACACCCCTCGACGACGCCGGCCGCCGCCGAGCCGGCCTTCCGGCCGATGTCCGCGGCCTCATCATCGGGGCTGTGGAACGAAATTCCGACGCCGCATCCAAGGGACTTCAGGCCAATGACGTGATCATGCGCGCAGGTGACCGGACCCTGGCCATGCCTTCGGACCTGGCCGCGGTGGTCGAACAAGCCCGGAAGGCGGGTCGGCCCAGCGTCCTCGTCGCTGTCTGGCGCGGAGGCAGGACCATCTTCCTGCCGATCAAGATCGCCGACTGATCCGGGCCGTGGGCATGAAGATCCTGATCGTCGAAGACGACCAGCCCGCCGCCGAGGTTATGGCTCGGGGTCTCCTGGATGCCGGCCACGCCTGCACCCTGTGTCCAGACGGCCTGGTCGGGCTCGAGGCCGCCCGCAGGGGCAGCTTCGACGTCATGATCGTCGATCGCATGATGCCCTGCCTGGATGGGGTCGGCCTCGTCGAGACCCTCCGCCGGGACGGAGATGAGACGCCCGTCCTCTTCCTCTCGGCCCTGGGCGAGATCGAGGACCGGGTTACTGGCCTGCGGGCCGGAGCGGACGACTACCTGGTCAAGCCCTACGCCTTCGCTGAGCTCATCGCCCGGGTCGAGGCCCTGGCGCGGCGGCGGGAGACCGGATCGGTTCTCACCTTTCTCAGGGTCGGAGACCTGGAGATGGACCTCATCGGGCGCAAGGTCCAAAGGGCGGGCCGCGAGATCGACCTGCAACCCCGGGAGTTCCAGCTGCTGGAGTTCCTGATGCGGCACGCCGGACAGGCCGTGACCCGGACCATGCTGCTCGAGAAGGTCTGGGAGTACCACTTCGATCCCCAGACCAACGTCATCGACGTCCACATCTCGCGGCTGCGCTCCAAGATCGACAAGGGATTCGAGCACCCCATGCTCGAGACGATCCGTGGGGCAGGGTACCGGCTGGATGCCTGAGGCCCCGGCGCCCCCCACCGGGAGTTTCCTGCGGCTCTTCAGGGCGGCGCCCTTCAGACTGACCCTCCTGACGTTGGCCCTCTTTGCCTTCGCCGGGGCCGTCCTCATGGCCTATGTCTATATGGCCGCCGCCGGCGAGGCCCGGAGGCGGACGGACGCGGATATCCGCCGGGAGGCGGACAGCCTGGTCGCAGTCTACAACCGTTCGGGCCCCGCCGCCCTCAACCCCGTCCTGGTGACCCGGATGGCCGGCGAGCGGCGCTTCGTCTATCTCTTCCTGGCCCCGGACGGCGCCAAGATTACCGGTTCCCTCGCCCAGAGCCCCGTCGAAAACTTCACCGGTGCCGCGACCTGGGTCCGCTTTTCCCTGGCTGGGCAGGGTGCGGCAGGGCGCCCCCAGTCGATCCCCGCCCGGGGCCTGCAGCTGCGCCTCTCCGGCGGTGAGACCCTCTTCGTCGGCGCCGACGCCAGCGACGACCGGGATTTCATCGTGACCATCGTCCGGGGCCTCTGGGGCGCCGGCGCCCTGTTGGTGGTTCTTGGAATAGCCGTTGGGCTCCAGGCCAGCCGCAACTTCACCCGCGCCATGACCGGGCTCACAGATGTCGTGGCGGCCGCGAGGAATGGGAACCTTGCAGCTCGCGCCCCTGTGCGGGGGGCCGGGGACGAGCTCGACCAGCTGGCCGAGGGGCTGAACGACATGCTCGACCGGCTCGACCGCTCCATGTCCGCCCACCGGCACGCCGGCGACGCCATCGCCCACGACCTGCGCTCGCCCCTGACCCGCCTGAAGGCCCGGCTGGAGACCGCCCTGCTCGATGCCGAGGCCGGACGGGGTGACGCTCGCCTGGCCCTGGGCCAGGCCCTGGACGACACTGACGGCGTCCTGAGGACCTTTTCCGCCGTACTCTCCATCTCCCGCCTACAGGCGGCCGGAGAGGCGCCCAATGCGGTGCGCTTCGATCCTGCGGCCATGGTTCGCGACATGACGGAACTGTACGGCCCGCTCTGCGAGGACAAGGGGCTCGAGATCGCCTCGGACATCTCCGCAGGCCTGGCCGTGAGGGGTAATCCCGCCTTCCTCGCCCAGGCCCTCGCCAACCTCGTGGACAATGCCGTGAAGTACACCCCGGCCGGCGGAGCGATAAGGGTTCGGCTTCGACGCATGGCCTCCAGCGAAGTCGAGATCTCGGTGACGGACACGGGTCCTGGAGTGGCGACAGCCGACCGGGACCGGGTCGTCCAGCGCTTCGTGCGCCTGGAGAACAGCCGCAACCTGCCCGGCGTTGGCCTTGGCCTGTCCCTGGTCGCCGCTGTCGCCGAGGCCCACGGCGGCCGGTTCGAGCTGGGGGATGGGCCGGGCGTCTTTGACGGTTCGGGACCGGGGCTCCGCGCCGCCGTCGTCCTGCCCTCGGCGCCATGACCCCCCTGGGCCAGCGGCTGTCCCCCTGTGGCCCAGTGCTGGACGCCCGGCCTGCCGAACGCCTCCTCGACGCCATCGCCGCAGTGCGCGACCTCTCCCCGGCCGAACGCGCGGCCCTTGCGCCGGTCTTTGGTGCGTCGGGCTATCTCGCAGGACTCGCCCGCCGGGATCCAGCCCGCATGGCCCGGCTCCTCGATTCTGACCCCGAGGCCAGTCTCGACCGGATCCTGGATGCCACCGGCCTCCTGGCCGCCGCCTCTCCAGAGGTCGCTGGCCCGGGTCTCCGGCAGCTCAAGGCAGAGCTTCATCTCCTGACGGCCATCGCCGACCTTGGGGGCGCCTGGGATCTGGACCAGGTCACCGGCGCCCTGGCCCGATTTGCCGACTCCGCCCTCGCCGCGGCCCTGTCCAGCGCCGCGGGTGCCGAGGTCGCCGCCGGCCGCCTCGTCCCGCCACCCGACGACAGTCGCGGACCGGTTCCGGGATTTTTCTGCATCGCCATGGGCAAGCACGGTGCCTTCGAGCTCAATTATTCGAGCGACATCGACATCTCGATCTTCTTCGATCCCGAAGCCCTGCGGCTCTCACCGGGGATCGAACCCCAGGCCTTTGCGGTCCGCCTGACCCACAAGCTGACGGAGCTGATGCAGGAGCGCACCGCTGACGGCTATGTCTTCCGCATGGACCTGAGGCTGAGGCCGGACCCGGGCTCAACGCCGCCAGCGGTCTCGACCGTCGCCGCCTTCGAATACTACGAGAGCGTTGGCCAGAACTGGGAGCGGGCGGCCTTCATCAAAGCCCGGCCCTGCGCCGGCGACATCGCCCGAGCCGACGCCTTCCTGGCGGAGCTACAGCCCTTCATCTGGCGTCGGAACCTGGACTTCGCCGCCATAGCCGACATCCATTCCATCAAGCGCCAGATCCACATCCACAAGGTCGATGATCGTCTTTCGGCCCGGGGCGCGGACCTCAAGCTCGGCCGGGGTGGTATCCGCGAGATCGAGTTCTACGTCCAGACACAGCAGCTGATCCTCGGGGGTCGTCACCCGGGGCTGCGAAGCCTTCGCACCCTTGACGCCCTCGCTGCCCTGGCCGCAGCCGGGCACGTGTCGGACGCGGCTCGTGACGAGCTTGGCGACGCCTACCGCCGCCTCCGCGACCTGGAGCACAGGGTGCAGATGCTCGCCGACGAGCAGACTCACCGCCTGCCGGAGTCCGATTCCGAACGCCGGCGGGTCGCGGCCCTTTCCGGCTTCGACCGGCTGCGCAGCTTCGATGCGCACGTCGAGCGGATCCTGAAGGTCGTCAACCGACGCTATGGCGAACTCTTCCCCGGCGAGGAGCCCCTGTCGTCCCGCTTCGGCAGCCTGATCTTCACGGGCGTCGACGACGATCCCGAAACCCTGCGCACCCTGGCCCGAATGGGCTTCTCCAGTCCCGCCCAGGTGTCCGGGACGATCCGCGCCTGGCACCACGGACACATCGCCGCCACCCGCTCCGAGCGCGGGCGCGAACTCTTCACCCGCCTGGCCCCCCGTCTGCTCGAGGCCACCCAGGCCACCGGGGCCCCGGACGCGGCCTTCACCCGCTTTGGGGCGTTCTTCTCGCGCCTGTCCAGCGGGGTCCAGCTCCAGTCTCTCTTCCTCGCCCAGCCGGCGATCTTCGCCCTGATCGTCGAGGTGATGGCCTTTGCCCCCCGCCTGGCGGACACCCTGGCGCGCCGTCCCGCTGCCCTCGATGCCCTGCTGGATCCGGCCTTCTTTGGCGATATCGACCCGCAGGAGGATCGCAAGGCCCTGCAGAGCGCCGTCGCCAGGGCGACCGACTTCGAGTCGGCCATGGATACCGTCCGTCGCCAGCACCGGGAGCAGGCCTTCCGTATCGGTGTCCAGGTGATGAGTGGATCGGCGGGCGCCGAGGCCGCTGGCCATGGCTTTGCCGGCCTTGCGGACGCCAGCATAGAGGCCTTGGCACCCGTCGCCCTGGCCGAAGCCGTCCGCCTTGGGGGCGACTTCGAGGGGCAGGTGGCGGTGGTCGCCCTCGGGAAGTGCGGATCCCGCGAGATGAGCGCGGGCTCTGACCTCGACCTGATGACCGTTCACAGGGCAGCGACGCCAGATACCGTCTCCACTCTCAAGGGCTGGTCTGCGGAAACCTTCTACGCCCGCTTCACCCAGCGGCTGGTGGCCGCCCTGTCCCTGCCGACGTCGGAAGGCGAGCTTTACGAGGTCGACATGCGCCTGCGGCCCTCTGGCTCCAAGGGTCCTGTCGCCGTCGCCTTCACCGCCTTCGGCGCCTATTACGCGACCGAGGCCGAGACCTGGGAGTTCATGGCCCTGACCCGCGCCCGGGTGGTCTGGTCCAGCGATCCCGCCTTCGCCAGGGACCTGGCCGACGCCATCGAGACGACCTTGCGCCAGCCCCGCGACGCCGCCGTCCTGGCCCGCGAGGTGCGCGAGATGCGCGCCCTCATCACCCAGGAAAAGCCCGCGTCGGGCCTCTGGGATATGAAGCTCGCACCCGGAGGGCTGGTGGACATCGAATTTGCCGCCCAGTTTCTACAGCTCGCCCATGCCCATGCGGGCGGCCCCCTTCGCGCTGGGACCGCAGACGCCCTGGAGGCCATGGCCGCAGCGGGACTGGCCGCCTCGGTCGGTCCCCTCCTGGAGGCCTGGACCCTCCAACAGAACCTGACCCAGATGCTCCGCCTCGCGCTTGGGGACGCCGGCGACCCCGCGGATCAGCCCGACGCCTTCAGGCGCAGGCTGGCCCGGGCCGGTGGCACCCGCGACTTCCGCAGCCTCGTCACCCGTCTGGGGCGGACCCGCAAGCGCGCGCAGGAAGCCTTCGAAACCCTTGTCTGCCCTTGAAACGCCGGAATTGAGGGTTCAATTCGTTTAACAACCAAGGACCGGAGATTCCCAAGTGCGTCTGAACCTTTCCGCCAGCGCAGCCGCGCTATCCGCCCCGGCCCTTCTGACGGTTCTCTGGGCCGCGCCGGCGACCGCCCAGATGGGCCCGCCCAAGCTGGACCAGAACGGCGACGGAAAGGTGCTCTACGCCGAGTACCGGTCCGCCAACGTGGACAAGACCCTTCAGACCCTGGATTCTGACAAGAACGGTCAGGTCTCCCGGGCCGAGTTCGACAAGGTCGCCGGTATGGCCCGCACCTTCGGCGGAGCCAAGGCTGAGGCGGCCATGAGCCAGATATGGCGCACGACAGACGTCAACGGAGACGGATCCATGTCCCGGTCGGAGTTGGAGACCGCCAGCAAGCGCCGTTTCGACGCTGGAGACTCCAACCGCGACGGGGCCCTGGACAAGACAGAGGTGGCCGCCATGCGGCAGAGACAACGTGTCGCGACCGGCAACTGACGCCCTCGGGCGCATCCATTCCGAAGGGCCGGCGGCGTCTTCACGCGTCGACGACCCGGATGCAGACCTCGTCCGCAGGGTCGGATCCGGGGACCTTTTGGCTGTCCGGGCCCTGACCGCCCGCAAGCTGCCGCGCCTGACCGCCCTCGCAGCCCGTGTGCTGGGAGACGCCGCCGAGGCCGAGGATGTCGCCCAGGAATCCCTGATCCGGGCCTGGCGGCAGGCGCCGGTCTGGCGCTTCGGGGAAGCCCGCTTCGACACCTGGCTCCACAGGGTGACCCTCAACCTCTGCCGGGACCGGCTGCGCAGGGTCCGTCCGGGGGGGCCGCAGGACCTGGAGGCCCTGGTCGACCCCGGCCCGGCGCCGGACCGGGGGCTGGAGGCCAGGGACGTGGGCGACCGCGTGGCTGCAGCCATGGCCATCCTTCCCGCCCGCCAGCGCGAGGCGGTCGTCCTCTGCCATTACCAGGAGATGGGCAACATCCAGGCCGCCGCCGCCCTCGGGATCAGCGTCGAAGCCCTGGAAAGCCTTCTCTCGCGTGGGCGACGAGCCCTGCGCACGGCCTTGTCGGACCTCGTCGCATGACCCCGCGCCCAGATTCCCTGGCCGCCGCAGAGGCGCGGGTGCGCCAGCTGGCCGAGTCTTTTGGCGGGGACCCCGCCCGGTGGCCCGAGGCGGATCGCCTGGGTGCCGAGGCCTGGATCGCTGCCCATCCCGCTGAGGCCCGGCAACTTCTCGACGATGCGCGTTCGCTGGATCGCCTGTTGTTCGCCTGGGAGGCCCCGCGTCCGACGGAGGGCGTAACAACGCGGGTGCAGTCCGCCGCCCCGGTTCAGGTCCGGCAATCCCTCCGGCGCGCCTGGGTGCTGACCCTGACCGGTGGTGCCGCCCTCGCTGCAGCCTGCCTGGCGGGCATTGTCGCCGCGCCACGTCTGGTGGACCCGGTCGCGCGCCCCGCCGAAGCGCCCGCCTACGCTTCGGACCCCGACTCCATCCTCGCCGAGGCTATGACGCCCTGGGAGGCTCCGGTCGCCGAGTCCGCCACGGGCGCCCGTTCTTGAACCGCCGGGCGCTTGTGGTGGCGCTCTTCGTCTCTGCCGCCCTCAACCTCTTCCTGGTCGGTCTGATCGCCGGGGGTTGGCGCCGGTTGCACGCAGATCCGGCCCCTGCCGTCGAGGCCGCGTCCTTGGACTCTCAGGTCCTTGAGCCCCGGGGGGACTCTCAGGGCCTTGAGTCCCGGGGCCCGCCGACCGAACCCTCGGGGCTGGAAACCCTCCCGACGGAAGCCTCGCCGCCTCCACCACCCGCCCTGGCGGTTCGCAGGGATGAACGCAGACCCGGGCCGCCGCCGCAGGGCCGGGAGGTGGCCTCGCCACCCCCTCCGCCCCCGGGGGATATGCCCCCGCCCCAGGCTTCGGGACCCGGCGGGCGACCGCCGGTCGCCAGTCCGCTCATGCGGGCCAGCCGGGACCTGCCCGAGCCCCAGCGCCAGGAATTCCAGGCCCTGCTGATGGCGCAGAGCGAGGCGGTTCGTCCCGACCTGCACGCCGCTCGTCGGGAACGGGTCAGGGCCTGGGACGCCATGGCGCGGGGCGAGGCGACTGCCGACGAGACAAGCCGCAGGCTGGGGGCCGCCCGCCTTCGCGAACTCTCAGCCCGAAGCCAGATCGAGGAGGCGGTGACGGCCTGGGCCGCCCGCCAGTCGCCCGAAGTCCGGGCCCAGGTGGCCGCGGCCCTTGCGCAGGACGCCATGCCAGGCGGCGGTCGTCCGCTCAGGCCTCAGGGGCCGCCGCCGCGTCCCGGGGGTGGACCTCCGCAAAGGCAAGACTGAAGCTGACGCGGGTGCCCTGGCCGGGGGCGCTCTCGATGGTCAGGTTCGAGCCATGCAATTCCACGAAGGCCTTGGAGAGGGCCAGTCCCAACCCGGTTCCCTGGGTGGTCTTGGACTGCTGGGTCTCGACCTGCTCGAAGGGGACGGCCAGGCGGTGAAGGTCTTCGGCGTCGATTCCAATGCCGGTATCCTCAACCGATAGGCGGACACCATCATCTTCCTGCTCGGCCCGCACGCAGACGCGGCCGCCAGAGGGGGTAAACTTTATGGAGTTCGACATCAGGTTGAGCAGGATTTGCTTAAGCGCCCGGGGGTCCGCCAGGACCTCAGGCAGGTCATCATCGATATCGGCGAACAACATGAGACCTGAGGTCTCGGCCCGGTTGCGCACAAGGCGGAAGGCCTCTTCGACCAGTGGGCTGACGTTCACGGGCTCACGATAGAGCGCCATCTTGCCCGCCTCGATCTTGGACATGTCGAGTACGTCATTGATCAGGGCCAGGAGGTGTTGGCCCGAGCTCAGTATGTCCGTGACATAGCCCCGGTACTGGGTTGCCCCGACCGGCCCGAACAGTTCCTGGCCCATGATCTCCGAAAATCCGATGATGGCGTTCAGTGGCGTCCGCAGTTCGTGGCTCATATTGGCGAGGAACTCGCTCTTGGCCCGGCTGGCCTCGATGGCGCGGAATTTCTCGGTCTCGTACTTGCTGGCCAGGTCGGAAAGCTGCGCCTTGCTGGCCTCAAGCCGGCCTACGGCGTCGCGCATGGCCTCTTCGTCCCGGCTGCGTTCGGCCTCCCGAAGTTTCAGGGCCGTAATGTCGACGGCGGTCATGACCAGGCCCCCCGACGGCGTGCGTCGCTCATGGATCTGCGCCCAGCGTCCGTCGGTGAACTCCACTTCGCGCACGCCGGGGGCGCCGCCGTCGGGCTTCAGGGACTGCCGGATGGCCTGCCGGGTAAGGCGGGAGAATTCAGCATGAGGGGAGTCGGGCTTCATCAACTCGGCGTCGAGGTTGAACATCCGGGCAAAGGCGGAATTGGCGCCCGCCAGCCGGCCTTCTGCATCCCAGCAGGCGAAGGCCGAGGCCATGATCTGGACGGCTTCCACCAGGGATTCCGGCGGAGCCTCACCCTTGTTCCCGGGCGGCGTGCCATCCGGTCCTGCCCGGGTGCCCCTGCGCCCGAGCCAGAGGCCGCCGGCGCCCGTCAGGACCCCCAGGGGGCCAGCCATCATCAGCAAGTTCGAAAGGGCCGGCGCTGCGTCGCGTACCGACACGGCGAGGCCGACGGTCAGGACGGCCGTTCCCAGTCCGGCAAGCATCAAGGGGCCGTTCGCAACGCCACTCCAGAGAGTGGGGCGTGGGGTCTGTCCGAAATCGCTGACTGCCGACACCGCTGAAGCTCCCACGAAGGCGGGCCCTGCGCCGCTCCGACTCACGTCTTCACCACGAAGAGGGTGAACAGTTCGCCAACGCCCGGGTCTAAATCTGTGGAAATCAGCCTTCCAGCGACCGCCCGACCAGCTCAAGCACATTACGGGAAAGACCCGGCGCTGCAGCGATCCGCTCCAGCTCGGCCTTCATCTTCGCTCCCAGGTCGGGCCGGTAGCGGCCCCAGGATCCCAGGGGCTCCACCAGCCGGGCGGCGATCATCGGGTTGTAGCGATCCACCGAGAGGATCTGGTCCGCCAGGAAGCGATAGCCCGAGCCGTCCTCGGCATGGAAGCGGGCCGGATTGGCCGAGGCGAAGGTCGCCACCAGGGCCCGGAGCCGGTTCGGCGTCTGGGCGTCGAAATCCGGGTGGCGCGTCAGGGCGATCACCCGCTCCAGGGCCTCGGGCGAGGGGTCCCGGGCCTGAAGGGCGAACCACTTGTCAATCACCAGGGGCTCGTTCCGCCATCGGGCGTGAAAGTCCTCCAGGGCCGAGGCGAAGGCCGCCCCGCCCAGGGTCATGAGGGCGTTGAGGCCGCCAATGGCGTCGGTCATGTTCCCGGCCGCCCGGTAATGGCCCTCGGCCAGCTCCCGGGTCTCGGCGCGGGGGTTGGCGGCCAGCAGATCCAGGGCCGCATTGCGCAGGGCGCGGCGTCCGGCACTTGCGGCGTCGGGCGAGAAGCTGGCACCATCCTGCAAGCCCAGGTGCAGCCGCCTCAGGGCCGCCTCCAGGTGGACCGCCAGGCGAAGGCGCAGGGCCTCCCGGGCTGTGTGCAGGGCCGTCGGATCGGCGGGCGGCCGGGCTACGGCCAGGTCGGCCTCGGTGGGCAGGGCCAGCAGCAGGGCCTTGAAGGCGGGCTCCGAGGCCTGGTCGTCCAGGGCCCGGCCCATGGCCTCGGCGAAGCGTTCTTCGCCCACCTCATCCGGCGCGCCTCCGGCCCGGGCCAGGATCAGGTCGCGGGCCACCTCCTGGCCGGCCTCCCAGCGGTTGAACAGGTCAGCGTCGCCGGCCAGCTGGACATAGCGGTCCCCCGGTGGAGCATCAGAAGACAGCTCCACCGGTGCCGAAAAGCCCCGCAGGGCCGAGATCACCGGCCGCGAGGTCACGCCGGATAGGGTGAGGCGCGTTTCCTCGGCCTCCAGGACCACCAGGGTCTCGTCCAGGGCCTGGCCGTCGCGACGAAAGGCCATTGTCCG
>Ga0209598_10000325_pt1 | contig 38011 bp, 34 predicted proteins | sample M_140807_EF_Meta_FD_187317 | JGI IMG/M metagenome (GOLD analysis project Ga0209598, IMG submission 187317) | Freshwater microbial communities from Lake Montjoie, Canada to study carbon cycling - M_140807_EF_MetaG (SPAdes) (version 2) | ecosystem: Environmental > Aquatic > Freshwater > Lake...
AGTAACTCTTCGTCCCAACTAAGGGTGTGGATATTAAAAAGCAAAGTACGAGAAGCGTTGGAAACATCGGTGGCGTGTACTTTGCCGCCCGTTAATTTCCACAACAACCAACTATCAATAGTACCAAAACATAGTTCTCCGGCTGCTGCTTTTTCACGCGCACCTTCTACATTATCAAGTATCCATTTTAATTTGGTACCAGAAAAATAGGCATCAATAACAAGGCCTGTTTTTGCTTGAATAGTTGCTGCGTGTCCTTGTTTTTTTAATTCGTCGCAATAATTTGCAGTGCGTCTATCTTGCCATACAATGGCATTGTAAATAGGTTGCCCGGTTTGTTTATCCCATACTACCGTTGTTTCGCGTTGGTTGGTAATGCCAATGGCTGCAATTTGCGAAGCGTCAAGCCCAGCAAGCATAATAGCCTCCGAGGCAACACCAATTTGTGTGCTCCAAATTTCGTTGGCGTCATGTTCTACAAGTCCGGCTTCTGGAAATATTTGTGTAAATTCTTTTTGTGCGATGGCTAAAATTTCGCCTGCTTTATTAAATACAATGGCTCTGCTAGAAGTAGTGCCTTGGTCTAAAGCTAAAATATATTTATTCATAAAAACGGTGAATTATGTTTGCAATATTTGCGAAAAAAAATTACCCGAGCCACATAAAAACGAATGCTGCAATGACTGCGCCAATGATAGGTCCAACAACGGGTACCCAAGCATAACTCCAATCACTTCCACCTTTATTTTTGATAGGAAGTATTGAGTGCATAATCCGTGGTCCTAAATCTCTAGCTGGGTTAATGGCGTAACCCGTTGGGCCACCCATGCCAAGTCCTATTCCTAGCACCAGTAATGAAACAGGAAGTGCATCTAGTGCACCATTTGTTTGTGCAGGCGCAGCTATGTAAAAAACCCCCAGCATAAAAATAAAAGTGGCAATCGCTTCCGATAAAATATTGTGAAAAGGATCTTTGATACATGCCGAAGTGCAAAAAACACCCAGTTTGGTAGCCGCATCGGCAGTTTCATTAAATTGTTGACGGTGCGCTACCCAGGCCAAAAAAGCACCCAACATGGCCCCAATCATTTGAGCCAGCAGGTAAGAGGGTACTAGGTCCCAACTAAATTTGCCGGCAACGGCTAGTCCAATGGTTACGGCTGGGTTTAAATGCGCCCCGCTAATGGTGGCCGTAGCATAAACACCTACAAAAACTGCTGTAAACCAGCCAAGTGTAACGGCCAAATAGCCTTCTTGGTTACCTTTTGTTTTGGGTAAAGCCACGTTGGCAACAACGCCAGTTCCAATGGTTAAAATGATGGCTGTGCCTAGTACTTCTGCTAAAAATGGGGACATACACTTGAATTTTTGACAAAATACAAATTTTAGTCAATTTTTCCTTTTTTTCTCAACCCCTAATCCTTACCTTTGCGCCCAAATCTAGAACCCTTGTTTCTAGGCTAAAAAACACATTTTAAAACCCTTTTTATACTTCCTAGTATGGCTACAAACGGTAAGATTAAACAGATCATTGGTGCGGTAGTTGACGTGCATTTTCCGGACAAAACATTACCAGAAATTTACAACGCCCTTGAAATCACCAGAGAAGGTGGTGAAAAGTTAGTACTCGAAGTGCAACAGCACCTTGGAGAAGACAGCGTACGTACCATTGCGATGGACGGAACTGATGGTCTTGTAAGAGGTATGGAAGTAGTAGATACAGGAAAAGCAATTGCAATGCCTGTGGGTGAAGGTATCAACGGACGTTTATTTAACGTTACTGGAGATGCAATCGATGGTCTTCCACAATTAAGTAAAGAGGGTGGACGTCCTATTCACAACAAGCCGCCATTATTTGAAAACCTAAGTACTGCAACAGAAGTGTTGTTTACAGGTATCAAAGTAATTGACCTGATTGAGCCATATGCAAAAGGTGGTAAAATTGGTTTGTTTGGTGGTGCGGGTGTAGGTAAAACAGTATTGATTCAAGAGTTAATTAATAACATCGCAAAAGGACACGGTGGTTTATCAGTGTTTGCGGGTGTGGGTGAAAGAACACGTGAAGGAAATGACTTATTACGTGAAATGATTGAAGCAGGCATTATGAAATATGGTGACGCTTTCAAACATAGCATGGAAGAAGGTGGATGGGATTTATCTAAAGTAGACATGAACGAATTAAAAGATTCAAAAGCTACTTTCGTATTTGGTCAAATGAACGAACCTCCAGGTGCACGTGCGCGTGTGGCCCTTTCTGGTTTAACTGTTGCCGAATATTTCCGTGATGGAGATGGTACAGGAAAAGGTAAGGACATCTTATTTTTCGTAGATAACATTTTCCGTTTTACACAAGCAGGTTCTGAGGTATCAGCGCTATTAGGTCGTATGCCTTCTGCGGTAGGTTACCAACCAACTTTGGCAACGGAAATGGGTCTAATGCAAGAGCGTATTACATCTACTAAAAATGGTTCTATTACTTCGGTACAAGCGGTTTACGTACCTGCCGATGACTTAACGGATCCAGCGCCAGCAACAACATTTGCGCACTTAGATGCTACTACCGTATTGTCTCGTAAGATTGCCGATTTAGGTATTTATCCTGCGGTAGATCCTCTAGATTCTACATCACGTATCTTAACACCAGCAGTAGTTGGTGCAGAACACTACGATTGTGCGAACCGCGTTAAATTAATTTTACAACGTTACAAAGAGCTACAAGATATCATTGCAATTTTGGGTATGGATGAATTATCTGAAGAAGATAAAATGACCGTACAACGTGCACGTAAAGTTCAACGTTTCTTGTCGCAGCCCTTCCACGTTGCAGAACAATTTACAGGTTTAAAAGGTGTGTTTGTAAGCATCGAAGATACCATCCGCGCATTCAATTCAATTATGGATGGAGAAGTAGATGAGTATCCAGAAGCAGCCTTTAACTTAGTTGGTACATTAGAAGATGCCATCGAAAAAGGTAAAAAATTAATGGCCGCTGCAAACGCGTAAGCATCTTTAAAAAAAGGATATGCAATTAGAAATATTAACACCCGAGAAAAAATTATACAGCGGCGAAGTGTATGGTGTTCAATTACCTGGAGTTTCTGGTTTATTTGAAATACTAGACAAACACGCACCGCTTGTAAGTGCACTTGGAACAGGAAATGTTAAAGTACTAAAAGACAAATCGGCTACCGAAAATTACACCATCAAAAGTGGTTTTGTTGAAGTGGCTAACAACAAAGTAACAGTTCTGGTAGAAGGTGCTGCTGCGGTATAAAATAGTTTTTGTTTAACATAAATGAATGGTAAAGCACTCCACAACTGGGGTGCTTTATTTTTTTTGCCCCTATATTTGTAGTCTCATGAAACGCAGTTTCCGAATCATCATTGTTTTAATTGGGCTTTCTATTGGAGGTCTCTTTTTGTTGCAAGCATCTTGGCTTAGCAACTTATTAGAGATTACAGAAGTGCAGCTTGTAAACAAAGTAAACGAAGCAGGCGTAGCAGTAGTGAATGATGTAAAAGGCCGCATTTATAATGGTCAACCCATTACGCTTCCTAAAAAAGGGGGCCTAAGTTTTAATGGTGAACTGCATTTACATTTTATTAAGCCAACCAGCGTAGAAGATTATTTTACCGCTGCACAAATCAAAGATAAAATTGCCAACGCCTTTACCGCCGCTGGTTTTAAAAATTTAAATTTTGAATTTGCTGTTACGAGTACCATAGATGAGTATGAAATGGCTTCATCAAATTTTAAAACAGAATACTGGGATACGGTAAACAATAAGATATTTTACGTAGCTATTATTCCGGAAACCGGGTCGGATTATGAAGGACTTAGTGCATTTGAAAAATTAATTATTGTAGTACCCGATTATAAAAATCAGGTATGGGCTTCTTTAAAGTGGGTACTCCTTGGCGCCATCACTTTTATGATTATTATATTGGCAGCGTTTTTTGTTACAATACGATCACTACTTGTTCAGAAAAAACTTTCTGAAATCAAAAGTGATTTCATCAACAACATGACCCACGAATTTAAAACACCTATTGCAACTATTTCACTTGCGGTAGACGCTATGCGCAACGAAAAAGTGCAAGCCAGCCCCGAAAAGATGGCCTACTTTAGTGGCATCATCAAGGACGAAAACATCCGCATGAACAAGCACGTAGAAACCATACTACAAGCGGCTCATATGGATAAGGAAGAGCTTGAATTAAAACTTATTCCACTGCATTTGCACGAACTTATTGAAAGCGCCATTGACAATCATCAATTGCAGTTAAAAGAAAAAAATGGACAGGTGGCTTTGCATTTAGAAGCAATACCTGATGTAATTATGGCCGATGAAATTCATTTTTCAAACCTCATTTCTAATTTAATTGACAACGCCATTAAATACGCTGCAACTGAACCTCTTATTACCATCAGCACCTACATTAAAGGGTCGTCAATTTTTGTGTCGGTTGCAGACAATGGTATTGGTATGACCGACGAAACAGTGAAACGTATTTTTGAAAAATTTTATAGAGCACACACCGGTAATTTGCACAACGTAAAAGGTTTTGGCCTTGGCATGAGTTATGTAAAAACCGTTATTGACGCACACAAGGGTAGCATTGGTGTTACTAGTAAATTAGGCGAGGGTAGTATGTTTACCGTGCAAATGGATCTAGCCAAATAAGACAGCCGTCTCCGTAACTTAAAAATCTAAAATTGTTTTCTAGCGCATATTGGTAAATGGGTTTCCAGTTACCATTTGTTATAGCTGCCACAAGTAGTAGTAGGGTAGACTGTGGTTGATGAAAATTAGTTATAAGGCCATCTATAATTTTAAAGCGGTAGCCAGGCGCAATAATAATTTGCGTTTTGGTTAATAAACGCTCAAGCTTGTTTTGATTGAGCCAGCCAGCTAATGCATCAAGCGCTGCTGCTGTGCTTGGAAGGTTGCCTTGCTCCGTAAATGTGTAAGGGTCCCACTGCTCAACCGCTAAATTGTCTAGTGTTAATGGAGCGCTATTTGCATTATTTGCACCGCTGTTTAAACCGCTATTTCCTGCTATGATTTTTGCGCCCATCCAATACAAACTTTCTAATGTGCGCAGCGATGTTGTACCAACTGCAATTATATTTTTATCTGCATTTTTATTTGTTAAGCGCGCTACAAAACAATCACGTAATTTTTCAATTAAACTTGTACGCACATCAATATATTCTGCGTGCATTTCATGATCTTCCATGCGCGCTGCTTTAACCGGTTTAAATGTACCAGCACCAACATGAAGTGTTACAAATTCTTTTTCAATATCTTTTGCAGCAAGTTTTTCAAACAGGCGTGGCGTAAAGTGCAAACCAGCAGTAGGTGCTGCTACAGAGCCTTCTGCTAAAGCATATACCGTTTGGTAGCGCTCTTTATCATTGTCTTCTGCAGCTCTATTAAAATAAGGTGGTAGTGGAATATTACCTGCCATTTCTAATACTTCTGCAAAACTTTGTGCTTCGTTGTCCCACTCAAATTTTACAATATAACTATCTGTTAATTGTTCTTGTTTTGTTGCAGTGAGTGTATAATTACTTCCGTATTTTATTTGTAATGATTCTTCTTTCCATTTTTTTGCACCACCAATTAAACAACCCCACAACACTTCTTTTTTTGCAAGCATTGCAGTGGTGATGTCTTTGTAAATGGGAGCAGGTTCTAAGCAAAAAATTTCTATGATAGTGCCGTTTTCTTTTGCAAAAAATAACCTTGCTGCTACAACTTTTGTGTTGTTGTAAATGAGTAAAGTGCCACTTGGAAGTACTTGATCTAGGTTAGCATAGGTTGTTTCTGAGATTTCACCGTCCCCAACCACCAATAATTTACTCGCATCCCGCTCTTCAAGCGGGTAGCTCGTTATTTTACCAGCGGGCAAATCATATGTAAAATCCAATATAGAGAGGTGTTTGGGGTGCATTTGAGCGCAAAGTTGCAGCTTTTTAAGCTACTATCCACAGAAAACCGGGGTTATCCACAGCTATCCACAGCATTTTTCACTAAAAAACAGGGTAAAAACCCTACAAGTCAATCGTAGCAAACCCTTTGGCACTGTATAATTCTGTGGATTATTTGTGCGTTTTTGCTTTTGGGTTGAAAGTGGGAAAAAGTGTTATTTTGTGTCAACAAGTGGTAATCATAAACCAAAGTTATTAACCAATGAACGGATTTCACGGAGAATATGAAGCAACGGTAGACGCGAAGGGTCGCTTCCTTATTCCGGGTGGGCTAAAAAAGCAGCTGCCGGAGGGGGAAGGTCGTTTCATTCTAAGCCGTGGTTTTGAAAAATGTCTCACGTTATATCCGCTCGCTAGTTGGGAAAAGATTGTGGCCAAGATTAGCCAGTTAAATGATTTCGATCCTAAAGTACGTCAATTCCGCAGACAGTTTTTGGGTGGTGCAACAGAAATAGAGCTAGACAATGCTGGCCGTATGTTGCTTCCTCCATCACTTCGCGAATTTGCCGGGCTTGCTAAAGACATTGTTTTAGCAGCTGCACTTGACCGTTTTGAGATCTGGGATGCTAGTAAGTACAAACAGCTCTTTGAGGATTTCTCTTCCGAGGCCTTTAGTGAATTGGCCCATGAAGTGATGACCAGTAACGACAAAAAAGATTAAGGATTTATGCAAAAAGGACAAAACAATACGGATTACCATATTCCTGTCCTTTATCATGAAACCCTAGACGGCTTGCACATTAAGCCAGATGGAATTTATGTCGACTGCACTTTTGGGGGCGGAGGTCATAGCGCAGGTATTTTATCTCAACTAAATGAGAAAGGTAAACTATTTGCATTTGATCAGGACGCCGATGCACGACGCAACGTTATGGATGACGAACGTGTTGTGTTTATTCCAGAGAACTTTAGCAACCTCCAACGTTTTTTACGTTTACACAAAGCAAATCAAGTAGATGGTATTTTAGCCGATTTAGGCGTGAGTAGTCATCAATTTGATCAAGGTGATCGTGGTTTTTCTATTCGCTTTTCTGGTCCGCTAGATATGCGCATGGACCAACGACAAACCTTATCTGCGGCAGAAGTTGTACGTAGTTATTCGGCTGCTCAATTACATAAAATGTTTGAGCAGTACGGCGAAGTAACCAATTCAAAAACACTCGCAGCACATATTGTTACTGCACGTGCGCATGTATCGGTTACCACTATCGAACAATTTAAGTCACTCATTGCACCTGTGGTAAAAGGAAATCCCAATAAGTATTTGGCTCAAGTTTTCCAGGCCTTAAGAATGGAAGTGAACAACGAAATGGGTGCATTGGAATCAATGCTCAGTCAGGTCCCTGACGTGCTCAAACCCGGTGGCCGTGTGGCTATCATCACTTTTCACTCGATAGAAGATAGGATGGTAAAAAACTTTTTCCGTCAAGGGAGTTTTGTAGAAACACCTAGTCACCCCTTTTTGCCTGATAACAAAGAGGACGTGTTTACAGTGATTACAAAAAAGCCAATTACCGCAACCGAAGAAGAGCTAAAAAACAACACAAGAAGTAGAAGCGCCAAATTAAGAGTAGCAGAAAAAAAATAACAGAAAGCCGTGAGCGAACAACCAGTAAATAATTCGAGTAGCAATAAAAATCCGCTCAAAGGATTATTAAACTATCAGTGGATAGCAAGCAATATTCCTTTCTTTTTATTTCTATCTGTATTGGCGGTTGCCTATATCGCAAATGGTCATATGGCCGACCGCGCTATTAGAAGTATGAATACGACAACCAAACAATTAAAAGAGTTACAATTCGAATACAAGACCTTAAAAGGTGAAGTGATGTTTAAGAGTGAAGAAAACCAGGTGATTAAAGCCACCGAACCTTTGGGTTTAAAAGTTGCCAAAGAATTACCACAAAGATTACAAGTAGAAAAGTCACAAGAACCAACAAAAAAATAAGCACAACAAAATGGATATCAAAAAAGACATATTGTGGAGAGTTTATTTAAGCTTCATTTTTGTTGTGCTTGTGTCTGTAGCCATTATTGGTAAAGGGTTTTATATCCAACAAGTTCAAGGAAAATTTTGGAGAAGCATGAGTGACAGTCTTCACCAACATATTGCCGACATTGATTCTGAACGTGGTACGATCTATTCAGAAGACGGTCAAATGTTGAGTACTTCTGTACCTCAGTTTGATATTTACATGGATTTTAGAGTGGAGCCACTCCACGTTAACAACGGTTATTTATTTAGAGAGCACATCGATTCTCTTAGTTACTATATGGCAGATTTATTTAAAGATCAATCTGCAGATGATTACAAATCGATGTTTGCGCAAGCTTACAAAAACAACGAAGGCTACTTTTTACTCAAAAAGAAAATCTCTTTTAGAGAATATCAAAAAATTCAAACCTTCCCTTTATTTAAATTAGGTAGATACAAGAGCGGAATGATTGCGGTAGAAAAATCGATCCGTTTAAATCCATATAAATCATTGGCATACCGTACCATTGGTCTTGCACGTGATAACAACAAAGTAGGCCTAGAATATAGCTACGACAGTGTTTTACGTGGTGTGAATGGTAAACAATTAGTACGCACCATTGCAGGTGGGGTAGGCGTTCCGCTAGACGCTGATACCTACGAAATTGAACCAGAAAACGGTAAAGATGTAGTAAGTACCATTGATGTATTTATTCAGGAAGTAGCAGAAAATGCACTTCAAAAAATGATGATCAAAAATGAAGCGGAACATGGAACCGCCATTGTAATGGAAGTGAAAACTGGAAAAGTAAAAGCCATTGCAAATTTAGGTCGCGGACAAGACGGTAACTATTACGAAAATTATAATTACGCCATTACACCATCGGAGCCAGGGTCTACATTTAAGTTAGCCACCATGCTTTCTTTATTAGAAGATAAAAAAGTAGGCCTTAACAACATGGTTAATATTACAGGTGGAGCCTGGAAAGTATTTGGTCAAACTGTTTGGGATAGTGAAGATCATGGCTATACAGACGTTACTGTGCAGCATGCATTTGAAGTGAGTTCTAATGTAGCCATGGCAAAACTTGCCGTGCAACATTATTCAAATAACCCAATGCAGTTTATTAACCACCTCAAAAAAATGGGGATGGACAATCCAACAGGCATTGATTTATCGGGAGAGGGACGCCCACTTATTTATAAGCCTGGTCATAAATTATGGGGGCCTACTTCTATTCCTTGGATGGCTTTTGGTTACAACTTACTCGTAAGTCCACTTCAAACAGCTAACTTATATAATGCGGTAGCAAACAATGGTAAAATGATGAAGCCTTACTTGGTTTCAGCCATTAAAGAAGAAGGCGTACTGTTAAGAGAGATACAACCAAAAGTTGCCAACGAAAAAATTTGTAGCGATCAAACTTTAGCAGATTTAAAAACTTGTTTAGAAGGTGTTTGTTTACACGGCACTGCTGCTACATTATTTAAAGGATCTCCTTATAAAGTTGCAGGCAAAACCGGTACTGCACTTATTGCCAATGGTAATAAAGGGTACGACGATAAAATTTATCAATCATCATTTGCAGGATATTTTCCAGCAGATAATCCGCAATACACTTGTATTGTAGTGATTAAAAATAAACCACACGCTGCTGTATTTTATGGTGCTTCTGTAGCGGGTCCTGTGTTTAAAGAAATTTCAGACCGTTTGTATAGCGCTTCTGTAAAGCAAGCGCCTGTTGCTAAAACAGCAGCTAAGCCAGACAGTAACGTTTACGTGTACAAAGGCTACAAGCAAGACGTAGCAGTGGTTGCTAAAAAATTAAAATTACCATTTGTAGATTCTAGTTTGTTTGTAGATGAGTGGGCAACTATTTCACACGCACCTGCTGCTGGATTATTAAAGAGTAGCAAAATAGACCACAAAACCATGCCATCACTTGTAGGTCTTGGATATAAAGACATGATTTACATCTGCGAATCGGCAGGATTAAAAGTAAACGCACAAGGCCGCGGAAAAGTAGCAGCGCAATCTATTGTTCCTGGTCAGGCATTTGTAAAAGGACAACAAATTCAAGTAACACTTAACTAATAAAGCAGCATGCATATTTTACAAGACATATTATATAAGGTACACCTTCTAGAAGTAGTGGGTACCACCGATATAGCCGTGTCTAGTATTGCTATTGATTCACGCAAAGTAATCAAAGGCACTGCATTTGTTGCCATCAAAGGCGTGGCACAAGATGGCCATGATTATATTTCAAAAGCCATTGAATTAGGTGCCAAAGTAATTGTTTGTGAAAACATGCCAGCATTACAAGTAGATGGCGTTACTTATATTAAAGTAGCAAATACACAGGAAGCAGTGGCGTATATGGCACATCAGTTTTATGATGCACCTTCTACAAAAATAAAATTAGTGGGTGTTACAGGTACCAATGGCAAAACAACCATTGCTACTTTATTATTTAAATTATTTTCTGAATTGGGCTATACCTGTGGACTAGTGTCTACAGTACAAAATCAAATTGGAGACCAAATTATACCGGCTACCCATACCACCCCAGATGCAGTTAGTTTAAACGAACTGCTTAACACCATGGTGGATGCGGGTTGTAGCCATGTGTTTATGGAATGTAGCAGCCATGCGGTTCATCAGCACCGTATTACAGGCTTACAATTTACGGGGGCATTATTTAGCAATATCACCCACGATCATTTAGATTATCACAAAACTTTTGAAGCGTATATCGCTGCTAAAAAAGGATTCTTTGATGCATTACCATCTACTGCATTTGCCATTACCAATGCAGATGATAAGCGTGGTGAAGTGATGCTACAAAATACAAAAGCTAAAAAGCTTAATTACGGTTTAAAGTATAGTGCCAATTATAAAGGCAAGATTTTAGAAAATGCACTTACAGGACTTGTGATGCATGTAAACGATGTAGAAGTGCATTTTAGACTCATAGGAGAATTTAATGCATACAATTTATTAGCGGTTTATGGCGCAGCTGTAAACCTAGGCATCGAAAGTAGCGTTGCACTTACTACATTGTCAATGCTTGCTGGTGCAGAAGGTAGATTTGATTATATCATTAGCAACAAACAAGTAATTGGTATTATCGATTACGCACATACACCAGACGCATTAGAAAATGTGTTAGCAACCATCAAAAAATTACGCAAAGGATACGAACAAGTAATTACCGTTGTTGGATGTGGTGGAGATAGAGATAAAACCAAGCGCCCTATTATGGCACAAACTGCTTGTGATTTAAGCGACAAAGTTATTTTAACCTCAGACAATCCTCGCACCGAAGATCCTGCAGCAATTATTGCTGACATGGAAGCTGGCTTAAACACAGCAGCTAAAAGAAAATACATAGCCATTTTAGATAGAAAAGAAGCCATTAAAGCGGCAGTTGAATTTGCAAAACCTGAAGACATTGTTTTAGTAGCCGGAAAGGGCCACGAAAAATACCAAGACATCAATGGCGTGAAACATCCTTTTGATGACAAAGCAATTTTATTAGCATTCTTTAACAACAAAGATTAATACACCCCTATGTTATATCAATTATTTACATGGCTAAAGCAAGAATTTAATTTACCAGGTGCTGGTATGTTTCAGTTTTTGACTTTTAGAATTGCCATGGCGGTATTGTTGTCTTTGGTGATTGCTACCGTATTTGGTAAAAAACTAATTGAGTTTTTGCAAAAAAAGCAAATTGGTGAAACCGTTAGAGAGCTTGGCTTACAGGGCGAGCAGCAAAAAAAAGGTACACCAACCATGGGGGGCATCATTATATTATTGAGCATATTAATTCCTACTTTATTATTTGCCAACCTCGATAAAGTATATATCCGTTTAATGATTTTGTGTACGGTATGGTTAGGTATGATTGGCTTTGTAGACGATTATTTTAAAATCAAATCTCGTAGAGACGCGCAAAAAAAAGGAGAGTCTTATAAGAAAAAAGACAGCGACGGCCTTGCTGGTATTTCTAAAATAATTGGTCAGGTTGGGCTGGGTATTATCATTGGTGTTAGTTTATATTTTAGCAATGCTGTTACCGTAGAAAGAGAAATTATTACTGCGCCAAATGCTACACAATCTGCGGTATCATATTCAGGTGCAGTAACGCTTCAAAAAGGCGAACGACTTGCTAAAGACTCTAACGTTATTGTTCGTAAAATTAACGGAGTAGAGCGCCGTTACGTTAAAGTAAAAACGCCTATCACATCTATTCCGTTTGTAAAAAACCACGAGTTTAATTATAGTAAGCTCATTAGCTGGATGGGTCCGGGCGCCGAAAAATACACTTGGATCATTTACATTTTTGTAGTGACGTTTATTATTACTGCGGTATCCAATGGTGCCAATATTACAGATGGTTTAGATGGCCTGGCTGCAGGTGTGAGTGCCATTATTGGTATGGCATTAGGCGTATTTATTTACGTAAGCGGTAACTATGTAATGGCCGATTACTTAAACGTAATGTACATTCCAAACCTTGGTGAACTATCCATTTTTGTAGGTGCATTTGTGGGGGCTTGTATTGGATTTTTATGGTACAATGCATATCCAGCACAGGTATTTATGGGAGATACCGGAAGCCTTGCACTAGGCGGTATCATTGCATCGCTGGCAATTATTGTTAGAAAAGAATTGTTGATTCCTATTTTTTGTGGTGTGTTTTTAATTGAATTGTTAAGTGTGATGATTCAGGTGAGTTATTTCAAATACACCAAGAAAAAATTTGGAGAAGGTAAGCGTGTGTTTTTGATGAGTCCATTGCACCATCATTATCAGAAAAAAGGATTTCATGAAAGTAAGATAGCTGTGCGTTTTTGGATTATAACCATTTTATGTGTGGTATTAGCCATTCTTACTTTAAAAATGAGATAAGCATGCAGCATTTTCTAGTAGTACTGGGTAGTGGAGAAAGTGGTGTTGGCGCAGCGCTACTAGGAAAGCAAAAAGGGTATCAAGTGTTTGTTTCTGATGCAGGAAATATAGCGCCTAGGTACAAAAAAGAGCTCATTGACAACGGTATCGAATTTGAAGAAGGACAACACAATGCTGCACTTATTGTAACGGCAACAGAAGTGATGAAGAGTCCTGGAATTCCAGAAAAAAACGAAATGGTGAAAGCCATTAGAGCAAAAGGCATTCCAGTGATTAGTGAAATTGAACTGGCTTTTAGATTTAAGGGAGATAGCAAAATTGTAGCCATCACAGGAAGCAATGGAAAAAGCACCACAACGGCGCTCATGTACCATATCTGCAAAACAGCAGGGCTTGATTGTGCAATGGTGGGCAACATTGGATACTCTTTTGCTAAGCAAATAGCAGAAGCACCCAAAGCTCTTTATGTAGCAGAGATTAGTTCTTTTCAATTAGACGATATCAAAACGTTTAGACCCGATGTAAGTGTGTTGTTAAACATTACAGAAGATCATCTAGACAGGTATAATTATCAATTTGAAAATTATATCAAAAGCAAATTTAAAATTATTGAAAACCAAACCAACCAAGACTTTTTCATCTATTGTGCAGATGACGATATCATTACTAACCATTTATCCTTACTAACCTTTCACCCTAACCCATTACCATTCTCTATGAAACAAGAAATTAAAAAAGGCGGCTACATCAAAGGCGATCAAATGATGCTTAGAATTCAAGAAGAGCGCGTAAGCATGAGCATTTATGATTTTGCATTAAAGGGTAAACACAATCAATACAATACCATGGCAGCAGGCATTGCAGCAACAACCCTTGGCATACGCAAGGAAAAAATTAGAGAAGCGGTGAGTAATTTTCATAGCCTCGAACATCGTATGGAGTTTGTAGCAATGGTGCGTGGTATTGAGTTCATCAACGATAGTAAAGCAACCAACGTCAACAGTACTTGGTATGCACTTGAGAGTTTAACAAACCCTACCGTACTTATTTTAGGTGGTGTAGATAAGGGTAACGACTATTCTTTAATTGAAGAGTTGGTAACAGATAAAGTAAAAGCGATTGTGTGTATGGGTACAGACAATAAAAAAATTGTAGATGCTTTTAAAGGTAAGGTAGCCGTAATTGAACAAACGGATAGTGCCGCTGCTGCTGTACTTGCTGCATTTAAGCTAGCAACAAAGGGTGATACTGTTTTATTAAGTCCAGCTTGTGCAAGTTTTGATTTATTTAAAAATTACGAAGATCGTGGAACACAGTTTAAAGACGCTGTTAAAGCACTTTAATCATTCATTATAATTTTAGCATGTTTAATCAAAATTCAGACACTTTATTTTCTCAGATTCCTACCGTAGAGGGCGTAAAAACACAGCTTGTAACAAAAACAAGGGGTGATAAATACATCTGGGGTATTGTGGTGCTTTTATCACTCATATCTATACTTGTGGTGTATAGTGCCACTGGTTCTCTTGCCTATAAAATGTACAAGGGCAATACCAGTGTCTACTTGTTTAAACAAATTTCTTTTACACTCATTGGCTTAACGCTTATTTATTTTTTACACCGAGTAAATTATTCGGTGTTTTCTAAAGTAGCCAGTATTTTATATTTTATTTCACTGCCTTTACTTTTATATACCCTTGTATTTGGAGCAAAAATTAATGATGGTAGTAGATGGATTAAGCTTCCTATTATTCAGTTAACCATTCAAACTTCCGATTTTGCTAAGTTGGCGCTCTTTATGTTTATTTCCCGTACGCTTAGTAAAAAACAGGATGTTATTAAAGATTTTAAAAAGGGTTTCTTGCATGTTATTTGGCCCGTACTTGCTACTTGTGCACTTATTTTACCAGCCAATTTATCCAATGCACTTTTAACAGGAGCCACTTCGTTACTGCTTATGTTTATTGGTCGTGTAAGCATGAAACATATTTTGCTAACCATTGGTGTTGCTATGATTCCGGCCATTATGCTTGTTTCTGTCGCTGTGATTACCTATACGGGTAAACCAAAAGCAGAATATAGCATGCCTATTAGTAAGATCGAAAAAGAAGAGAAAAAAGATAAGAGTATTTTTATACGGGTACAAACTTGGATTAGTCGTATCCAAGATTTTATTTACGCCACCGATGCGCAAACACCCTATCAAGTGCAGCAAGCAAAAATTGCAATTGCCAATGGAGGCGTTTTTGTAGGACTAGGTCCGGGCAACAGCAGGCAAAGAAATTTTTTACCACAAGCGTACAACGACTTTATTTATTCGATCATTATTGAAGAGTATGGACTTTTGGGTGGAGCGTTTATGATTTTTATTTACCTGGTATTTTTATTTAGGTGTATACGCATATTTAGACGTTGTCCGTATGCCTTTGGAGCCTTTCTGGCACTGGGTTTGAGTTTTACACTGGTAATTCAGGCGGTAGCCAATATGGCAGTAAATGTAAACCTACTTCCAGTAACAGGGGTTACACTTCCACTGGTAAGTATGGGCGGAAGTTCTTATTTATTTACTTGTTGTGCAATCGGTATTGTGTTAAGTGTAGCACGTAACGTAGAGCAAACAGAAGGTAAAATAGTAGATCCATTTGCAACACCAGCTGCTCCGGCAACTGCTTCACCCATAAATGTAACAGCCTAAATGAAATTAAAAGCAGTCATAGCAGGTGGTGGTACGGGCGGACATATTTTTCCGGCCATAGCTATTGCAGCAGCACTAGAAAAACAAGTGCCTGGTATTGAGCTTTTGTTTGTAGGGGCTAATGGTAAAATGGAAATGGAAAAAGTACCTGCGGCGGGCTATAAAATTATAGGGCTTACCATTGCAGGCTTTAACAGATCTAATATTTTTAAAAATATCACGCTGCCTTTTAAATTAATCAAAAGTTTTTTTCAGGTGCGTAGTATTCTAGCTTCCTTTAAACCTGATTTTGTAGTAGGGGTAGGTGGATACTCAACTTTTCCAGTGTTAAAAATGGCGCAGGCAAAAGGTATTCCTACATTTATTCATGAAGCCAATTCATTTGCAGGCAAGTCCAATCAAATGCTTACAAAAAATGCTACTGCAATTTTTACGGGCACTGGTGGTATGGAAACATTTTTTCCTGTAAACAAATTATTTGTTACGGGCAATCCTGTACGTGAAAATATTATTGCAGCCTCGCACACGCGTGAGGCGGCACATCATTTTTTTGGACTCAATCCAAATAAAAAAACAATTTTAATTGTAGGCGGAAGTTTAGGGGCCAATTCTATCAATGAAGTGATACTTAAAAATTTAGATGGTTTTGCAAGTTTAAACCTTCAACTCGTTTGGCAAACCGGCAAAACAAACGCCGCTAAATATGCTGCAGCGGCAACAAACCATGCCAATATTTGGGTAGGTGCTTTTATATCCGAAATGGATATGGCCTATGCAGTGGCAGATACAGTAATATCAAGGGCTGGGGCTATGTCTGTAGCCGAAATTTGTGTAGCTGCTAAGCCCGCTGTTTTTGTTCCGTATCCATTTGCTGCCGAAGACCATCAAACGGCTAATGCCAATTATTTGGTACAAAAAAATGCAGCTTTATTGGTGCCAGATGCAGCAGCTGATACTACACTGTTTGATACCGTTACCGCGCTTGCTTTAAATAGCACACAACAAGAAACATTTATTAAAAATTTACAACCACTTGCTATTAAAAATGCAGCAGAAGTGGTGGTAGCTAAAATATTAGAAAACGTACGTGCATAAATTAGATACCATAAAAAATATTTACTTCATTGGTATTGGAGGCATTGGCATGAGTGCCCTTGCGCGTTATTTTGCTGCTAAGGGTTGTGTGGTATCTGGATATGATAAAACAGAAACTATTTTAACACAGGCTTTAACAGAGCTTGGTATTCAGATCCATTATGAAGATAGTTTAGAGCTTATAGATAAAAATGCATCTGTGGTGGTGTATACACCAGCCATTCCTGCGTCACACAATGAACTTAATTATTACAGAGACAACGGATACGAAGTAGTTAAACGCTCCGATGTATTAGGATGGATTACAGAGGGTACAACTAATATTTGTGTGGCGGGTACCCATGGTAAAACAACAGTAAGCTCTATGATAGCCCACGTATTAAGGGATTCGGGCTATGGATGTAGTGCATTTTTAGGTGGCATTGCCACCAATTACAATACTAACTTTTGGAGTAGTGATAATAATGTGGTGGTAGTTGAAGCCGACGAATACGACCGAAGCTTTTTAAAATTATCTCCTAGTGTTGCGGTGATAACTTCTATGGACGCAGATCATTTAGACATTTACAAAACGCCCGAAGCTTTTGAAGACGCTTTTGTAAGTTTTTCTGAGCGCGTTCAAAAAGGGGGGCTCTTGCTTGCTAAAAAAGGACTTGCGCGTGAGGCAGCATTTAATAAAGATATTCTTACAACCTATAGTTTGGCTGGTAATGGTGAAGATGGGCCACAAATTTTTGCAACTGATATTACGGTTGTAAATGGCGCCTATTGTTTTACAGCCGTAGGTCCAAATTGGACGATCCAAAATCTCGTACTTAATATGGGTGGCCTACACAATATTGAAAATGCACTGGTAGCGATTGCTGTTGCGGTACATTTAGGTATTGAGCCTCAAAAAATAAAAACAGCACTTGAAAGTTTTGCAGGTGTTAAAAGAAGGTTCGAATATTTAATTAAAACCAGTAGTCAGGTTTTAATTGATGACTATGCGCACCATCCCGCAGAGCTTGCTGCACTTATAAGTGGCGTACGTAGTTTGTATCCAGAACAGCATTTAACACTGGTATTTCAGCCACATTTATTTAGTCGTACGCAAGATTTATGTAACGATTTTGCTGAAAGTTTAGATGCCGCAGACCAAGTGGTGTTACTACCTATTTATCCTGCCAGAGAACTTCCAATACCGGGTGTTACATCTGAAATGATCATCAAAAAAATGAGCCACAAAAATGTGTTGCTTTTGCAAAAAGAAGAGGTACAAAACTGGGTTAAAGAGCAGCAGCCCAAACTACTTGTAATGGCAGGTGCCGGCGATATTGACGTACTCATTAGAAACATCAAAAAAGATTTATAAAAATAATACGATGCGAAATTTACCTTGGAAAAAAATAATAATGCGCACGCTCTGGATCATACTAGGGTTGGCTACCATGGTATTTTTTGTAATGGCTTGGCAAGAAAAAGATAAAAAAACCATTAAAGACATTCAGATACAAATTGCTGGCGAAGAAACGCAGCTTTTTATCAATGAAAGTGACATCAAAGAAATGCTTAAAGCAGGTGGGCATATTATAGGTGCAAAAATGTCAGCGTTAAATTTAAGTGTCATCGAAAAAACAGTGGCAAGCAATCCATGGGTTAAAAAAGCTGAAATATTTTATACCAACCAGCAGGTACTCTATGTGTTAATTGAAGAGCGCATTCCTGTAGCGCGGATTTTTACCCCAGGCGGCGCATCTTATTACCTAGATTCTACAGGACTTAGACTACCATTAAGTGAAAAAGTTGTGGCCCGAGTGCCCATGTTTACAGGCTTTCCATCGGATAGGCCTATTTTATCAAAGCCGGATAGTCAACTCTTAAAAGAAGTGGTAACGCTCGGAAAATTTTTACACAATGATTCGTTATGGGGCGCACAAATAGCCCAAATAGACATTACGCCTCAGGCAAATTTTGAACTCATTCCTGTAATTGGTGATCATATTATTGCTTTTGGAAACGCCACTGACCTGGAGCAAAAATTTTTACGTCTTCAAACTTTTTACAAGCAGGCTTGGATGCAAAAAGGGGTTAATTATTATGAGCGCCTTGACATTCGTTACAAAGACCAGGTAGTGGCCATTAAGCAAGGAACGGCTAAGGCCCAAATAGACTCTGCTCAAGCGGCCCTTTTAATTCAGGGACTCATGGCACAGCCTGCTTTAGACGCTGCTGCTGCCGCAGATTCGGTGGCTGCAAAAGTTGTTGACACTGTGAAACAAAAAGCAGTTCTCAAACCGGTTATTAACATTAACAATAAAACTAAAATAGCTCCGTTAAACAACAAGGCTAAACAGAATTCTAAAACAACGAAAAAATCGAACAACTAAAACACACCGTTATGCATCACAATGAAGCACCGATCATTGTAGGTCTAGACATTGGAACTACTAAGATTGCCGCCATCGCCGGCCGTAAAAATGAGTTTGGAAAATTAGAAATCCTAGGTTTTGGACGTGCCAATTCAAGTGGCGTTCAGCACGGACAGGTTTTAAACATTGACCAAACCATCAAAGCCATTCAGCAGGCTTTAGAAAATTGCTACGAAAGTAACCCCGAGTTGGAAGTGAGTGAAGTGTATGTGGGTATTGCAGGTCATCACATTAAAAGCTTGCAAACACGTGGCGACATTGTTAGACAAGACCCCGACACAGAAATTATGCGTTCGGAAATTGAGTTCTTGATCAACAACCAACGTAAAACATTTATTCCTGCAGGAGATCAAATCATTGATGTGATTCCTCAAGATTTCCATGTAGACAATAACCAAAATATTAAAGATCCAGTTGGCTACAACGGTGTTAAAGTAGGAGCCAATTTTCATATCATTACTGGAGATAGAAATGCCATCCGTAACATTAACAGAGCCGTAGAAAGAAGTGGCCTTAGCACCAAAGATTTGGTGTTACAACCGCTTGCTTCTGCTAGTGCTGTAATGAGCGATATTGACATGGAAGCCGGTGTAGCAATCCTAGATATTGGTGGTGGTACTTCAGATTTAGCTGTATTTAATGACGGTATTTTAAAGCATACGGCTGTAATTCCGTTTGGTGGCGAAAATATTACACACGATATCCGCATGGGTCTTGGTGTATTAAAAAGCCAAGCAGAAGCACTAAAAGTACAATTTGGTAGTGCACTTGCCGACGAGGCGCAAGCCAATGCTTACATCACAATTCCTGGATTAAAAGGAATGCCAGCCAAAGAAATTAGTGTTAAAAATTTAGCACAAATTATTCAAGCGCGCATGAGTGAAATTTTAGATTTTGTTACCTATCATATTAAGCAAGTAGGACTTGATACCCGCTTATTAAATGGTGGTATTATTTTAACAGGTGGAGGTTCTCAATTAAAGCACCTGATTCAATTAACAGAATACACAACAGGGTTAAATGCAAGAATTGGTTTACCAAACGAGCATTTAGCACCCAATCATATAGATGAACTCAAGAAGCCAATGTATGCAACTTGCCTTGGTCTTATCTTAAAAGGTTATGCCGATTATGACATGAAGCACAAAGAGTTTACCGAAACATTTAAACGTGTTGAAGTGCCTCGTGCTTTAAAAGCAGTAACGCCAGAAGTAGCAGCAGGACCCGTTGTTGGTGAAGTTAAGCCGGAGCCAGCACCTAAGCCAGCAAATGGTGAAGGCCGTGTTAAATTCTGGGAGAAATTCAAAAACAACTTAATCGATTTATTTAAAGAGGAAGACGAACTTTTAAATAAACAAAACTAACCATTTACGATACCCATTTCATTCTAACTTTCTAAACTCGTTTATATGATTCACTTCGATCTTCCTAAACAAAAATCCTCTATCATAAAAGTACTAGGTGTTGGTGGAGGCGGAAGCAACGCAGTTAACTTCATGTTTGATCAAAATATTGAAGGTGTTGATTTTATTATTTGTAACACAGATGCTAAAGCCATTGAGCAAAGCAGAATTCCCAATAAAATTCAGTTAGGGCCACATCTTACACAAGGTTTAGGTGCGGGTGCAAATCCTGAAGTTGGTAAACTCGCCACCGAAGAATCACTTGAAGAAATCAAGCGTATTTTAGAAGTGAATACTAAAATGGCTTTCATTACTGTAGGAATGGGTGGTGGAACCGGTACTGGTGGCGCGCCTATCATTGCACAAATCTGCAAAGACTTAGGCATTTTAACAGTAGGTATTGTGACTACGCCATTTGGGTTTGAAGGTCCTCGTCGTTTACAACAAGCGCAAGATGGTATTGAGCAGTTAAAGCCGCACGTAGACACGCTTCTGGTAATTAGCAACGATAAATTACGTATGCAATATGGTAATTTAAAAATGAAAGAAGCATTTGGTAAAGCAGACAACGTGTTAGCAACTGCTGCTAAATGTATCACCGATATTATTAATAGTAGAGGTCATATTATTGTTGACTTTGCAGACGTTTGTACCGTAATGAAAAATGGAGGTGTTGCCATTTTAGGTAAAGCAGAAGTAGAAGGTGAAAACAGAGCACAGTTAGCAATTGAAGAAGCGATTGCTTCTCCACTTTTAAATGATAGCGATATCAAAGGTGCTAAATGGATTTTAATAAATATCAATAGTGCAGAGGGAGATTACGAATGCACCATGGATGAATTAGAAATTATCAACAACCACTTACGCATGCAAGCCGGTGAAGACACCGATGTAATTGTCGGTATGGGTTACGATAATACCCTAGATAAAAAAATTGGCATCACACTTGTTGCAACAGGCTTTGAACATAAAGATCCATTTGCAAAAGGGCCTGTGTATACAAAAGCAGTTCCACAAGAAGAAAAAATTGTAATGACACTGCAAACAGAGCAACCTGCGCAGGCTCCAGTGATTAGTTTTGTTGAACCAGAACCAGTAGTGGAAGAAGAAGTTGCGCCAGTTGTAGAAGTTGCGCCAGTAACTGAACCAGTTCTTGCACCTGTTGTAGAACTACCTACGATGCAAGCGCTTGTACAACAATCTTTACCACTTGAGCAAAATGATCCATTCATGATGCGTCCAACTTTTACAGCACCTGTTGCAGCATACGTTGCACCTGTTGAAGAAGAAGTTGCACCAGTTGTTGAAGAACGCTTTGTACTTCAATTTGAATTAAGCCCAGAAATTACAGAAGAAGTTGAACTACCCGCAATAGAAGCTGAGCCAGAAGTGGTGATGCCTCCTGTAACTGCCTCAGAAGATTTACTACAATTTACTGTAAACGCTACGCCAACGGCTTCTGCTACCAACACATTTACGGGTAACATTTTAAATAAGCCTACTAATATTTATGCAGAAGAAACGGTAGCGGCAGTACCAGTTGTACATGTGCAAGAAGCTGCGCCAGTGCAAGCTCCTGTACAAGAAGCACCCGTTCAAGAAGTGGTGGTTCCTATTGCGCCCATTGCAGTAGGTATTGCATCTTCTGTTTCTTATATCGCTCCAAATCCAATGACAGCGCAGCCTGCACCAGCAGCACCACAATCTTCTTTTAGAACTTCATTTGGAGAGTCTTTAAATGAATTAGAAGAAGACGCTGAGTTAGGACTTTGCGATATGGAATTAATTGAAAAACCTGATATGCCTTCTTATAGTCAGGCCACTAACATGTCTGCACCTGATTCATTTATTGATGACTCTATGTTTGATGATGCTGAAGAACAAAAACGTAGAGCTGCAGAGCGCATCCAAAAACTACGCAACCTATCCTTTAATATGAGTGGCGGTGGTGCAGAGTCTGGTAGCGAATTTGACAATGTACCTGCTTATGTAAGAAGAAACATGGAACTTTTTGGAACTACCCTTACTACAGTAGAAGATTTTTATAGTAAGTATACGGTAGGTAAAGATGAAAAAGATCAAACACAAATATCAACGCTGAATACCTTTTTACACGGTAAGAAGCCCGATTAATAGCATTTAATTTTGTTTTAGCCTGGTGATTTTAGTTGTAGATCCCAACCAAAAGGTTGGGATCTTTGTTTATGTACAATAAAGTGTAATTTACAATTATGGCAAGTGTATTAATAACAGGAGGGACAGGACTTGTAGGAACAGCGGTTAAAACATTACTGGAAGCAAAGGGGTATCAAGTAGTTTTATTAACCAGAAGTACAACACCTATTAAAGGCCAAGCACACTGGGATATAAACGCTGGAATCATTGATGCTGCTGCCATTGCCGCCGCCGATTATATTATTCATTTAGCGGGTGCTGGTGTTGCAGATAAACGCTGGAGTAGTGCGCGTAAGCAAGAAATTTTAGATAGCCGTACAAAAAGTAGTGCACTACTTGTAAAAGCTTTACATGAAACGCCCAATAAAGTAAAAGCTGTTATTAGTGCATCGGCCATTGGTTGGTATGGCCCTGATCAAAATAGTAACAACAATAATGGTCATGAAGGCGCGCAAGGTTTTGTAGAAACAGATCCTTCCTACCCCGATTTTTTAGGAACCACATGCGCAGCATGGGAGGCCTCTATTGCACCCATAACTTCTAATGAACCGGGTTTACAAAAGAGATTGGTTTGCCTTCGCACAGGTATTGTTTTAAGTAAACAGGGTGGTGCACTAAAAGAATTTTTAAAACCGTTAGCCGTAAGAATGGCTGCTGTTTTAGGAAACGGCAAACAAATGATTAGTTGGATTGATGTTAGAGACTTAGCAAAAATGTTTGTGTATGCCATCGAACATGAAAACCTCAGTGGTAGCTACAATGCAGTGGCACCGGCACCTGTAAGCAATAAAACCCTTACGCAAAAGCTTGCAAAAGTGTTGTATGGTAAATTTTATATCACTACGTATGTGCCAAGTTTTGTATTAAAAATAATGCTTGGAGAAATGAGTATTGAAGTGCTTAAAAGCACTACCGTATCGGCACAAAAAATACAAGACGCCGGTTTTGTATTTGACTATCCTGAAATTACAAAGAGTTTATCTACCCTAGATTTATAAGTTTTATCCTTGATTTATAAAATCCCAATTAGGTTTATAAATCTTTTTTACGGTGCATAAAAAAGCAAAAAGCCCAAATGGCTGTTGTGAGTAATAGTGATAATGCTATTTGTGATGGCACTTCCGACAAAGACTTTTCGTAAGCTGTTTTAATATCTTTTCCAAACCTACCTATAAACGCAGGCGCTATAATCATTCGGTCCGAAATTTCGAAAGGTAAAAATCTGCCTAAATCGCTACCTATTTTTTCGGCTTTTAATTTTATATATCCCGTTGCAATATTTTCTACAATAAGGTAGTAAAATAAAAATATCCCGAGCGCTATAAATGCTTTTTTAATGAGGTAGCCTAGTAAAAAAGCAATAGAAAGCTGCGCAAAGCTTTGCAAGAAAAAGAGCCCAATATAATAAGATTGCTCCCACATTTTAGTTGCATCAAACGTATCTGCATAGATGCTAAACCCAATGGCAACAAGGGTGTAGAGCAGGGTAGTGATAGCGCTAACAATAAAAACGTCAATTAATTTACTGGCCATAAATTGACGGCGCGTCCAGCCATCAATCACATTTTGCCTTTGTGTTTTATACTGGTATTCGTTGGTAACCAGCATAATTACAAGTATCGAAGGTAGGATTACAAAAAACGAAGAAATATACGCCACCGTGTGCCATGTTTCTGGAAATGCAAACGGGTTACCTAAAAACATTTTAGCCAGCATGTCAGTACCTTTTTGAGAAGTGATGCGTAGAAACACATTATAAAACATAAGGTTGGCAGCAGGGTAGGTAAGAAGCACAATAATAAGCATGGCCCAAAAGGCTGGATACTTTTTTATTTTAAGCCATTCTATTTGTATGAGTGAAAACATAATGTTTGCGTTAGTCGTTGGTTAATTCAAAAAATTTAGTTTCTAAACTTTTCTTTTTGAGTTGTAATTGTTGCAGCGTAATACCTTTGTCAAAACAGTATTTATTAATGGCATCTAGCTGCGCGTTACCGGTTTGGTAAAATAGTTGTAGGCAATGAGGGTGTTTTTTTAATTTAGAATATCCACCCATTTCTGTTACTGCCTTTTCTAATTCGTCTATACTGGCCGCAGAAATTTCAACAATATCTTCTTGTGCCAATACTTCGTCTACAGGACCTGCTGTTAACAAGTTTCCTTTTTTTAAGATGGCTACATGGGTACAAACTTTTTCTACTTCATCAAGTAAATGGCTTGCCATAATAATGGTTTTACCAGATGCGGCAAGCGATTTTATGAGCTCTCTAATTTCTGCGATACCAACAGGGTCTAATCCATTGGTAGGCTCGTCAAACACAAGTACATCAGGGTTTCCAAGCAAAGCGGCTCCAATGGCAAGGCGTTGTTTCATGCCTAAACTATAGCTGCTAAATTTACTTTTTTTACGTTCTGATAATTTTACAATTTCGAGTACTTTATCAATGTCTGCGCTATTACCTCTACCACTAATGGCTTGCGTAATTTTTAAATTATCTACCGCCGATAAGTAATGATAAAAATTAGGCGTTTCAAGTAATGAGCCAATTTGTTTTCTGTTATTGGTTTGTGGCGAATTGCCAAACCAGCTATACTTTCCAGTATCGGCGTGGAGTACGTCTAAAATAATACTGAGTAGTGTGGTTTTACCACTGCCGTTAGGCCCTAGTATACCAAACACAGCACCCGCGGGCACTTCAAAACTTACGGCATCAAGCGCTGTAAGTTTACCGTAGTTTTTTGAAACGCCGGTTATTGTTAAAATTGGATGCATAGAAAAAATTAATTTCTGATGGGTCTACCGCTTTTTAAAACACTCTGAATACGTTCTAGTGTTTTTTTCTCGCCGCATAAACTTAAAAAAGCTTCACGTTCTAAATCTAGTAAATATTGTTCAGACACTAAGCTTTGTTCACTAAGGTCGCCACCGCACATCACATACGCTAGTTTCTTTGCTACTACTGCATCATGTGCGGTTGCATAGCCTGCTTTTTGCATCCCATTGATGCCTGCCAGCAGTGCGCCTAGAGCAGATCTTCCTAGTACTTTTACATCTTTTCGTACAGTTGGCATGGTATAACCTTGTGCATGTAAATCCATCACCGCCGATTTTGCTGTAGCAATCCGGCGGCCCATATTCATAACAATATGGTCCTGTCCTTTTCTTAAAACGCCCATATCAAAAGCTTCTGATGCAGATGTTGCTACTTTAGCTGTTGCAATGGATAAGAATCTATTTTTTAGCGTAATGGTTTCTGGTTCTTCGTCGTGCATTTCATCACCGGCACGTAACACAAATTCTTTGGTGCCACCACCGCCCGGAATAAGGCCTACACCCAGTTCTACAAGTCCAATATATGTTTCTGCGGCAGCGCAAACAACGTCTGCATGTAAGCTCATTTCACAGGCGCCACCAAGCGTTAGCGCGTGTGGCGCAACAGCTACCGGAATACTAGAATAGCGCACGCGCATCATAGTGTTTTGGAACATTCTGATGGCCATATCTAACTCGTCGTATTCCTGCTCAATGGCTAGCATAAATATCATACCCACATTTGCACCTGCACTAAAGTTGGGTCCTTCGTTGGCAATTACAAGTCCATTAAATTTTTCTTCAGATAAACTAATGGCTTTGTTAAGACCTTCAAGTACTTCTCCACCAATACTATTCATTTTTGAATTCCATTCAAAACCTGCAACACCATCGCCAATATCATATAAACGGCAAGCACTATTTTTCCAAACCAGTTTATCTGCTTTATTTTTTAATACTAAAAATGCATCACCACCTGGAAGTTGTTTGTAAGCGCCCGATGCTACATCGTAACACAATTTTTTTCCGTTTTCTATTTTGTAAAAACTAGTAATACCATTTGCTAGCATGGTATCTACCCATGGCGCAACGGCGTGCCCAGCGGCTTTCATGGCAGCTACTGTTTTTGCAACACCAAGGGTGTCCCAACTTTCAAAGGCGCCAATTTCCCAACCAAAACCAGCCATCATAGCGTCATCTACACGGTAGAGTTCGTCACTAATTTCTGGAATACGGTGTGAAATGTAAGAGAACAAACCATAATGAAATGCTTTGTAAAAATCGCCAGCTTTATCTGGTGACGCTTGTAATAATTGAAGTCTTTGTTTTAAATCCTCAATGGGTTTTGCAGCTTCTAAGCTTGCAAATTTTGGTTTATTGCGTGGGCCGTATTCGAGGGTTTGTAAATTCAGGGTTAAAATTTCTTTACCTGCTTCTGATTTTAATTTCTTAAAAAATCCTTGACCTGTTTTATCACCAAGCCAATTATTTGCGAGCATTTTTTCTAACCAAATTGGAATATTAAAAATAGCACGCGCCTCATCTTGTGGGCAGTTGTCTGCAACACCTTTGGCAACTTTTACTAGTGTATCAATACCTACAATATCTGCGGTTCTAAATGTTGCCGATTTTGGACGTCCAATAATAGGTCCAGTAAGCGCTTCAATTTCATCGATGGTTAAGCCTAATTTTTCCATGCTATTAAAAATGAGCATGATGCTAAACACCCCAATACGGTTAGCGATAAAGGCAGGTGTGTCTTTGCAATGCACCGTTGTTTTGCCTAAAAAAACATCGCCATATTCCATTAAAAAATCTACAACTTCTGGGCTGGTATGTGGTGTAGGAATAATTTCTAATAAACGCAGGTAGCGTGGTGGATTAAAAAAGTGAGTGCCACAAAAATGTTTTTTAAAATCTTCGGATCTTCCTTCTGCCATTAAATGTATTGGAATACCAGAAGTGTTAGAAGATATAAGCGTGCCTGGCTTTCTGTACTGCTCAATTTTTTCGTACATCATTTGTTTGATGTCGAGCCTTTCTACTACTACTTCAATAATCCAATCTACGCCCGCTATTTCTGATAAGTTATCGTCAAAATTTCCGGTCGTTATTTTTTTAGCGGTTGCTTTTGTATACACCGGCGACGGGTTACTTTTTAATGCAGCTTGTAAAGCATCGTTAACAAGTTTGTTGCGCTCTTGTGGTTTGGTACTTTCTACCGCTTCTTTAGGAACCATATCAAGTAGTAAAACATTGACACCAATGCCTGCAAAATGACATGCAATGCGGGAGCCCATCACACCGCTTCCTAAAATGGCAACTTTTTTAATACTACGCTTCATAAAAATGCTTTCCGTAAAATTAGTTAGTTATGCAACTATTTTAATCAAGGGGGCCAACTATTTTTTCAACATACCGGTATTTTGGGCCTTGGTGGAGGATATTTACCTTTTAACCATTTTAGACCTAAATTGCCCTTCAATCTGTTATTTTTGTACCTCATGGATGTTACACCCCAATTAATTGACCAATTAGCCCATTTATCCAGGCTTTATTTTACCGATGAAGAAAAGGCTTCGGTACAGCAAGACCTGCAAAAAATGGTAGCTTTTGTGGAGCAATTAAACGAAGTTGACACCACGGGCGTGGAGCCATTACTTCATATGGGTGGTAGGGTTAATGTTTTAAGAGAAGATGAAGTCATGCAAACCATTACAAGGGAAGAAGCGCTTTCCAATGCACCCGGCGCCGATGATCAATATTTTAGAGTACCAACGGTGATTAAAAAATAAACAACCTATGTCTGAAGCGATTATTAAGTTAGAGGAAATTCAAAAAGATTACTACATGGGTAGTCAGGCTATTACCGTATTAAAAGGTATTACCCTTGATATTTTTAAAAATGAATACGTAGCCCTCATGGGTCCGTCGGGTAGTGGTAAATCTACCCTCATGAACATACTAGGTTGCCTCGATTCTCCAACAGGTGGCAAATATATTTTGAATGGCAAAGACGTTAGTAAAATGCCTGACGATGATTTAGCAGAAGTGCGTAATTCTGAAATTGGGTTTGTATTCCAACAATTTAATTTATTACCTCGTTTAACAGCCGCGGAAAACGTAGCGCTTCCATTAATTTATGCAGGCGTAAATAAAAAACTGCGTATCGAAAGAGCCCTTGAAGCACTTGACAAAGTAGGCCTTGCCGATCGTAGCCACCATAAATCAAACGAGTTAAGTGGAGGTCAAATTCAGCGTGTGGCCATTGCCCGTGCACTCGTAAACAATCCAGCTATTTTATTGGCCGATGAACCTACTGGTAACCTCGATTCAAAAACATCGGTAGAAGTGATGGAAATTTTTGGAAAAATTAGAGCAGCTGGTAATACGGTTGTACTAGTAACCCACGAAGAAGATATTGCTGCCTATGCCCACCGAGTGGTTCGTTTGCGCGATGGACTAGTAGAAACAGATACGACCAAATAAACCCTCTTATTTTTGAACCATTCGGTTTTATCTTTGTTAACCAAACAAAGACAGGTAACGTTATGGCCCAAAAGATATACACCAAAACAGGAGATTTAGGTTTAACCTCATTAATAGGCGGTACTAAAGTGCCCAAAAGCAATTTAAGAATTGAAACTTACGGAACGGTAGATGAACTGAACTCCTACATTGGACTAGTGTCTGATATGTTTGCGCATGACCATACCCGCATTTTATTAAAAGAAGTACAAGACCGTTTGTTTACGGTAGGATCTTCACTTGCTTGTGACCCAGACAAGGAACCACTTATGAAAATTCCGGATTTAAAAGAAGAAGATATTACTTTATTGGAGCGTGAAATAGATGCGATGAATGAAGTACTTGTTCCTATGAAATCATTTATTATTCCGGGTGGTGATGTTGCCGTTTCCCATGCGCACGTTGCAAGATGTATTTGCCGTCGAGCAGAAAGAGGTTGCGTGAATCTTTTAGAAAACGAATTATTTGTTGATCCGCTAGTGATTAAATACCTGAACCGTTTATCGGATTATTTATTTACGCTAGCCCGCTTTATTTCGCACACCAATGGTGCACAGGAACTTGCCTGGAAGCCTCGCGTATAAGTTGTAGAGCATTTTATTGGGCTTCTACTATAAACCCGTCCTTCATATGTACCACACGATCACTCATTTTAGCGAGTGCTTCATTGTGCGTTACAATTAAAAATGTTTGACCCATTGTTTTTTGTAAATGCAAAAACAGTTCGTGTAACTCTTGTGCATGTTTGCTATCTAGATTTCCAGTAGGCTCGTCTGCAAAAACAATATCCGGATTGTTAATGAGCGCTCTTGCTACCGCCACTCTTTGTTGTTCTCCACCTGATAGTTCTGAGGGTTTATGTGAAGCCCTATCTTGAAGCCCAAGTATTGTTAAAAGTTCAAGTGCCCTCTCTTCCAATTCATTTTTAGGAGTGCCTGCAATCCATCCCGGAATACACACATTTTCAAGTGCTGTAAACTCCGGTAACAAATGATGAAATTGAAACACAAAACCAATATGTTGGTTTCTAAATTTTGCGAGTTCCTTTTCTTTTAAAGTGTCTATGCGCTGGTTGTTGATCCAAATTTCTCCAGTATTGGCCTTGTCTAAACTGCCCAAAATATGGAGTAAAGTGCTTTTTCCTGCCCCCGATGAGCCAACAATACTTACAATTTCACCCTTATTTACATTAATATCTACGCCTTTTAGTACCTGAAGGTCGTTGTATGAACGTGTAATATTAGTAGCTTTTAGCATGGGTATGAGTGTGTTATACAGGATTGAAGCGCTTATTGCTCCTACAAACCTACATTAGTACGGGTTAAATTTAGCGAATATTAATAATTTGTTTACACCTGGTGGGCAACTCCAATTTGGTAATTTGATAGATACGGCTACATTTGCAAAAATATTAAACACTGCATTATGTTTTGGACTCTAGAATTAGCCAGTTATTTAGAAGAGGCTCCTTGGCCTGCTACTAAGGACGAATTGATCGATTATTCTATTCGTAGCGGTGCGCCCATCGAAGTAGTTGAGAACCTTCAAGAACTTGAAGAAGAAGGTGATGTGTTTGAAAGTATCGAAGACATTTGGCCAGACTATCCTAGCCAAGATGACTTCATGTTTAACGAAGACGAATACTAGAACGTAGCCCATGATACTTGATGAGCTTACGCAACTAAATAAATATGTAAAGGTCCACCCCAGATTTGAGGTGGCCTTTGCTTATATATTGGATACCAATTTTGATACGTTGCCAGAAGGCAAGTATGAAGTGGATGAAAAAAATATTATTGCCATTATTGCAGATGGGGCTGGTGTACCAATTTTAGAATCTTGCGCCAGTTTTGAATGCCACAATACCTACATTGATATTCAAGTTTGTTTGAGTGGCATCGAAACAGTAGGTTGGAAATCACGCAGCACTTGTTTAGAACCAAGAGGCGAATACGATGCAAAAAGCGATGTCTTATTTTTTGAAGACGCCCCCGATCATTTCTTTAAACTACACGGTGGTCAGTTTGGAATATACTTTCCAGACGACGTACATGCACCCATGATTGGTGAAGGAAAAATTAGAAAACTAATTTTGAAAGTTAAAGTAGACTAACTGCTTTTCTTAAACGTAAGTTTAAAATAAAGTAGTACGAGCGATAGGGCTAGCACAATAGTGTTGGCTGCTATTACTGGACCGCTATGGGTACTAATGCCATAATACAACCATATAATAGTACTAAGCACTACAATGAGTATCATATAAATACTTAAATCACCAACACTCTTTGTTTTATATGCCTGCCAAACTTGTGGCATAAAAGTAATGGCACTTAAAAAGGCGCCGATATAACCTATAATTTCGTTCATAAATTTTATTTGAGATCTGCGTTAGAATTGTCTGTTAGCATGATCTATTCTGGCGAATCTTGAATGCCTAATTTTTGCATTACTTCATTGCTTACACCTGTCATAGAAAAACCTCCATCGTGGAATAGGTTTTGCATAGTTACCATACGTGTAAGATCAGAAAATAAAGTAACACAGTAGTTGGCACAATCTTCGGCAGTGGCATTACCTAATGGCGCAATGGCATTTGAGTAATCATAAAAATCACCAAAGCCTTTGATGCCCGTACCTGCAGTGGTTTTTGTTGCCGATTGAGAAACGGTATTGATACGTACCTTTTTTTCTAGGCCATAATGGTAACCAAAACTACGCGCGATAGATTCAAGCATTGCCTTAATGTCGGCCATATCGGTATAGAACGGGAAAGTTCTTTGTGCAGCCATATAAGAAAGCGCAACAACACTGCCCCACTCATTAATGGCGTCTAATTTTTTTGCTACCGATAACATTTTGTGAAATGACATGGCAGAAACATCAATGCCTTTCATGAAGTAATCGTAGTTAGACTCGGTGTAAGGAACATTTTTTCTGATGTTCACACTCATACCAATTGAGTGTAGTACAAAATCTATTTTACCACCCAGTACTTCTTGCGACTCGGTAAATAATTTAGTAAGGTCTTCGATACTAGTAGCGTCGGCAGGGATAATTTTTGAATTAGTAGCCTCTGCTAATTTATTGATCTCACCCATACGCATTGCGATAGGGGCGTTGGTTAATACAAATGTGGCACCTTCTGCGTGTGCTTTTTCGGCAACTTTCCATGCAATAGAATTGGCATCTAATGCACCCGTAATAATACCTCTTTTTCCTTTTAATAAGTTGTAAGCCATAGTTTGTTGTTTACGTATCGTAAAAGTAAATAAAATAGATTAAACGACCCTTATTCTTCCACCATTTCTGTGGCAGTAGCTATAGCAGCAGGGGTAGGACTCTCGCCACTGAGCATTTGAGCAATGGCGTTAATGCGCTCAGTTTTACTGAGGCGTTTGATATGTGTTGCAATGCTATTTTCTTTGGCCTGCTTGTACACAAAAAAGTGTGCGTTTGCTTTTCCAGCAATTTGAGGTTGGTGTGTGATGCAAATAATTTGTCTACTAGCAGCTAAACCCTGCATAATAATGCCTACTTGCTTGGCAGCTTCTCCAGAAATACCCGTGTCTATTTCATCAAAAATAAGTGTAGGTAAATTAACAGATGTGGCTACCAACGATTTAATACAAAGCATCAGTCTACTTAGTTCTCCACCACTCGCTACTTTTTTAATAGACTCGTATTTGCCACTTTTATTAGCGTCAAATAAAAACTCAATTTGATCGGCACCAAAAGCGTTAAGGTTTGTGGTTGTAATACTAACCTGAATACTTGCATTGGGCATACCTACTTGTGCAAGTAATGTGTTTACAGATTTTTGTAATGGAGCCGCCTGCGATTTACGCGCTGCAGAAATTTTTGTTGCAATATCGGTAGCTGCAGCAAGCGTTTCCTTTTCCTGTTTGGTATGCGCTGCAATAGCGTCATCAATATTTTGAACCGCTAATAATTTTTCGGCTAAAGAAGCCCAAATATCTAAGAGTTCCTGAGTGGTAGTAACGCCATGTTTTTTTAAGAGCTTAAAACCTGCCGCCATACGCTCGTTGATGGTATGCAATCTTTCTTCGTTGGTAGAAATGGTGTTTTCTAAACGCGAAAGTTCTGAGGCAATATCTTGAAGTTCTATGTGGGTAACTTGTAAACGGTTGATCAGTTCAGAAACCCCCTCATGCACGCTGGTAAAGGGTTGTAGCTGTTGGAGCATTTGCTTTACCACGCTTACCACCGGTGTTTCGGCGTAGGCGAGGGCATGACTGGTGCCAGCGAGCGCTGTTTTAATGCCTTCGGCGTTGTTTAATAAAACAAGCTCTTGTTCCATTAGTTCCAGCTCATTACTTTGAAGTTGTAACGCTTCAAATTCATCGAGTAAAAACTGATTGTAATCGGCTTCTTTGGTAAATGCTTCTTTTTGTGCAAGCAGCGCTGCTAATTTTTTTTGAGCCGATAAATAAGCTTGGTAACTATTTGTAAAAGCTTGTAATAAATTTTCGTTGCCTGCAAGTGCATCAATAACGGTACGCTGAAAATCGGTACTGCCTAGTTCAAGTGTATCAAATTGTTGGTGCAGGTCTACCAGTAACGACGCAACACCACGAAGTGTTTGTAAACTTGCTGGTGTGTCATTAATAAAAGCACGGGATTTACCCGTTGGTGCAATTTCTCTACGCAGTACTAGTTCCGAATGGTCTATGTCCATATCTTCTTCTAGTGATTGTAAATAAGTAGTAACGGCTTTGTTGTTAGCAATAGAAAAACTGCCTTCTATAAAACATTTTTTGTCTTTGCTTACAAGACTACTACTATCGGCACGCTCTCCTAAAATTAAACTTAAAGCTCCCATCAAAATACTTTTACCCGCACCTGTTTCGCCGGTAATAATATTAAGCTTATCAGAGAAATCAATTTCGATTTCATCAATGATGGCATAGTTTTTTATGTGGAGCTTTGTAAGCATAGTTTTAATCTGCTGCAATTTAGGTAAAACAAACTATTTGCAGCGTGCAATACCGGCTTTGGCACGCTGGTCCAAAGAGTTTTTGTAACCATGATCTTCCATGGCCAAACACTGCTCGTAAAAAGAGGTGGCTTCTAGTTTTTGTCCACGCTTTTCTAATATTTGGCCTGCTTGAAGTGCTGCCCTTGCCGCAAAGTAAGCGGTTTGATTGGCGCCTAATTGTATGGTTTGTTTGTAATAGGTAATGGCATCAAGGTCTTTACCCATTTCTTCATAAATGCGGCCAATACGGTATACATATTCCAGTTTATCTGACGCGCTTGTAAACTGTTGTTGTTTGCCTTGTAAGAGTGCTTGTGCGTCTTTGGTATAACCACCATCGGTTAGCAGCCTTGCCTTAAGTAGCAGCGGGTTTGGCCAAACACCCGTTTTAGCATCTTTTAATGCTTGTTTGTCTGCGTCCGTATCTGTACCGCCGCGCAAAAAAATTTGCTTGCGCGCCGCCTCGGCGGCGCGCATATCGCCCTTCAAAAAATTTGCCCAGCTCAGTTTTTGAAGCGCGTCTTTAATGTAAAAATTGCCTTTAAATTGTTCGGTGTATTTGGTCAATAGCGGCGTGGCACCGTCCAAATCTAACGCATACAGTTTTGCGCAGCCCAGTTCAAAATCCCAAAAGGGAAGGGCTAAATAGTCGGCGCTTTTATTTCTGTTTTCTATAATAGATTTTGTATTTGCACTTGCTTTGTGGTTAAGCGATAAGTTAGCGGCGGTCCAGGCGTGTAAATGATTGTTAACGAGGTCTAGTTTTTTATCTTGTATAAATGCAAGTGCAGCGTCTTTTTCATTTTGTAAATGAAAAAGCAGGTATGGATAAATAAAATGTGATTCGGGACTAAATAGTTTAGCCCATACATCGGTACCATTTGCAAAATTAGCTACCATTTTCATGCCTTCTTTTTGTGAACCACGCATGCCTAGTAAACTCGTTAACCACTGATAGCCCTTTGGCACCGTGCCCACAATCCCTTGCAATGATCCATAGAGTAAATCGTCGCCGGTAAAGGCTGGAAATTTCTTGTTGTTTTCTTCGGCAAGCATATAAGACCTTCTAATATCCCAACCAGCGTCCCAGAAGTGCCCAAATTTTAACGATACCATGGCGCGGTGGATGTACACATTGCTGAGGCAATAATTGTACATCGGGTTGTTTTTAGACCCCTCTTCAAGCGTCTCAATAATGAGTTCAAAATTTTTAAACCTGTTTTTATAATCGGCAGGATTTTCTAGTAAAAACAGCACATAAAAATTAGTGTAGGCATCTAGTAAAACCGGAATTAAATTTTGTGGGTTCTGCTCTTTTGCTTTTGTAATCAGTGCAGCGGCGGGTGCAATTTTTAATTTATTAACTTCTTGATAGGCCTGAATGCAAGTGGCATCAAAATCATACACTTTTTGCGCGCTAATATTGTTCGAAAACAACAACCCAGCAAAAAACAATCCCCATAAAAGTAGGCTCGTCAATACAATATGTGCGCTGCGCTTTTTCATGTATTCTATGAAGATACCAAAAATAAGAAAGGGTAGCTGATGTAGCTACCCTTTACTCAAATATTATACCGTTACGTATTATTTTTTGTCTGAACCATCTAGGTTAGCGTCTACTAAAATACGACCGCAGTTTTCACATACGATGATTTTTTTGTGTAAACGAATTTCTGATTGACGTTGAGGCGGAATAGAATTAAAGCAACCACCACAAGCATCTCTGTCAACAGCAACAACGGCTAAACCATTGCGGTAGCTGTTACGGATACGGTCGTAGCTATAGATTAAACGCTCGTCGATATGACCACGCGCATCTGCACTATTTTTGTTTAATTCAGTTTCTTCTTTTTCGGTATCAGCGATGATTTTTTCTAACTCACCTTTCTTGTGGTTTAAAACACCCTCTTTTGAAGCAACTGCTTTTTTAGCAAGGTCTAATGCCTTGATTTTTTCAGTTAATTCTTCGTTGGCATCTCTAATGTGCTTTTCACACAATTTGATTTCAAGTTGTTGGTCTTCAATTTCTTTATTGATGGCTTCAAACTCACGATTGTTTTTAACGTTCTCGCTTTGCTTTTCGTATTTAGCAATAAGCGCTTCGCTATCTTTCACCATCGATTTTTTTCCTTCGATGAATTCAGAAATACCGTTGATTTCTTCTTCGATACGTGTTTGACGTGCATTTAAACCAGTGATCTCGTCTTCAAGGTCACTCACTTCCATTGGAAGTTCACCTTTTAAAACTTGAATTTCATCTAGCTTACTGTCTATCTTCTGAAGTTGAAGAAGGTTTTTTAATTTGTCTTCTACAGAGAAATCTTTAACTGATGCCATACTATAGGATTCTTTTGAAGTTTAATATTTGTGGAACCGAGTCCTGCGCCTTACATGAAATACCCAACCGGATTGGTTTTTGTATCTGATTTAAGGACGGCAAAGGTAGGGAATTTAGGTTGTAAAAGTTCAACTAAAAGCTCTACCGTGTATTGTTCGCTCTCAAAGTGCCCAATATCGACTAATAAAAGGGCATCATTGGCGTCAAAATAGTCGTGGTATTTGAGATCAGAAGTGACAAAAGCGTCTACCCCCATTTCTAGTGCTTTTTGGGTCAAAAATGCCCCAGAACCACCACAAATGGCTATTTTTTGGAGTTTTTTGCCTAAAAATGGGCTATGTTTAATAGTAGAAATTTTAAATATATGAGCCAAATTTTGTAAAAAATCGGCCTCTGTTACGGGTGCTGATAATTGCCCTAGTATTCCAGCGCCAACACCCGGTCCTGCCCCTGGTTTTGGGTCTAAAATCTCAAGCTGGCTCAGCCCTATTTTTTGGGCTATTTTACCATTTACGCCAGTTATGATATTATCTAGGTTGGTATGAATGGCATACATGGCAATATCATGTTTGATGGCTGCTAACAGCGCCTTTTCTACATAAGTGGTGCCGCTCAATTTTTTTAGTCCACTAAATATAATCGGGTGGTGCGCTACCACAACATTGCAACCTTTTGCTACTGCTTCCAGTATCACTGCCTCTGTAGCGTCTAGGGTGCAAAGGACGCCAGTACAATTAGTGTTGGGGCTTCCGGTAATTAGTCCGCAGTTGTCATAAGGCTCTTGCAGGCTAAGGGGTGCTATATTTTCTAGGAACGCAACTATTTCTTTTACTTGCATGTTTGTTATTTGGAGTCCGCTAATTTACCTTCATTCTATAATTAATCCGATGTCTGCAACCGATTTTCTTTTTTTAGATGGTCATTTGATACGCCAAGATAAGGCCAACCTATCGGTTAACAACCGTTCTTTTAGGTATGGCGATGGCTGTTTTGAAACCATCAGGGTGGTAAACGGACAAATTAAATTGGCGCCACTTCATTTTGAAAGACTTTTTACTAGCATCGACGCACTAAAATTTAACAAGCCTTCATTCATGAACGCTGAGTGGCTTGAAAAAAATATTTTAGAAGTTGTACATAAAAATGGACACCAAAAATTAGCACGCGTAAGGGTCATGATTTTTAGAGGCGATGGTGGACTATACGATCCAGAAAATCATTTTCCGCACCACCTCATTCAAAGTTTTAAACTTTCCGAGGCTACGCAAGAGCTTAACCAAAACGGACTCACGCTTGGTATTTATAAAGCAGCAAAAAAATCTTCGGATCATTTTTCGATGATTAAATCCAATAATTATTTACCGTATGTAATGGCTGCACTTTGGGCCAAAGAAAATAATGTAAACGACGCTATTTTGTTAAATCATTTTGATAACGTAGCAGACACCACCATTGCCAATTTATTTATAATAAAAGACGGCATCATTAAAACGCCTGCTATTACAGAAGGCCCTGTTGCTGGTGTCATGCGCCGTTACCTCATTAAAACGCTTCGTGAACATAATTATGAAGTAGATGAAACAACAGTAACTGTGGCCGATGTTTTAGAAGCTTCCGAAGTATTTTTAACTAGCGCCATCCATGGCATTAAATGGGTCAAGCAAATAGAC
>Ga0209598_10000327_pt1 | contig 37947 bp, 35 predicted proteins | sample M_140807_EF_Meta_FD_187317 | JGI IMG/M metagenome (GOLD analysis project Ga0209598, IMG submission 187317) | Freshwater microbial communities from Lake Montjoie, Canada to study carbon cycling - M_140807_EF_MetaG (SPAdes) (version 2) | ecosystem: Environmental > Aquatic > Freshwater > Lake...
TGGAACCACTAATGTTCAAGGAGAAGAAGTAAAAAAATTAGACATATTTGCAAACAATCAATTCATGGGTGTTCTGCGCCATGGCATTAGTTGTGCAGGAATTGGAAGTGAAGAAATGGATGATATTGTAGTTTTCGACGACACTGTGAGCAATCAATCTAAATATGTTTGCTTATTTGACCCTTTAGATGGAAGTGCAAATATTGATGTAAACGTTTCAATTGGAACAATTTTCAGTGTATTTCGCAGGGTAAGTGAATTGGGGAAGCCAGCAACAAAAGCAGATTTTTTACAACAAGGCATTAAACAAGTTGCTGCTGGATATATCATTTACGGGTCTTCTACCATGATGGTTTATGCCACAAGAAGAGGTGTAAATGGATTTACTTTAGATCAATCTATTGGTGAGTTTACACTTAGCCATCCCGATATCAAATGTCCAGAAACTGGAAAGATATACTCTGTAAATCACGGAAACTACTTTCAATACGAAGAAAAAGTACAGAAATATATTAATGCATGTCAGCAAAAAAATAAAGATAACGGTGGCCCATACACGCAGCGCTACATTGGAAGCATGGTGGCTGATGTGCATCGCAATTTAATTAAGGGAGGCATATTTATGTACCCTGGCACAACAGATAAACCTAAAGGAAAATTAAGATTGTTATACGAATGCAATCCATTTGCCTTTATTTTAGAAATTGCTGGTGGAAAAGCTACAAATGGAAACATGCGTATTTTAGAAGTAGAAGCCACAGAAATACATCAGCGAACCCCAATGTTTATTGGAAGCAAACTTATGATGGAAGAGTTTGAAAACACCATCTAATCAAATGATGAAAGAAAATATAATAATTTCAGTAAAAGATTTAGTAAAAGATTATGGCACATTCCATGCCGTTAAATCTATCTCTTTTGATGTATTTGAAGGAGAAATATTTGGCTTATTGGGTCCAAATGGTGCCGGAAAATCTACTACACTTGAAATAATAGAAACATTAAGACAAAAAACTTCAGGAAAAATTATTGTTGATGGATTAGATATTGATTCAGATGCAGCTTCCATTAAAAAGATAATTGGCGTACAATTGCAATCATCTGGTTTTTATCCTGGTTTGAATTTAATAGAACTCATCAAACTATTTGGTGGATTATACAATCAACCTGTTGACCCAATCGAACTTTTAAAAAAAGTAAATCTAGAAGAGAAGGCAAAAAGCAAAGCCAAGGAATTGAGTGGCGGACAAAAACAACGTTTTTCAATTGCAACTACATTAATCAATAAACCAAAAATCATTTTTCTGGATGAACCAACTACTGGTTTAGATCCTCAGGCAAGAAGAAACCTTTGGGACTTGATAAAAGATATAAGAGATAATGGTACAACCGTCATTATTACTACACATTATATGGATGAAGCAGAACAATTGTGTGATAGAATTGCCATAATGGATGAAGGCAAAATCATCAAAATGGATTCACCCGATAAAATGATTGATGACTTAGTAGCCACCGGGTTTGAGAGACCCAAACAAGTAAAAGCAGCAAATTTGGAAGACGTTTTCATCCATTTAACAGGACATGAAATGCGTGCCGAATAAAAAATAAAAAACAAACAAAACAACATAATATGAAAAAGGTAATTTTAAGTGTGCTATGTTTAAGCGTTATAAATGCTGGGTTAATGGCTCAGAAAAAAAAGGATCAACCTAAAAAAAGCGCAGGTATTCAAATGATGACATCTGTTGATAGCTTTAGTTATGCAGCAGGAATCACCATTGCCAATCAATTAAAAAGCCAAGGCATCAATCAATTAAATTTACCTTTAATGATGATTGGTATGAGTGATGTATTGGCAAACAATAAAACTTTAATGACACCAGAACAAGCAGGTATGACACTACAACAAAAATTACAAGAATACAATCAGAAAAAAGTAGAATTATTAAAATCTAAAGGGGTAGAATATTTAGAAACCTGCAAGAAAAAACCAGGCGTAATTGAATTGCCTAATGGGCTTCAATACGAAGTATTAACTCCAGGTGATCCAAATGGTATGAAACCAACCAAAGAAGATACGGTTATTGTGCATTACGTAGGTACTTTAATCGACGGAACTGAATTCGACAATTCTGTAAAAAGAGGCGAAGCAATTGAGTTTCCTTTGGGCGGTGTTATTAAAGGATGGACAGAAATTTTACAATTGATGACCATAGGTTCAAAATGGAAAGTATATATTCCAAGTGAATTGGGATATGGCGAAAGAGGTGCAGGTGCTTCAATACCTCCATACTCAACGTTAATTTTCGAAATCGATTTAAAAGGAATCAAACCAGCCATAAAAAAATAATGGACGAATCAATTTATCCAATTGGTAAGTATACTGAGCAGCCAATCTCTGAAATGTTAATCAGAGATTGGCTGCTTGATATTAAGTTTTTAGCAACTTCATTAGAGCAAGCTGTACTTAATTTAGATGAGTATCAACTCAACACTTCTTATCGTGAAGGAGGTTGGAGCATCAAGCAAATCGTACATCATTTGGCAGATAGCCACATGAACGCCTTTATCAGATGCAAGCTCGCATTGACAGAAGAAAACCCAACCATAAAGCCATACAATCAAGATGATTGGGCTATTATGCCTGATGTAATGGATGTACCAATAAATGTATCTATCACATTACTTCATGCCTTACATCAAAGATTGTATGTTTTATTGTCAAATGTTACCGAATCCCAATGGAACAATACCTTACATCATCCGGAATACAACAGACAAATGAGTTTATGGTTTGTTTTTGGATTATACGCTTGGCATGGTAAGCATCATGTTGCACAAATTCAAGCATTAAGAACTAAAATGAATTGGCAATAATATTTTATGCAAACCAAAATTATTTCATCAGAATACATCAGCAAGCATCAATATTTCAACGCAAGAAGAGATACATATCAACTTGCATCTGGCAAAATTGTAGATCCATATTTTGTGGTTGAACTTCCGCCAAGTGCAACAGCAATGGCTATTACAGCAGAAAATGAAGTAATCCTAATATCTCAATATCGCCATCCAATTTCTACAGAAATACTTGAATTGCCCGGCGGTTTTGTCGAAGCAGGTGAAGATATTTTTGAAGGAATAAAAAGAGAATTATTAGAAGAAACAGGATATAGTTTTAAAGACGTTTATCATCTTGGAAATACCGCAGCAAATCCTGGTGTGCTCAATAATTTTACCGAACTTTTTTTAGCTACTGGTGGCATAAAAACCAACATTCAATCACTCGATAGCAATGAAGAAATCTCCATCCAATTGAAATCTTTAGCAGAAGTAAGAGAGATGTTGCATGAAAGTAAATTCATTCAAAGCATGCAAGCGTTGTGTTTGTTTTATGGGTTCCGAAAGTTGGAGGGTTTGTGAGGTTTGAGAGGTTTGTGAGGTTTGAGAGGTTTGTGAAGTTTGTGAGGTTTGAGAGGTATGAAATGTACAAGCGGTTTAAAAGGTTCAATAAGTTCAAAAGGTTAGAAGCATTTTCCATTATAACCATCTTCGTTTTATAAAAAACTTCGAGTCTTTACGCCTTCGTGTCAAAAAAAATCCCCCCAGGGGGATTAACGGGCCTTCGTGGCTTAGCTGATTTCAGCAATAATAAAAAAACTACCGCATACAATTATTACATCTTCTGGTTTTGAATTGTTACTTGCAGATTCTATTGCCATATTTACATCATCAAACCCATCTCCCAACAACCCAATTTCATTTGCCATAGATTGTAATGTATCAAAAGGAAGCGCTCTTGGTATATGTGCATTTGTAAAATAATACGCTGCTTCTTTGGGAAACAATGCCAACACTTCAGATATATCTTTATCATGTACAAACCCCAAAACAAAATGATAGTTTATATTTGGATAATCATATTTGAGTTGTTTTATAATTTCAGAAATCCCGTCTTTATTATGTCCTACATCATGAATAATTGTTGGAGAATGACCAACCACATCCCATCGACCACGCATACCCGTTAGTTTTTTCACATTGGCTAGTGCATTTTTTTCATTTTCGTTACTAATATAAAAGCCCAACTGATGTAATATTTTTTCAGTAGCTAGAACTGTTTTTAAATTTTTCATTTGATAGGCCCCTATTAAATCCAATTCGAAAATTTCTGAATGCAAATTGCTTTTATCTATAACAATATATGTCGCAATATTTTTATCAGCATTAACTTTTTGTACTTCATACAAATCATCTGCATAAATAGGCGTTACATGCATTTCAGATGCTTTTGAATCAAATACAGGCTTTGTTTGAGGCAAGTATGTTCCAATGATAACGGGTATACTTTCTTTTATTATTCCAGCTTTTTCGTATGCAATTAGTTCGAGTGTATTGCCAAGTAAATTGGTATGATCCATTCCAATATTTGTAATAACACTCAAAATTGGCTTAATGATATTGGTACTGTCTAAACGCCCGCCCAGACCGGTTTCTATAACGGCAATATCTACCTTGTTTTCTGAAAAATATTCAAAAGCCATAGCTACAGTAAGCTCAAAAAAAGACGGATTTATTTCAGTGCAAAGGGATTGGGTTTTTTCTGTAAAATCAATTACAAATTCTTTTGAAATGGGCACCCCGTTAATTCTAATGCGTTCTCTAAAATCTTTTATGTGAGGCGATGTGTACAACCCTGTTTTGTAACCTTGTTGTTGAAGCATGGCGGCGAGCATATGACTTGTACTACCTTTACCATTTGTTCCAGCAATATGAATGGATTTGAAATTATGTTGAGGATTATTTAAAGCATTGCATAAGACAATTGTATTTGTTAAATCTGCTTTGTATGCAGCAGCGCCAATTCTAGAAAACATCGGCAATTGTGCAAATAAATAAGCAAGGGTTTCTTCGTAATTCATGTAGGTAAAGATAAATAGTAACCTTGTTTTATTGGCCTACTAACTTTAATAATGTTGATAAAATGGGAGGGATTAAAAGTAAAAAGTCAAAATTAAAAATTAAAAAGAGATGTAATAATTAATATTGACCCTCCTATGCCGGTCATAATTTTTTACTTTTAAATTTTTAATTTTTATGTAGCGCTTAATTCACCCTAAAATCAAAAATGATTACCGCATCATAAGGTTGAGCGCCTGCCTCGAATGGTATTTTTGGCAAACAATTGATGATGGCGTTTTTATATTTTGCATCGAAACTGGTAGATTTTTTTTCGATTTTTATAAAGCTTCCTACCCCTGATGTAGATACTTTTATTCTTGCATAAATTTTTTCAGCGCCAAGTTCATCCTCAAATTTGTAATTCTTCAACATGGCTTTATTGATTGGAATTACTTTAGGTTTGCCATTGGCAGAACCAGCGTCTCCAGCACCATTTGGATTATTCCCTTGAGATGTAAATCCATTGTCAACATTTGCATTGTTACCATTTTTTCCCGTATTTGGACCTTGGTAGGTAAGTTTTGGTTTGTTGTTATTTGTATTGGTGGGTGTCGTAACTTTTGGCAAATCTGTTTTTGTCGTTTTCTGCTCAGGTTTTGTTTTTGTAATTACGGCAGCGTTTTCTTCAGCATTGTCATCAGGTGAAACATTACTATTATCGTCGGGACTGGTTGGGCTTGGGGTGCTTTTTTCAACCTCTGGTGTTGGCGAACCTTTTACTAATGGTTGCTCTTGACCATAACCTTCCTCATCGTTTCCTAAATTAATTTCTATTTGATCTTGAATAACTAATTCTGGAGGCGGATTTGTATTCCATCTGATTAAAATAAACAGAATGATTAAAATGGTACAAATTGCTGTAGTATAAATAAGCGCCTTTTTATTTTCTTCAGTTTGGATAACAATATACATATGAATTGAATTATAGGTTTAAAGTTATTATTTTCTGAACGTAGAAAAATAAAATATGTGAATTTGTTTTTGCAAATTCACATATTTTAACAACTCTATTTATTTTTTGTATTCCCGTTCTCCAAAAAGCATACTTCCAATTCTGATCATATTGCTGCCACATGAAATGGCCATTTTATAATCTCCGCTCATGCCCATGCTCAACGTTTCCAAATTGAAATTTTCTGTGGATGATGTTGAATACTTATCAAACAATTGTTTCAATGTATCAAACTCGCTTTTTACAATTTGACTATCCGAAGAAAAACTAGCCATCCCCATCATACCAGAAATTTGTACAAAAGGGAGCTGAGGAAGCTTTTGAATAATGCTTTCTAACTCGTCTTCATTTAATCCAAATTTGGTTTCTTCTTTTGCAATATAAATCTGAAGTAAACAGGATATTTTTTTATTGATTTTTTGGCCTTGCTTGTTGATTTCAATCAATAGCTTTTCGCTATCTACACCATGTATCAAATGCACAAATGGAGCGATATACTTCACTTTGTTGGATTGTAGATGCCCAATAAAATGCCAATGAATATTTTTTGGAAGTGCCTCGTATTTATCTACCAATTCTTGCGCATAATTTTCACCAAAATCACGTACGCCTGTTTCATAAGCTTCTTGCAAATCAGCAATTGGCTTTGTTTTCGACACCGCTACAATGGTAACGTTTGAATCTATTTGATTCTTTAGCGAATTATAAACGGGTGTTTGAAAAGGCATTTAAAATTTATTCATGAAAAACTAACGATATACAACATACGAAGGTAGATTATTTTAAAATACTTCTACTAATTACTATGCGTTGTACTTCACTTGTGCCTTCATATATCTGTGTGATTTTTGCATCGCGCATTAATCTTTCAACATGATATTCTTTTACAAATCCATATCCACCATGTATTTGAACGGCTTCTGTGGCAGTCCACATGGCTGTTTCACTTGAAAACACTTTTGCCATTGAGCTGCTTAATGTATAATCAATTCCATTGTCTTTTTCCCATGCTGATTTTAAACACAACAGTCTAGATGTTTCAATTTTGGTTGCCATATCGGCCAATTTAAATTGAATGATTTGGTGATTCATGATTTCTGTACCAAACGCTTTTCTTTGTTTGCTATAAGCCAATGCTAATTCATACGCCCCTGATGCAATGCCTAAAGCCTGTGCGGCAATGCCAATTCTTCCACCAGCAAGGGTTTTCATGGCAAACTTAAATCCGAAACCATCTTCGCCAATTCTATTTTCCTTTGGAACTTTTACATCGTTGAATAAAATGGTATGGGTATCACTTCCTCTGATGCCTAATTTATTTTCTTTTGCACCTACTACTACCCCGTCCCAATTTTTTTCTACTATAAATACATTGATGCCTTTACTTCCTTTTTCAGGATTTGTTTGTGCAATGACCAAATACACACTGGCACTATTGCCGTTTGTGATCCAATTTTTTGTTCCGTTTAATAAATAATAATCACCCTTATCTTCGGCAGTTGTACTTTGAGATGTTGCATCACTCCCCGCTTCTGGCTCACTTAATAAAAATGCACCAATATATAGCTCGCCATCTTTTTTCCCCTGTGCTAACGGTGTTAAATATTTTTGCTTCTGCGCTTCGTTACCATAGCTTTGTAAGCCATAACAAACCAAACTGTTGTTTACACTCATACAAACGCTAACACTAGCATCCACTTTACTGATTTCTTCCATAGCCAACACGTAACTAATTGTATCCATTCCACTACCGCCATATTCTGGACTTACCATCATACCCATAAATCCCAAATCGGCTAATTTTTCGATTTGTTCTTTTGGAAATTTCTGATGTTCGTCACGCTCAATTACGCCAGGCAAACATTCATTTTTTGCAAAATCTCTTGCTGCCTGCTGAATCATTAAGTGCTCTTCTGAAAGTTGAAAGTTCATGTGTTAAAAATTTGGTGCAAAAATATGGATTGTTTTTATTTTATAGTAATGTTTAATATTTAAGTAATTATTTCAAATGGATTATATTAAAAAACCAAGCTTATCGATTTAATACGAATTTGATTAATCACATTTTCTTTTGATTAATTCAAACAATTCAAACTATTTTTTATGATTTCAATAGAATGTATTATTTCTGATTCGGTAATGATTAAAGGCGGTGCAAACCTGATTTTATCGCCATGTGTTGGTTTTGCCAAAAGTCCGTTATTTTTTAATTCAACACATAATTTCCATGCGGCATCAGCATCTTCGTGCTTTATAACAATTGCGTTTAATAAACCACGACCTCGGATACAAGAAATATATGGCGATTCCAATTTTGCCAATTCATCTCGAAACAATTGCCCCATTTTTTCGGCTTGTTCGCAAAGATTTTCCTCTTTTAGCACTTCAAGTGCTGCTATGGCTACATTACAAGCTAATGGATTTCCACCGTAAGTACTTCCATGTTCACCAGGTTTGATGGTCAACATGATTTCATCATTAGCCAATATTGCGCTTATGGGCATTGTACCTCCGCTTAATGCTTTACCTAAAATTAATATATCGGGTTTCACATTTTCATGATCGCATGCCAACATTTTACCTGTACGCGCTAAACCAGTTTGTATTTCATCGGCAATCATCAGCACATTATATTTGGTACATAAATTTCTTACCCCTGTTAAATAACCTTCGTCCGGAACGACTACGCCTGCTTCTCCTTGAATGGGCTCAAACATAAAGCCAGCAACATTTTTATCTTGTAAAGCAATTTCTAATGCCGATAAATCATTATATGGAATGATTTCAAAACCAGGCATAAAAGGACCGAAATCTTTATAACTGCTAGAATCGGTTGAAGACGAAATCGCTGCCATTGTTCTACCCCAAAAATTACCATCTACAAAAACAATTTTTGCTTGATTTGATTCAATACCTTTTACAGTATAGCCCCATCTTCTGGCAAGCTTAATGGCTGTTTCACCACCTTCAACACCTGTGTTCATGGGCAATACTTTATCATAACCAAAATAGTTGGTAATGTACTTTTCATATTCTCCCAATAAATTATTGTGAAATGCTCTTGAAGTAAGCGTTAATACTGAAGACTGTGAAACCAACGCATCAATAATTTTGGGGTGGCAATGCCCTTGATTTACAGCAGAATATCCACTTAAAAAATCCATGTATTTTTGATCATCCACATCCCAAACATAAATGCCTTTTCCTTTTTTTAACACTACGGGCAATGGATGATAATTATGCGCTCCGTATTTATTTTCAAGATCTAAAAAATAATGAGATTGGCTACTAAGCACTTCAGCTGAATGCATGTTGAAAATTTAAAAGTAAATAATTGAAAGTGAAATTTTAAAAAAAGAAATAGTAATTCAGCCCCCAAGTAGGAGGCGCAAAAAAGATTATCCTCGATGATTCAATAAATCGAGATTTGAGGCAAGGAATATTATCGTGTATTTCGAATTGATAGGCAAATGTAAAAGTTTAAACCCATTTTACATAGTAACTATTGGGAAATTTAATTTCTTCTTTTAATTTATTTTCAAAAATGGCAAATACGGTACTTCCACTTCCACTCATGGCAGAGTATATAGCACCTAAATCATAAAGCTGTTGTTTCAAATGGGCAATTTCTGGATATGCCGTAAAAATGGGAACTTCAAAATCATTTTTCAAATCTGATTTCCAGGTTTCTATTGGCTCATGAATAATTTCTAATAAATCATTATGAATTTGAGCAAGTTCAAGTGATTTGAACGCCCAACCCGTATTAATATGGATTGCTGGATTTACGATTAGAATGTTGTATTTAGTGAGGTCGAGATTAATTTGAGTTAAGATTTCTCCGCGACCTGTGGCATATGCTGGTTTGTTGTAAATAAAAAATGGACAATCGCTGCCAAGTTGTAATGATAACTTTGCCAATGTATCCAGATCAACATTTAAGTTGAATTTTTTATTGAGCAAATTAAGCATGAAAGCACCATCAGCAGAGCCTCCGCCCAAACCTGCGCCCATTGGGATTTTCTTATGCAAATGCATTTTTACAGCAGGCAAATGGGGGAAATCTTGTTTGAGTAAATGGTAAGCTTTAACGCAAAGATTATCATTCACATCGCCATTAATATCAACACCAGTTTGGCTATATTCAATGGAATTTATTTCATTATCAGATTCAACAACTTCAACAACATCATGCAATTTAATAGGAACGAAAACGGTTGCTAAATCATGAAACCCATCATTGCGCTTACCAAGAATATGTAAACCCAAATTTATTTTTGCATTGGGAAAAGCAACCATGATTTACGATTTTAAAACGATTGAATTAACCCTCGTGTGGGTTTGTGGCAAGTGGAATATGAATGTAAAAGTGAAAAGTAAAAAAGTTTTGTAAAAGATTTTGAATTTTGAATTTCCCAATTCATCAATCTCTTCGCTTCAACTCGTCTCTAATAGAAATCGCTTTGATATAATCTTCTTGTTCAAGCACTACATTTAATAACTCATTAAGTTCTTTTATTGACATCCCTTTTAAATTATCGGTTCCACCAGTTTCAGTAGTTACAGATGTTTTGCCTTTGAATGTACTTGATGGTTCTAATTTTTTATTGTCGTCATCCATCATTACGCCAGCTTGAACTAAAATATCTTCATAAGTATAAATTGGACAACCGAATCTAACGGCCATGGCTAGAGCATCTGAAGTACGAGAGTCTATTTCAATGGTATCATTTGCTGAGCTACAAACCAACTTTGCGAAAAAAATCCCTTCTTGTAAATCATTGATAATAATTTCGTGTAAGTCAACATTTGCAGCAATCATGAAATTCTTCATCAAATCATGTGTCAAGGGACGACTTGGATTCATTCTTTCCAAAGCAACGGCAATGGCTTGCGCTTCAAATCCGCCAATTACAATAGGTAATCTTCTTAATCCATTTATTTCTCCCAATACCACAGCATAAGAATGTGTTTGGGTGATGCTATGTGATAAAGCCACTATTTCGAGTTCAATTTTTTTCATTAACGTAAGGAATTTTGTTACCAATAAAAAAACATACAATCATTCAATAAACATTGAATGATTGTAAAATAAGATAAAAATCAATTATTTATACTGATTCTTTTAATTTTTTTATTGCTTCTATGATTTTGGGTACTACCTCAAAGGCATCACCAACAATTCCGTAATCGGCAGCTTTAAAAAATGGCGCTTCTGGGTCTTTATTGATAACCACTATTGTTTTGCTTCTATTTACACCAGCCAAATGCTGAATTGCACCAGAAATACCTATTGCAATATATAAATTTGGGGCAATGGCAAGGCCGGTTTGGCCAACATGCTCATGATGTGGGCGCCAGTGAATATCAGAAACCGGACGGCTACAAGCTGTTGCAGCGCCCAGTAATTTTGCCAAATCAGTTACAATTCCCCAATTTTCAGGACCTTTTAAACCACGTCCACCACTCACCACAATATCAGCTTCGCTCAAAGGCACATCACCAATAATTTTATTTACAGCTTGTACTGCAATTTTAGCCGTAGGTATTTCAAGGTTTAAAGCCACAACTTCTGCAACGCCTTCATTTTTAATAACAGAAAAAGAATTGGGGTTTAATGCAATGATTTTTTTGTCGCTGTTTATAGCAATATGAGCAAAAGCTTTACCACTAAAAACAGATTTTTTAACTACAAACCCATTTGATGTATCAGGTAATGCTACAGCACCCGAAACCAAACCTGCTTTCAATCTTACACTTAAACGGGGCGCGATTGATTTTCCAGTAGTGGTGTTAGAAAACACAAACACATCCGCACCAATGGTTGCATTGGCCTCAGCAATCAATTTGGTAAAAACCTGTGCATCAAAGTGCTGCAAACTTTCGTTTGAATGGTTATATACTTTTGAAATTCCGTAATTGCCTAATGTTGAAAGTTCATCAGATTTACCCAAAACAATAGCAGATGCATTAGTACCTAATTGTTGAGCAATTGCAGCACCATAGCTGGCTGCTTCAAATGAAGCTTTCTTTATTTTGCCTTCGGCGATATCTATAAAAATTAAAACGCTCATGATGGAAATTTAAAAGTAAAAATTAAAAAAATTAAAAACTACAAATGAATAAACATTGAAAATTAAATGGCTTTTGCTTCTTCGTTTAGTAAACGTACCAATTCTTCTGGATTATCTGCAGAAACCAGTTTTACACCAGCTTTTGCAGGAGGTAAGTCAAAATTAACAACTGAAGTTAAAGGTGAAATCTCAGTAGGTTCAACTACTTTTAAAGGTTTTGTTCTCGAACCCATAATACCTTTCATATTTGGAATACGTTGTTCGGCCATTCCTTTTTGGCAACTCACAACAAGTGGAAAAGGAGCTGAATCAACTTCTTCGCCACCTTCGATTTCTCTAACCACTAAAGCATTACCATTTGAAATATCAAATTTCACTGCGTGAGAGATAAAAGGGATATCTAAAAACTCAGCAATCATTCCACCTATTGAAGATCCGTTATAATCGATGGTTTCTTTTCCGGTAAAAATCAAATCGTAATTGCCTTCTTTAGCAATATGTGCAATTTGACTAGCAACAAAGTAACTATCTGCAACATCTGAATTTATACGAATGGCTTCTTCGCCACCAAGCGCAAGTGCTTTACGAATGATGGGTTCGCTTTCAACACCACCAACATTTACCAAGTGCAAAATTGTGGAAGGATCCGCTTCTTTAATTTCAATTGCCCTAACCAATGCATACCATTCATCATAAGGATTGATGATCCATTGAACGCCATCAGTAGAAAATTTTGAGTTATTGTCTGTGAAAGCTATTTTTGACGTAGTGTCGGGTGTTTTGCTAATGCAAATCAATATCTTCATAAATAGATGATTATTTTAGTGAATTAATTTCTGGATAATTTCAGATTCTAATTTGAGTGCAAATATAATTCCATTGGGCTGTTTAAAAAACATTGTTATGAATCGAATAGAAAAAATATTGGAAATGCTTAACACAAATGAGAAAGACAGCTTTTTACAACATGCCTTAGCCCTAGAATATATCAAAATTGGCGATGACCAATTGGCATTGGAGCAGTTTGTGTCTTTGTTAAACGACAACCCTCAATACGTGGGATCATACTACCATTTAGGTAAATTATATGAGCGAATTGGCGAAAATGAAAAAGCCATCTCAACATATGAAAAAGGCATGTTAGAAGCAAAAAATGCCAAAGACAACCATAGTTATAACGAGTTGATGATGGCGAAGGAGGAGTTGGAGTAGAGGTTGTTTGGTGTTTGTTGTTTGGTGTTTGGTGTTAAAACGCTCGAATTGAAACGCAATCAAATCGCTTTCTAACATCCAGTAATTAGTGTTGAGTATCCTTAACCAAAGTTGGCTAATTAGACAACGAAGATAATTTTTGAAAGATGCTCCTAACCTCTTGAACGTTTTGAACCTTCCTAACATCTTAAACCTCAAAAACCTCTTTAACCTTTCAAACCCTTTTTATACAACTGCACCGTATTCTCTAAACCCAAATAAATGGCATCACAAATTAAAGCATGCCCTATAGACACTTCCAACAATCCAGGTATATTTTGAGCGAAATAATTTAAGTTTTTTAAATCCAAATCATGACCAGCATTTATGCCTAATCCAATTTCGTTTGCTTTATTGGCGGCTTTAATAAAAGGTTCGATAGCAGATTGTTTATTTCCAGAAGCGAAACCAACAGCATAACTTTCGGTGTATAATTCAATACGATCTGTACCTGTTTCTTTTGCTGCTTCAACCATTTCTACTATTGGATCTACAAAAATCGAAACGCGAATACCTGCTTTTTTAAAAACAGCTATAATTCCTTTAAGGTATTGCTGATGTTCAATGGTATTCCAACCCTGATTGCTGGTTAGCTGATTGGTAAAATCAGGAACAAGCGTTACTTGCGTCGGTTTGTTGTTTAATACCAAATCCACAAATTTATCTTCAGTAGGATTGCCTTCAATATTAAATTCTGTAGTTATAATTTTCTTTAGCGCATAAACATCTTCATAACGAATATGTCGTTCGTCGGGACGTGGATGTACCGTTATCCCATCTGCACCAAACTGCTTAATGTCTTTTGCACTTTGAATTAGATTGGGATTGTTGCCACCTCTTGAATTTCGAAGTGTAGCAAGCTTATTTATATTTACGGATAGTTTTGTCATAATGTGGTTTTTAACACGAAGACGCGATTTTTTTAACACGAAGGCACAAAGAAAACACTTTTTTAAATCTAGAATGATGAAGCAGAAAATACTTTCAACCATTAAACCCTTAAACTATCAAACCAGCGTTGCGTTTTAAACTCCTTCTTCCTAGATGATCGGCGAAAACACCAACATCGGCAAACGAAAACTCCCAACCTTTTGAACTTTTTGAACTCATTGAACCTTTTGAACATCAGAAACCTCTCAAACCTCAAAAACCTCTCAAACCTCTCAAACCTCTTAAACCTCTGTTCTTATCAAATCCCTTATCACCACGGATGCTGCAACAGCACCAAATGTAGCCGGTAAATAGGAAATTGTTCCGTACGCCGACTTCTTATAATTTTTTCCATCGGTCAACATAAGGCTATCCCACATTGGCTCTTCTGGTGAAAAAACAGCTTTTATTCCTTTGTAAATTTTATCTTTTTTCAACATCTTTCTAACTTGTTGCGCAAAAGGGCAAATCATGGTTTTTGAAATATCTACCACTTTTATTTGAGTAGGATCCAGTTTAGCACCAGCACCCATACTGCTAACCAAAGGGATTTTTTGATGATACGCTATTTTTAAAAAAGTCAATTTTGGTGTTATGCTGTCAATGGCATCCACTACATAATCAGGTTTGTTTTCAAAAATTTTTTCAACCATTTCGGGATTGATGAATTCCTTTATTACTTTCAATTTCAACTCGGGATTTATGGCCAACAAACGCTCAGCCATTATATCCGCTTTCGACACACCGTGATTTGTAGATAAGGCCGGAAGTTGTCTGTTTCTATTTGTTGGATCTACCACATCTCCATCAATGATTGTCATAGCGCCAACACCACTTCTGCAAATAAATTCAGCAGCGAATGACCCTACACCACCCATGCCCACAACCATTACATGCTTCTGATTAAGCAATCTAACACGATCTTCTCCAATAAGCAAACTTGTTCTTCCAAGCCAACTAATATCTTGCATTAATTAAAATTTGTTTTGAATACTGTTTTTGAATTTTGCATTATTTGCAAACTTAATTGTTCTATCGAAGTATTTTTTATTTGTGCCGCTTTTTTATACATATCTTCTATTGAATAATCTGAATCATCTGTTTCCAAAAATAATTTGTCAGATGGTATTTTCGAAAATACAGATTCCGTTGCTGGATTAAACAATGCTTTACCAAATGAAAGATAAAAACCCGAAGCGAGCAACTCATTGGCAATAAAAATGTTGTTGTTAAACCCATGAAAAACCACAGGCATGATGTTATTGCTATTTTTAAAAACAACCATAGCTTCACGAAATGCCCGAACACAATGTACCACAATTGGTTTTGCAATTTCGTTCGCCCATAATATTTGTGCTAAAAAAATGGATTCCTGAAGTTTAAAAGGCGTTTCACAAATTCTATCCAAACCACATTCACCAATGGCCAATACATTTTTTTGATGGCTTGCGATTTTCATTTTTGAAAATTCATCCTGAACATTTACTTCGTCGATGTACCATGGATGAATGCCCATCGAATAATAATTCAAACTACTTGTTTCGCCAAAATCAGCATGCAAATTTTGAATGCACTTCGAATTATTCTGTTTGGCTTTATGTGTATGTATGTCGATTAGCAATTTTTATAAAATTATTTGACGCTTTTTAATTTTGATTGAAACTTCCTATTCATCAATTTTTTAGCATGATAAATTTAATCTAGATTTCCCAATTAAATTGAAAAATCCATGTCAAGCTCCTTGGTGCGATATATAGCTCCACAGGAGCGAGCTCACATTAAAAAACCCTCTTCAAATGAAAAGGGTTTTTTGTTTATCTTAAATAAAAAGAAATTAGTAACGATACATATCAGTTTTGTATGGACCAAAAACTTCTAATCCTAAATAACTAGCTTGTTCTGTTGTTAAAATATCCAATTCAACACCAATTTTAGACAAATGTAAACGAGCTACTTTTTCATCTAAATGCTTAGGTAAAACGTACACTTTGTTTTCATAGCTTTCTGTATTCATCCAAAGTTCAATCTGAGCCAAAACTTGATTGGTGAATGAATTACTCATTACAAATGATGGGTGACCAGTTGCACAACCTAAGTTTACCAAGCGACCTTCAGCAAGTACGATGATATCTTTACCTTCGATAGTATACATGTCAACTTGTGGCTTGATGGTATCTTTTGTGTCGCCATAAGTGCCATTCAACCAAGCCATATCGATTTCAATATCGAAATGTCCGATATTACAAACGATTGCTTTATCTTTCATTGATCTGAAATGTTGTTCTGTAATCAAATCTCTACAACCACTTGCTGTAACGATGATATCTGCTTCTTTAACCGCATCAATCATTTTTTTAACTTCAAATCCGTCCATTGCAGCTTGTAACGCACAAATTGGATCGATTTCAGTTACAATTACACGAGCACCAGCTCCACGTAAACTCAATGCAGATCCTTTACCCACATCACCATAACCACCAACAACAGCTACTTTACCAGCCATCATTACATCAGTAGCGCGACGAATCGCATCAACTAAAGATTCTTGACAACCGTATTTGTTATCAAACTTAGATTTGGTAACTGAATCATTTACATTGATTGCAGGAATTGGTAAAGTACCATTAGCCATACGCTCGTATAAACGATGAACACCTGTTGTAGTTTCTTCGCTCAACCCTTTGATGTTTGGAATCAACTCTGGATATTTATCAAAAACTGTATTGGTTAAATCACCTCCATCGTCCAAAATCATATTTAATGGCTTGTCTTCACTTCCAAAGAACAATGTTTGTTCGATGCACCAATCAGCTTCTTCGATTGATTGTCCTTTCCAAGCATAAACTCCGATACCAGCAGCAGCAATCGCAGCAGCAGCTTGATCTTGAGTAGAGAAGATATTACAACTGCTCCATTTAACTTCAGCGCCTAAAGCGATTAAAGTTTCAATTAAAACAGCAGTTTGAATAGTCATGTGTAAACAACCCGCAATTCTTGCACCTTTCAATGGTTGGCTTGCAGCATATTCATTACGAAGACTCATTAGACCTGGCATTTCTGCTTCAGCCAATCTAATTTCTTTACGGCCCCATTCTGCGAGGCTCATGTCTTTTACCTTATATTTCAAGGAAAAGTCGATAGCTTTTAATGTAGTTGACATATTTATTTGTTTTTTAGAATGCAAAGCTAATTCAAAAAGAACAATATTCTAAATTATAAAACTAAAATAGGATAAAAACATATTTTTATATAAATTAGCAGAACAAAAACAAATTTTATGCTAAAAAAAATAGAACAAAAAGAACAAACGGCTATATCCAATCCGACATTAGACAAAACCGACCTAATGATTTTAAAATTGTTACAAGAAAATGCAAAGACCACGGTTAAGGAAATTGCTGAAAAAGTTCATTTAAGCACAACACCAGTTCATGAGCGCATAAAAAGAATGGAACAAAATGGAGTTATTAAACAGTATGCTACTTTAGTGGATCATACTAAAGTAAAAAAAGGACTGATGGTGATTTGTTATGTTTCATTAAAAGAACATAGCAAAAATGCAGGTACTAAATTCATTAAATCAATCAATGCTTTAAATGAAGTTATTGAATGTTATAACATCAGTGGAGAGTTTGATTTCATGCTAAAAGTAGTAGAAGAAAACATGGATAAATATTACGATTTCCATGTGAATCGATTGAGCCAGATTGAAAATATGGGAAACGTTCAAAGCGTATTTGTGATGGGCGTTATCAAACAAACACATCAACTGGTTTGGTAAACGATGTTTTAAAAAAAAGCGCCGGTAAAATACCAGCGCCTTCGAATATTATTATAATCAAAATTATTTTTCCATTTGCTCAATTACTGCATTTGTAACCCCTGTAAATGAAAATCCGCCATCATGAAATAAATTTTGCATCGTCACCATTTTGGTATGATCACTAAACATCATCACACAATAATTGGCACAATCTTCTGCAGTTGCATTTCCCAAAGGACTCATTTTTTCTGCATAGTTGATAAAGCCGTCGAAACCTTTAACACCACTACCAGCTGTAGTTTTTGTAGGCGATTGAGAAATGGTATTCACACGTACATGTTTCTTTACACCATAATGATAACCAAAGCTTCTAGCTACACTTTCTAAAAGCGATTTGGCATCTGCCATTTCATTATAATCTGGGAAAACCCTTTGCGCAGCGATATAACTTAACGCTACAACACTACCCCATTCATTGATGGCATCTTTTTTCATACATGTAGCTAACACACGATGCAAGCTCATTGATGAAATTTCAAACGTTTTTAAATTATGCGCATAGTCAATTTCTGTGTAATGTTTTCCTTTACGTACATTTAAGCTCATGCCAATTGAATGCAGAATAAAATCAAACCCACCACCAAAATGTTCCATAGCTTTATTGATCAAGTTCTCCACATCTTCTGCATTACTTACATCACAAGGTACAACAGGTGCGTTTATTTTTTCTGCAAGCTTGTTGATTTCACCCATACGCATAGCTACAGGAGCGTTTGTAAGCAATATCTCAGCGCCCTCTTCAAAACATTTAATTGCAGTAATCCAAGCAATTGATTTTTCGTCCAATGCGCCAAAAATGATTCCTTTTTTTCCTTTTAATAAATTGTTTGACATTCTTTTTTATTTATGATTATCTGTAAAATTAATTGTTCTATATCAAAATAAACACAACGATTTAATTTGACATCATTTCTTTTGCGTTTTCCATTGCTGCAGTAGTTGGTTTTTCGCCGCTTAGCATTTGAGCAATTGCAGTTATCCTTTCTCCTTCGTTCAAAATTCGAATATTTGTAGCAATTTTTTCACCCTTAACATCTTTATACACAAAAAAATGTGTTGACGCTTTTGCGGCAATTTGTGCCTGATGCGTTATAGCGATTATCTGATGTGAAGTTGATAAAGATTTCATGATAAGCCCAACTTGCTTTGCCGCTTCACCACTTATTCCGGTATCTATTTCATCAAATATCAATGTAGGCAACGCAAGCTTTTGCGCCACTAAAGATTTTATGCTCAACATTAATCTGCTCAATTCGCCACCACTAGCCACTTTCCCAATGGGTTCAAATTTGTTGCTTTTATTGGCATCAAATAAAAACTCAATGGCATCAATACCAAACATATTTAATTCAGTATTCGAAATACTTACATTTAATCGTGCATTGGGCATCCCCACTTGTGCAAGCAAACGATTCACTTCTTTTACAAAGCCATCGATTTGTTTTTTTCTATTTGCAGAAATTTGCTTTGCAGAAATTATACAAGCATCATACAATTTAATCAATGATTTTTCTAACGATTCAATAGATGCAAATACATTTGAAAAACCATCTAATTTAACTTGCAAACTTTCTTTCAGTTCAATTAGTTGAGCTGTTGTTGAAAATCCGTGTTTCTTTAATAGTTTATACCCTGCGGATAATCTGTCGTTTAATATAGAAATCCTTTCTTCGTCATATTTAACCTGGCTTTCAATTCGCTCCAATTCGTCAGCAATATCTTGCACTTCAATTATTGCGCTATTCATACGCTGGTGCAAGTTTGATAAGTCAGGATGGAAATCATCCAACAATTTCAATTTATTATTTATCGTTTTAAGTTGATTTATAACGGGCTGCTCCGCATTGGAAAGCTCTGATGAAATGACACTCAATTGCAATTTTATACGCTCTGCATTATTCAGCAATTTCAATTCGGATTCAATATCTTCCAACTCATTTTCTTTAAGTGAAAGTTCTTCCAGTTCAGAAAATAAAAATTGATTGTAATCCAATTCTTTATTGGCTTCCGCCTGTTCTATTTTTAATTGGGCTAAAGATTTTTTTGCCTGCTGATATGCATCAAACTGTTTTTTAAAATCAAGCAGTAAAATTGCATGGTCTGATAATGCGTCTAATACATCGCGCTGAAAACTTTCGGAATTTATTTCAAGTGTATCAAATTGTTGATGCAAGTCAACCAAATGAACACTTAACGTTTTTACTTGAGATAAATTGACGGGTGTATCATTTATGAAACTTCTTGATTTTCCATTCGCAGTAATTTCTCTTCGAATAAGAATTTCGGTTTCAAAATCCAATTCGTTTTGTTGAAAAAACTGTAATACCTGTTGATTTTTATTTAATTTAAAAAGCCCTTCAATAATGCATTTTTTATTAGAATCTTGAAGCACACTACTATCTGCACGTTGACCAAGAATTAAGTTTAATGCCCCCATCAAAATACTTTTTCCCGCTCCAGTTTCTCCAGTAATTATATTAAACCCATGCTCAAAATGTATTTCGAGTTGATCGATGATCGCATAATTTTGTATGTACAGTTTTGATATCATTTGTGCGGAGCAAATTAAGAAAACTTAATCTAAATTTTATTTTTTGTTTGTCAGAAGAAATATTTATTGCAATTTCAGAATAGATATAAAAAAAAAGCCCATCTTTTTAAGATGGGCTTATGCAAAATTTTTAAAAATCCTATTTTACTTCAACTGAATCTACTAAATCAGCATCTGCCAATATTCTTCCGCAGTTTTCGCAAACCATAATTTTTTTACGCAATTTAATTTCACTTTGTTTTTGTGGTGGAATAGCATGAAAACAACCTCCACAACTATCACGTTCTACAGCTACAACAGCTAACCCGTTATGGTAATTGTTTCGAATGCGATCGTAACTACTTAACAAACGCTCATCTGCTTGAGTTCTTGCTTTTTCAGCATTTCCATTATAATGTTTTTCTTCTTTTTCTGTTTCGCTAATAATTTTTTCTAACTCCCCTTTTTTTCCGCTCAAGTTTAATTCTTTTGTTGCAACGGCTTTAATAGCAAGTTCCAACTGACGCGCTTTATCAGAAATTTCCTCTGTGGCATCTTTGATGTGCTTTTCGCAAAGTTTTTCCTCAAGTTGTTGCATTTCAATTTCTTTGTTCAATGCTTCAAACTCGCGACTGTTTTTTACGTTGTCACTTTGTTTTTCATATTTAGCAATCAATGCCTGAGCATCTTTAATGCCTTGCTTTTTTTGTTCGATAAATTCTTGAATTCCGTTGATTTCTTCTTCTATACGGGTTTGACGTGCATGAAGTCCTTCAATTTCATCTTCAAGATCTTTAACTTCCATAGGAAGTTCACCTTTTAATATTTGAATTTCATCCAGTTTGCTGTCAATCTTTTGTAATCTTACAAGAGCCGTTAATTTTTCTTCAACTGAAAATTCTTTAATCGCAGCCATATTTAATTTGTTTTTTAAATTTTTGTTGGTTCTAACTTTTGTACTGTATTTATAAAATTATAAATATTTTACCGGGTTGGTATGCACATCAGTTTTGAAGTGGGCAAAGGTAGGGAAATTATTTTTCAAAACATCAGCAAAAAGTTCTATTGTAAATTGTTCACTTTCAAAATGACCGATATCTACCAAAACCAACTTATCGTTTGCCTCAAAAAAATCGTGATACTTAATATCTGAAGTGATAAACACATCTGCGTTTGCCCGAATGGCATCTTGAATTAAAAAGCTTCCCGATCCGCCACAAACAGCAATTTTCTTTATTTTATCGGAAATGATTTGAGTATGTTTCAAACATTTTACATTGAAAATTGACTTTAACTCTTTTAAAAAATCGATTGTATTAACGGATTGTTCGAATTCCCCAATAATCCCTGCCCCAATATCTTGATGTTTGTTTTGCAGGGTATACAATTCGAAAGCTACTTCTTCGTAAGGATGTGCCGATCGCATTGCGTTCAAAATAGCCGGTTGCTTCCAAACTGGGAAAACCACTTCCACTTTAGCTTCTTTTTGAATTGTTCTTATGCCCATTGTTCCTGTATGTGGATCAGCCCCTTCAAGCGGTTTAAAACTTCCAACCCCTTCAGAAACGAAACTACATTCTCCATAATTGCCTATTTCGCCAGCTCCTGCTTCAAATAATGACTTTTCTAGGGCATCTTGATATTCAAAGGGTACAAAAACGGCCAATTTCTGAATCAAAGACGACTTTGGCTGTAAAATTTTCCTATTTATCAAATTAAGCTTGTCTGCTATTTTACCATTTACCCCATTAATTACATTATCCATATTTGTATGACAAGCATAAATAGCGATATCATTTTTTATTGCTGCGATGATTGTTTTATCTACATAATAATCCGGATCAAACTTTTTAATGCCTTTGAAAATTATAGGATGATGCGCAACTACCAAATTACATTTTTTTGAAATAGCTTCTTTAATGACAGATTCAGTTACATCCAAACACAATAATGCACCTGTACATTCCGTTTGTTTAAGACCTGTTATTAATCCGGAATTATCGTATGATTCTTGTAAAAAAATAGGTGCCATTTTTTCCAAAACTGAAATTATTGTTGAAATTGTCATGATTAAAATTATGTAATACTCAGTAATTTTTAAAAAAACAAATAAAATTGAGGTAAGGATAGATGATTTTTTTTATTTTTATTATATGTTAACACTTTTAAAACAAAATAAATTATCCTTTAAATATTTATGTTTAATTTTTATTATATGCCTTTCTATTACTGGCTGTAAGAAAAAAACAGAGGAAGTATATGTAGCGAACATATTTGAACAGTATTTTGAGCAAAATATTTTGAATAATGACTTCATTGTAAGTTATTCAAAAAATCAAGGTATTGAAAACACAAGTGAATTTGATGGCTATCGTTTTAGATTACTGAAAAACACTTATTACGATGGACCGATGACTGCAACCAAGAACGGAATTACCTATTCTGGCACTTGGAGCAGCAATAGTGATTACGGAAAACTTATTATAAATATTAATCAACCATCTATTCCTACCGAATTTATTTTTCTCAATAGATCTTGGCGTTTTACAGAAAAAGCGCTGCCAATCATGAAGTTAGCACCTTGGGGAAGCACAGAAGATTCAGAACTTCACATGCAAAGACAATAAATTTTTACCCCAACACAATAATTTAACAATTTTTGAGTTTATAGTATAAGAAGCGTTGATTCGTTTCGATTTCTATAAAACAAAAGCCAATCCTATGAATTTCTTAACTTGGGTAAAAACCACGGGTATCATTGCAATTTGCTTTGTACTCAACTCTGCAAGCTTCGCGCAAGCAAACTTCAGCGCTAATACAACTTCTGGTTGTGCTCCTTTAGCTGTAAATTTCACCGACATTTCTGGTGGGAACCCTACTCAATGGACCTGGCATTTTGGAGATGGAGCTATCGCTCATATCAGAAACCCCTCAAGAGTTTATGACATTCCTGGTGATTACACAATAAAATTGGTTATCAATACTAGTAATGGTGTTGATTCTGTTATTAGAACACAGTATATACATGTTTACGCAAAACCAGTTGTAAATTTTTCAACTTCCAATTCAACTGGTTGCACCCCATTAATTACAAATTTTAATGATTTAAGCACTTCTCAAAATGGAAGCATTGTAACTTGGAACTGGGATTTTGGAGATGGTAATTTAAGTACATTACGTAATCCTTCTCACAGCTACCTAAGCTCTGGGAATTTCAACGTTTCTTTACAAACTACTAATAATTTCGGATGTACATCTTCAAAAACAGTTGCCAACTTTATTCAAGTTAACGATCACCCAAATGCTGTTTTCACCAACAGCAACGTTCCAATTTGTAGCGCACCTGAATTGGTAAGCTTCAACAACACATCAAGTGGATTGGGATCACTTACATATAATTGGACATTTGGAGACGGAACAACTTCAACTGATTCTGGTGCAATTGTTTCTCATAATTATGTAACTACTGGAAATTTTAGTGTTCAATTGATTGTAACAAATGCTTTCGGTTGTACGGATACTTTTGTAAAAAACAATGCAGTAGTTATTGCAAATAACATTAGCGGGTTCAATGCTTTAAATGTAGCTTGTAAAAACGATGTTGTAACTTTTACAAATACAAGCGCACCAACACCAACAAGCACTTTATGGAATTTTGGTAATGGCTCAACTGCAGTTGGATTAAATGCAACTCATCAATTCAGAACAGTTGGTGTTTATGAGATTAAATTATACAACAATTTTGGAGCATGTGTGGATTCAGTAGTAAGAACTATCACGATAAAAGATTTGCCAACAGTTGATTTCACGGCTAATCCACTTTCTGGTTGTATAGCGCCAATGACCGCAAATTTCACAAATACATCAACACTTGCAACCACTTACTTGTGGAATTTTGGAGACAATACAACATCAACTATTGAGAACCCAAGCCATATTTATAATACACAGGGTAACTACACCATCTCATTAACAGGTACATCAGCAAATGGATGTAAAAACACAAGAGTGAGGGATCAATATGTTAGCATTCAATTGCCAGTAGTTACCATTAGAAATATGCCACAAAGTGGATGTGGTCCATTAACAAAAACTTTTCAGCACCAAGTAACAGGCGGCGACAATATTGTAAGTTATTTTTGGGATTTTGGGGATGGAACGACATCAACATTAATGAGTCCTACTCATACGTTTAATGTAGGCACTTTCGATATTTCATTAATTATTGTAACCGCTTCAGGATGTACAGATACTGTAGTTTATTCTCGTGGAGTAAGAGTTGGCACTAGACCACATACTGCTTTTGATGCCACACCAAGAATAACTTGTGCCCAATTCCCTGTAGCATTTGGCGATTCAACACCAATAGCTGATTCAGTAAATCAATGGCTTTGGAACTTTGGTGACAATACCACAAGTACGTTACAAAACCCATTACATGTTTATGTTGATACTGGCTATATGATAGTTACTTTAGTAACAGCTTATAACGGCTGTAAAGACACACTTATTATACCAGATTTTGTATATATAAACCCACCCGTAGCAAATTTTAAAGTTATTGTGGATTGTTCAAACAGAAAAAAACGAAAATTTGTAGACCAATCAATTGGTGCTGATACTTGGTCTTGGAATTTTGGAGATGGAGCAACTTCAACAGAGCAAAATCCAGAACATTACTATACTGCTAATGGTCCACACAGTGTAACGTTAACTGTTTTCAATAATACAACTGGATGTAGTTTTACAAAAACAACCAACATAATTATTGTTGATCAACATCCAACTATAGGTGCTTCAAGCTATTCAATTTGCAAGCCAGGCGATGTTGCTTTTAAAGCATTGGGTGTAACACCTGCTTATTTCAATGCATTTAACTGGAACTTTGGCGACAACTCAACAGGAACAGGTGATTCCATTATAAAAAGATATTACAATTCGGGTATTTATTGTGCTAGATTAACTTCAATTGATAAAAACGGTTGCAAGGATACTACATTTACAAATCCATGCATTAAAGTTAATGGACCAAAAACTAGATTTAATGCATCTACAACAAATGGCTGTGCAAATACAAATATTTTGTTTAGAGACAGCTCAATAACTGATGGCAGAAATAGAATAATTTCAAGAACTTGGAATTTTGGTGACGGTACAATTATTACAACAACAGATTCTGTTGTGAGTCATCTATACACGAGAGGTGGAATGTTTACAATTAGCTTATTGACAACTGATTCAGCAGGTTGTAGCGATTTATTAACCAAAACAAATTATGTAACCATCAATAAACCAATTTCAAATTTCTATACCGTAGATTCTGTAGGTTGTCCAATTAGCAACATTAATTTCATAAATAACGCTCAAGGATTTGGTTTAACCTATTTTTGGAATTTTGGAGATGGCAATACGTCAACATTAACTAATCCAACACATCAATATGTGACAACTGGGTTGTATAATGTATCATTATCGATTTGGGATCGAAATGGATGTAGACATGATAGCACAAAATTAAATATGGTACGTATTTCTCGCCCGACAGCGCGCTTCCAAGTGAGTGATACATTAGGAACTTGCCCACCATTAATTGTAAATTTCACCAATCAATCATCAAATCAAATGAGTTGGTCTTGGGATTTTGGTGATGGTTCTGGCGTTGTAAGTACGCTTAATCCTTCACATTTCTATGCAGTTGCTGGAACTTTTCAATCTAAGTTAATTATTACTAGCCCCGGAGGTTGTAAGGACACTGCGCAAAAAACAATTGTAGTAAGAGGCCCAAGCGGAACATTTAGCTATGCTGGATTGAGTGGTTGTATTCCAACTATTGTAAATTTTAATGCCAATACTAGAAACACTGTTAGATACACATGGGATTTCAGTGACGGGACAGCTTTAGACACAACGAGTAATGTAATATCGCATCAATATACAACTGCAGGTTCTTTTGTACCAAAAGTCATTTTAAGAGATACTGCAGGTTGTACGTTTGCTTTAAGAGGAAGGGACACCATTAAAATACACGGTATAGATGCAAATTTTAGTTTCAATACACAAACCATTTGTGATCAAGGGTCAGTGTTGTTTAATAGCAATGTAATTTCAACGGATCCTACATCAACATATCAATGGACATTTGGAGACGGAACAACTTCAACAACTCAAAATCCAAATCATTTTTACAATACTACCGGCATATACTACCCGAAGCTAATTGTTACATCTACATATGGTTGTAAAGACACAATGATAAGTACTAATCCAATCAAGATTGTAAAATCTCCAGTGGCAAATATTACACAATCAATAAATGGTTGTGTGCCTTTAAATGTAAATTTTAATGGTTTAAATATTGTAGCAGACTCTTCATCTTTAACATGGTCTTGGAGATTCGGCAATGGTAATGCATCTAACTTAATGACACCTTTAATACAAACTTATTCAGTTGCAGGCAACCATCCAGTACAGTTGATTGTTACAAACAGTTCGGGATGTAAAGATACTGCCAACGCAATTGTTGAAGCATACGCAATACCATCAATTAATGCTGGCTTGGATACAACTATTTGTAGAGGAACGGGAATAAATATTCAAGCTACAGGTGCTGTTCAATATGTATGGAGTCCATCAAGAGGATTAAGTTGTACTACTTGTGCTAGCCCAATAGCAAACCCTGATAGTTTACAGCAATACATTGTAACCGGTACTAGCGTTCATGGATGTAGTAGTAAAGACTCTGTAAAAGTTGCTGTGAAATATCCATTCAACATGACAACCAGCAGAAAAGATTCATTATGTATTGGAAACGCTGTGACTATGCATGCAAATGGAGCTTATAGATATACTTGGACACCATCAACAGGATTAGACAATCCAAATTCAGCAAATCCAGTTGCTACCCCAAGGGTGAGTACTACATATCAAGTAGTAGGTACTGATGACAAAAATTGTTTTACTGTAACAGCTACCATTCCAATTATTGTTCATAATTATCCAACTGTAGAAGCAGGAGCAGACAGAACAATAAATGTTGGACAAACAATCAATATTATTCCTCAGGTTTCTTCAGATGTAATTGATGCAAGATGGACACCAACAAACGCAATTTTCCGTGATATATTCCCAGGGATTACGGTGAAGCCTAATACTACTACAACATACAAAGTAGTAGTAAAAAACAAAGGAGGTTGTAAAGCAACGGATGAATTAACCGTTAATGTTTTATGTAATGGAGCAAATATGTTTGTACCAAATACATTTTCTCCAAATCAAGATGGGGTAAATGATCTATTTTATCCAAGAGGAAGTGGCATCTTTACCATTAAAAGATTCAAAGTTTTCTCAAGATGGGGTGAAGTAATTTTCGAACAAAACAACTTCAATGCAAATGATCCTTCTAAAGGATGGGATGGAACTTTCAAAGGAAAGAAATTAGACCCAGATGTATTTATTTATACAGTAGATGTAATGTGTGATAACTATACTGTATTATCTTTCAAAGGAAATGTGGCTTTAATAAAATAATCATAACCGCGCTTTTGTTTATAGAATAGAAATGGGCTTGCAGTAAAATGCAGGCCCTTTTTTATTGTTCGAAATACTTTAAAAAGACAAGTAAAATATCAAAAGTAAAAATTCAAAAAAGACAAATCGAAATTATAGAAACTTATCCCCTGTTTTACAAAAAGAAATTGGATTTTTTTTAATTATTCCTTCACATTTATACAATAAGTTAAGCCCTATTTCGTTTATATTATACCGTAACTTATTTAAAACATACCCTATGAACACAACACTAAAAACATTAGCGCTATTTTTGTGCATGTCAATGTGTAATCAAAATATACAAGCACAAGACATCCATTTCTCACAAATTTTCGAAACACCAATTTTAAGAAATCCATCACTTGCTGGATTGTATAATGGCGATGTTCGCATTCAAACTGTGCATAGAAATCAATGGAACTCAGTAACAGATGCATATCAAACTACTTCAGTGAGTTGTGACTACAAACAACATGTTGGAAATGGAGATGACTTTATCAGTTTTGGTGGGCAAGTAGTTTATGATAAAGCAGGAACGATAGCTTTAACAACAACACAAATATTACCTGCTATTAATTACAACAAATCTATGAGTGATTTCAAAAATGTTTATCTATCATTAGGCTTCATGGGTGGGGTTATACAACGCAGACTAGATCGTTCAAAAATGACGACCAACAATCAATTTGATGGCACAGGATTCAATGGCGCACTTGCGGATGGAGAAACTTTTTCGTCTAATGGTTACAGTTACTTTGATGGCAGTGTTGGTATGAGCTTGAATTCACAATTGGGGAACAATGAAAATAATAATTTTTATGTAGGTTTAGCTTACCACCATTTTAATCAATCTAAAAAAGCCAATTTCTACAATAACGCTAGTCAGTCAGTAACTCCAAGATGGGTATTATCTTCTGGTGTCCGTTATGAAATGACAGACAATTCTTATTTCACACTTCAAGCAGATTATAATAAACAAGGGACTTATCAAGAAATAGTTGGAGGTGCAATTTACTCAATGAGAATAGGCCAAAATGAAGATGCTAGATATTTCTTCCATTGTGGAACATATATGAGATGGAGAGATGCTATCATACCAGTAGCAAAAATTGAATTTCAACCATTAGCTGTAGCTATAAGTTATGATGCAAATATTTCTGCTTTAAAAACTTCAAGTAAAGGACAAGGCGGTTTTGAAATTTCACTTTCTTATCAAAAATTCAGAAAAAATAACAGCAGTTTGGATGCAGTAAGATGTCCTAAATTCTAATAAAATTATACTCAATAACCCAACAATTATTACCCTGACCAGGTTCTAACAAGCAAATATTTTTGTTTTTATGGATTGTTTGGATAACAGAAGCCCTGCATTTTTGCGGGGTTTTCTTGTATTTAGTAATGTTTGGGGTTTGGGGTTTGGGGTTTTATGTTCACGCTCAATAAGTTGAAAGGACGTAAATTAAATAAGCCATCAACCTTAAACCATTAAACTATTAAACCAGCGAAGCGATTTAAACATATTGCTGTCAATTATCCATCTTTTATTATTTTTTCTTCATTTGATGATTTTTTAAAGATTGCTAGCTAACTTGCGTTAAAATTTTAAAACAATATAACATGTCATTACAAATCGGAAACCAAGCACCTAGCTTTACTTTACATACTTCAATCAACGAAACGATCAGTTTGTCTGATTTTGCCGGAGAAAAAAACGTATTGATTTTATTTTTTCCTCAAGCATTCACTGGTGTTTGTACCAAAGAGCTTTGCGCAATTAGAGATGATATTAGCCGTTACCAAAATACAAATGCTCAAGTTATAGGTATTTCAGTTGATTCCGTGTTCACATTAGCAAAATTCAAAGAAGAACAACAATTGAATTTTCCATTATTAAGTGATTTTAACAAAGAAGTTTCTACTGCTTATCATTCCATTTATGAATCTTTTACAGGAATGAATATGAAAGGTGTTAGTAAAAGATCAGCCTTTTTAGTAGATAAAGCTGGGACAGTTCAGTATGCTGAGGTTTTAGAAAGCGCTGGAGACATTCCTAATTTCGAAGCAATAAATGAATGTATTGCCCGTTTAATAAATTAATGTTTTCTTTTTAGAAAATATTTTATTATTCTACCTATTTCATTTAAATTTATTGAAAAATTGGTGTATCACTTTTGAAAAAAATAATTATCATATTATCGTTACTTATTTTTGGGGTTAACCTACATGGTTTTAGTCAAGGTAATACAACAGAGTCTTCTAATCGCATAATAAAGTTTTATCCCAATCCTGCTTCTGCGTTTATAAACTTTGACTTTTTGCGCAGCTACGATGTAAATTATACACTTTTCATTTTTAATTTTATGGGGAAGAAAATCCTTGAGATTAAAAATACGCCATCAAGAATAAACTTAAATCTTGATGAATTTTATCGTGGGATTTATATTTACCAGCTAAGAGACAAGAATGGTATCATTATGGAAACCGGAAAGTTTCAAGTTGTGAAATAATTTTACGCATCATGTCCTCCCCTTTTTTTGAAATTTTTTATTGTGTCAAAATGTCGGCAATTGTATTATTGGCAATATGTTTGACAACAATCGTTTTGCAACAATCATTTTAAATTATTATGGAAGAAAACAAATTACCCTTAGAAGAGGAAGTGCCAAATTTGTCAACAGATGAAGCACCTATTGCTGTAGATGCTGAAACAATAGAATCAGTTAAAAGCAAAATGCAACAAGAAATTGATGAATTAAAAGATAAAAACCTCAGATTATTAGCTGAATTCCAAAATTTCAAACGCAGATCCGCAGAAGAAAGATTAGTACTTCATCAAACTGCAGGAAAAGACATTATCATACCATTACTTGATGTTATGGACGATTGCGACCGTGCTGAAAATCAAATAAAAAAGTCAGAAGCAACAGAAAGTAATGAAGGCACATTGTTGGTTTTCAACAAACTACGCAATTTACTCCAACAAAAAGGTGTTCAAGCAATGGAAAGTTTAAATACAGATTTTGACCCAGAAAAACATGAAGCTATTTCCATTGTAGATGCCCCAGAACAAATGAGTGGAAAAATTATTGATGAATTGCAAAAAGGATATTATCTAAACGAAAAACTAATTCGGTTTGCTAAAGTTATTGTTGGCAAATAAAAAATATAACCAATACCATGTCGAATAAAAGAGATTTTTACGAAATATTAGGCGTAACTAAAACGGCCAGTCAAGATGAAATTAAAAAAGCTTACCGTAAAGTAGCTATGCAATATCATCCTGATAGAAATCCTGGTGATCAATCTGCTGAAGATAAATTTAAAGAAGCTGCTGAAGCTTATGAAGTTTTAAATGATGCGGATAAGAAATCCCAATATGACCGTTTTGGACATAACGCGTTTGGTCAAGGCCGATCTGGTGGCGGTGGTGGATTTAGTGGTGGCGGAATGAATATGGATGATATTTTTAGTCAATTTGGGGATGTATTTGGGGATGATGGTTTTAGTGGATTTTTTGGCGGTGGTGGAAGAAGCAGACGTGGCGGGAATACGGGTGGAGCAAGAGGTAGCAATTTGCGTGTTAAACTAAAATTGAATTTTGAGGAAATGGCGAAAGGTGCCAGCAAAACCATTAAGCTTAAAAAATACATCAAGTGTAATACATGTACAGGAAGCGGGGCAAAAGATAAAAATAGCGTACAAACTTGTGGCACCTGTAAAGGAAGTGGTCAAGTTAGAAGGGTTCAGAATACCTTTTTAGGTCAAATGCAAACCGTAACTACCTGCCCTACATGTAATGGTGATGGAACTTCAATTACTGCAAAATGCGGCGTTTGTAAAGGTGAAGGAAGGGTTTATGGAGAAGAAACCATCAACATTGATATTCCTGCTGGCGTACAAGAAGGAATGCAACTCAGTTTGAGTGGAAAAGGAAATATTGGCGAGCGTGGTGGAAGTTTTGGAGATTTAATCGTTCAGATTGAAGAAGAAGCACATCCACAATTACAAAGAGATGGATTAAATGTAGCCTTTGATTTGTATTTGTCGTTCCCTGATGTTGTTTTTGGAACACAAGTAGAAGTGCCAACAATTGACGGAAGGGCTAAAATTAAAATTCCTGCTGGCACGCAAAGTGGAAAAATATTCCGTCTAAAAGGAAAAGGATTCCCCCAAGTAAATGGATACGAAAAAGGAGATCAACTGATACATGTAAATGTTTGGACGCCTCAAAATATTTCAGCAGAAGAAAAATCGAATTTAGAAAAACTAGCGCAGTCTAAAAACTTTGAACCCAATCCTGAAAAAAATGAGAAATCTTTTTTTGATAAGGTTAGAGAGATTTTCAGTTAGTTTTTATTGTTTTATTTATACCGATTTTGCCAAGGTTTTTATTAACTTTTTTCTAATTGAATGAATAATATAAAGTTGTAAAATTATCTTTTAATCATTATTTTTTTTCCTTTTATTGCCATAGATTTTCGCTGTCTTGTCAATTAATGCGATAAACCCTTTTTGTAAAAGATTGGTTTCATCCAAACAAGTCAGAGCCAGTTTTTTGATGCTCCCCCATGATTTATATGGAAAGTATTTTGATTGTTTTAATTTCAAAGAAAACATGGTTATTGCTGTTGCAAATTTCAATGGATTATCAATACTATCAAAAGACATATAATTCGATTGAGCAATGTAACGAAGTGAATGATTTGTATGGGCACTGTTAATGGAAAACCTCAAATCCAATTCAGCTAATTGTTCGTTTGATTTTTCGTTACTAATTTTTATCAATTTGTCTGTTGGTACAATTTCGAAAATGGCAAGTACATTACTTCCGCTACCTATTTCACCTCCTTCAAGTAAATTTTTATTATCTGCTAATGCTTCTTTTCTATTGTCAAACCCAATAAGGCGGTAGGTTTTTACTAAGCTAGAATTGAAATTTATATTAACAAATGCATCATCGGCAACTGCATAAAATGTTTGAGTGAGTTCTTTTACCAAAACCCTTTCAGCTTCCTGAATATCATCTAAATAAGCATAGTTGCCATTCCCATTTTTAGCGAGTGTTTGAAGCTTTGAATCTTTTAAGTTGCCCATTCCAACACCTAAGCAGGTTAAATACACACCAGATAATCTCTGTTTTGAAATGATTTCATCCAAAGCTTTTTCTGATGTTTCTCCAACATTAAAATCGCCATCTGTAGCCAAAATCACCCGGTTGTTTCCTCCCTTAATAAATGTTTTTTTTGCCAATTGATACGCCACACGAATAGCAGATTCTCCAGGAGTATCTCCATAAGCTTCAAGTGTTTCAATGGATTCTAATATTTTTTTCTGGTTTTCACCGGATGTTGGTTGAAGCCAAATTTGAACATAACCACCATACGTAACAATTGAAACAGTATCTATAGGTCTTAGATTTTTTACAAAAAGCTGGAAAGCTGCTTTCAACATGGGCAACCGATTGGGCATATCCATACTCCCAGATACATCAATTAAAAAAACGAAATTTCCTGGAGGCACATTTTCTAGGTCAATTTTTTTTGCACTTACATTAACATACATCAATTTATTATGCGGATCCCATGGGCAAGAACTCAATTGCGAATAAACTCTGAATAAACTATCGCCACCAGGTTTATGATATCCAAGGTTAAAATAGTTTATGAGTTCTTCAGTTCGTATTGCATCTGTAGGAACTTTATTTTGCATATTTATAAACCTTCGTACATTACTGTAAGAAGCTTTATTTACGTTTAAAGAAAAACCAGTATTTGAAAAAGTTTTGGCATCGATAAAATCATTTTCAACCAAATGAAAATAGGTTTCATTACCAGCTGCCAATGCCCTTAAAGCATCTCTATTTTGATCTTTTATAATTGAAATTAATTTTGGTTGGCGTTTGCTATTAGCATCATCTGTTGCCTTCAATTTTACAATCAACCATACATCTGTTTTTACTCGAATTGTTTGAGTTTCATATCCCTCTAAACTAATCGTAAGCGAATCGTAAAGCCGTTTTTCATCAATACCAAAACTGCCCGTGTTAGATTCGGAATAATAGATTCTTTTTTCGCCATGAACAAATATTTTGGCGTGAGGTAGTGGTTTGTTTTTTTCGTCTTTAATTTCGCCACGTAAATAATACTGCGCGTGCGCATTATTGATACACAAAATAATGAGAAAATAAGCTATTGATTTTTTAAAAAGCATGGGCACTATTTAAAGTACAGCATCAATATTAAATATACCAATTATATTTTGTTATTCGGTGATTTTGAGTTGATAAATATCTTTAAGATTTCGACCCAATCCATCATAGTCCAAACCATAACCTACTAAAAACTTATTGGGCACTTCGAATCCTAAATAATCCACTTTTATTGGATATAATAATGCATCAGGCTTATGTAATAATGAAGCTATGCGAATGCTCGAAGGATTTTGATCGAATAATTGTGGTAAAAACTCATGTAAGGTTTTGCCTGTATCTACAATATCTTCAATTAAAATAACATCGCGGTCTTTTAATGATACATCAAGCCCAATTGAAGTTGTTACTTGTCCGGTACTTTTTATTCCTTTGTAAGAGGCCAACTTTATGAAACAAATTTCTGCTTCTATACTCAGTGATTTAAATAAATCGGATCCAAACATGAATGATCCATTTAAAATAGCTATAAACAATGGACATCTTCCACTGTAATCAGTATTTATTTGATGGGCAATTTTCTCTACTTGTGTAAGAATTTCTTCATGGCTTAAAAAACTGGTAAATGATTTATCATGAACTTGTATTGAGTGCATAATTTATTATTTTGAAACAATCAAACGTTGACCTACTTTTAATTTCATGGAATTCAAATTATTCCATTCTTTTAAATCGTCAACGTCTACATTGTATTTTTTTGAAATGACTTGTAAGTTTTCATTTGGTTTTACTTCATGATATTTAACCACAGACTTATTACTAACTGATGAAGATTTTTTCGTTTCTGGTTTTTCTTCATCAACAATCACTTCTGATTTAAGCGACAAAATTCTACCTGGCTTTAATTCATCTGCTTCATTTAATCCATTAAATGCCATTAGATAGCTTATTTGGATTCCAGCATTTTGAGAAATATCATAAACGGTTTCCCCTTTTTTTACTTTATATGTTTTTGCTAGGGCTTCTATTCTTTTTCTTTGTAAATAAATCCAAGATGATTTTTCAATAATGCCATCTTCATACAAATCATTATAATCTAGTAAATCAGCAAGGTCTATTCCAAATTTTGTTGCGATAGCTAACAATGAAATACCGCTATCTACGTAAACTGCATTTAATCCATTGTACGCCTTTGGTTTGATGTTTGAAGGGAAAATAAAATTGCCAATTTTTTCAACAGATTGATTCACGATTGATGCATTATTTTTTTCTTTAGTTATTGCATAAACGCTATAATCCGGAATTTCTTTTAACGTTTCCGTCGTGTAATCGTTGAGGTTATAATCTTCAATCGTTTTTATTAAAATTTGAGGATATCTAGGATTGGTTGCATAACCTGCTTTTTTTAACCCATGTGCCCAGGCACTATAATCTGAAGGGTCTAAACTAAATAGAAACGCATAGTGCGCCCTTGTTCTTAAAAAGTCGCTATGGTCTTTATAACTTAAATACGAACTATCATATTTTCTAAAACATTCTCCACTTGCATCATCATCATGATATACTTTTTCACCAGTCCATTCTACTTTACATTTAATACCAAAATGATTATTGGATTTTTTTACAAGTACACTATTCCCACTCTCTGTTTCTAAAACCCCTTGTGCCAGCGTTATTGCAGCAGGCACCCCAGAGCGAATCATTTCTTTAATAGCGAAATCTTTATACCTTTCAATATACTGAGTGGTCGTTATTTTTTGAGCAATAACCACATTCATCAATAAAACACTTAGGAATATTAAAATAATTTTTTGCACGAATTATAATTTTCTAATTAACATTAACCCATCTCTAATGGGAATCATTACTTGTTCTACACGTAAATCAGCTGCTACATATTTATTGAATGCATCAATTGCTTTTGCGTTTTTTCCAGTTAAGTTTTCCGAAAATACCTGACCATGAAAAAATACATTATCTACTAAAATCCAACCACCCGAATTTAATCTTGGTAAAGTTAATTCGTAATATTCAATATAACTTACTTTATCTGCATCAATAAATATCAAATCCCAAACCTCATCCAACTGTTGAATAATTTCTATTGCGTTTCCAACGTGTAATGTAATCTGATTATTAACGCTAGATTTTTGAAAAAATTGTTGCGCCTTTTTTGCATCTTCTTCTCTAATTTCTATCGTATGTAGATGCCCTTCTTTTATCAAACCTTTACTTAAGCACAACGCACTAAATCCTGTGAAACTCCCTATTTCTAATACTTTTGTCGGTTTAATCATCAAACTAATCATCTCTAAAAACTTGCCCTGCCATTTGCCACTAAGCATATGTGCATGACCATGATGTTGATTGGTATATGTTTCAATTTCTTGTGAAAGCACATCATGACTACTTGAATAATCAGTACAATATTGCTCCGCCAAAGGATTTAAAATGTCCATTAAATTATTTTATTTGAAGCGATTTTTTTGAAATCATTAACAACCCAACAAAAGTTAAAACCCCATTTATTAAAATTAATTCGTTTCCAATTTTATATCCATGGAAAATTTGCTCAGAAAGTTTGGTTAATCCCAATTCAATATGCAATTTTTTTTCATACCATTCCGGACTGCTCAACATATCAATAAACAAAGCATATAATGGTGCAGATAAACAAACCGACCATATTTTTTTTCCATTTAACGTTTTATTTGTTAGGATTCCAAATGCAAACAAACCAAGCAAAGGACCATAAGTTATTCCGGCAAATTTTAAAATAAAATCAATAATGAGTTTGTCATTTATTGCTTTAAAAATAAGCACCAAAATAAAAAAAAGTACCGCAAAAGAAATATGTACTTTTAATCTTTTTGATTTTTTTTGCTTTTCTGAATCTTGACTATGATTCATGTTGATAATGTCTATACAAAAACAAGAAGTGAGTGAAGTAATCGCGCCGTCTACACTTGGGAAGAGCGCAGAAATTAATGCAATGATAAAAAGAACACCAATTGATCCGCTAAATGCATCACTCAAAGCAATAGTTGGAAACAAATCATCTGGTTTGTCTGTTGGCAAATTGGCTTGAGCTGCATACAAATAAAGTATCCCACCTAAAAAAAGAAATAGAAAATTAACCAGCATTAAAACTGCTGTAAAACTCATCATATTTTTTTGTGCATCTTTAAGATTTTTTACGCTGATATTTTTTTGCATCATCTCTTGATCAAGTCCAGTCATAGCAATGGCGATGAACATCCCGCCGATAATATGCTTAAGAAAAAACGAGCCGGATTTTACATCTGTATTAAAAATTCTGGAATACCCTTTTAGTTGTAAGGCGTTCATCGCGCCAAAAATATCCAGATTTATCGCTTTTAAAATTACAATGGTACAAACCACCAAGCCAAGCAACATACCTGTTGTTTGGAGGGTATCCGTGTAAATGATTGTTTTTACGCCACCTTCAAAAGTGTAGAGCAAAATCAATACAAGAATAACAAAAGCCGTTGCAATAAACGGGATACCCATTTTATCCAAAATAAAAAGCTGTAAAATATTAATGACTAAATAAAGACGAGCTGTAGCGCCAACGGCACGAGAAACGATAAAAAAAGTAGCACCCACTTTATGTGCTTCTACACCAAATCGATTCTCGAGGTAGGTGTAAATGCTGGTGAGATTCATTTTGTAATATAAGGGCATCAATACAAAAGCAATAACCAA